>Ga0210044_10011344_pt1 | contig 10401 bp, 7 predicted proteins | sample CryGey13umfilter_2_FD_183959 | JGI IMG/M metagenome (GOLD analysis project Ga0210044, IMG submission 183959) | Groundwater microbial communities from aquifer in Utah, USA - Crystal Geyser 4/9/14 3 um filter (SPAdes) (version 2) | ecosystem: Environmental > Aquatic > Deep subsurface > Groundwater...
CTCGAATAGCAAAAGCTTATGTGCTCCTCTAACTGTGCTGTAAACTGCTGTGTCACTCCCTTTTTTTTTAGGATGCTAAGTTAATGAATTGTACTGATCGCCATAGATTGACCTTTAGGTCGGTATACCGTTAGGAAAACTGACTTCAACATAATAATTGTTTTCATTTGAAATAAGGGAGATGTTTTGCACAACCCCTTCAAGCAAACCAAATTCCATATATGGGTAATTGCTTAATCGTATATTAACTTTTTGACCAGCCTTTACTTTTCCAGCCCCGGCTATGGGTAACAGAAGTTTACCAATAATATTTTCAGCATTACCGGGGATGATGGTCATAACAGTTTCGCCTGCAACCACATGTTGATTTTGATTCCAAAACTTAGTAAAGGTGCATAAACCGCTGATGGTGGAACTTAGTATGTATTTTTGTTTCCAAATGTCTATTTCCGACGAAAGATTCTTTAAGGTTTTATTCAATTCGATAAGTAAGGCTTCTCTGGTTTGTTGATCTTGCAATTTCAACTCTAACTTACTGCTTTCCAGTTGAGATATTTGGATACTGATACTCGACAAAGTGGTATGGGTACTTTCAAACGTGTATTTCTTGTTAAGAAATCGACTCTGTGCTTGCTCAAACTCTGATTCAGGAATGGTTTGCCCTTCGTACAGAGCTTGATACCTTTTCAATTCCTTTTCAGCTAATTGCAAATCCTTTCCCAGGGTTTGTTTTTGATCGTCGGTGAAGTTATAATAAATTCGGTAGTCTTGTATTTCTTTTTCCACCGCACTTATCTTCTGCTTATAATAGCCCAGATTCAGGTAATTTATGTAAGAATTGCAGGAGGATACAAAGCCTGAAAAACCGGGCTGAAGCTCACCTAAGTTCAGGTTATTAAAAGTGGGCAAAACAATTGGAGGGGCAGCATCAAAATCGGGTATCAGGTATTCAATCGAATCCACAATCCGAATCATCGCTATAACATCTTGATATATCGCCGGATTCTCAATCATCGCCAATACCTTTCCTGCTTCAATCATCTGGTTGTTTTTAACAAAAAGCTCCTCAATTTTTCCGGATGCTTTGGCAACCACTTCAGCCGGTGGGTTAGAGCTGGTAATTTCTATCGTGGAGTTGATAAAGTCCGGGTACTTGAAAAACCAACTGCCGACAACGAGTGCAAATACAATGAAAAATATTACCGACACACCCCAACGGATGATGCTATTAGGCGTTTTTCCCAATATCTCATCAATTTCCACTATTCGTATGTTTAATTCATGAAAAGGCACTTTCGTCGTTTTTTATCTAAATGTTAATTTATTAATTCCCGAATTACTGATTTGCTGTAATTAATTACCTAATTCAAGTTGATTTTTTACTAAATGATAATAGGCTCCTTTCAAAGCTGTTAATTCTTTATGGTTTCCCCTTTCTACTATTTTTCCTTTTTCCAAAACAACTATCTGATCTGCGTTTTTTACTGTGCTCAACCGGTGTGCCACTACAATTACCGTTTTGCCCTGATAAAATTCATCGAGATTCTCCATGATAATTTTTTCGTTGTTGGCATCTAAAGCATTGGTGGCTTCATCGAAAAAGATAAACTGCGGGTTTTTATACACCGCCCGGGCAATGAGAATCCTTTGTTTCTGACCCTGGCTAATCCCCGATCCCTCCTGGCCAATTTTTGTGTTAAAACCCAGGGGCAGACCCTCGATATACTCCCCGATGTTGGCAATCTTTACTGCATAAAGCAATTTCTCCCGGTCTATGGTTTCGTCGCTGATGGCGACATTGTTGGCAATGGTATCAGAAAATATATAGCCGTCCTGCATAACAGCACCAACACTTGAGCGCCAAAATTTGGCAGAAATGTTGTCAAAACTGAATTCGCCAAGCCTTATTTCGCCCTTGGTTACTTTATAAAAACCAAGTAACAGCTTTATCAAAGTGGTTTTGCCACTGCCGCTGGTGCCTACTATGGCCGTTATTTTGTTTTCAGGGATGGTCAAACTTAAATCCTGAAGTACCATTGGCGAACGTGGTCCTTCATACTGAAACGACAGGTTTGAAATATTGATCTGTTTATCCTCGGGTAGTCGTTCAATCATCATGTTCTCCTCTGACAAGGGTTCCTCGTCCTCTTTCAGATGTATCTCACCCAAACGTTCGAGACTGATTTTGGCATCTTGCGCCGAACGGACAAAACCTATCATTTGCTCAATGGGTGCATTCAACTGGCCGATAATGTATTGCACGGCCATCATCATCCCTAAAGTCATACTTCCGGTAACAACCGATTCGGCTGCCACAAAGGTGATCAGAATATTTTTCGATTGATTAAAAAAAGCACCGCCGGCTTGTTGATACTGGTTTAATGCCAACCCCTTTATGTTGACCCTGAACAATCGTGCCTGAATTTTTTCCCATTCCCACCGTTTTTGCTTCTCACAATTGTTCAGTTTTATTTCCTGCATGCCTGTTATCAGTTGGATTAAGTTACTTTGGTTATCCGACATCTGGGCAAAGCGTTTGAAATCCAGTTCACGTCTGCGTTTCATAAAAACCAGCACCCACAATACATAAAGGACGCTGCCAATGAGGAAAATAGCCAATATCGTCAAACTGTAAATCCCCAACACAACAGCGAAAATCACAAGATTAACCATCGAAAACAGCACTTGCAACGAGGATGCCGTTAAAAAATTCTCGATACGTGTATGGTCACCAATGCGCTGCATGAGGTCGCCTATCTTTTTGCTGTCGAAGAAACCGATGGGGAGTTTCATCAGTTTGATAAGAAAATCGGAGATGAGTGAAATGTTGATGCGGGTACTTACATGCAACAATATCCAACTGCGGATAAATTCAACGGTAGTTTGGCTAACGAAAAGCACCAACTGGGCGATAAGGACCAGGGTGATAAAACCCAAATCACGGTTGCTGATACCCACATCCACCACTGCCTGGGTGAGGAACGGGAAAATGAGTTGGAGCAAACTGCCCAGGATCATCCCCAGGACAAGCTGGACAATGAATTTGCGGTGCGGTTTAAGATAAGATAGTAAAAAGAGAAAACTTCTCTTATCCGGCTTGTCATCCTCCTGTGTATAAAAATCAGGTGATGACTCCAGCAACAGGCAAATTCCCTGATCTTCTTCACCCCGCGCTGTACTCAGCCATCCTTTCAGAAATTCTTCCCTGGTATAGTTAACCAACCCGTGTGCCGGGTCGGCTACTTTAATTGTTTCATTGCCCTTTTTACCCGTAATGTCGTAAACCACCACAAAATGCCGCTGTTTCCAGTGGGCAATGCACGGCAGGGGCACATCATGTGCTAACTTTTCAAAAGCAATTTTAACCCCCATCGAACGAAACCCGATGCGCTCGGCTGCATCGCTGACGCCGAGTAACGAAACACCTTCACGGGTGATATGGCTTAGCACTCGTAGTTTTTGTAAGCTATACGCTTTGCCATGGTGCCTCGCCACCATGCGCAGACAGGCGGGGCCGCAGTCCATGGCATCGAGTTGCTTGGTGAATGGGAAGTTTCTCATAATTTCATCGTTGAAAACCTTTCTTTTTTATATAACTAATCAGTCACCAATTCTATTACCTAATATAGTGAATAAACAACAGTTAATCTGTTGATAGTATACCACTATCTTCATCTTCATTTTTGGAACTTGCGCTAGAACGTTGATATTTCTTTCCAAAGTTAAAATTGTACACAATGTTAATATAAATCATATTGGCGTTATCAAATATTCGTTCAGAATAATTCTTATCAACTATTTTACTCGAATAGGTCTGGTAATTTTGAGTCCATGAGTTGTAGAAGGGATAACGAATACCTGTACCCAGTGTTAGATTCTTATGTTTCCAAAATACTTCAAGGTAGGTAACGCTTGGTATACTTTTAAGTATTTGCCCCTGAAGCCTATAACTATTGTTTTGGTAGTAAAAATTTAAAACCCATGACTTAAGAGTGGCTTTCAAGGAAACCGTGCTAATGTTGCCGTTATATTTCCACCTATTATCGTTAAATTCATTTGATGTTTGATAAAACTGAGTAAAAAAAGAAACCTTTAGCCATTTACTTTTAATTGGGAAATATTGTGCATAAATGAATAGCTCTGTACTCAGGGAGGCATTATAATTAATATTTGTTTGCAGTATATAATTACTCGTTTCTTCAAAATAGGGAAGTATCTTATTTTTCGCATAACTGAAAGATAATGTACTTGTTGTATAAAATCTTCCTTTTGTAAGGGATATTGAAAGGGAGGTATAGTGTGATAAAAATGGAGATAAACCAGGATTCCCACTATAAACTAGTAAGGAGTCTTGATAAACAATGTTTGGACTTAATTGGCTCAAAGTTGGATTTATTGTACTTATATTGTAATTAAATTTCATATCTAAATTATCACTAATGCGATATTTGACTTTAATAGAGGGTTTAAGAGAAATAAAATTATAAGTACTGCCTAATTCCTTACTGTTAAATGAATTGAAACTAACACCTAAGCCAGAAGAATACGACAATTTTTTTATTCTGCCTACAATCTCTGCAAAAAAGTAGGTTTCTCTTAGTACCGATGAGATACTGGACTCATTGTACTCGCTTAATATCTGATGTGAAATTGCGCTTGTATGCCATAATCCGGCACTAATCTTGGTTTTGTCTAAATCAATGGTGTAAATGGACTCCCCTATTAAAGAATATTTATTGCCCTTAGCATTTGATGTTTCGTATATTAGTGTGTCGTCATTCAATACAGAACTCTCAAAATATAGATTGTCAGTCAGAAAATTATAATTTGTTCCAACTAAATTAATTGAAAGACTTTGCTTGTCATCAATATCAAGAAGATAATATATGTCCAATGTAGGTTTAAAATAGTAATTTTGTAATGCGTTTTTCCCAATATTTTCACTTTGCAAAGGTTTCAGATTTAAAACGTGTTGAATAGTGTTCTTACTGTAACTATATTGATTAACATTTGCTTTTATACTTAAACTATATGAATTCTGATTAAAATGGAGATACTGCAAACTGAATTCGTTGACTGAATTATTCCAAGGACTAGCCAAACCAGTCTTCCTTTTTATATATTCAGTTGAATCGAACCAAAAACTCAAACTCTCGTCAAGCCTTCTGTTTGAATATTTTCTATAAGAAAGCTTATAGTTAAAACTAAATTGCGATTTTACTCTATTTAATTTTATTCCAACAATGTCATTTCCAAATCCCGTTGTTAAAGCATTTTGAAGATTTAACACACCACTTCCTCCAATAATTTGTTTTTTTGTTATAACATTTAAAACTCCAGATACAGAATACATTGCATATCTTGCGGGGGGTAACTCATAATGTTCAATACTAGCAATGTCTCCTGGCTTTAAACTAAGTAGATCTGTTTCGTTAGCACTAATTCCATTTATTAAGATCTTGATACTACCACCATCAGGAGTTGATACCTTGGCCATTAGGTTATCAACCTGAATATCTGGTATTAAACTAAGTAAATCAAGACCGTTTACTGAGGTTCTTCTGTCAAAGGAAGATGAGAAATAAACTTTTTTGTCTGCATATATCTCAATTGATTTAGCATTTATCTCGACCTGATCAAGGGTTTCATTTTGAGGCATTAGTACAATCCTAATTGGTGTATGTATTTCTTTTGACCCTATCTTTGTTGAAACTGATTTAAAACCAATGCAAGATGCTCTTAATAGATAATCTTCCAATGAATCGGTAACATTGAGTCTAAATCTACCCTCAAAATCTGAAACGGTTCCTCCAATACTTGTAAGTGTATCTAAATCTCTCAACAAAAGAACATTTGCAATGGCAATTGGATAATTAGTAGTGTCAACGATTTGCCCCTCAATAATATACTGCCCTTTAACAAAGACAGGAACAAAAAGGAAAAGTAGAACTAGTAACTTGTAATTCATGTGAATTTTCGGTCAAATTTACTGTATAATTAATGCTTCATCTCCTTGGAGCTTATTTCGAATGTCTCTCATAATAGTACAGAACCCGTTTTCGAATCACTTCATCATCTTTGTCATAATAACATGTCCTTTCTTTATGGATTCTTTCGCCCGGACAACCGCCTAAACACAAAGGTAAATATTTACAGTTAACACAAATGGGATCTTGAAAACATTTTATTTTACTCCATTTAGCTAATTCCCCAACGTCTAACTTTACCTCTCCCGTATTTTTCAAATAGCCTATCTTATCTTTTTTATCTGAGTATGGCATACACTTGAATAATTCACCATCACACCCAATATAATATGTATTATCAAATTCAGCATTACAAACAATGTTTCTCTTTTTGGGAAGATTCCTTTCGCCATAACCATTACTTGAAATTTTCAAATAAAAGTCTTCAGTTAAAGAAAAAAAAGTCTTATTGTCCATCACAGGCTGATAATTGGCTCCTCGACCTGATCCACTAATTGTTTTGGTAAAATTGAGTTTGATTTTACTAGATAGTTCATGACTATTAAGTTCTTGGATTAAGGAATTGTAGTAATAAACATTATGATAATCAATATTTGTTGTCACGATAATGTTGGTCCTGTTGTTAGGGCTGTTGACGATGTTTTTAATGTTATCAACTATTTTTTTAAATGTGCCTTTTTGACCTCTCAAGGCTCTACGACAGTCATGTATGGAGGATGGCCCATCAAGCGTAATAGCAATTGTACCGATGGAATCAGCTAAAAATCCATTAGTGAGTTTATTTAACAAATATCCATTCGTATGTAAAATCCCATAACGTTTAATATTTTTGTCTAAAGAACTTGAAATCTTTCGTATTATTTTTTCGTTCAGTAAAGGTTCTCCTCCAATCCAATTGAGCTCGACATTATCTATTTTCCCATCATTATACTCTTTGTTAATGAACTTGATTATACCAGTTGCTATTGTCTCATTCATGTAAATCTTTTCTTGATTTTGATAACAATAACCACAAGTAAAATTGCAGTCCATTGTCAATGAAACATGTAAATGCATTGTCCTATTACTCGTCAGTGTTCTCCTATAGGTTTGCTCAAGATTCTGAACTTCATTGATATTTTCAGGGATAATAATCCCATTTTCTAAAAATAATGAAAAAACAGTTGAATTACCAATTAATGATTTGCTAAACGAGGTTTTATTATCAAAAATACCTTTGCTAATTATAGCCTCAGAAGCTTTTACGATTGCTCCTGAATAAGTATTATATATTAACGTTTTACTATCTTGAATAGGGTAAATAATATTAAAACGGGAAAATTTAAATAACTCGTGCATTTCGGTTCAGTATAAAACATGATGTGGATCAGAAAAGATGACCAAATTTCTAAAAAATATTAAGCCACGAAAATAAGTGGGGTCACAAATCGCTTCCCCACTTATCGGCAAAAAATTAACTTATAGGAGGAACATCCGGGGCGTCACTACCTGCATTGTCACAAACATAATGTGTTTTGTCATTTACAAGTGTGCAACCAGGGCTACTACCAAGACCATCACCACCTTTGATAACTTCGAGGTCATCGTGTTGAATTCCAAATTCCTGAAGAGAGCTTAGGTCTTCAACTTTTAAATACTTATTCATAATTATACTGTTTATTAAATTGCCTACTCTATTATGGATTTTCGGCTTGCTCCATTTATTGGTCAATAAAAAGTTTCAATTTTGATTCCAGATTAAACTTACTCACTAAACAACCGGCATTTTCTTTTTTCCCATAAAGATCGAAAGTAAAAACACATTTCCCCATACACTTCGGTAAATAATAACAATTCACACATTCTTCAAGAACTGGATATGAATGACCAGAAATAATATAATTATCCGAATCATATCTAACTAGATCTCCACTTGATGAAATCTCACCACAAGCAAATTCCTTTTGACCAACCAGTTCTGAACATTTATATAATTTCAAGTCTGGACTAATATTATAAGAATACTCGTGATAATAAGCGCATCTTAAATTTAATCCCGATGTAATAAGACTGGGTGTTCTAAATTTATTTTTATAAATTATCCTGATTAAAGCAATTTCATGCTCCCCGAAGGTTTTGGGATTAAAATAATTATCTAAATTGCAAGAAGCAGACTCAGGAACAATCATTTTGGGGCTAATGGTAATTTTCGAAGTTTCACTAATCGTATTTTTTATTTCTGATAATAGCCTCTCAAATGAGTCCAGATTAAAGTTGTCAATATTAACCCTAATAGTTGTGTAAATAGCTTGAGCAGAATTGTTTATTCCATTAAGGACTTCAGCAAAAGTATTTCCTCCATTTTTATGAATGCGTAATTTGTTATGCAAATCTGGTGGCCCGTCAAGAGTGATCTGAGCATGGGTTATTGAACAATCTTTAAACGAGTCGGCAATCTGCTTGGTCAGTAAATATCCATTTGTAACGATATGTGATTCATAATGAACATTATGTTGCTTGCATAACCGAAGCAAATTTTGTGTCATCTTTTTTATTCTAGTCCATTCAAGTAAAGGTTCACCACCACTCCAAATAATTCTAATCTTTTTTGGTTTCTTAGACGTAATATATTTTTCAATAAACAATTCTACTACTCTAGAATCAAACTTCTTCGTATTTCGGTTTATTGATTTCTGTATACAGTAAACACATTGAAAATTGCACAATAAGGTAGGGTATATTGTAAATGTAGTAAATTCAGTTCCTTTACAAGTCTTTAAATATTCTTCTTCGATATAATCAGATTCGCTAAAATCATTGGAAATAGCGATGCCATTGGTAATAAGCACCTGCAAATTTTCTTTAGATAGTTCTTCCAAGTAATCGTTTCTATTATGCTTTATAGCATTGTATATATCGAAATTTGACCGCAATATGGCATTTGTAAGAGTATTATAAACAATATTCTGATTTTTATGTTGTAGCAATAAATTATACTTCGACAACTTGTAACTATTTCTATGCATTTCTGTTATTATAATTTGATTTTTGTTGGACTAAGATTATTACAATGAACTAGCTTGAATAATAAACAATTATTTATGTTGTTTTATAGATTGATTCTAAATTGCATTGGTCGGTAGCGGGTGCGATTTTTTGTGCTCGATAACGGGTGATACGTGTATTAAGTCCCCCCTGAGGAGCGTAATTTTCGCCTACCTCTTATAAACCACATACATCAGTTTAGCAAATATAAAGAGTGCTAAAGCGTAAAATATAAACAACACATCTACAACAATATGATGGTTTATTTATGCCTGGAAAAATTAATTTTACCCCAACTCAAACGTTGTCACTCCGAATACATGATTTAAATCGACCTTTGGTGGTTCACCATGATACATGCGTGCTGTTTCAAAAACCTTTTTCATCTTATATCGCTCCACGAGTCGCTGTGCGGCTTCGTTGGGTTCGGGAATATCCAGAAAAACAGGCTCACCCTCGTGGGGGAACCCAAAAAGAGCACCGGAAAGTTGGTTAGCAATATTTTCACTTTCAGAGAACAAAGGACCTATTTTATACCCTACCCTGCATTTCCTGATCATGCCAAAACCCAGAATGCTCCCATTCTCCACATAAGTGAGTGCATGACTTTCGGGTTGCTGAATCCAACATTCCAGGAATTTGCTTCGTTCGGCAGGAAAATACTGTCTGTCGTATTTGACCAACGAATCGAACGACACTTCTGAAGCTGGTATCAAATGAACATTTTCCACACTCATTCCGGTGGCTTTGCCTTCCATGCGTATGTTGCGATAAGCCAGCCGGTAGCCCGACTTGCGGTAATTGGGTTGCTGTTCCACCACACCATCCATGCCCACAACGCACCCTTCCAGAGAATCATGACCCCTTTTCCAGATTTCATAACCATAGCCTTTTCCTCGATATTCGGGAGCCACCATGTAAAATCCCATAAACCCAAAGTCATCGCCATATTTTACTGCCGATTTACAGGCGATCATGCTTCCATCCAATTCGCCGATTAAAAAACCCGTTGGATCGGCTGTATAAAAGCAGGATGCATCGTAGAAGCCCGGGTTCCAGCCTTCACGGGCGGCCCATTCAACAGCGAGAGGGATTTCTTCCTCCGTCATTTGGCGGATGGTGTATAGGTCTTTGGTCATTGGGATCAATATCAATGGTATTTTATCAACCAAAAGTAAGGATAATGGGCGAAAAGAAAAAAGATTACAGGTTATTTTCGGCGTCACGGTGAATCCAGGCAGCATTTAGAAAACCAGGGAATACAAGTGATTAAACAAAGCGGGTCAATGGCTACTAATCCTGACAATTATATGGGCTGGGGAATTCCTGATTTCGTCCAAGCTTCCTGGTTGATCACATCGGTAAACATTCCACATAAATCTGACAATCA
>Ga0210044_10011351_pt1 | contig 10397 bp, 8 predicted proteins | sample CryGey13umfilter_2_FD_183959 | JGI IMG/M metagenome (GOLD analysis project Ga0210044, IMG submission 183959) | Groundwater microbial communities from aquifer in Utah, USA - Crystal Geyser 4/9/14 3 um filter (SPAdes) (version 2) | ecosystem: Environmental > Aquatic > Deep subsurface > Groundwater...
GTCTTTAGTTTTGGCATTAAATTGCTTGCAAAACTCCATAATATTTACTCCTTTTGAACCTAATGCAGGTCCAACAGGAGGGGATGGGTTTGCGGCACCACCTTTAATTTGCAACTTAATATAAGTTTCTATTTGTTTTGCCATACCAAATTTATTATTTGTTATTTATTATTTATCGTTCAAAAATGTTCACTGTTCATTGTTCAAAAAAGTTTATTGTTCATCGTTTATTGTTCATCGTTTATTGTTCATTGTTTATTGTTCTATGTTTTTGGTTTAGAGTTTTTAGTTTATGGTTTTGAAAACCTAAAACCAGAAACCTAAAACTTCAAACTATCTGTTTCTATTTATTTCAATTTATTTCTATTTATTTCTGTTTTTATTGTTCTATGTTCATTATTCACTGCTAACTGCCTACTGCCGACTGTTTACTTTTTTTTACTCTTTTTCGACTTGCATAAAACTTAATTCAAGTGGAGTTTTTCTTCCGAAAATTTTAACCATTACTTTAAGTTTCTTTTTTTCTTCGTTAACTTCTTCAATAATTCCAGTAAATCCATTAAATGGTCCGTCAATTACTTTAACGGCTTCTGTAACTAAAAAAGGGCTGTTAATTTCCTCATCGCTTTCAGCTAATTCATCAACTTTACCAAGTATCCTGTTAACCTCTGTTAATTTTAAAGGTATAGGATTACCTTCTTTAGATCTAAGAAATCCTAACACACCCGTAACATTTTTTATTCTAATTGCAATTTCTTCTGTTAATGAAGCTTCAATTAAGATATATCCTGGGAAAAAACTACGTTCTTTACTAATTTTTTTTCCATTTCTTATTTGGTAAACTTTTTCGGTTGGCACAAGAATTTGGGAAACAAATTCCTGAAAATTAAGGCGGTTTACTTCAGCTTCAATGTATTCCTTAATTTTCTTTTCTTTGCCGCTAATAGCTTTAACTACGTACCAATGTTTCTCAATTTCTGCCATGCTTTTTCTCTATAACTTAATAATATTATAACATACTATAAATTAACTTCATTATATTACTGAAACCGAAGTCCATTAATGAAACGATGAGTGCTATAATAAAGGAAGCAATCATTACAACTATTGCACTTGATTGAAGGTCTTTCCAGGTAGGCCATGTAACCTTTTGGGTAAGCTCCAAATAAGTATCTTGCAAATATAACTTTATTTTATTCATTTTAATATAATTGCACGGGTGGAGAGACTCGAACTCCCAGCCTATAGTTTTGGAGACTACCACTCTACCAATTGAGCTACACCCGTGTTTTGGGTTTCAGGTTTGAACCTCAAACCTCAAACCAATATTATTCAACAATATCAATTACCTGACCAGCGCCAACTGTTCTACCACCTTCACGGATAGCAAAACGCAAACCTTTATTAATTGCAACTGGATAAATTAAATCAACTTGAATGGTGATGTTATCACCAGGCATAATCATCTCAACACCTTCTGGAAGAATAACTTCACCTGTTACATCCATAGTACGGATATAAAATTGTGGGCGATAATGATTATGGAATGGGGTATGACGACCACCTTCTTCTTTTTTAAGAATATAAACTTCGGCCTTAAATTTAGTGTGAGGAGTAATAGAACCTGGTTTTGCAATAACCATTCCTCTTTTTATTTCGTTTTTATCAACTCCGCGTAATAATAGACCAACATTATCACCTGATTCACCTCTATCAAGAATTTTGCGGAACATTTCAACACCGGTAACTACAGTTTTTCTTTTTTCTAAAGTAATTCCAACAATTTCCATTTCGTCGCCAGTACTAACAACGCCAGTTTCTACTCTACCAGTTGCAACTGTACCACGACCAGTAATTGAGAATATATCTTCAATTGGTAATAAAAATGGTTTTTCGTTTTCACGTGGAGGAATTGGAATATAAGAATCCACAGCATCCATCAGTTCCATTATTTTTGCTACCCATTTTGGGTCGCCATTTAAGCCTCCAAGTGCAGAACCACGAATAACAGGACATTTATCGCCATCATATTTATAAAAGTTCAATAACTCGCGAACTTCCATTTCAACAAGGTCAAGCATTTCAGCATCTTCAACCAAATCAACTTTATTAATAAAAACTAATATTTTGGGAACATTAACCTGACGAGCTAAAAGCACGTGTTCTCTTGTTTGTGGCATAGGACCATCGGTAGCAGCAACTACTAATATTGCACCATCCATTTGAGCTGCACCGGTAACCATATTTTTAATATAGTCGGCATGTCCGGGACAATCAATATGTGCATAATGACGCGTAGCGGTTTGATATTCGATATGGGCGGTATTAATTGTTATACCTCTATTTTTTTCTTCAGGAGCATTATCAATTGATTCGAATGAACGAAACTCAGAAAGTCCTTTTTCGTGAAGAACTTTTGTAATTGCAGCAGTTAATGTAGTTTTTCCATGGTCGATATGACCAATTGTACCAACGTTAACGTGGGCTTTACTTCTATCAAATTTTTCTTTTGCCATAAATTGAAATTTTTATTGAATATACTATTTTTAATTAAACGATTTTTAAACTATATAGAGCCAATGATGGGAGTTGAACCCATGACCCCTTCCTTACCAAGGAAGTGCTCTACCACTGAGCTACATCGGCAAACCAGAGCGGGAAACGACTCGGACTCGCGACCCTCAGCGTGGAAGGCTGATGCTCTACCAACTGAGCTATTCCCGCTGGTTAGTGGAGAGAGCAGGATTCGAACCTACGAAGACGTACGTCAGCAGATTTACAGTCTGCCCCAGTTGGCCACTTTGGTATCTCTCCAGTAAACCACGATGTACAGAGCCGATGGAGGGATTCGAACCCCCGACCCGCTGATTACAAATCAGCTGCTCTGGCCAACTGAGCTACATCGGCAACTCAAAGAACGTTTTTTTCTTTTTTTTAAAATCAGACCGCAAATGTACAACTATTTTTTTATTACACAAATTTTTTTTTATTTTTTTGTATAGTTTTTGTAGTAAATATGAAAATTAAAAATGCTGACGAAAAATATTACTCGTCAGCATTTTAATTATAAGGTAGTTACAAGCTTACTTACTGCTTCTTTTGTCTTTATATTTTTTTAATTGACGTTGTAAAGCTTCTACTGCTGTATCGGCAGCTTCTTCAAAAGTTTTTGATTGTTTTTTTGCAAATAAATTATTACCAGGCACTTCAAGTCTTATTTCAGCAATTTTATTCTCATTAGTCTGTGCTTTATCTAGCCTGAGTGTTACTTCTGCTAAAACAATGTTTTGATGACGTGTTACAAGTTTATCCATTCTTTCGTGAATAAATAATTCTAAATTTTTGTCAGCATTAAAATGTAAAGTTTGAATTTTTACTTTCATAATTTTTCCTCCTTTTTAATTAAAATTGTTTATTAATTATTATTTATTGTCTGAACTATGATTTTTAGGATTTGATGATTTTAGGATTTTATCAATCCTATCATCCTTTAATCTTATAAATCCTAGTTCAGACATTTTCACTTTTAATTTGTTTATGCTCTTGGATGTGCTTTTTTATAAATATTTCTAAGTTTTTCAAACGAATTATGTGTATATACCTGAGTAGCAGCTAAATTTGCATGACCAAGTAGTTCTTTTATTGCATTCAAATCGGCTCCATTATTTAACAGGTGTGTAGCAAAAGTGTGTCGTAAAATGTGTGGGCTCTTTTTTTCGATTGTTGCAACCATTCCAATATAATGGGTTACAATTCTATACACAAGTTTTGGATAAAAAGAAAGTCCTTTTTCGGTAACAAACACATTATTAGTTTTTGAATTTACTTTTGCTCTTTCAATAATATATTGTTTTAATTCAATTTTTAATTGATTACCGAATGGAATTATTCTTTCTTTATTTCTTTTTCCTAATACTTTAATAGAGTTTTCGTAAAAATCGATATCTTCAATTTTTAATGAAATTAATTCAGATAATCTAATTCCGGTACCATAAAGTAAAGTTATTACTAATTTATTTCGCAATCCTATAAAACCATTACCAAAGTCAATATTAGTTGTTAAATTTAACATTTGTTTTTCTTCAATAAAAATCGGTAATCTTTTTTTATTTTTTGGTGGAATTATCTTTTCGGTAGGATTAAACTTTACAATGTTTTCACGAATTAAAAATTTATAAAATATATTTAACGATGAAAGTTTACGGTTTACCGAACGGGCTTCTATTGAGTTTTCCATTAAACTAACTATCCAGCTTCTTACGTGTCGGAAGCTTGCGTTTTTTAATTCTATGCGAGCAAAATTTTTAATTAAAAACTCCGAAAATTGACTAATGTCATTAAAATAAGCCAAAACAGTATTTGATGAATACCGTTTTTCATTTTTTATGTAACCAACAAAGTGAGTGATTAAATCCATTTATAACGAAAGAGTTTATATACTTATTTAAACGAAAAATAAAATTAATTGTTTCGTAAAAATAATAAATCTCCGAAATAAATTTTATTTTTCTTCTGTTTGGTGAAGTTTCTGAACGTAAATAGCATTTAAAACTTCTTTTCTACGACGAATAGACGGTTTTTGAAAAGCTTTTCGTGCACGAAGTTCTTTCATAATACCTGTTTTTTCAAATTTGCGTTTGAATTTTTTTAAAGCCCTGTCAATGCGTTCGCCTTCTTTTACTGGAATAATAATCATGTTTCTTTTATTAATTGAGGTGCAAAGGTAAAAAAAATTAATTCAACAAACAAATTTTAAAATATTATTAAAAATATTTTTCAATTTAATAAATGCTCCTTTGCTGAGTTTTTTTAATTAATTATTTTTTTATTTACCTTATTATAGATACAACACCTGTAATCGGGTCTTTTTCGGGTCCAAGTTTAATAATATAAACATACGAACCCATTGGCAAATCTTTACCTTTATATATACCATTCCAGCGTCGTGTTGCATCGGTGTATTCCATACCGGTTCCTTTAAATACATATAAAATGTCACCCCAGCGGTTATATATTTCTATCGAAACATCATTATAGCCGGCTATGCCCAATATTTCGAAATCATCATTTGTACCATCTTTGTTAGGAGTAATAACCGATGGAATTTTTAATTGTATGTCAATTGTAAATGTATCGGTAATCTGGCAGGTATTTGCATCTGTAATAGTAATTACATATTCACCAGCTGGCAAATTAGTAACAACAAATGTGCTTGAAGTAGTTATGCTATCATTAAGCCAATGATATGTAAATGGGGACATTCCACCGCTTAAAACTGTAATATTTATATAACCCAAATTATTAGTAGCATCTATTCCGGCAGTATCTGAAATATTCATTGAAGGTGGATTATATAATGTTGCAATTGCAGTAGTATCACAATAAAGTGAGTCGGTAATTGTTACAACATAAATTCCTGATGATAAGCCAGTTGCAATCGAAGTAGTTTGACCTCCTGTCCATGAATAAGTATAAGGTGGAGTACCTCCGTTTACATTTGTTATTTCAGCAGTACCATCAGAACCATTTCCGCATAAAGGATTATTTGATGACAATGAGAACTGAATTGGTGTTGGCTGATTTATAGTTGTTTGATTTGTTGTAGTACAATTATTTACATCACTAACTGTAACAGAATAATTTCCTGATACTAAATTTGAAATAGTTGATGTTACTTGTCCTTCATTCCACAAATATGTGTATGGGCTTGTTCCATACGAAACGTTTACAACTGCAACCCCATCATTTGAACCAACACAGGAGATATTTTGTGAAGTTATGCTTGATGACAAAGCAGATGAAGGACCGATAATAGTAATAGTTGTATCGTCCCAACAATTATTATTGTCGTAGATTGTAACACTATAATTACCTGAAGATAAATTATTTACCGTTCCTGTAATTTGACCGCTACTCCAAACATAAGTGAAAGGAGCAGTTCCACCTTGCATAAATACTGTAATAGAGCCATTAGAATCACCATAACATAATACATTTGTTAATTGAGTTACCTGAATTGTACCGGCAACAAGGTTATTTACTACGGCAGAATAAACTGAACTACAAGAATTTGCATCTGTAACCGTAACTGTATATGTACCTGATGCTAAATTTATAATTGTGTCATTTGTTGAACTTGTTGACCAATTAATTGCATAAGGTTGTGTTCCACCATTAATATTTATACTAACTGAACCATTACTTGCATTGCAATTTGCGCTAGTAACGTTTCCAATAATTTGCAATTGAGTAGGAGCATTAATGTGAACTGTATCAACAGTAGAACATCCTTGGAAATCGGTAACTGTAACACTATATGTTCCAGCGCTAAGTCCAGTTGCAGTTTGAGTTATTTGTCCGCCAGGAAACCAAATATAACTATAAGGTGGAGTTCCACCATTAGGATTGGCAATTGCTTCACCGTTTGTACTATTATAACAACTTGCAGAAATTGATTCAACAGCATTTAAAACAAGTTGAGTAGGTTGTGTAAAAAATCCATTAAATGTGCTAACACAATTATTAACATCAGTAACAGTTAAAAATAATGCTCCCATTGATAAATTATTAAGAGTATTGGAATTTCCTAATGAATTTCCTAACGAATCTTGCCACAAATATAAATAAGGTGATGTTCCACCTAAAACCTGAATTGTTAAACTTCCATCATTTCCACCATAACATGATATTTGAGTATTTGATGTCATTGATATTTGCATATTATCTGGTTCGGTTAGTGTAACAGACTGAATTGATTCACATCCGTTTGCATCAGTTACAGTAACATTATATACACCAGCAACTACATTATAAATTGAATCAGTTACACTTCCATTTGACCAAACAAAGCTAAATGGAGCAGTTCCACCTGTTGTTATATAAGCATGTGCAAAACCGGTTGAATCGCCGTTGCAAAGGTTATTATTTACAACATCAAAAGCAATTGTTGCTGCATTTGTATTTGATATATCACCGGAGAAAACAGACGTGCAACTATTTGAATCGGTAACAGTTACAAAGTAAGTGCCAGAAGGCAATGCGTTAACTGATGTTGTAGTATTATTTCCTGCTGCTGAATCCCACAAATAAGAGTAAGAAGGTGAACCACCACTTACACTAATTGAAATACTGCCATCGCTCATGCCACAGTTTGCAGGACTCGAGGTAAATGTTGAAGCAATAGGTGTTGGTTCATAAACAGTTACAGATTGAGTTGTAGTACAGGAATTATTATCGGTAACAGTAACAGAATAACTGCCTGCACCAACATTAGTTAAATCTTCAAAAGTGCTATTGTTAGTCCAAATATATGTAAATGGGAAAGTACCACCGTTTGTAATAAGATTTACATTACCTGTTGTACCGCCATTACAAAGTACAGAGTCAACAACAAAACTAGTAGATAACAATTGTGGTTCTGTAATGTCAACAGAAGCTACAGAAGTACAACCATTAACATCTGTTATTGTAACATAGTGAGTTCCTGCATTTAAACCAGATGCAGTAGGTTGAGAACCACCGGTTGACCAAGTATATTGATAAGGTGAAGTTCCTCCGATTGCAGAAACAGTTGCGGAACCATTACTTCCACCATTGCAACTAACATTCTGATTAACAGTCATTGTTGGATTTATAGCATCAATTTGTGTAATAGTTGCAGAATTTGTTGAAGTACATCCATTATTATCTGTAACAGTAATTGTATATGTTCCGGCTGATAATCCAGAATTTGTAGGAGTTAAAATTCCATTGGACCATAAGTATGTATAAGGTGAAGTTCCACCTGAAACTTGTGCAGTTGCCTGACCGGTAGAAGAACCAAAACAATATACATTTGTAATCGAAGGAATTGTTAACAAAATTGCAGATGGTTGAATTATTGTTGTATTTGTTACAGCAGTACAACCATTTGCATCTGTAACAGTAACATAGTATGTTCCTGATGGAATGTTTGTTATAGTAGGAGTAGAGCCACCTCCAGTCCATAAATAAGTATAATTTACAGTACCACCTGAAGCAGAAACCGTAATTGAACCGTCGCTTCCGCTATTACAACTAACATTTGTAGATGCTGTTATAACAGCAGATAAAGCAGATGGTTGACTTATTACTGTTGACACAGTTGTTGTACAATTATGAGTATCAGTAACTGTTACTGAATAAGAACCTGCAGTTAAGCCCGAAGCTGTGGGAGTGTTAGCACCATTAGTCCAATAATAAGTATAACCTGGCGAACCACCTGTAGTGGATACTGTTGCAGTTCCATTATTACCTTCGAAGCACGATGGGGTAGTAGTGCCAGTAATAGATGCAGTTAATATGGGAGGTTGAGTAATAATTATAGATGTTGTTGCCTGACAACCAATTGCATCTGTAACTGTTATGCTATATGTGTTTGCGGTTACATTTGTAATACTTGTTCCAGTATTACTATTTGACCACAAATAAGTATATCCAGGCGTTCCACCAGAAGCAGAAATTGTAGCACTACCATTAGAACCACCAAAACAATTTATATTTGTAGAAGATGTTACTGAAACTGAAGGAGCACCAGTATTATTTACAGAAACTGTTGCAATGCTTGAGCAGTTATTTACATCGCGAACTGTTACAGTATAAGAGCCAGCCGCAATATTTGTAATTGTACTTGTTGAACCGCCATTAGACCATGCATAAGTATAACCGGGTGTTCCACCGGAAGCCGAAACAGTTGCAGAACCATTTGCATTACCACAAGTTGCGTCAATTTTACTCGTTGTTAAAGCAATTGCAGCAGGTTGATTAACCGTTGCAGTTCGGACAATTGTACAACCTTTAGTATCTGTAATTGTAACACTGTAAGTTCCAGTACTTAATCCTGTAGCAGGATTTGAAGTTTGTCCGCTCGGGAACCAGTAATAAGTATAACCAGGCGTACCACCAGAAGGACTCGCAGTAGCGGTTCCATTACTACCTCCATTGCAGCTTGTGTTTGTGGCAGATGCAGTACCAGTTAAAGCAGTTGGTTGGGTAATAGTAGCAGTTTGAACGCTTGAACAGTTATTTGCATCACGAACTGTAACGGTATATGTTCCGGCAGATAAGTTAGTAGCTGTTGAGCCAGAGCCACCACTTGGTGCCCATATATAAGTATAACCAGGTGTTCCGCCAGAGGCAGTTACAGTAGCAGAACCAGTTGCTCCGCCGTAACAAGAAACATTTGTTTGGCTTGAAATTGATGCAGACAAAGCGGAAGGAGCAGTAATAGTAATTGAGCCGGTAGTACTACAACTATGCGAGTCGTAAACAGTTACATAATAAGTTATTGCTGCTAAATTAGTTGCAGTTTGAGTACTTTGCCCATTTGACCAGGAATAAGAATAACCAGGAGTGCCTCCCGAAGGATTAGCAGTAGCCGTTCCGTTATTAGAACCTGCACAAGTAATATTTGTTTTAGAAATACTTACAGCCGGATTTGGATAAGAATTTACACTAATAGAAGCCGAACCAGTTGTACAACCAGTTGTACTTGTAACAGATACAGTGTATGTTCCAGTTGAACTTGCAGTTATGGTTTGAGAAGTTGCACCTGTTGACCAATGATATGCAGAATAACCAGTACCAGCATTCAAATTTACACTTCCCCCCTGACAAAATGATGTTGGACCACTTGGGGTTATACTTGGAAAAATAACATCGGGATTAACATAAGTAAAAACTAATTCTACCCTATTTATACAAACACTTGTACCTGTACACAATTGTAAAGAATTTGTTCCTCCATAAACATAGCCAGGCATACCGCAAGGATAATTATTTGAAGATACAGCAGCCACAACACAAGGTTATCACTACACAAACAACCAGTATTTGCGTCGTTTACAGTTGGTACAGCATAACCGTTTATCGAACCCGCCATATAACTTCCAGCACAACCACCAGAATAATACCTGGCTGTAACATTTGTTACTGTTTTACCTGCAGGTACAGGGTCAAAAAATGTTTTAGTTAAACAACCAGCAGTTGCTCCACAATAACTAGGATTAGTATTAATACACCAATAATCGCCCCCACATAATAAACAACCGTCACATGCCATAAAACCTGTATAACTAACAGTTGCAGTAGCAGTTTGGGCAATACTTTGGTAAGAAAAAAACAATGAAATTAAAACTGTAACAATTGTTAAATTTAACTTTTTCATATTTTTTAATTGTTTAATTATAGTTTATATAAGACAGTTAATTATTCATTTTGGTTGCCTAAAATTTTAAAATTTATACAAAAATACAATTAAAAATAATATTTAATAATTTATTTATACGCTATTCAAATAAAAATGTTTCATAAATTTAATAACAGCTTATAACTCAAGAATTTCTAAAGAATCTTTTATTCTTCTAACTGCTTCAATTAAA
>Ga0210044_10011356_pt1 | contig 10395 bp, 9 predicted proteins | sample CryGey13umfilter_2_FD_183959 | JGI IMG/M metagenome (GOLD analysis project Ga0210044, IMG submission 183959) | Groundwater microbial communities from aquifer in Utah, USA - Crystal Geyser 4/9/14 3 um filter (SPAdes) (version 2) | ecosystem: Environmental > Aquatic > Deep subsurface > Groundwater...
GGAACAGTTCCGGCAGCAACGCGCCCATCGGGGCGAAGGTTGCGCCCATCAGGAACAGTTCGATGCTCAAGAATGCGGTGATGAGTACAGGCGAACCGCTGCCCAGCATCGGTTCCATCAGGAAGCCGGACAATAGTGCGGCACTGCTGGCGACGAGCAGCACCGGACGGCGGCCATAACGGTCGCCCGCGATTGCCGCGAGCGGTGTGGCGGCAGCCATGAACAGCACCGCCACACACAGCATAAGCAGGAACTGCGCGCGTGGAATGCCGAGCGTGGCGACGCCGTAGCTCAGTGAAAATACCGTGGTGATGTAGAACAGCGCGTAGCACACCACCATCAGCAATGCGCCGAGGATCAGCGGTTTGGCGTGGTAGGCGAACAGTTGCAGCAACGGCAATTTTACCGGCTGATGCGCAGCGATCGCCTTGCTGAACACCGGCGTCTCCGCCAGCTTGAGCCGCACATACAGGCCGACCGCGACCAGCACTGCGCTGGCGAGGAACGGGATGCGCCAGCCCCAGTCGCGGAAAGCCGCATCGTCGAGCAGATTCGCCAGCAGCAAAAAACTGCCGACCGCGCACAGAAAGCCGACTGGGGGCCCCAGTTGCGGGAACATGCCGAACCAGCCGCGCCGGCCTGCGGGCGCATATTCCGCCGCCAGCAAGGCCGCGCCGCCCCATTCGCCGCCGAGGCCGATGCCCTGGCCGAAGCGCAGCAGACACAGCAATGCGGGTGCTACCCAGCCGACCATTTCATAGCTGGGCAACACACCAATCAAAATGGTCGAGATTCCCATCACCAACAAGGAGGCGACCAGTGTCGCCTTGCGCCCGATGCGGTCGCCAAAATGGCCGAATAGCAGCGCGCCGAACGGACGCGCGACGAAGGCGATGCCGAAAGTGAGGAAAGCATTCAGCGCCTGCACCGCGGGATCACTGTTGGGAAAGAACAGCGGCCCGATCACCATCGCCACGGCGAGGCCGTAGATGTAGAAATCGTAGAACTCGATGGCGGTGCCGATGAAGCTGGCGAAGGCGATCCGTGTGGTGGAAAAATCCATTATTCGGGCAAATCGCGTTGTCGCGTGGTCGTTCATTTCCTCGCCTACCTTTAGGTATGTCTCGTTATTTACTGCGCGGTTCCTGGCGCTTCATCCCGAAAATGGATTTATTGGAAATTTCTAATCTTGAGCAAGAAATCTCAGGATCGATCCAATCTCATTGATTGTCGTATCAAACCACTCAGTACCAGGAACGTTTTCACGCCATTTTCCACGTGCTTTAAGTGTATTGTGGATGGCGAGTTCGGTTGGTCCTACACGTTTAACTTTCCATCTTCCGAGAATGATTGGATTGTCGAAAGTTGCAGACCCTTTGCATTGGGTCATTACTCGATCTTCGACAACACCAATTGTTTTTCCAATTTTTATGGGGAATGGGTTGCTGGCATTAACAAGGATTGGAAAGGTGAATGCGTAAATCCATCCCTCAAATTCCGATGAAGTTTCATCGCCATCTTCTAGAGCGGATTCTTCTAACTCTTCATCACGAACATCTTCTGCGGTTTCCGCGCGGAATAATCCATTTCCCAGATTGACAAATATCTTTTGATCTTTTGTTAGGAGTGAAGCAACAAATTTGATAATGGAGTGAACAGGGTCTACACGATCTGATTGGGCTTTTTTTATTTTTGTTTGTTGCTGTTCAATAGTTAGGTATTTGTCGATTACCGTTTGAATCAATTCCGTAAGTCGGAATGGATCTCCATTCATGACGTCGGGCTTTTGCTGAATTTCTTGAAGTGCGACATACCTGGCAAATCTATAGCAGAACGATCTGGTTGGTTCGAATTTAAAGTTCATGGGTACGCACCTCAAAAGAATGGAATCTAATTACTGTCAATTATTTGCCCCGCATGAACATCGCATTCAGCTCCGCCAGCGTGACTTGGACCCAGGTCGACTGTCTGTGCTCACACTGGTCGGCGCGTCGTTGTAGGCAAGGTCGAAGCGGCCTTCGAGTGAAAGGCTGGTATTGCTCGCATCTTGCAGGCGCGCAATGCCGGAGCGTTTTAGCCCGGCGAATTCCGAAGCATCGGGCGGTTCGAGTGCAAGCGGCTTGTTCGCACCGCACAGATTATCCAGCGGCGAACTCATCTTCGTTTCCAATTAGCCAGACTTTGGGTTGAGCCAGCACGCGCTCCACGAACGCATTTTTTTGTTTGATGCGTTTCGCCAATTCCACTTGCGTGTAGATGGTGGGGTTGATGGTGCGTCCGAGGATGGTTGCCGCTTGTTCCAGCGCGGCATAGAGGTCGGCATATTCCAGCGTGTCGCTGATGAGCATGAGGTCGATGTCGCTGTGCGCGGTGTCGCTGCGTTTGGCGACGGAGCCATAGACAAAGGCCGCTGTGATCTTTTTGGTGAAAGGCGTGAGCGCCGAGCGCAACGGTTCGGCAAGTCCTACGGTCTTTTGCACGATGCCGCAGAGTTCGGCAAAGATGGGCGATTGTGGATTGGCTTGATAGTGCTTGCGGTTTCCATGCGGCATTACCGTTACGAGCCCGCTTTCTTCGAGGCGCTTCAGTTCGCGTTGAACCGCGCCAGAGCCGCCGCCCGTCAGTCCGATCAACTCGGTGGCAAAGAAGCTGCGTTCTGGTTGGCCGAACAGGAAAGCCAGCACGCGTTGTTGTGTGTTGGAGAACAATGCATCGGACAAGCCGGTATGCGGTGTATTGGTGATTTTGGTTTTTATACCCATATTGGGTATCCTACTACCCAAATTGGGTATGTGCAAGCTTGGCATTTCCCTGCGCATCATCATTATTTCCCGCGCATAAACATCGCATCCAATTCCGCAATCGTGATCTGGAACCAGGTTGGTCTGCCGTGGTTGCACTGGTCGGCGCGTACGGTCTGTTCCATCTCGCGCAGGATGGCGTTCATCTCGGGGATGCTCAGTTGTTGGTTGGCGCGCACGGCGGAATGGCAGGCGAGGGTGGCGAGCAACTCATTACGGCGTTCGGTGAGCGCGCGCGATGCGCCGAAGTCGCGCAACTCGTGCAGCACCTCGCGCGCGGCGGCTTCGGCGTGCGATTGTTTGAGCATGGCGGGCATGGCGCGCACCGCCAGTGTGGTGGGCGAGAGCGGGGCGATGTCGAAGCCCAGCTGTTTCAGCGCTTCCTGTTCTTCTTCGGCGGTGGCGATGTCTAGTGCTTCGGCAGCGAACGTCACCGGAATCAGCAGCGGTTGTGTCGGCATTTGCTGCTGGTCGAACGCGGTCTTTAGTTTTTCATACACGATGCGTTCGTGTGCGGCGTGCATGTCCACGACGATCAAACCTTGCTGGTTTTGCGCGAGGATGTAGATGCCGGAGAGCTGGCCGAGCGCGAAGCCGAGCGGGTGTTCGGGTGCGGGAAAGGTAAAAGGGCGGTGTGGGTCGGACTTCAGTCCGACATGTCGGGTTGAAACCCGACCTACACTTGCATCGTCTGTTTGTGCTTCCCACAAGCGATAAGTCGCCTGCCGTTCGGCAGCGCCGAACGCGATGTGTTGCTGGCTGGCGTTGTCGTAGGAGCCAGCTTGCTGGCGAAAGTTGTTCGCGGCTGAAGCCGCTCCTACAACCGTGCCAGATTGCGTTTCTGCCATCGGCGTGCTCAACGCATCCTGCAAGGCATGGAACACGAACTGGTGGATGCCCTGACTTTCGCGGAAGCGCACTTCGCTCTTGGCCGGATGCACGTTCACATCCACCTGTTCCGGCGGCAGTTCGAGGAACAGCACGAAGGCCGGATGGCGTTGGTGGTGCAGGATGTCCTGATAGGCCTGGCGCACGGCGTGCGCGAGCACCTTGTCGCGCACGAAGCGGCCATTGACGAAGAAATACTGTTCGTCGCGTGTCGAGCGCGAATAGGCGGGCAGGGCGGCGATACCGTGCAGTTGCAGGCGGCCGATTTGGCGTTCTATGTTGACGGCGTGTTGGGCGAATTCGGCGCCGAGGAGGGCGGCTACTCTCTCCCCCAGCCTCTCTCCCGCAAGCGGGCGAGGGGAGCGAATTGTGGCTGCGAGTTGCCAGATGCGCTTGCCGTTGTGCTGCAACGAGAACGCCACATCCGGCCGCGACAGCGCGATGCGCTTGAATGTTTCCTCGCACCAGGCGTATTCGGTATTTTCAGTTTTCAGGAATTTTCGCCGCGCCGGGGTATTGAAATACAGCTCGCGCAATTCGACGCTGGTGCCCTGGGCATGGGCGGTGGGTGCGGCAGCGCTTTGCGTGCCGTCCATCGCTTCCACTTTCCATGCGTGTGCGGCATCCGCAGGGCGGCTGGTGAGAGTGACCTGCGCCACCGCCGCCATGCTCGCCAATGCCTCGCCGCGAAAGCCCATGCTGGCGACGCGCTGCAAGTCGTCGAGTGAGGCGATCTTGCTGGTGGCGTGGCGCATCAGCGCCAGCGGCAGTTGTTCCGCCGCGATGCCGCCGCCGTTGTCGCGCACGCGCAGCAATTTGATACCGCCGCCTTCCAGCTGCACCGCGATCTCCGTCGCGCCTGCATCCAGGCTGTTCTCCAGCAATTCTTTCAGCGCCGAAGCCGGGCGTTCGATCACTTCGCCAGCGGCGATTTGGTTGATGAGCAGGTCTGGCAGGTGGTGGATGGCAGGCATATGTGGATTATAGCCGCGCCGCTCCGGGCACGGGGGCGACGGGTATAATTCGCGCCCGCAAACACTCCCCACTCGACCTTCCCATGCTGCACTGGCAAGACGGACAGCCTTATTCAGAACGCTACGGCGATGTGTATTTCTCCACCGATTCCGGTTTGGAAGAAACGCGCCATGTCTTTCTGCAAGGGAACGATCTTGCGCAACGGTTTGCCGCGCTGCAAGCGGAGGAGAGTTTCTGCATCGGCGAGACCGGTTTCGGCACCGGGCTGAATTTTCTGTGCGCGTGGCAGTTGTTTGAACGTCTTGCGCCGACGGGGGCAAGCCTGGATTTCTTCAGCGTCGAAAAATTTCCACTCGAAGACGACGAGCTGTGCGCCGCGCTGGCATTGTGGCCGGAATTTCAGGGAGAGGCGCGTGTGTTGCTGGCGCGCTGGCAACGGCGCGTGCCGGGCTGGAATCGCTGGCACTTTGCTGGCGGTCGCGTGCGCCTGACGCTGGCCATCGAGGATGTGGCCGACGCTTTGCCGCAACTGCCGCAGGCGTGTGTCGGGGCATGGTTCCTCGATGGTTTTTCGCCGGCGAAGAATCCGGAGATGTGGAGTGATGAGGTGCTCTCCGCCATCGCCCGTGCTTCGCATGCGGGCACGACGCTGGCGACCTACACCTGCGCGGGTTGGGTGCGGCGCGGTTTGCAGCAGGCCGGATTCACGGTCGAGCGTGTGCCGGGTTTCGGGCGCAAGCGCGAGATGGTGCGTGGGCAATTTTCATCCAACCAAAATATCCCTGCCGGTCGGGTTTTAACCCGACATGTCGGGTTAAAACCCGACCTACATTTGCCTCTATCACCCGGAGCGAATATTTCGACCGCTCTCGTCATCGGTGCCGGTCTCGCCGGTTGCGCTGCTGCCCATGCGTTGGCGCAGCGCGGCATCGCGGTGACCCTCATCGACCGTGCGCCGCAACTGGCCAGTGCCGCTTCCGGCAATCCGCGCGGCATTCTCTACGCGCGCTTCGGTGCGGGGATGAACGCCTTGCATCGTTTGGTGCTGGCGGCCTACGGCCATGCGCTGGCTTGGCTGGACGAGGTGTTGCCGGTCGATGGCGTGCAGCGTTCTGAATGCGGGCTGCTGCAACTGGCGGCGACAGAAGCCGAGGCCAAACGCATCGCCAAACTGGCTGCGCTGGATTGGCCGCCGCATCTGCTGCGCGCGGTGCAGGCGGACGAGGCATCGGCGCTGGCGGGGTTGCCCATGACGCACGGCGGCTTGTGGTTTCCCGCCGGCGGCTGGGTGGTGCCACCGGTAGTCTGTGCGAGACTGACGCAGCATCCGAACATCACGCTGCAACTGGAGAGTGAAGTCACCGTGCTGGAAAGAACGGGAAATGGCTGGCGCGCAAGCGGGGCAGATTTTTCTGTCGAAGCGGAGCAAGCCGTGGTGTGCTCGGCGCATCAGGCAAAGCAACTGGCGCCGTTCATTGCTTTTCCCCTGCAACCGGTGCGCGGCCAGATCAGTATTTTGCCCGCGACGACGGCCAGCAAAAAATTGAAGGCTGTGCTGTGTGCCGAAGGTTATTGCGCACCTGCCGTGGCCGAGCGGCATGTGGTGGGTGCGACGACCACTTTCGACGACGAGAGCACGGCGGTGCGCGCGGCAGACCATGCCGAGAATCTGGCGCAACTCGCCGCGCAGATGCCTGCCTTGCAGCAGGCGTTGGGGGAGGTGGATGTGGCGCGACTTAATGGGCGCGCCGGCATCCGCTGCTCCGTACCGGGTGCCACGCCGCTGGTGGGCGAGGTCGCCCCGGGATTGTATTGCAGCCTCGCACACGGCACACGCGGATTACTCACGGCGGGCCTTGCGGGCGAAGTGGTCGCCGCCGCGATGTGCGGGCAACTGCCGCCGTTGCCGCAGGATCTGGTGGATGCGCTGGCGCCGTTGCGAAGACGCCGCCTTCAAGGATAATGAGCAGCATGAAAAAAACACAGCCCACCGAATACCCCGAGATCTGTCCCGGCCAATCCGTCGAGCTGCTGAAGGAACTGCATATCCTGACGCGCGACGGCAGGATGAACCAGGATTCGCGGCGCAAGCTGAAGCAGGTGTACCACCTGTATCAGTTCATCGAACCTTTGTTGCAGGAAGTTTGCAACGCACGCGGCGCGCTGACGCTGGTGGACCACGGTGCGGGCAAGTCGTATCTGGGCTTCATCCTGTACGACCTGTTCTTCAAGGCGTTAGCCAGGGAACAGGAATCGAAGGACAGTCGCCAGCAAGCTGGCTCCTACAGGATTTATGGCATCGAGACGCGCGAAGAATTGGTTACTCATTCGCGCGACCTGGCACAGCGCCTGGGTTTTGGCGGCATGTCCTTCCTGAATTTATCCGTGGCGGAATCCATCACGTCGGGCGAATTGCCCGCAAAGGTTGATGTCGTAACGGCATTGCATGCCTGCAATACCGCGACCGATGACGCGATCCGATTCGCCCTGGCCAAGCAGGCTCTGCACATTGTGCTGGTACCGTGCTGTCAGGCGGAAGTGGCCGCGGTGTTGCGCAAGAACAAGGGCAGGCAACTGGCAAAGGATGCGCTCACCGAATTGTGGCGGCATCCGATCCACACGCGCGAATTCGGCAGTCACCTCACCAACGTGTTGCGCTGCCTGCAACTGGAGGCGCACGGTTATCAGGTGACGGTGACCGAGCTGGTGGGCTGGGAGCATTCGATGAAGAACGAACTCATCGTCGCCAGCTACAAGGACTTGCCGCGCCAGCGTGCGGCGCAGCGCCTGGAATCCTTGCTGCAAAGCGTGGGGCTGGACGAAATGCGCGAGCGGTTTTTTACGGAATAGACCCATGCAAATCGGCAACGACACACAAACCCATTACCAGCGCATCGGCGGTGAACAAAAAGTGCGCCAACTGGTGCGGCGCTTCTACCAGTTGATGGATGAATTGCCGGAAAGTTACGGCATCCGCAAGCTGCATCCGGCCGACCTCAAGACTTCGGAGGAGAAACTGTTCATGTTCCTCTCCGGCTGGATGGGCGGGCCGCAACTGTTCATCGAAAAATTCGGCCATCCGCGTTTGCGCCAGCGGCACATCAACTTTGCCATCGGCAATGCCGAGCGCGACCAGTGGATGTTGTGCATGACGCAGGCGCTGCATGACGTGGTGGAGGATGAGGCGCTGCGGCGCGAGTTGCTGGCAGCCCTGTACAAGGTGGCCGATTTCATGCGAAATCAGGCAGAATAAGTCATGCAAAACACTCCCAAGACGGCGGACAAACAGCTTGCCCTGCGCATCGGCATGATTTTTGTGTTGCTCGCGGTGCTGGAGTTACTCTTGGTTCATACCTTTTCGCCGCTGGAAAACCGCCTGTCCGATGCGTTCGTGCGCATGCAGGCTGCATCGCTGACACCCGATCCTGATATCGTCATCGTCGATATCGACGATGCCAGTCTGGCACAGATGGAAGACGAGGCCGGGCGCTGGCCGTGGCCGCGCGCCGTTCACGGCGAACTGGTGCGCGGGATCGCCGCACAGCAACCGCGCGCCATCGTGTTCGATATCCTGTTCAGCGAGCGCGACCAATTCAGGCCCGACAGCGATGACGTTTTCAATCAGGCGCTGCAAGGCATCGCCAATGTGTATTTCCCGATGGTGCGGCGCGATGCGGCGCTGGACGCACAAGGCGCGCCCGCTGCCCAGATCGCGCCCTTGTTGGGTCTGCAACGCGGCGAACAGGCCGACGAAACGGCGCGCATCGCGCTGTTGCCGCCGCTGGCGCTCGACCCGGCCCACTGGCGTGTCGGCACCATCAATTTTGAGGAAGACGCGGATGGCGTCGGGCGGCGCTACCAGCTTTACACCGATGCCTACGGCTGGCTGATCCCGTCCCTGCCGGCGCGCGTCGCGCAAGACCTGGGTTACGCCGTGCCACAGCAGGCCGATATGATCCTTGCCTGGCGCGGCAAGGCCAATTCCTTCAAACATCTCTCATATACCGACCTGTATGCGGATTTCAACCGCGAGCAGCGGCAACGTCCGGCGGATGAGCTGAAGGACAAGATCGTTATCATCGGCACGGCGGCGACCGGCATGCATGATGTGCGGGTGACGCCATTGGCCAGCCTGACTCCCGGTGTGGAAATGCTGGCGACGGCCATCGACAACCTGAAGAACGGCCGCACCATGCGGCGGGCAAATAATGACTTCGCGCTCGGTATCGCGCTGTTGCTGCTGGGGTTGTTGAGCATCGCCTTCATGCGCGGCATTCACCCGCTCAAGATCGGCGGCGTGTTGGCTGCCGCCAGTGTGCTGTTGCTGGCGGCTGCCTGGCTGGCGGTTGGCGCGTTGCTGTTGCTGCCGGTGCTGGCGCCGCTGATGCTGGCATGGGCGGCCTATTTCGCCTTTGCCCTGCGCGAATATCTGCGCGAAAAGAAATCGCGCGAGCAGGCAGTGCAGCTGTTCAGCCGTTTCGTCAATCCGCATGTGGTGCAGGAACTGGTGGCACATGGCGGGCTGAGCCGCGCCGGTGAAAGTCGCCAGGTCAGTGTGCTGTTCTCCGACATCCGGGGCTTTACCACCCTGTCCGAGAAGCGCACGCCGGAGCAGGTGGTGGAACTGCTCAATCGCTACTTCAGTTTGCAGGTTGAAGTGATTTTTCGCCACGGTGGCTCGCTCGATAAGTTCATCGGCGACGCGATCATGGCCTTCTGGGGCGCGCCGCTGGACGACCCGGAGCACGCGCGCCACGCGGTGGAGGCGGCGCTGGAGATGGGCGAGGTGTTGCAGCGCTTCCGGCACGAGTTGGGCGAGGCCGATGCAAATTTTGATGTGGGGATCGGCATCCATTCCGGCCCGGCAGTGGTCGGTTTGATCGGTTCCGAACAGCGGCGCGAATACACCGCCATCGGCGACACGGTGAATCTGGCCAGCCGCATCGAAGGATTGACCAAGGGCGTGTCGCGTATCCTGGTGTCGCGCGAGACGATGCTGGCCTGCGGCGATGCGTTCGCCTTCCAGTCGTTCGGTTCATTCAAGGTCAAAGGGCGCGAGCAGGAAGTCGAGTTGTTCGCGCCATCACGGAAAGAAGGAGAGCAAACATGAAGCGACTGATTGCGGGATGTCTGGCATTCGGCTTGTGCGCCAGCGCATGGGCGGCGGAGGAGGCCTATACGATCCGCGCCACCGAACTCAAGGTCAAACCTTATAGCGATGCGCAAACACTGGCGACGCTGCCGGCGCGCAGCAAAGTGACCGTGTTGCAGCGGCGCTCTTCCTGGAACCAGGTCAAGTCCGGCGAGACCACCGGCTGGGTCAAAATGCTCAGCCTGCAACTGGCGCGCGGCGCGACTGACCGCCGTGCGGACAACGGATTGCGCTCCCTGTTCAGCGTGGCACGCAGCGGCGGCAGCGGCGCCACCGTGACCACCGGTGTGCGCGGCTTGTCGGAAGAGCAATTAAAAAACGCGCAGCCCGATCCCGGGGCATTACGGGAGCTGGAGCGTTATCTCGCCAGCCGGCGTGACGCGCAACGTTTTGCCGCGCAGGGAAAATTGCAGGCACAGCGCGTGGATTATCTGGCGGGAGAGCAAAAATGAAGGCCATCATTTTAGTGGCCGCGCTGGGGCTGTCGGTTCCGGCGCAGGCCTTCGACTTCGGCAGCATCGACTGGGAGAAAGCGGCCAAGGTGGTGCAGAAAGTGCAAAAGGCCGGCACTGACGTGAG
>Ga0210044_10011365_pt1 | contig 10390 bp, 12 predicted proteins | sample CryGey13umfilter_2_FD_183959 | JGI IMG/M metagenome (GOLD analysis project Ga0210044, IMG submission 183959) | Groundwater microbial communities from aquifer in Utah, USA - Crystal Geyser 4/9/14 3 um filter (SPAdes) (version 2) | ecosystem: Environmental > Aquatic > Deep subsurface >...
AAAATGGAGGCAGTGGTTTATCGTTTTTGTGATAAAAACACCCACCTTTCATTCCGCTTAGTATAATCAGGTAAACAAACATCGCTGCAGCGCCCAACGTATACAAGCCCAGTTCAAACTGAAGCCCCGTAATCTCAATCCCCAGCTCTTTGCTAATGAAATAGCCACCACCAATTGCAATCAGTATAGCAAAGATGATAATTCCTCTTGACCAAATCCATTTGATAATTTTCATATTTCTATAATTAGTGCCATTTTTTTATCGAAATTCAAAACTCTCGCCTTCTTGAACAATTGTTGCAAGAAAAGGAAAATCAGATTTATCAAGCTGCTGTATTTGATCTGACAACACACTTGAGCTTGTAAATATGATGTATGTTTCTCCATTTAAAGCGATCTGAATGGTAAGACATTTGTCACCTTCTTTTTTAGGGTATTTTGATGGTTCAATTTTAAAATCCTTAACAGTTATTTCTTTGTTAAGGATACGTGACATTTTTATTTTGCCACCAATAAACCGTTTTGCTGTTGGCTTTATACCGAATTCTTTAAATTGCTTCATTTTCAAAAAAATTCAAAATATCTTCCTTTACGGCTTTTCGTTGCATAACAAAATTGATATACGGTTGTTTGTACTCAATTCCTAGGATTCCCTCATTTGCAGCATTATAGTCATTAATGAGCTTTGCCTCTTCATTTACTCCCCATAATTCACATATCACAGCTTCAGTAACTTTTTTTCGTTCTGGCTGACCCCATATTATTACCTCTTCACATTCCCATATAGGATCATTCTCAGAATTATTTTTCTGAGTAATATTCCATCTGTATTTGTGAGATCCGTTACCTACAGCTTCAATCCTAAGTGGTTGATGATCATATTGCGCGTTCATTTGAAAGTGTTTTGATTAAATTAACTGAATTACAATGTATTGCCCATCCATATTGAGGACATTGCTTTATTGTACATTTATGTTTCTTAATATATTTTGCAAAATTCTGTTTTATCCTTTTTCTTAAAAGGATATGTGTGTGATAAAATACATAGCCTACAAAATCTATTCCTCGTGCCTGGACTGGGAAAACTTGATAATTTGATTTTACCTGTAGTTTTAGATTTTCACAGAAATAGGTTTTGATGTCATTTAAAATATCATGCAAATAGACTCTTTCACCGTGTAGTATTACAATATCATCTGCATAACGGTAATAATATTTTACTTTTTTTACCTCCTTTATATAGTGGTCGAAATAGGTTAAATAAATATTTGCAAAAAACTGGCTTAAATAATTACCTATTGGCACACCCGGAGCGCTGTCTATGATTTCATCAAGGAGAGATAATAAACGTTTATCCTTAATTTTTTTGCGAATTATTTGCTTTAAAATTTCATGATCAATTGACGGATAAAACTTTGTGATATCAAGCTTTAAGCAATATTTTGTATTGTTGTCATCCTTTATGTCGCGCTTTAATTTACGTACTATAGCATGAATCCCCCTATTTTTTATACAACTATATGTATCTGATGTAAAAATGCTTACCCAGATTGGTTCCAGTATGTTCAAAATTGCGTGATGAAGGATTCTGTCAGGATAGTAAGGTAGACGGTATATTGTGCGTTTTTTTCCTGCATCTGAAACAATATCGAAAACACTGTATTGCGATGTTTTAAACGTTCCTTTCACTAATTCTTTATGTAGCTCGTGAATATTATTATCTCTGTTAAGGTCGTGATGTCGAACGCCATAACTACGAATCTTCCCCTTCCTTGCTTTTAAATCAGCAATTCTGAGATTGTTGAGATCACATATTTTTTCAAACAAATTATTAAATCGTTTCATCTTAATATTTGTTATCATACTCATGACGTTCACTTGTGTTACCAGCCATTTTCTGAGTTTTGTTATTTTTTGCCAAGAGGCATGGTCTTTACCCGTTTAATATTTTGATAACCAAGCTGCGAGCTGATATTCGCATTCGTATTCGAAGGAACGTTATTCGAATTCGAGTAACTGAGCCCCGCATTCGTGCCATTATTCGCAGTGCCGCCAAAAAGCACAGAAGGGTAAACAACCAATATTTTAAGAACGTTTTAGCCCTGCTACGCAGGTATATAACAAAGCCGCGAGCCGAAAGCCGCATTCGTACTCGAAGGAACGTCATGCGAATTCGAGAAACCGAGCCCCGCATACGAGCCAGTATTCGCAGCGCCGCCAAAAAGCACAGTTCTTAATGACTCACCAGTAGCAGGCAATGATGTGTAGAAGTAGTCAGACCAATATGTTGTGCTTCCACCTCCAATTAGAAGAGGCAACATTTCATTGAAAATCATTTCTTTTATATAACCATTAGCTCTTGGTATTTCACCTGCGACCTCGTAATTAGTATAGTTATTATCATTCCAGTCATCTGCAGAATCAGCCAGATAAACTTTGCTTGTAGGATCGCCATCTGAATCGGCACCAATACGAATATTAATACCATCACAGTTTTTCCAGATATGCCCAAAAGGAAGTTCAACACCTCTGTAACGGTTAATGTGAGTCGTTAATGCAGCACCATATCCTAAAGGCAAATCGTACGTAACTTCTCCTGTGCCACTTGCCAAGCTATCACTAGCTCCGCAGGCAATGAATGGATAGTAAGCTTTCCATGTATTCCATAATCCACTATTAATATTGGTAACGCCATCGCCTAGACCTCCCTGCTTGTATCCATTTCCATCGAGGGCTGAAATTACAGCTTTTTGAGAATTAAGTGTTGCATACTCTATTGTAAACAGGTAAAGGAGTATTTTATGCGCCTGGTAGTTGTACATCTGCCACCCGGCTCCACGATTAAGGGCATACGTACGAAAACTAGTACGTGATATACTCGTTGCAGGCATTCCCAATAGAGTAGCATCGTTTGCATCATTTGTAGCGTTATTATTTCCGCCACGATAATCAGCATCAATATTCTTAACAGATGATAATTTTAGGGTACTTCGTTGCAAAGAAGCTTCATATGCACTTACATATTGCTTAGGGATGAGCGTAAATCCACTCAGAGGGTATTCGCTGATTTTTATTCTACGAATATCATTTTCAGACTCAAACTTAACATAATGTTGAGGAATGCATATCATGACTTGTCCATCTGTTCCAGAAAGATCACTTTCACCTCCTGTTAGTTTTTTGCTCCAGTCTGATGCATTAAGTCGATAGTTCTCTGTACCATCATCTTTCAACAGACATGCATATATTTTATTATGCACTGGTAATGACGCATGCAAGTCGCCTGAACCTATTCGTGTACAATCTGGAGATGAAATTGCAGTTGAGAATTGAATTCCGTAGAACTGTGTTGAATAATCCCCAGCTAAGTCAAAGAATTCACCTCCATTTACAGATGATCTTCTATAGTAGATAGAACCGTTTAATGTATATAACAGCCCTTTTGTAGCGTTGGCATCTGGATGTTCTATCAGTTCATCAAATATGATTTCGGTATTATTTAAGAAGTTGACAGCTATATAAAGCTCACCATCACTGTTTACCCTTACCAGTTTTTTGAGTACACTTTCTATCGTTTCGTTAGCATTTAATTTGCTATAATACAACTCATCCATGTTTCCCCGTTTTAATATTTACAACTCCATTCTCTTCGTTTACTGTCCTTTTTATTAAGCCTTCAGCAGTTTCAGGCCTTGTGGAATTAACGTAAAGCTCACCCGTTTCAGCTTGTGAAAGGGTGAGCCGTACTTTTCCTTCTCCATCTTTACGGATGGCTTTTTTGATTATTGATTGAAGGGTTAAATTTGCCCTTGCTGATGTGACATAAAGCGACATTATGCAGCAACTGTTACTGTCCATACTTGTGCTGTACCATCCTCAGCAGTTACCGTATATTCCACCGGGTTGGTGAAATCGGTTTCAACCCCTGATCTTGGCGATACCTGGGCACCTTGCGAAACAAGCACCTCCGGCATAAGCGCAGTAACCACTGTGCCGGTTGCCAACTCAATGGACACTGTGTGAGCGGTGGCATCGATCGTACCTGAAATACTACCAATTTTAAATTTAATGATATCGTTGGCATCGTTAATGATCACGGCCAGATTGACCGCAGGTTTACCGTCACTGGCCAGCACAATGCTTTTGCGTTCTAAACGTTCAACCCGGTCCAGTTCATCGGCTGTGACAGCACCGCTTAAATCCTGTCCTTTATGAAAAAAGTTTCGGACCACTCTTAAATAGTGATTTCCTTTTGAATCCTTTGCATAAAGAGCCTTTCTGACAGTTGTAATGTCAGATATCCCTCTTGGATCAATGAGGTTCTTAATAAGTCCGGCACCGGATGCCAGTAGAAATAATATCCGTTTCATTATAATAGATTTAGATTATGCTAATGGATTGACTGTTCTTTCGGGTGGGAACTTGGTTTCCCAAGTCATGGTACCAATAAGCTTATTCGGCTCTTCTCTTCCTTTTGAAATAGAAGGCTTCATACTTACACGACATGGGATTCCAGCATGACCACCATACATATACGATCCGGCTGCGAACCATGCCAACCATGTGTTGTTACAAAAAGTTGCACGCATAAAATCGTACATCTTATCTGTAAGGTCATCTACCTCAAAGTTCACAGTATGCTTCGGTATACCGTTAGCGGTACGGTTAAGCGATATTTTTATTTCACTTGATTCAGGTGCCGGGTACTCACCAATCACAGGCAAAGTTCTGATGTTTCCGGGTGTAGGAAGTCCTACATCATCACTTAACCTGCTGGTCCATTCGGTTAAATCCGTAACATTCGTTAATGGGTTTCCCAATTGAGTTAGATAAATGTGATCAACTTCTGACAGGTCAATAGTTGGGCTACATTCTGATGACGCGACCACGGGCAGTTCTTCGGTAGAACAATCAGTCACACAAGTTGGATCGGCCATTTTAATTATTCCAATTTGAGCAAAAAAACCGATTAATGCTAATGATATTTTTTTCATGATTATAAGAATTAAATTCCTTTGTGATTTTCACGTATTTGAGGTAGTAAAATTATATAGTCGATTTCGGCTAAAAAACGACATGATGTCGGTTTTTTACCTCATGTTCTTAATTGTGTTTCTTTTTATGGTTGTTTCGAGTGTGAATTGAACTTCAACCATGGCGGCTTCTCCCAAACTCACCCACTCCGGACTTTTCACTTTTAAATTCTTTGGATAAACAGTTTCTCCATTTGAGAGTGTCAGATAAACAAAAGAATGCATCCTGATGTTCTTGAGCGCTCTCCACATAAAAGGATATGCAACGAATTTTAAGGAGAAAACTTCCTGAGTTATGGCCTCATCGAGTATCTCCTCACCATTTACAACAGTCACAACATCAATATCCTTTACGGATGATTCTACCAGATCAGTATTAAGATATACTTCCTGATACCAGTTACCGGTTTGATAGCAGATATTGCCGAGATCCTTTTCGTTATTAAATCTTAAAATGATCATGGTAAGCCTTGTAATAATGAACTGAGTACATAGAATGTCATGGAGGCAGTTCCTGAACTGGGATTAGTGGCACCGGATAATTTCACCTCAATCGCCTCACCCTCTTTTACTTCAAATTCAGGACTAAAATCAGAGAGCTTTACATACTTGCTCCCGGTGGGTATCTTGGCATTCGGGATGATCGCAATTTTTTCACCACTGCTGTATTGAATATTGATATCCTGCGACCCTATGTCCAGGGGTGTGCTAATGGCGAAATATACGATTACATCAAGTAAATTAATTGAGTACCCGGATACCGCTGGAATCATGGTTTTAGCAGTTCCCAAATTTGCCACATCAGAAGGGCCAATATAATAATCTTCTTTATGAACTTCGGCAGTTCCATTTATAAGCGTCCACACGGCGGCACCGATAGTCGCGGACTCACATAGGTATAGTTTCTTCGTTACTGTATTGAGCCAGTAAATACCTTTGTTGAAGCCCGCATTTAGATCATCATTCACAGTTGGATTTGTGCTCGAAAAATAGGTTGGTTTAAACATTGTTCTAAATTTTAATATGACATAATTTCTGTAACACCTAATTCCTGATAAGTTATATAAAGTTCAATAAATCCATCCCCATCCGTAGGATTTGTATTTTCAATCCATGCAACAATTCTTTTGTATTCCTGCATTTTGGTATTACTTAAGAATATAGCCCTGTGCCACACACTAGAATCTGATTCAAGAAACTCAGATGACAGTTCAGCAAATGGAGGATCACCTTCATATCCAATAAGGATACTGTTTACAGAATTGTACGGAGTTCCATTGAATACAAAACGTGCGAACATCCCAATGATGTACCTGATTTTATTTGGTAGTGGCAAAGCAAATAGCTCTTTTTTTGCGGTGTACATGGACAATATTTCAGGCTGTGAAATGGGTACCTTTTTTGTAAAAACAACTGATTCATTGAAATCTCCCATTGTACTTTCAAGTGCTGAAATTGCATCTGCATTTACCTTTACCTTTTTGTCCAGTTTATCGATAGAAGCCGTTGGATTCTCGCCATTGGTCACATAGTTTTCCTCTGTAAATTGACGATTCCCAACAATCACCTCAAGGGTTTGGCTTTTAGATTCCGATTCCCCTGCCTTATCCACCTCAATCATAAACGATTTGTCAAAGTTTGATTTCGGGGTTAAATCTTTTATTCTTTTTGGAGTTGCCATGCTATTTAGTATTAATTGTAAATTCGTTCTTTATCATCACCATAAATTCTGGTGTCATCAGATTGACCATAAATCCTGTAATCACCTTCTTCTTGTTCACCACAGCTAAATACATGGAATATCTCAGAATACCATGTATCCAGTCCATCTGAAATCACTAGATAGTAATGTCCGGTACCCAAATTGGCATCAAGTAGATAAGTACCTCTGTACAAACAATAATCAGCTTGTTCTACCGGCAGATTTAACATTGTATGTTTGTCCTGAAACCATGAAAGCAGATTGGTTTCTACAGCTGTCTCCAAACATATAGCTTTAAACACAGCATTAGGATTTGTGGTGTGTATTTTAAATGTTTCCATGTTCCGTGCTGACCTCCTGAATTGAAAAGCAAGGATCCTGTTGTTTGGAGAAATCAAAGGAGCAATTTCACCCTTGTAACCAGGATGGTATCTGGCCTGTTTATCCAATCTGTTGTAAATTGGAAATGTGGTCTCTATTACGGTTGAATCTAATATCATTTTACAAACCCTACGTTAATTACATATTCACCTTCATCATTTGTTTTAAGCATCTTGATCAATTCTACCTGGCCTGGTACGCTCTGAGCTTTACGGCTACTGGCCAGAACCCCTCCCGAACCTTTGACGCTTAACCCAATATAGGAATCGTTTCTTACTGCCTTCCTGAGCAATAAAGCAACAGCTTCATTTACCAGCTTGGTAACATCATCCTCACTGTAAACAAGCTCAATTGTCACCTTGTCGGTATTTAAATCATGTGTTTTGGAAGTGATCTTACCTGTCTGACTTGTAATGTAATACTCATCATCATTTGGTTCGTATACATATAAATCAGTTTTTACCAATTTATTAGCATCGCATTGTAATGAATCGGTGAGTTGAAATACGATTGATTTTTGTTTACGTTTTCTGATCTCTGAAACGAATTCCTGATCAATACCATTTACAATAGCATGTTTCAATGGTCTCAAATACTTCCAATAATGCTGCTGAAGATTAACGATAGACAAGTGCATGTTGTGTTCTGGCAATATCCTGTTAAAAGGAATTTCGCTTAGAATTTCTCCATTGTCATCGGCCACAACAATTACAAAGCCTTCATCTGATATATCGTCAGGATTGTTGATCACATGCCTGATATCGCTTGTTAACAACTGCAGGGGATATTTCTTTGTTATCTGAGGTGATCTGTCGGGTGAATATTCAATCATTCTCTGAGGTGTGAACTGAGAAGTGCGGCTGTCCATTAATTCCCACGATTCAGAACGCACAATTACTCCCGAGTCTTCTTCGTATTCCTGAGATGTATCAATCTCACTTCCTGTTAAATCAAGTCCAACTACCGTATTCTCAAAATATGTCAAGTGTTCAACCCTTAATTTCCCGGCTTCAATTATATATTGAGCGTTGAGTAAATTAGTGAGCCATTCCAGAACTCCTTTCATTGTAACAATTCCAATTGAAGCTTTTTCGGTAGCATCGCTGCGTTTAATATCCGACTTCTGAGCCAGATAGATATTTCTCAATTGGTTCGGGTTTGAACCGGTAACATAATTTGTACTGTCACTGAAAAATTTTGAATAGAATGTCAGTCCCAGCTCAAGTTCGTTGAGCATAAAGTTTATTGAATCATCGAGCCTGCGGAATGGACCAACTTCAATTACGACCTCCATTACCTCACATCCAGGTGTTGCAAATTCATCATTCAATCGATACCATCCTTGTCCCGGGTTAATTGATATGCGCTGTCTTTTGTAGGTTGCCGGGAAAAATCCGGGGTGAGAACACTGTTCCCATTTACTTTCAAAGTCAGGATTCAACCATAGCCACTCAGAATATTCATCATAGGTTTGGAATATCATTTCTTCAGGGTAACTCATCTGGGTTATGGTGAGCGTGTACTCAGTTAATTTGGCGTTGATGATATCGATTTCTTTTTCGTTTGTATTTAGAAAATCTTTGTAATCATCCTCAGGTTCTGGTTTGAATGAAATGGCACCCAGATCGATGTTTATTTTGCAACTACGTAATGCTTGCGATCCTTCCCAGTCAAGTACATCATTTTTAAATATCCTGAACTTAATCCTTACATTTTGTTTGTCGTTATTGAAATAGTCTACAACTACATTTCTAAAGATAAAAAGATTGAGTTTTGATGATATCACCAGGTCGCTTTGGAGCTTTCTCCTAAAAAATACATGTCCCTCATCCTGTTTTTCAATCATTACCGGTGGCCGGTTCAATGTAACCTCATTGAACGAAACTCCATCAAATGAAAAATAGTACCGATATTTATCTCTGTAACTCATTATCTTCTAACCCACTTTTCGTAATGTTCGTTGAAAATATACTTTATGTAATTGGGATCACTGGTATCAATTGCCGGGGTACCACTTTTACCTAGCATGGCACCTAACAAACGATTGGTTTCAGATATACCACTGTTCTCAACTCTGATAGTTTGGCTCAGCCTGAGCTTCTCTTGCTTTTCCTGAAGCTGTCGGGGTAAGTCCCTCGATATCTCGTAACCATCCAGTAAATTATAAAGAGCCTTGGCCATGCCCAATTTATCATCCTTCCTGATTGATTCAAGTAATGGGAGGTGTTTTTTTGCCTTGGACTTTGGAGTGATAGAATGATACTCGCCACCCTCAACCTCAAATTGCTCTCCTCCTTCTGCATGGCTTCTACCTCTGATTAAGCCGGTCCGGCCATGGCCGAGTTTGGTGAGTTTTGCTGCTTTTGCCTTTGAAGCAATAAAGGCTCCAATCATGGTTCCAATCATGGCAATTGCCAATGGGATGCCAATGTATGGGATGGCCGAAAACACCTTAAAGATATTTGCAGAACTTGTTATAAGTGAGGATAATTGCATAACAGATTCAATCATCAGTTGCTTCTTTTTAGCCTTTTCCTGATCTTCAAGTGCTTTCTGTCTCTCTTTTTTTAATGCTTCCTGTTCCTGTTGTTTTAATTGAATATTAGAAGCATATCCTTGTTTATTTAATTCAATTTCAGCCTCTATTTCACGTTGCTTTTCAGCAATTAGGGTATTTTTTAAGGATACTCGTTCATCAGCTGCTTGCCGCTCGGCATCAACCATTTGACTAATAATGCCAATCATCTGGTTAACGTAATCCTGAGCAGCTGCAATCATCTTTTGATCATCAGGATTGTTTGGGTTAAGGCCTACTAACTTCCAAAAACTGAAATCACCATCATCCTGCTCACTTTCAAAGTCTTTAGCGGCATTCTTAGCCGCTACTTTTCTCGCTGCTAACACTTTCATCATGCCCTTGTAAAGTTCATCTTTGAGCTTTCCTTCATCGATGTTCACGGCGTATTCATAGTCAGTATCGAAGAATGCGTTTCCTTTGTCAGTATCATGGAAATCCATCTTTCTTGTGACTAATTTTCTTATCTCTACACTCTTCAACAAAGCATCGTTAATGTCTTCAATCGCCTGTAGTTCTCTCTTTTTTGCAAAAAGCAGCCTGCCTGTCGATAAATAATTTGAGTCGTTGGCTGCAATTTCGTTTTTAAGTTGATCTTCGAGTTTCTTTATTTCCTTTTTTAATTCATCGTATTTAATTATCGCATTGTCAGCAGTTTTCCCAAATTTAGTAAGCTCAATATTTATCAATCCCAATGCA
>Ga0210044_10011367_pt1 | contig 10389 bp, 7 predicted proteins | sample CryGey13umfilter_2_FD_183959 | JGI IMG/M metagenome (GOLD analysis project Ga0210044, IMG submission 183959) | Groundwater microbial communities from aquifer in Utah, USA - Crystal Geyser 4/9/14 3 um filter (SPAdes) (version 2) | ecosystem: Environmental > Aquatic > Deep subsurface > Groundwater...
AGGCGAACCTTGAATCGTCCGTCCTGCGGGATTCGTTTTTCAGCAATGTCCAGTTCCGTCATTACTTTGATTCGGGAAATAATGGAAGAATGATGTTTCTTATCAATCTTATCCATCGCCTGATAGAGGACTCCGTCAATCCGATACTTGATATCCACCGCGTCTTCCCCGGTTTCCACGTGAATATCACTTGCCCTTTTCTGTATCGCATTAAAAATCATGGTGTCAATCAGCTTCACGATTGGGCTCTTTTCTTTTGCAGCAGCATCAAGAGACAGGATGTCCTCACCGTCTTCCCTTTCCTTGACGACCTGAATTCTCAGGTCAGAAGTAGCTTCTTCCAGTGCCCGCTGAGAGGATTCGCTTTTCTTCAAAATTTCCCGAATTTTATCTTCGTCCCCAAGCTGGTGAAGGATGCGTTTGTTAAGGCGCAATTCCAGTTCATCCAGTTCTTTGAGTGTAAAAGAAGGACCGACAGCGATGTGCAGTAAATCCCCCTCCTCCCGCAATGGAATAAAAACATAGCGAAACATCAAATCTACGGGAATTGTCTTAAACAATCCAAAGTCCAGTGTTTCTCTGTCCAGATCAACAAACGTGTTCATTCTCACCTCACGACATGATATCCGTAATATCAAACAACGGTAGATACATGGCAATCAGCAATGCCGCGATCAACACGCCCATGGCTAATAGTACAACCGGTGCGACAAGGGAAACTACACCTCCAAGAAGATTGGATAAATCCTCGTCATGATAATCCGCCGCGCTCTTCAGCATGCCGGAAACAGAACCGGATTCTTCGCCAATGCGAATCATATCCAGGGTCAAATCATCCACAATAACGCTTTTTTCAAAAGCTGTGGATACCTTTCCCCCTGATGATACCACTTCCGAGGCCCCCTGGATTTCCAAACTGAAATGAACGCTCGGATTCGTGTAAGACAGGGTATCCAAAGCATCCAGGGCCGGGATGCCTCCCTCCAGCAGGATAGCGAAAGTTCGACAGAATTGAGACAGAACGTATTCCCGCCAGATATTGCGAAGCAGGGGAAGTTTCAATATACCTCTCTCCAACCAGCGCTTTCCCGTTTCAGTGCGAAGGCCCCACTGAATTCCCAGAATCAAAGCCAGAATAGCACCGATCTCAATCACAATGTTCCGCTTTATGAAGAGGGAAATTGCTACAACAGCCCGGGTCATGGCAGGCAATTGTTTATCGAAACCCTTATAAAAATCGGCAAAGGAAGGGAGCACAAAATTGATAATCACCCCGATTGACAGTGCTGCCACAAAAACCAGGAAAGCCGGATAAATGAAGGCGGCACGCATCTTTTTTCCCGTCGAAAACAACAGATGTTCATGTTCAATGTAGCTTTCCAGCACGGACTCCAGGGAACCGCTTCGTTCCCCGGCTGCCAGCACAGATGGATAAACGGCTGGAAACCGATCCCTGTGAGCCAGAAAAGCGTCGGAAAGAGAATGCCCTTCTTTAACCATTCTGAGAATGTCCTGTAAAATTCCTTGGAAAACCGGATTCTTTACCCGTTTCGTCAGAAGTGCCAACCCATTAAATATTGGGATTCCCGACCGTACCAGCGCCAGGAATTCCTGGTTAAATACAAGAAAATGCTTCATTGGAATCTTTCTTCTTTTGAATGACAGACCCATTTTCTTGTGTATGGAAAACACATGGTAGCCGGAATCCTGCAGCTTGCTTTCAGCCTCTTTCAGCGAGACCGCCTGAATTTCCTTATCCAGCACCTCGCCATCAGGGTTTCCGACCCTGCATACAAAAACCGCCATTGTTACCTCTGATCCACTGGAAGAAAATTCTCAAACTTCGCGTATTCATTCAAAAAGGCGAGCATTATGGTTCCAATGGGTCCATTTCTATTTTTCGCAATAATCAACTCAATTTCAGTTAACGAGCCACTGGCGGCAACCCCTCTATTGATTGATTTCCGGTGTAGAAAGGACACAATATCAGCATCCTGTTCGATAGCGCCAGATTCCCTGAGATCAGACAACTGGGGACGACCCTCACTTCTTTTTTCAATTGCCCGGTTCAGCTGAGACAGAACAATAAACGGCACATTCAGCTCTTTTGCAAGAATCTTCAACCCCCGTGAAATCCCCGAAATTTCCTGCACCCGGTTGGCTTCTCCTCTACCCTCCATTAACTGAAGGTAATCTACTATGACGACATCCAGGCCAATCTCCATTTTCAATTTCATTAGTTTGGCTTTCAGATCCACCACTGTCAAAATCGGGCTGTCATCCACATAAATCTGTGTTTCCGCCAACCGATCCATCGATTGTGTCAGTTTCACATACTCTGATTCCTGAATGGATCCCTCTCGAACTCGCTTCACATTGACCTGAGCATCTGCGCACAGCAACCTCAATACGATCTGCTCATGGGGCATTTCCAGGGAAAAGATTGCTACGATTTTATCTTTGTATGCCATTTTCTCAGCCAGTGACAAAGCAAAACTTGTTTTCCCCACGGAGGGACGCGCAGCAACAATGATCAACTCCCCGGGCTGGAAGCCGGGGATAAATTGTTCCATGTCTCGAAACCCGGACGCCACCCCTGGCAACTCCTTACTGGTCTGGAATCGGGTCATCCGATCGGCAATGTGCTGAATAGCGTTCTTCAATTCCTGTTGAACCGGAATCAGTGCCCGCTTGTGTTCCCTGGTTACCATTGAGAAGATTTCCTTCTCCGCTTTCTGGAGAAGTTCCTCACTGGAGACTCCTGCATCGCTGCCCTGTTCAAGAATTTTGCTGGCCATCTGCATCAACCGGCGCAGATTGGCCTTGTCCACAACAATCCGCGCGTAGTCTTTTACGTTTCTCAGCATGGGGATATCGTCCACCATTGAACTGATCCCCATTTCTCCGCCTACCGCTTCCAGTTTTCCGTTGGTTCTCAGATACTCTTTAATTGTAAGAATATCAAATGCTTTGCCTTTTTCAAAAACATCAAGAATTGCCTGAAAGATTATCCGGTGAGCGGACAGATAAAAATCCTCCGGACCGATTACCTCCATCACTTCATAGATATTTTCGTGATCCAGTAACAGGACGCCCAGAACAGCCTTTTCGGCCTCTTCACTATAGGGAAGTGTGACTATCATAACTTCTCACTTCTTCTCTGGCACCGTATCGACGATACCCAATTTCTTCATTTTCTGTATCAGTGTTGTACGTTTCAAACTTAAACGCCGGGCAGCCTCAGAGCGTGTACCGCCGGACAGTTCCAATGCCTGTTCAATGTAGGATCTTTCCATTGCCATGAGCTTTGCCTTTAAGTCAATACTTCCTTCAAGGGTATAGGAATCAAAGGCATCTGAAGCACCCAGATGGATATCAGATGGCAGATCTTCAGGCTGAACAATGTGGCCTTCCGGCTGCAGTACAATCATTCGTTCCACAAAATTTTCCAACTGACGGATATTTCCCGGCCAGGGGTAATCAAATATGCATTTCATCGCCTTACTGGAGAAACGGATTTCAGGAAAACCCATCAGTCCGGAAAAGCGATGATTGAAAAAATCAATCAGTAATGGAATGTCATCCGTTCGTTCTCTCAACGGTGGAATATGAATCGGGATTACATTTAAGCGATAGTACAGGTCCTCTCTGAACCGGCCATTCTTTATCTCATCGGCCAGCAACCGATTTGTGGCCGCAACTACCCGTACATCCACCATCTTGAGTTCCTCGCTTCCAAGTGGTGAAACAACCCGCTCCTGAAGTACACGGAGCAGTTTTGCCTGGAGAGCCAGACTCATATTTCCGATTTCGTCAAGAAAAATGCTTCCACCTTCAGCCTGTTCGAATCGTCCGATGCGATCAATAATCGCATCCGTAAACGCACCCTTCTTATGACCAAAAAGCTCATCTTCAAGAAGATTATCCGGTATTGCTCCACAGTTCACGGGGATGAACGGGCCAGCTGCACGGGTAGAAGCCCGATGGATTGCCTGCGCCACCAGTTCCTTTCCGGTCCCGCTTTCACCTGTCACAAGTACGGTCGCCTGAGTTACCGCAACCCGTCGGATTAAGCTCTTCAATTCCTTCATTGCCCTGCTTCGGCCAATCAGGTTTTCTGCTCCCTCAGAGCGGGCTATAACGGCTCTCAATTTTATGTTTTCTGCTCGCAACGCTGTCACCTTTTCGGCTTTGTGAATAGCCACTTCAATCTGTTCCAGGTCAAACGGTTTCAGAATATAGTCAAATACACCCGCCTTAATGGCTGAAACCGCGCCTTCAATGGAACCATGACCGGTTATCAGGATAATCAAGGCATTTTCGTCCATCGCGAGAATTTGCCTGCTGGCCTGAAGGCCGTCAATGTCAGGGAGAATATAATCACTGATGACAATTGAATACTCTCCGCGTTTAAACAGAGATAAACCTTCCTTCCCCGTCTCAGCAGTATCTACCTCATACCCCTTCATTTCGAGAAAAGAAGACAGTAAATCGAGAATTTCAGGGTCGTCATCAATCAGAAGAACTTTCAATTTGCTTCTATTTGTCAAGCTTGTAACGCTTTATCTTATTGTAAAGCGTTGCTCTTGTAATTCCCATTGCCTTTGAAGCTTTCATAATATTCCCGCGATACTTGTCCAAGGTGTGCCGTATCAAAGCCTCTTCTGCTTCTTCCATTTTTTCCGTAAACAATTTCAGCACAATCTCAGGTGACCGCTTATTAAACTTCATGCCCACAGGGAGAAACTTCGCACCAACATTGATTCGGTTTGCGGAGAAAACCGCACGTTCCACTACATTTTCCAATTCCCTGACATTCCCGGGCCAGTCATACCGGTTGAAAATGTTTGCAACTTCTATCGTAAATCCTTTGAATCGCTTATTCGTTTCTTTACTGAACCGTTCGAGAAAATATTCGGCAATCGGCATGATATCTTCCCGGCGCTTCCGCAACGGAGGGAGTACAAAATCCATGATATTTACCAGATAAAAGAGTTCTTCATTAAACTTCTTTCGATCAACCAACTCACTGATTGTTTCCCTTGAAGAAGAAATAACACTTGCACTCAAACGAGAATACACATTTCCAGACGGCAACGGATACTTCCCGTTCCGTAGAATTTCGGCAAGCATGGATTGGGGCTTGGTATCCATCTTCTCGATGTGATCAAAAAATATGGTCCCCCCTTCCGCTATTGCAAACATGCCCGGTTTCTCCAGAGTCTCACCCTCTCGCCCACACAGAATCTCGTGAAATGTGGCCGCTGTGATCAAACCGCAATTTACTTTTACGAAGGGATATTCCCGTCTGGAACTATATTTGTGGATGATTCGGGCAAGGAGTTCTTTTCCAACACCGGATTCTCCCGCTATCAGCACATTCGCATCATTTTTTCGAAGTGCCTTTACCCGCTTCATAACCTTCTTCATGTTGTCATTCTCTGCAACAAATTGCAGTTTCTTTTCTTCCAGTACAAGCTTCCGCTGCAAAACCCGGTTCTTACGCTCCAATTGCCGCATCCTCATCAGGTTTTCAACATCAACAAGGATCTTGTCCACCTGAAACGGCTTTTCAATAAGGTCCGCGGCTCCTTTCTTGATTGCTTCGACAGCCAGTTCAATAGTGCCGTGACCCGTCAAAATCACCACTGTGATGTCCGGCTTCAATGTCTTTATTTTTTCAAGGAGTTCCAGCCCACTGATCCCGGGCATCACCATGTCTGTAATTACCAGATCAATGTCTTTGCTTCGGATGATTTCAAGGGCTGATTCACCATCAAACGCGAGGAATGTATCGTACTTTTCGCCCAAAAGCAGGTTCAGTCCTTCTAGGACATTCTTATTGTCATCAACTACGAGAATCCTGTTTTTTGTCATACCCCAACCTTTCAAAAACTCTGTGCCGGGGGAACCCCCCGGCACAGAGAGCCCTAATTAAAACCGATAGTCCAGAGACGCTCCAACAAGCAAGGCACTCGTAGAATACGAGCCGTTGAAGTTTTCCATCATAGTCGTGGTGGTTCTGTCATTAAACCGAACGTACATAGCAAATGTACTCAATGTGAAGTTTTTGAACTTCCAGTCAAAACCGGCAGAAAAATCATTCCGGTTGTTGTCCGGCAATGAAGGATCCAGCGTATTGTCCGGGTTTCCGGCTTCATCGTAAATATAGCCGCCCCGAAGTGTCAATTTATCGCTGAAATCATACTTGACACCCACCTTGTACATGGTGACATTTGTCCAGTTTTTTGGAATGGAGCTCAACACGCCTCCCGTGTCCTTACGGAAAACTGTCAACCGATCATAGCTGGACCATTCAGTATTCATGAATCCGACTTCCACCAGCCACTTGTCGTTAAGCTGATAGGCCACGTCCAATCCCCAGGTTTGAGGAAGCTTAACCCCTGCCGAAATTTTTCCGTCATAGAGAACCGGCAGAAAAGGTGTCGGAACATTAGTAAAATCAACCTCACCATCAAAAGAGATGTCCACGCCACTGCGCCAGAAGCCGCCCACATTGATCTTTCTATTTACCTTCCACAGAAAACCGGCTGATTCTCCCCAACCGCTGCCGTCACCAGCCATATCAACCCACGCAGTCTGGTCAATAAAATTGATTGTCTTCTGGATCAACACATCAGCGCCAACCCAGTTCGCCTGGAATCCGACAGAAAAATTGTCCGTGACTTTAAAAGCGATGGTTGGGGCCACATTGAATGTTTTAATTTTTGTTCGATCAGCGATCTGGCTCCCCGGCCACTGGGTCGGCCAGTCTGTTTCAAGGCCATATTGGGTAAATTCAGAGATTCCCACTACGACCCGGTCATTCAGCTGGTATGAAAGATACACAGCCGGCAACACGTTAATCTTTGTCTTTTGATCAGTTGTCTGTGTACCATCCAGTGATGTCCAGCTGCTGGTCGGATAAAACACAACCGAACTGAAGTTCACATCAATCCCCTGCACAAAGGCGAGGGCACCGGGATTGTAAAACATGGCTGATGCGTTATCAACGCTGGCGACATAGGCGTTGCCCATTGCCGCTCCCTGCGCGTTATGCTCATTAACCTGGAAACCGGATGAGAAAGCAAGCATTGTTGCCAACAATCCCACACAAATTGCAGTTAGTTTTTTCATTATTGTCACCCCTCTCATCTGACTAACACTGCCGCACGGGCATTAATGCTGAAGTTGAAGGTTCTGAGTGCCCACTCGGATGCTGAGTCAGCTGCCTTGTCTGTTCCCTTCGTTGCCGCCGGATCCATAATCATCGGGGTACCGGTTTGCAGGTACGATCCCAGATAAGTAACTGTCTGCAACTGGCCAAAATAGGTGAACTCAGGATGGCTCGGATCTGGAGACAGCAGGAAACCGTGATTCGGCGTGTCAAACTGGAACAGGCCATTGGGTGCACCCGGATCCGCCGTAGCCATGCCGGGAATTGCGTTCACCACAGGACTCACCTGGGGGAAATTTGAACCAAAAGCCCTTGCCAGTGCATCACCAGAGATGTTTGGCACCACGGTGTCGCCGATGGCTTCCTGCATCAACACATATTTTTCTACACCACAAACGCCGCCGTTCAACACATAAGGCGCGTAGTTCGCCGGGTCCGCAGAGTCAATGACCGTCTGGGCCAACATGAAAAACTGCGCATATTCAGGCGAACCGGGCACCAGCCCCTCTTCAGCAAGCCCGGCATTGATGATCGGAGCAAATGTTGGAGAGTGCGTCAGAAGCAAGCTGATCACACCACCCGGAACATTCAGAACTGCGGTCTTAATTGCCGGTTCGATTGCCATCAGGTTGGTCCCTGTAATGCCGCCGAGGGACTGCCCGCAATAGACAAAATTCATCGGTACCAGATCAGGATTATCATCTTCAGTGTAATCCACACCTGCTTCCAACATTCTGACCAGCATCATCTGATCCACGTTGGACTGACGGATGTTATCCCGTGCTGTTCTAAGGGATTTCAAATTCATGAAAAGTGCACCGGAAGGATCAAGTACTCCATCAGGTCCCATCTCTCCCGTAGCATTGTTCATATAATCGCCTGCGCGGTCGCCATGAAGCACAAGATCAATGGATATCGTTGCCAGCCCCGCCGACGCGAAGGTATTCGCGATCGCCAGTGCATCCATCTTGCTCCGGGTCAGTCCATGCTGAAAAATGACAACCGGGAATGGGCCGGTACCCTTTGGCACCACCAGCATGAACGGAATCATGGCCACATTCTGTTCTTCAAAATTACCCGCAGCGTTCTTCGTGAAATAGCCAACCAACGGATTGGTGATGTAATTGGGAGAGCCATAAGCTCCAGTCAATACGCCACCTATCATGTCATGGGGAAAGTCAATTCCTGTTTGTGCCATCACACCCTGGAAAAACGCGCCCACCATTGCATCACCTAGGTACTGCCCGACGAAAGTTGGTGTCGGCGGAGCCATTCCAGCCATCTCAGCTCGAAGGGTCTGATAGTCCTGATACGTGCTTTCTGTCGTGAAGACAAAAGCCACCGCAATTGAAGTTCTGGGGATACCGATGGAGGACATGAAATCGAACATCGGTTTCATCGCCAGACGGGCCGGTTCCAGCATTCCAGCCGTCTGGTCATCCAGAAGGCTCGAAGTAGAATGACCTTCCGCATCAAGCAGTGAATTTGCACTGCGCATCAGGTAGAAAACCTGAGAGGATTCAATGGGTCTGCTGTTTGTGTCCAACACGCCCTGTGTCACTACCACAGCAATTTTGTGGCGTGGGGGGATCGGGGATACCGGCACCATCGAAACGGCACCGGTTGCCGGATCAAACGGCATGAATGAAACAGCAATTTCCGCCTGAGCAGACAAATCAAATACCTTAATGGCATTGCTGTTTACAGTATCCGCTTTCGGTGCGCCGTCCAGATAAAACGACATCGCCGAAGTGGTTGAGAACCCATTGAGTGAATTGACAGACGCAATAGCATCCAGTCCGTCCGGATTAGGGATATTCACAAGTCCCGTAGCCGGATTGATCAACAGATCATTGGGGAACGGAATTATCCCGGCACTCGGATCAAATAGTGCTGTCGTTACTTGTGGAAGCGGTTGAGATTCGTCTGCTTCCGTGTGAGTTGCAGGCGCACACGCCCACATCCCTGCAAGCAAAACAGCCATAACCCCGGTTAATAGTACTCTTTTCATGTCACCTCCCGCAATTTAAAGATTTTGAATGGCAAATGGGCACCTCCAAGAAACCTGAGCTTTTCTCACCTCCTACCTTCGTCAATGTAATTGCGAAAAGTATATCACAAATATTTGACACTCTGCAAACTAAATATGACACCACTGCCTCATTGTGGAAGGTATTATAAAGTGTTACGAACAGGATGTTTATATTCTATTGGTTGCACTTATAATCCATGAGCGATAATCCGTCTCACACGCCTGCTCCAGTTATCGATCCTTAAAAAAAACTGGCAAACAGTTCGAGAACATGTGAAGGATTCCAACAAGTTTCTTTCCAGGAATAGTGACTTGTTTTCTATTCGGAAACTGCGTACTCTTGAGATTCAAAAAGTGGAAATGATTCGATTTCCCCCTGACCCTTTGGCCCTGAGCATGGCATCGAATGCAGCTTCAAACAGGTAGTTTCGGTCCGATAGATTGGGAAAACGGGAGATCCCTGCACTGAAAGATGGCGTCCAGAGCGCTGGGAAGTTTCCTGCCAAAATCAATTCCCTGTTTTTTTATTTTCTTTTGAATAAATCCCACATGGGTATTAATTTCATCATCATCCAGGTCGCCGGGGAAAAGTCCCTGAATCACCTTTGCCAATTCGAACACGTCAAATGGTTTTTCCACATACGCGTCCACCCGAACATCTCGACCTTCAAGACGGAACTTGAGCTTCTTGTTAATTGACGTGATCGCCACAATGCGAACCCGGGATAAATTCGCACAGCTTCTAACCGCTTTGCAGATTTCAAGCCCATTAAGTTTGGGTACCAACATGTCGGTAACAAGGAGGTCCGGTTTTTCGCTTTTTACCAACGCCAGACCTTTCTAGCCATCCGAGGCACATTGAACTGAAAATCCTAGTCCAGTAAGCAAAAGACGTCAAAAGTCTGATATTCTCGACCCATCATCAATTACGACTGCCTTTTAAGCGCAAGTGACCCATCTTCTTAGATTCTCCCTACAATTAACTCTTGCCCACAATAAAACGATAGGGACAAGAACGGAGTGCATACAGGGTAAGCCTTATGTCCAAATTTATGGTCGATTGAGTCGAATCATTTCCCGGAACTGATCAGCGTACCACGAGAAAAAAACGTTTCCACCTTGATCTGCTACCAAAAGTAGCAATTTTCTTCGCCACATCTACTACAAAGTGAACCAACCC
>Ga0210044_10011371_pt1 | contig 10389 bp, 16 predicted proteins | sample CryGey13umfilter_2_FD_183959 | JGI IMG/M metagenome (GOLD analysis project Ga0210044, IMG submission 183959) | Groundwater microbial communities from aquifer in Utah, USA - Crystal Geyser 4/9/14 3 um filter (SPAdes) (version 2) | ecosystem: Environmental > Aquatic > Deep subsurface >...
CCCATCATTGTCCAAGACCTTACCGGCATTAAAAACACCATGCTCGCCGGCAAGCCATTATTGGCAGACGTCAAAGCCCAACTCTTAGACTTTGTTGGCAACTACCCAATTATCGGTCATAACATCAATTTTGATCTCGACTTTTTAGGCACCAAAGGCATCGTCATCCCCGGCAAACGAATCGATACTTTTCCTATGTCACAAACCCTAGTCCCAAACGCCATTTCCTATTCCCTAGAAACACTTTCCTACCATTTGGTTACCCACCAACCAACCCACCGCGCCCTAGACGATGTTCTAGCCAATATTGAGCTATTCAACCACCTAGCCGCCCTGTGGCAATACAAGCAAACACCGGAAACAATTCAAATAGTCGAAAAATCCACCCTCCCCTACAAAGAGTATTTCTTATCCCTCCCCAAAACCACAACTCCCCCGCAAAAAGAGATTATCGACACAACCCCACTAGTAAAACTTCCCGCTGCCCTCGGCACCCCCCCCAACAAAACCATCACCGTCGGCACCAACGAACAATTAATCGCCCTAAAAACCGACTTCCCCAACTGCCAAATCATCACACCGCATTATCAACTAATCGACCCTGCTAAATTTGAGCAGCTCCTAGCCCAACCAGAGCTAACCACCGACGAAACCTACGCCTGCCTCAAAGTTTGCCTAAACAAACTCAACAATCAACTTCCTTCAACTAATGACATCAACCTCTTTGGCAAAGAATACAACATCATCAGCCCCCTAACCTACGCCACTCAACAACCGGTTAAAATTGATGACACAACCTTTTACGCCATCAGTCACAACTACTTTTTCCAACAACTACAAGCCACCCCCCCCCTTAACGACTACCTAAAAAACACCAAACTCATCTTCCTAGACCACCCCTTTTTAGAAGAAGCCTACACCCGCGCCAGCACCACCACCATCCACTACAACAACTTCCCCCAAGGCGAAGCCGATTTAGCCTTTGGTCTCCTCGGCATCTTCGCCCAAAAATTTCACGACGCCAACAGCTACGGCCCCCTTTTAATGGAAGACTTCCACTTTACCCAACCGGAATGGCAAAACGCCAAAGACGCCTTCGCCAAACTGAATATCACCTTCCCCAACCCCCAACAAGACCTAATCTGGATCAACAGCAACGATGACAGACCCCCAACCCTCCAATACATCAGCAAAGGCGCCGACTTTAACCTGGAACAAATCATAAACGCCCACGGTCTCAACATGGAAATCATTAAATACACAGTCGAAACTGAAGCCAAAATCACCGTCTACCCACGCCTCCCCGTCCCCAACGGCTCCGGCTACGACGCCACCATCAACCAAAAAATTGACTACCTAATTACCAACAGCAGCAAAGACATCTGCATCGTCACCACCAACTACACCCAAATCAAAGAAATCTACCAATACTGCCTCAATAAATTCCCCCACCGCAACGTCATCGCCCAAAAATATTCCGGTTCCGCCGGCAAAATCTCCCACAAAATCACCGAAGTCGAAGGCCACAACATCCTCATCTGCACCTACCAATTCTACCTCCAACACACCCCCCCCATGGCCAACCTCGAACGCCTAATCCTGGTCAAACTCCCCATCATGACCCCCCATCACCCCTTTTATTCTTTCAAAGAAAAAGTCGATTCCAACTACTTCAACCACTACGTTATCCCCCACACCCTAAACAACCTCCTCCAAACCATCAACATCGGCCAACACGCCGAAAACATCGATCTCCTAGATAGCCGCATCGAAACCACCAACTACGGCCAAACCATCAAAACCGGCCTCAGCAACTACGTCGAATTCACAACATGGACAAACTAAGAACATAAAAAAGCCATATGCCCAGAAAATCCCCGGGGATGGAAAATCAAAATCCTCCCCCCAGATCTTGCCAAGCCCCCACAAGTCTGCTAATTTCTCCAAGCTTTACATGTACCCGTAGCTCAGCTGGATAGAGCGCAACCCTGCGGAGGTTGAGGTCGGAGGTTCAAATCCCCCCGGGTACACCAAAGTTTGAACAACGCAAGAACCTTATTTAAAGTACTAGAATAAAACCGACCACCTTGGGTAAGATAAATCTGACATTCAATGAGAGAAAAATAATGCGATTCAGATAAGATCTACCTAATTAAAATACATTTTTTCATATTCTATTTTTCCAACTTCGCTCTCTCTGATCGCCTCGAAATATTTTATAAAAATTTAATATCTGTATGATACAATCACAATTGAATCCCAGAAAATAATATGACAAATCTACTGATAGCACTCAAGAATTTAGCCGAAGCAGAATACAGCGAGATAAAAGCTCTCAACAAATCTTCAAATCGAGCAAATAGCATGGGAGATGCGCTAGAAATCTATATTAGAGATCTTTTTTGCAATTCCTTAAATCAAACAGATGAAGAAAAAACTATAGCATACAGTGAAAAATTTTCTTATTTAGGGAATCCAAACAATCCAGCAGATTTACTAGAAGCAAAATTAATTAAACTTTCAAAATAATATGAACATAATTTCATTATTTACAGGAGCGGGAGGGCTAGATCTTGGGTTCAAAAAAGCTGGATTCAATACTATTTGGGCTAATGAATACGACAAAACAATATGGGATACATTTAAATTCAATTTTCCAGCAACAACCCTAGATCAAAGAAGTATCACCAATATTCCTTCTTCAGAAATCCCGAAATCAATAGGCATTATAGGAGGACCACCTTGTCAGAGCTGGAGCGAAGCAGGAGCAGGAAGAGGTATAAATGATAAAAGAGGGCAACTATTTTATGAATATATCAGAGTATTAAAGGACAAAAAGCCATTATTCTTCCTTGCAGAAAATGTTTCTGGCATTTTATTACCAAAACACAAAGAAGCATTTCAAGAAATAATAAATCAATTTAAAAAGTTAGATTATAATGTCACCTATAAATTACTCAACGCACATGATTATAATGTTCCTCAAGACAGAAAAAGGGTTATTATTATAGGATATCACAAAAGTATTGGAAAAACCTTTGAATTCCCTGAAGCTGAAAACAAAAAATTGACTCTTAAAGATGCAATCGCAGATATGCCAGAACCAAAAGAAGCACTTGCATATAATAATGCAAACAATCCAAATTCGCTAAATCTTCCCAATCATGAATATATGAATGGTGGATTTTCAACAATATATATGTCAAGAAATAGAGTAAGACGCTGGGACGAACCTTCATTTACTATACAAGCAGGTGGTCGTCATGCTCCAATACATCCAAAAGCACCAAAAATGGAATTTATTGAACAAGATAAAAGAATTTTTGTACCCGGCAAAGAACATTTATACAGAAGATTATCAGTTAGAGAATGTGCCAGAGTTCAAACCTTCCCAGATAATTTTGTATTCAAGTATTCAAAAGTTGCAGACGGCTACAAGATGATAGGAAATGCAGTACCCGTAAATTTCGCCTTTGCTATTGCTCAAACAATAAAGACAGATTTAATCAGCCTAGAAAGGAAAAAAGGTTCTTTAGCAAAAGCATTCGCCCCCGACCAATTTGTCCAACAATCACAATACAAATAACAAGGATTTATATGGAGTCCCGCTCCCCCATGCGCAAAATCACCCCTCCAATCATCCTAATAACCTTAATCACACTTTTAAGCATAGGATTATTTCAACTTGCCGACTGCTACCCCGAACACGGCAGCGACTCCCTAACTTTTTGCACTACCAGCCAGTTCGTCCATTTCCTTTGGAGATATGACATAGGAGGCATCTTTTTGGCTTATATCAGCGCACTCTCAAGCATAATTCTCCAAGTAATAACCTTTAAAATCCTTTCCAAAGACAAACAATCCCTTCTAAAAGCCTACCTCGGCTCTTCCATAATCCCAGGAATTTACGGTATTTTTGTTATAACTCTAATCTGGAACACACTCGTTACCAAATGGCTAATCGGCACCATTATATTAGGCTTACTATCCACAATCGTTACGTATTATATTGGACGGATAGTAGGAAGTTGGCAGAAGTGAGGTTTTTGGGGTAGGATGTAGTTAGAAGAAATTAATTTAACAAATTTAGTATGGTAGAAAGATTAGGTGATCAATCACCAGAGTACATAGCAGATCTAACTCTAGAGCAAAGAGGTCTTAGTGAGAAATTAGCTGCGTTAGGAATAAATCCTGACCTAGTAAGACAAATTATCATCGAAAGAGGTGGAGATATCGATGAAGGGATGAAGCTAGCTCATTTTTTAATATATCTTGCACAAAACAAAGCATATCAAAGAAAACTAATTAAAATGATCCTTGAAAGTTAAATTAAATCACGCCGCTCCCCCTTGGCTTTCCCCAATTAACAGATCAAAAAGTTTAAAACTCAATACCCCGAGTACATCATTGGATGAATGAGCTAGTTCTTGGTGTATGGATAGGTTTTTTCCTCTACAAGGAGGGTGATTTCGGATATGATCAAGTTAGCGAGAAATACATTTTTCTCTTTCCTTTTTCGGAGGGGGAACAATCAATCCGAATATTTAATCTAATCAATAATCGTATCAAGATCAGGAAGTGCACCATATTTATTTAGAACTTGCATCAGTTTATTAGTTATTCCTTCAGGCAAATCAAAATTCGGTTTTAGGGAGATCCTCAACCACCTTATAAATACGCTTTAACCATGGCTTCTGTTCCAGATCCAAGCCTAGTTAAACTTCCTAAAAAAAGCTAATAAGAACAGATAACATCTGATATTTCTCACTAGCTTTTTTTGTATACCCTCTCTACATCGTAGGCACACTACGATCCACTTGTGTTAACTTTATCCTATACATCATCTCTGCAACCTTAACAAACTACCGTCAAAACCAATTGCCCCACTCCACCCGCTTCAGCTACAATTCAATTAATCATTAAATCCCCCTATGAAAAAACACTAAGCCTAATTATCATAGGAATCCTTATTGGATCAGTGGCAACCTTTGCCGCAACCATCAAATTTTCCGATGTAGCCGAAAACATGTGGTACACAAATGCCGTTGAACGCCTATCTCAAAAAGGAATTATAACAGGCTACGCAGACGGAACATTTGGACCAAATAAAAACGTAAATCGAGCCGAATTAGCTGTAATGCTTGATCGTCTAATCCAATACACAGAAACAGGAACAGTGGCTCCAGTCATTCCCGCAGGATGGGCAACATTGTCCACCCCAGAATTTAACTTCACCATTTCATACCCAAGCGATTGGATTGTCGACAATCAATCCGCAAACCATATTTCTGACCAATACGTTATGATAGACCCACCAAATCCAGAACCTTTCACCCAATATATTTAGCATCCTACTTGATAATAGAAACATTGATGAAATAAGAACTGGAATGCTACAAAACAGCACAGAAAGCCAAACAAACATAGGTGACATAAGTGCGTATGTGTTCACAAACACTTCATTCAAAAACTCAAAAACTATTTTTATACCATATGGAAACGCATACTTTGCTATTTCAACAAGTAAATATGACCTAGTAGACATTCAAAAAAGCATAAATAGCTTCAAGTTGAAATTTTAAATCTCCTCCCCCCATAAAAAACCTCCCTCTCATCATCACCATCATCGCCTTCTCCACTTGTTGCTGAACCATGCACCGCAATAACAGAAGTCACCCTACATCCCGGCAACTCTCACACCCTCCATCACAAACTCCCCCTTTGGCGATGCAAATTTGTAAACAACGCCATCTCCCGGTTTTTTCTCCGGACCAAAATGTGTTTTTTCAATAACAGACTGAGCTTCCTTACTTGGAACCTGCCACAATAATTCTGGTGGTGGCACTTCTTTGCCGTTTTCAAATTTTACGGCATAACACAAAGTTTGCGCTGGCGCTCCACCAAATATTGCCGGTTGTCTTTCATATCTCACTCCTACCCCTGCACCGGTTTTAGCATCTGTATATAAAATTTCACCATCCAAATGCCCCGTCTTACCATAAATAAACGTTCTGGATTCCGGCGCAGCTTCTCCCTCAACAACCTCCTGAAACGCATAACCACCATCATATTTAGCTTTATCAAACCTAATCCCCTTACCACCAGGCTGACCATCTACCATTTGACCCAAATAAGCCGACCCATCTTTAAACACATAAAAATCAATTTTAGCTAATGTTTCAGCATCAATTTCCATTTTGGACATCCAAGAATCAAACATCCTCGGAACATTTACCCCATTTTTAGCCAAATCAATCGCCTTTAAACGTGCCGATGTTGTCATTCCCTTAAGTAAAGTTTCTTTTAACGCCTCAAATTTTGGCAAACTCTCTCCCTTCTTTACCGCAAATTCAGAATCCCAATTCACCTCCGCAGACGCTTTCACATCTCTAAAGTGCTTAACACCATTCACAATTTCCACTGCATAACTCTTACCATCTGCATCCTCCATTGTTCCTTGCGCATTTGCAATATCGTCATGCCACAAATGATAAACCTCCCCTGTCGGCGTTTTTACTGTCGCTTCACCTTTAACCGTTAACTTATTCTCACTATTAATTCTCCAAACCGCATCATACTCACGTCCATCTGTTAAATATAAAACGCCTTTACCGTAAGGCATTCCAGATCCATCCTTTAAAAAAGCCACTACTCCTTCAAACTTGGTACCATTCTTAAAATCAACCCTACCATGTTGCTCAATACGCTCAAAATTTGCAACTACAGCATATTCAGCATTAAATCGATCTAAATCTTTCAACAATTTACTTAACTTATCCGTCAATTCCACCTCCTTTTTCGCCAAATACTCCTTTGGATTATCAACTAATAAAGGACTTGGCAACATCCCCTCATTCTTCTGATCACTCAAACTTTTTTGAAAATTAATATTCTTAAAAGCCTGTTCCAACTTTTTCGCCCTAACTCTATAATTATCATATTCTGGCGCATTCATGGGCCACTTATTTAATAGCTGCCCCAACAAATTCACCTTCTCATCCAAATTTGCCCCTTCCACCATATTACGTAACAAAGGCTGCTCATTTAGCTGCTCTGGATTAGAATTAAGAACCATACTTATGGTATTAAATCCAATAATTATACCATAAACCCAGCCCCCCTACAACCCCCATTCTGCCTGCAACCGCTCAATCTCATCACGCAACTCGGCGGCCTTCTCAAATTCAAAGTTTTGTGAAGCCAAATCCATTTGGGCCTCCATTTCCGCCAACAAGCGCAAACGTTCCTCTTTTGGCACCTTAGTTGCATCCGACTTTTTGCCACCTTTCAATTTTGTGCTTCGATGCTGAGCAATATCCTTAACCGCCTTAACAATGGACTGTGGCGTAATTCCATGTTTGAGATTATGCGCAATTTGAATATTACGACGACGCTCCGTTTCGCTAAGTGCTGCCGCCATTGCATCTGTAATTTTATCGGCATACATCACAACATATCCTTCCACATTACGTGCCGCCCGACCAATCGTCTGAATTAACGCCGTTGTCGATCGCAAAAACCCTTGTTTATCCGCATCCAAAATGCCAATAAAAGCCACCTCAGGCAAATCCAACCCCTCTCTTAACAAATTAATTCCCACAATTACATCAATCACGCCCAACCGTAAATCACGCAAAATGTCGATTCGCTCCAAAGTATCAATATCCGAATGCAAATACTTAACCTTAAAGTTTGCCTCCACCAAAAATTCCGTCAGTTTCTCCGCCGAATTCTTGGTCAATGTCGTAATCAAACCACGATGTCCATTTTTAATCACCACATTTAATCGCTTAATCAAATCATCAATTTGCCCCTTAGTTTCCTGTATTTCCACAATTGGATCAACCAAACCGGTTGGCCTAATCACCTGTTCCACAATGTTTTTCTTATCTGTTTTCTCGTAATCATACTTCCCCGGTGTAGCCGAAACTAAAATCGTTTTATCTAAATGCCGCTCAAACTCCTCAAATTTAAGCGGCCGATTATCATGCGACGACGGCAATCTAAATCCATACTCAATCAAAGTCTGCTTGCGTGAATGATTACCCGCATGCATCCCACCAATCTGCGGAATTGTGATATGCGACTCATCAACAATCATCAAAAAATCATCCGGAAAATAATCCATCAAAGTTGCCGGCTGCGCTCCATCCTCACGTGTCGAAAAATACCGTGTATAATTTTCAATTCCTGAACAATAACCAACTTCCTGCAAAATCTCCAAATCATACTCCGTTCTTTGTCTAATTCTAGCCGCTTCCAACATCCGCCCCGACTTTTCCAACTCCTGCACTCGTATCTCCAAATCGGCACGAATACCGGCTATCGCCTTATCAACTTTTTCTTTAGTTGTTACATTGTGCTTAGCCGGAAAGATCATCACTTTATCCAATTCTTGCACCAGCTCGCCTGTAAATCCATCTACCTCTGTTATCTTTTCAATTTCGTCACCAAAAAATTCCAACCGATAAACCGTATCTTGTGATGGTGGAAAAATCTCCAAAACATCCCCCAAAACATGAAACATCCCTTGCTTAAACTCTAATTGCGACCGTGTATACTGAATGTCCGTCAACTGGCGCAACAGCTTATCTCTCTTCCGCTCTTCACCAACACTAAGCTCCATGGCAAGCGCCGCATAATCTTCTACCGGCCCAAGCCCATAAATACAAGACACCGAAGCCACAATCAGCACATCCTTACGTGTCAGCAAATTCACAGTTGCCGCATGTCTAAACTTATTAATCTCTTCATTAATCGATGCATCTTTTTCAATATAAGTATCGCTAGATGGCATATACGCCTCCGGTTGATAATAATCATAATAAGAAACAAAATAACTGACCGCATTATCCGGAAAAAACTCTTGAAACTCACTACAAAGCTGAGCTGCCAGCGTTTTATTGTGCGCCAAAACCAAAGTCGGCTTCTGCACCTGCGCCACAAGATTAGCCAAAGTAAACGTCTTCCCCGATCCGGTTACCCCCAGTAATGTCTGAAATTTTTGATTACTGTTAACCCCTTTAACTAATTTCTCAATCGCCTTAGGCTGATCTCCTTGCGGTTGGTAGCTGGAATGTAAAACAAACTTGTCCATAAGTAAAAAAGATTTATCAAATCTGACAATGTATAGTCAATTCTAGAACTTGTAGGTAAAATTGACGCTTGGTAATGTATAGGTAACCGCAAACAAAAGCAATAATGAAAAGACTTCTCACCATAATCGCCATTATCACCACCCTCCTCATTGGTACAGGTTGCCAAGCTAATTTAATTACCCAATCAAACGCCAACACCACCGTATCCAACATTGCCTACCACAACCAATTTGTCGAACACATTAACGCCATCATCGCCACAGCCGAAAAAACCATCGGCAACTACAAACAATCGCAATTAGCCGAAATATCTACAGACCAACTAAACCAAGACCTCCAAATCTTAATTGACCAAGTAAACACCAGCACCACAACCTTAAATCAACTTACCCCCGTCACCCCGGTCAAAAACAACGCCTACCAAGAAACTTTCACAAACGACTACCTAAAAACCATCAACAACTACATCCAAGCCTACACAAACTGGCTAACCAACATACAAAACACCCCTCAATCAAGCGCACTCGAACAAATGTACAGCAAATTCATCCAAAGCCACAATTATTTTGTAGAAATCATTAATGGACAAGTCTAACACTCTCGAATTTACTAAAAACATCGCACGCGTTGCCGGTGATATTCTTTTAAAGTACTTCCGTACCGGCGCCACCATCCAAACCAAATCCAACCCCTACGACCTCGTAACCATTGCCGATCAAGAAAGCGAAAACTACCTAGTCAACGCCATCGCCAACAAATTCCCCACCCACCACATTATTGCCGAAGAAAGTGCCCTAAACCTGCAAATCCCCACCAATAACTATACCTGGATTATCGACCCCCTAGACGGCACAACCAACTACAACCACGGCATCGCTCACTTTGCCGTCTCTATCGCCCTGTATTATGGCGACACCGGCATTTTAGCCGTAACCTACAACCCCGTCACCGGCGAAATGTTCAGCGCCACCCAAGACGCCCCCGCTTATTTAAACGACCAAATCATCAAAACCACAAACACCGCCGACTTCACCCAAGCCATGCTCGCCACCGGCCTCCCCTACGACCGCACCTCCCCCGAATTCGCCTACACCTACAAAATCATGGAACAATACAACCTAACCGCCCGCGGCATCCGTCGCTTTGGCGCCGCCACCCTCGACATGGCCTTCGTTGCCGCCGGCCGCCTCGACGCCTTTTTTGAATACATGCTAAAACCCTGGGACACCGCCGCCGGCAAAATCCTCATAACCCAAGCTGGCGGCCGCATCTTAACCGACAACAAATTAAT
>Ga0210044_10011372_pt1 | contig 10388 bp, 8 predicted proteins | sample CryGey13umfilter_2_FD_183959 | JGI IMG/M metagenome (GOLD analysis project Ga0210044, IMG submission 183959) | Groundwater microbial communities from aquifer in Utah, USA - Crystal Geyser 4/9/14 3 um filter (SPAdes) (version 2) | ecosystem: Environmental > Aquatic > Deep subsurface > Groundwater...
GCTTGCCAATGAAACACTCCCGATTGGAGACCACACCAACATGGTATACTCCGGGACGGCGGTCACTTATGGCCGGGGCAAGGCCATCGTCATCGCGACGGGGATGTTGACGGAATTCGGCAAGATCACCGGCATGCTGAAAACGGTGAAGGAGACCAAAACCCCGCTCCAGGAAAACCTCGACCGGGTGGGGAAGGTCCTGGCGTTTGCGGCAGTGGCGGTAGTCTTTCTCATCGTTCTGCTCGGTCTGGTGCGCGGAGCTCCTCTGCTGGAAATGTTTTTATTCGGTATCGCCCTGGCCGTCGCCGTGGTTCCCGAAGCTTTGCCTGCGGTCGTCACCATTTCGCTCGCCATCGGCGTCCAACGCATGGCCCGGCGCAACGCCCTCATGCGGCACCTGCCCACGGTGGAGACGCTTGGCACCACATCCGTCATCTGCTCGGACAAAACCGGAACCCTGACCAAGGACGAGATGACGGTGCGCCGGCTCTGGATAGCGGGGAACCTGATCGAGATCACCGGCACAGGCTACGACCCGGCAGGTACGTTCACTGCCGGAGGCAAGGAGATTGAAATCTCCCGTCACACGATCGAATTTCTACGTGGAGCCACGCTCGCCTCGGATGCCAATTTGATTCAGATCGAAAACCATTGGGAAATCAAAGGCGATCCCACCGAAGCGGCGCTGGTAGTGGCCGCGGCCAAAGCCGGTCTCCACAAGGAAACTCTGGAAAGAGAATGGCCCCGCGTCGATGAAATTCCATTCACCTCGGAGAGAAAACGCATGACGACTTTGCATGCAGGGGCGGATGGAAGGGTGGCGTATTGCAAGGGCGCGCCGGAAGTGATCCTCGCCTCCTGCTCCCGCCAGGTCACTGCTGATGGAGAAACTTCTTTGGACGAAGCCGGAATACACGCCATCCGCGAGGCGGCAAAGGCCATGGCAAAAGACGCCCTGCGCGTTCTGGCGGTAGCCTGCAAACCCGAGGCCACTGTAAAGAATGCAGAACACGAGATGGTGTTTCTGGGGCTGGCCGGAATGATCGACCCTCCCAGACCGGAAGCGGCGGAGGCCATCAAAATCTGTGTGGCGGCGGGAATCCGGCCCATCATGATCACCGGCGACCACCCGGCCACGGGCGAGGCTGTGGCGCGGGAACTGGGCCTGTTGAAAACAGGTCACGTGGTGACCGGGGCGGAACTGGAAGCCATGTCCGATGCCGAGTTTAATGAAAAGGTGGAGAAGATCGAGGTCTACGCCCGCGTCTCTCCGGAACACAAACTGCGCGTGGTCAACGCCTGGCAGAAAAAAGGCCGCATCGTGGCCATGACCGGCGACGGCGTCAACGACGCGCCGGCGTTGAAACAGGCCGATGTCGGCGTCGCCATGGGCATCACCGGCACCGACGTCAGCCGGGAGGCGGCGGACATGACGCTGACAGACGACAATTTCGCCTCCATCGTCGGCGCCATCGAAGAAGGACGCGGCATCTTCGGCAACATCAAAAAATACCTGATGTATCTGTTGTCTTCCAACATCGGCGAGATCGGTCTCATGGCAGGCGCGGTACTGGCGGGCCTGCCTCTGCCGTTGACGGCGGTGCAGATTCTTTATGTCAATCTGGCAACAGACGGCCTGCCGGCGCTGGCGTTGTCTGTCGATCCGCCGGAAGAGGGTCAGATGCTTCGCCCGCCAAGAAACCCACGCAGTGGTATTTTCTCCCGTCCCGTGGTTTTTCTGATGCTGGTGGGCGGCATCTGGTCCACGTTCGTCAACCTGGGGTTGTTCGCCTTGTCGCTGAAATCCGAACACACGACCGAACAGGCCATGACCCTGACCTTTATATCTTTAATTCTCATTCAACTTTTCAAAGCGTATAATTTTCGTTCCGACCGGCAATCCATATGCCATCAGCCTTTCGCCAACAAATGGCTGAACCTGGCCATCGTCTGGGAATTGGTTCTGCTTTGCCTGATCGTCTATGTGCCGGCTCTTCACCACCCCTTCGGCACCTACAGCCTGAGCGGAACCGAATTGGCCCTCGTCGCCGCCGTGGGGTTCACGGTGATCCCGGTTCTGGAATTCACCAAATGGCTGATTAGGCGCGGAGTCTTTGGCGAGTAAAGACAAAAATGATCAAAACCAAACGGGTCTACGAAAAACCTCAAGGCAGCGATGGTTTCCGGATTCTGGTGGACCGCCTCTGGCCCAGAGGGGTCTCCAGAGAGGAAGCCAAAATCGATTTATGGCTGAAAGAAATCGCGCCCAGCGGTTCGCTACGCAAATGGTTCGATCATGACCCGGAGAAATGGCCGGAGTTTCAGAAAAAATACGGCGAGGAGCTGAAAGAAAATTCAGATTTAGACGAACTCAAAAATGTGCTAAAAAACCATAAAGTCGTGACCTTTGTCTACAGCGCAAAAGACGAGCAACACAACAACGCCGTGGCCCTGAAATCGATTTTGACGCGGTGACAGTTTGTGAAAACAGAAGAAATTCTTTTTTTCCGTAAGCCGCTTTCTACAAAGAGAGGGGTTTGACGTTGAGCACCGCTGAAGGGTCATTTTTCCAGATTTCAGGGTCCGCATCGACGTAAAACTCGACATCGTTGCCGTCCGGGTCCTTGACGTAAAGGCTTTGTGAAACCACATGGTCGGATTGCCCCTCGATCGACACTCCCTTGTCCTCAAGGTCTTTCCTGGCGGCTTTGAGCTCCTCCAGAGAATCACCGATCTTGAATCCCAGATGATACAACCCAGGCTGTTTTTGCGGTATGACTGGAGCCGAAGCGCCGATTTCCAGGAGGAGAAGCTCATGATGCGTCCTGCCGCTGGTCAGCGCCGCCGCCTTCCCGCCGAACAACCGCCCGACCTCCTCAAAGCCCGCCAAATCCCGGTAAAACTCAAGAGACCGTTCTATATCCCGCACATAAAGCGCCACATGCCCCAGGTATTTGACCTTCATTATTAAAACCCTTTTTAAAAATCAAAACGTCAAAACGAAATCATAGTTGCCCGCAAGGCCATCCCCGGCCTTCACGGAAGCGTCTTTTTTATATTCGATGATAACGCTTTCCCGTTCCTCCGGGGTCATGCGCTTGTCCCGCAGAATGAAGTCTTTGGCATTGAGCTCCTGAATAAAAGCGTTGTCCTTTATCTGATCCCCCTTAAAATACAACTGCGTCACCAATTGCGGAATTCCGGGAGCCATGACCATGAAATGCAGGTGCGGTGGCCGGAACCATTTTTCTTTCAGATCTACGGGATAAAATCCCGGCAGGATGCTTTTGAAGCTGTAGTTGCCCTCGGCATCGGTGATACAGCGGCCCCAGTACTGGAAATGTTCATCGTGAGTGCGTTCCACCCATTCCCCGGAAACGGGATGCTGGAAACGCTTATTTTCCCGGTCGCCGCGATGATTGTATCTGCCTGAGGCGGAAGCGTTCCACAGAATGAGAACGGCCCCCGCTTGAGGTTCGGGTTTTCCGCCCCGGTTGAACAGAACCTTTCCCGTCAGATGAATCACCTGTCCCGTGGCTTTGCCGGTCTTCCCCTGAATGAAAGTGAGATCGTTGTCGTTCGCCTCACTGATGGGAAGACGAAAGTCGAGGTTCTCGCGTATTTCAACTTCCGGGTCGCCGTCGTCCGGGAAAAAAGGTCCCAGCGTTTGCGGCGGCGTTCCCCTTCTGGCCACCGCTTCCCTGAGAGGCATTCCCTGTTTTAGAGTTTGCGCCAAAGTGGAGCTCCCGATCAGCGATCCCGCCACCGTCCCCGCCGCTCCCAGACTGGTTTTTAAAAAGGTTCTGCGGGTCAGTTGTTCTTTATCCGCACTCATCGTCAAACCTCCCCAAAAAATTCGCCCCCATGGAAAAACCACCCAACTCCAAATGAAAGCAACCGAATTTGGAAAAGAGCCGCCAAAAAACGTTGCGATTTTTAAAGTTGCCGTTGCTCAGTTATTATATTCTAAAGCTAATATCGCCCGGCGGCAAATAGAGAGGCTCCGCAAACAGCGGGTCAACGGAAAAGAAAACCCAAAGAGCAGGAAAAATTAAAAAGCGCCCGGTCCTCACTGCAAAAAAATCGATTGTCGATCACGGCAATTGTTTCAGGACCTCAAAGTCGTCCTGATCCAGCAACCAATTGTCATCGGGCTGTTTTTCCCATCTTTCCAGGGCTATGACACCACTGCCGACGTTCATCGACCAGTCGGCGGATAGGACCACGGTCTGATCGTCGATCGCCCTCACCTCGACGTTGCTGTATACCAGATCACCAGCTCCCGATTCCAGGAAGGGCCGCCAGAATCCGTCGATCGCCTCGGTCCCCTGGAAGGAGCCGTAGGGTTTGGCGTTGATGACAGCATCCGGCTTGTAAGCCCCCACACAGGCATCGACGTCCCCCCGGTTGAAGCTGGCGATCCACTGACCACTCACTTCCAGAACTTCCCGCTCGGCGGTTTTCATAGGCAATTCCTTTCCTCAGCATCCAAGACATCACTCCCAATGGGTCCGTTAAAGAGCAACCTCAATAAACCATTTCGGCTTGATGCGCCCGAAATCGGTTCTGCGGTTATTTTTCAATCCCTGCTTTGGATCGAGGACATAGTTTCTCTCCTTGTCGCGGATAAAAACCGTCCAATGCCAGAAGGGGATGCCTTTTTCCCTGTGCCATTTGATGGCCAATAGCGCACAGTTCGGCAAGCGGTTCCAAGCCGTAAAAGGTTTTTCCACTTTCGCCACTTTAATTTTCAACTGAGCCAGTAAGTGACGCACATAGTGCGCGTCCGACCATAACCTGCGATCGGCGGCGAATATCCCGTGCCGGGCGGCGATTTTTCTCGCTTGTGCGTAAGAACGATTTGAGAGCATGGCCACGCAGGCAATGCCGCACCCGGTTACTTCTTTCTGTAGAATGAGTTTCATGGCTATTCCCGCCATCTCAAAGTTGAGCTTTACCGCTTATTTCGAAACCGGTAAAGCGTAATGGTAAAAAGCTTCATCCTTAATATATCCCAAGGATTCATACAGTGTTTGCGCGGGAACATTGAAGGTCTGAGTGGCACACTCCAGCCGCAGAGCATCAGTCTCCTGTGCGTGTTGCTTTGCCGCTTGCATGAGTTGCCTGGCAACGTCCTTTCGGCGATAAGCTTCTGCAACAAACAGGTCATTCAAAATCCAGATGCGCCGCATCGATACCGATGAATAACCAGGATAAAGCTGAACAAAACCCGCCAGACGCGGGTTATCGTTCGCCGTATAAATAACGGAATCCTTATTTTCGAAGCGGGCATTTAGAAAAGCCACGGCTCCTTGAATATCTGAGTGCTGTTGGTAAAAAATACGGTATGCATCAAACAACTCAGCGATTTCGCGGATGCGCTCTGGATTGGCCAACGTTACTTCCATGATTTACCTTCCATTTTATAAATCAATATTTCTCACCAGGGATCTATTTTTCCAATAGAGCCTTAAATACCTCTTCGTTTAAAATTTGAACTCCCAGTTTTTTGGCCTTGTCGAGTTTCGAGCCAGGATCGGCGCCGGCGACGACGTAATCGGTCTTCTGGGAGACACTGGAAGTCACGCGGCCTCCCAGCGCCATGATTTTTTCCTTCGCCTGATCGCGGGTAAATTCTTCCAATGTTCCGGTCAACACGAACTGCTTGCCCTGCAAACGGTCGCTGATCTTCGCCCGCTTCTCTTCCAGCGCCAATCCCAGTTCCTTGAGGCGGCGGAGTTCCTCCCGGTTGGCCTCGCGGTCAAAAAAGGCTCGCAAACTTTCGGCAATGGTGGGTCCGATTTCCATCACCGATTCCAGATCTTCAAAGCTGGCCTTCTGCAAGCGGTCGATCGAGTGAAAGGTCTGCGCCAGCACGCTGGCCGCCCGTTGACCCACATGACGGACTCCCAAGGCAAATAAAGCGCGGGCGAGGCCTGCGGTTTTGCTTTTTCCGATGGCGTCGATCAGATTCTGCGCCGATTTCTCCGCCAACCGCTCCAGCTTCGCCAGCTCTTCCTGGGTCAGCGTGTACAAATCTGAAAAATGCCGGACCCGCCCGCTGTCGACCAGTTGATCCACCACCGCAGGCCCCAGATGGTCGATGTCCATTGCGTTGCGCGAGGAAAAATGCAGAAGGCGTTCCTTGAGCTGTGCCGGGCAGGCGGTATTGACGCACCGCCACGCCGCCTCCCCTTCCGGACGGTAAATTTTCGTGCCGCACTCGGGGCAATTATCCGGCATCCTGAATTTTTTGCCGCGCGATTTTTCCGCTTCGATGACGACCCGCACCACTTTGGGGATCACCTCCCCGGCTTTTTCGATCACCACCTTGTCGCCGACACGGATGTCCTTACGGTTGATCTCATCTTCATTGTGCAGTGTCGCCCGGCTCACCGTGGACCCGGAAACCAGAACCGGCTTTAATACCGCCACCGGCGTGATCGACCCCGTGCGCCCGACCTGACAGATGATATCCTCGATGACCGTCGTCACCTGCTCGGCTTCGTATTTGTAGGCTACCGCCCAGCGCGGATGCTTGGTGGTGTTTCCCAGCCGGTTCTGAAAATGCAACGAATTCACTTTGACCACCAGCCCGTCCACATCGTAGGTAAGGGATTCTCTTTTCTCGCGCCAATGTTCGATCAAAGCGAATGTTTCCTCAACGGTCTTGCACAGTTTCATCTTTGGGTTGATCCGGAATCCCAGGGATTTCAACTTTTGCATGGCTTCATAATGGGTTTTAAACGGCATAGTGTCCATGTAGCCTATGCTGTAGACAAAAATATTGAGGGGCCGCCTCGCGGTGATGGTGGGATCGAGTAAACGCAGGGAACCCGCCGCGGCGTTTCGGGGGTTGGCGAACAGGGGTTGCCCTTCCGCCTTGCGTTCCTCGTTGATTTTGAGAAACGCCTTGCGGTCGAGATACACCTCGCCCCGCACTTCGATGAATTTGAAGGGCTCTGTCTCCATGGGAATGCGAAGCGGAATAGAACGAATGGTTTTGAGATTGGCGGTGATGTCCTCGCCCTGCTTGCCGTCGCCGCGCGTGGCGCCTTGAACAAATAATCCGTTTTCGTAAGACAGGGTGACGCCGAGTCCGTCGATCTTAAGCTCCACGACATACTCAATTTTGTCCTCCGGGACATCTTTCAAGCCCTTGACCACCCGCTTATGAAAATCCCGGTATTCGTCCAGATCAAACGCATTGTCCAAACTGAGCATGGAGGATTTATGAGCCACAGCGGGAAATTTTTCGGAGACTTTGCCGCCGACCCGTTGCGTCGGAGAATCGGGCGTGATCCACTGGGGATGTTTTTTTTCCAGATCCTTCAGCCGCTGCATCAACCGGTCGTACTCGCGGTCGGAGATTTCCGGCTGGTCCTCGACGTAATACAAAGTATCGTGGCGCTGAATGTCCCGGCGCAGGGTTTCAATTTCTCTTTTATCCGGATCAGTCACAGGCAAGCTCATCATTTCCAGGGTGACATCAAAAGCCATCACACTTCTGATTCAGGCAAAGACTTTAGAAGAAAACACGCTGATCTTCAAGCAAAACAGGTTCGGGAATAAACTCTGAGCAGGATGGGTGAAAGTAAATAAAGGAGGAGTTATCGCGGCAATACTTACGGCTCGAGGGTCACGTAGTACCCATAACGGCCACGCTGAACCAGAAGCAGAGCGCTGTCGCGTCCGCCGGCGTCAATAATGGCCTTATTGAAGTCGTCCTCATTGTTGATCTGATTCTGGTTGACCTGGCGGATGATATCTCCGGGATTGATACCGATCCTCCCCCCTGCGCTGTTGGGAACCACCCTGGCCACCACTACGCCGCGCCTGGTCTGCAATCCGTAGTTTCTGACTGCGAGATCATCAATCCCCTCCACGGCCAGCCCCAGCCAGTTGAGGGTGAATTCGGCGACCCGGTTCCTGGGAATACTTGTGACCTTGATCCGTATCGTCTCTTCCCTGCCCTCACGAAGCAGCGAAAAGGTAATCGAATTTCCCACGGAATAGGAACCGACTCTCTGCTGGTATTCCGCTTTTCTGCCGATCTCATGGCTGTCCAGTTTCAGGATGACGTCTCCCGGTTTCATCCCCGCCTGGCTTGCGGGACTTCCGGGAAACACCGTGGTCACCAGGACACCGCGGGGGCGATCCAGCTTGAAATATTGCAGCAATTCCGGGGTCATGTCCTGCACCGACACCCCCAGCCAGCCTCTGCGGACTTTGCCAAAGCTGATCAAATCGTTGATGATGCGCTTGGCGTTGTCGATGGGAATGGCAAACCCGATGCCTTCGGCCTTCTGGTAAATGGCGGTGTTGATGCCGATCAGCGAGCCGTTGATATTCAGCAACGGACCGCCGCTGTTTCCCGGATTGATGGAAGCATCCACCTGAATGAAATCATGGTAAATGGTGTTTTCTCCGGCTTTGATGGAGCGGTTGATCGCGCTGATGATGCCGGTGGTCACGGTGTGCTGGAGCCCAAAAGGATTACCGATGGCAATCACGGTCTCGCCGATCATCAAATCGTCGGAGCGGCCCATCTCGACGTAGGGAAGCGGTTCCTGGGAATCGATCTTGATGACGGCCAGATCCGACGCTCTGTCGGCGCCCACCAGCCGCCCGTCGAACTCCTGCTTGCCCACCAGCGTCACCTTGATGCGGACGGCCTTGCCGATCACATGTTCGTTGGTCAGGATGTAGCCATCGGGATTGATGATGACCCCGGACCCCAGACTGCGGCGCTTCTGATTGATGGAAGGAAAAACATCCTTGAAAAACCGGTCGAAGACATTGTCGCCAAAACTTCGGAATGGGTTCCCAAGGTCCGGCGCCGCCTCTTCCGTATAAATATTAACGACCGCCGGCCCGGCATTTTCCACAGCAAGGACCAGAGGCGTCCTGCGGTTGAATTCATCTCCGGCAAAAACAAAGGCCGATCCGTTTAATATCAGGAGACCCAGGAGAAAAATGGCGATAACGGCTTTTCTGGAAAATTTGCTGAACGCCATAGAGGAAGAATCAGAGGAATAAAAGGAGATGGTGGATCGCGAACGATCCACCATCTTTCTGGCAACAATTAACGGAAGGCTTATATTACCGGTTGGCCTCAGCCTTTAATCTATTTTTACGGCAATATAAATGGTCGTCCCTCCCCGGCGAACCAGGAACAGGACAGAAGTACCTTTTTCCACCGCAGACATGACGTCACTGTAATCCTTCACCGACTTCACAGCCGTCCGGTTGATTTCAGTGATCACGTCGCCGCGGCGGATTCCCGCTTCAGCCGCAGTGCCCTCGGGAGTGACATCCGAAACGAGAACGCCTTCCGTAGACTCCAGTTGCAGGCTTTGCATGATTTCAGGAGTGATATCCTGAACCTGCATACCCACGGGGTCTTTTGGCTCGGCCTCGGCGACTTCACCTTCTTTCAGAACTTCGATGGTCACCTCCAGGATTTTCTTTTTGCCTTCGCGGATCACTTCCAGCTTAACCGCGGCTCCGGGGGTGGTTGCGGCCACCACTTTAGGAAGGGCTTCCATCTCATCGATGTCTTTACCGTTAAACTTGACGATCACGTCGCCGCGTTTGATCCCCGATTTAGCCGCGGGACCCTCGGGAATGACATCGCCGACCAGAGCGCCCTTCGTTCCCTTCAGACCGAACGACTTGGCCAACTCAGGCGTGATTTTCTGAATCATGACCCCCAGCCAGCCGCGCGTCACACTGCCTTTTTCCTTGAGATCCTGAAGAATCGCTTTCGCCACATTGATAGGAATAGCGAACCCGATCCCCACATTGCCGCCGGAATTGCCGGAGATGATCGCGGTGTTCATTCCGATCACATCCCCTTTGATATTGATCAAGGGGCCGCCGCTGTTTCCCGGATTGATGGAAGCGTCAGTCTGGATAAATTCATCATAGGGGCCGGCGCCGATGTTGCGGCTGAGAGCGCTGACCACGCCCACGGTCACGGTATGGCTGAGTCCGAAGGGATTGCCGATCGCCATCACCCATTCGCCAACCTCCAGGCTGTCCGAATCTCCCAGTTTCAAGCTGGGGAAGGGTTTTTTATCCTTGTCACTGTCCCGTGAAATTTTAATAAGCGCGATGTCGGTTTTGGCGTCGGAACCGATCAGGGTCGCCGTGTATTCCTTATCGTCTTCCAGGTTGACGACGATCTCATCCGCCCCCTCCACCACATGGTAGTTAGTGAGAATATGACCGTCTGGATCGATGATGAACCCGGACCCCATCCCTCTCTTGGGCCGCTGATCGGGCCGCTGACCAAAAAACCGGTCGTAGAAATCCTTAAAAGGGTCCGGAGCTCCTTCAGGAGGAGGAGGCGGCGGCGGGGTGCGGAAATTCCTTGTCACAGGCTC
>Ga0210044_10011378_pt1 | contig 10382 bp, 10 predicted proteins | sample CryGey13umfilter_2_FD_183959 | JGI IMG/M metagenome (GOLD analysis project Ga0210044, IMG submission 183959) | Groundwater microbial communities from aquifer in Utah, USA - Crystal Geyser 4/9/14 3 um filter (SPAdes) (version 2) | ecosystem: Environmental > Aquatic > Deep subsurface >...
AACTGATACAACCTACGGTTCGCCATAATAAAATCACCTCCTTTTGTCACGGGGTGATTTTATTTTCTCACAAGGGCTACGCCGTTAAACGCACACGCCGGCTAAAGCCGGCGGTTTTTCCTCATAATCAAAAACCACCGTTAAATACGGTGGTTTCCTTTACTTTTTTTAAGCTCCTGGCTTGCTTCCACCCACATCCCGATACTTCTTTCGCTTGCTTGCTACACGATAGCGTGCAAGCTCACGTTCCATCATGGCTGCAGCGTCTGCAAAGGCCACATCGTCGCCATGACGCTTTTCTTCGAGCATCTTACGGGCACGCTCACGAGCCTCTTCAATCTGTGCAAGTTCGAGTTCATCTGCGCGTTCAGCGCTGTCGGCCAAAATGACAACCTGGTTTCCAGGACGAACCTGGAGAAACCCCGTAGACGCCACCAGGTAGTGCTCTTCCCCATCCTTCTTAAGCCGAAGCTCACCAGCGCGCAAATTAGCCACGAGAGGCACATGATTTGGCAACACCGTCACCTCACCCATTTCGGTCATCACCGAAACAGAATCAACTACGTCTTCGTAAACGATTTTTTCTGGTGTCACGATGTTGAGTGTTAATTTTGCCATACGTACATCAAGGCAACTGAGGCTGCCGTTACTTCATTTCCTTCGCTGCTTCAATCACTTCCTCAATCGTTCCCTTGAGGTAGAAGGCCTGCTCTGGAAGGTCGTCATATTTCCCATCAAGAATCTCCTTGAAACTGCGTACGGTGTCCTCACGCGTTACATACTTACCAGGTGATCCCGTGAACTGCTCGGCCACGAAAAATGGCTGAGAAAGGAATTTCTGGATCTTACGAGCACGTGCAACCGTCAGTTTGTCTTCATCTGAAAGCTCATCCATACCCAGAATTGCAATGATATCCTGGAGGTCCTTGTAGCGCTGAAGCACCTTCTGCACGCCACGAGCAACATCATAGTGCTCTTCGCCCACAATGTTTGGATCAAGAATGGTTGAACTTGAGTCCAGTGGATCTACAGCCGGATAAATACCGAGCTCGGCGAGTGAACGAGCGAGCACCACGGTTGAATCAAGGTGTCCAAAGGTCGTTGCAGGCGCTGGATCTGTGAGGTCATCGGCTGGCACATACACCGCCTGAATCGACGTAATAGATCCCTTCTTGGTTGAAGTAATACGCTCCTGCATGGCTCCCATCTCAGTTGCGAGGTTTGGTTGGTATCCCACAGCGGACGGAATACGTCCGAGCAGAGATGACACCTCAGAACCCGCTTGGGTGAATCGAAAAATGTTATCAATAAAGAGCAGCACATCTCGACCTTCATCATCACGAAAATACTCTGCGAGGGTGAGACCTGTAAGGGCCACGCGTGCGCGGGCTCCTGGCGGCTCGTTCATCTGACCGAAGACGAGTGCTGTCTTATCGAGCACACCCGACTCTTTCATTTCTTCGTAAAGATCATTTCCTTCGCGGGTGCGCTCTCCCACTCCGGCAAACACTGAGTACCCTCCGTGCTCTTTTGCGATGTTGTGAATGAGCTCCTGAATAAGAACGGTCTTTCCCACACCAGCACCACCAAACAGACCCGTCTTTCCTCCCTTCAAGAACGGACAAATAAGATCGATAACTTTAATACCTGTTTCAAACACTTCATCCTTCGTTGCTTGGTCCGCAAACGAGGGAGCGTTTCGGTGAATTGGATCTAGTCGGTCTGATGTGACCTTTCCTAATCCATCAATTTCACCACCCGTCACATTAAACATGCGACCGAGTGTGCCTGGACCAACAGGGACTGCAATAGGCTTTCCCGTGTTTTGAACATCCATGCCACGCTGAAGTCCATCCGTTGAAGACATGGCGATAGCGCGCACCACACCATTTCCTGTGTGTTGCGCCACCTCCAATGTAAGTACCGCTTCCCCATGCTTGACCTCAAGAGCCGTGAGGATCTCAGGAAGCTCTCCTTCTTCAAATCGGACGTCTACGACTGGTCCGATGACTTGTGCGATTATTCCTTTTTTCATACATCTTATCCCTCAAGAGCGGCTTTTCCGCTTGAGATCTCAGCGATCTCTTGAGTAATTCCCGCTTGGCGGGCTTGGTTAAAGGTGAAGGTGAGGTCGTCGATCATGTCTCCTGCGGCATCTGAGGCACTCCTCATGGCCATCATGCGTGATGAATGCTCTGACGCAGCCGCTTCGAGTACCGCTTGGTAGACCATGGTCTCAACCAGTCGTGGAAGAATTTTGTCGAGGACTCCACGAGGCGAAGGTTCGAATGTGTACTCCTTTGCTTCTGTAAATGTTTTCTCTGCTGCTTCTTTTTCCATCCCTCCAATCTCTGCTGTTGCTTCCGGTGTGCCGAGTGGCAAAAGATCAAGAATGATTGGCTTTTGTGTGATCGCACTGATGAAGTCTGTGTAGGCGATGATGACTTTATCGTACGTGCCCTTTGTGAATTCATCGATCACCATGCGTCCGATAGGCAGAACTTCTTCAAACTTCGTGTTGTTAGTCACGTCTGTGAAACTTGCAATGACAGGAAGGTTCAAACGTCTCATTGCATCTGCTCCCCTCTTCCCGATACAAACCGTTTCAATCTCGACACTCGAACCAAGCTCTTTGACCTTCTGCCGTGCCGCTCGAATCATGTTGGTGTTGTACCCTCCTGCAAGTCCACGATCAGATGTAATGAGAATCATGAGCACCCGCTTGACTTCATCAGGTTCTTTGAGAAGTGGGTGAAGTGACGTATCAACAGCCTGGCCAATCGAAAGCACGGTGTTCCAAGCAAGCTTCGAATAGGGACGGGTTCCGAGTACCGAATTGACCGCCTTACGCATTTTGCTCGCTGCAACGAGCTCCATGGCCTTGGTGATCTTTCGCGTGTTCTTTACCGACTTGATTCTTCGTTTAATGACACGTGTTTGGACGGGCATGCTTAGGCTTCAAACTGTTGGTTAAAATCGGTGATGATCTGCTTTAATTTCTCAACAATCTCATCCGTGAGCTGCTTTTCCGTTCGAAGCGCTTCCAAGATAGAGGCACCTGAACTTTGCATGTACTGACTAAACGCCGCCTCCCACTTCACCACATCTTCCACAGCCACTTCATTAAGATAGCCATTTGTCACGGCGTACAGCACAGCCACCTGAAGTTCAACAGCCATTGGCTGGTACTGAGGCTGCTTCAAGATTTCCGTGGTGCGGCGACCGAGTTCAATCTGCTTTCGTGTTCCCTCATCAAGATCCGTCGCAAACTGCGCAAATGCTTCAAGCTCACGAAATTGAGCGAGGTCGAGACGCAACTTTCCAGCCACCTTCTTCATCGCCTTGGTCTGTGCCGCAGATCCCACACGAGACACGGAAAGTCCCACGTTGAGTGCTGGACGAATACCACGGTAAAAGAGATCCGTTTCAAGATAAATCTGTCCATCAGTAATCGAAATCACGTTGGTTGGAATATACGCTGAGACGTCGCCTGCCTGTGTTTCGATAATTGGCAGAGCTGTAAGGGAGCCTCCCCCGTTCTCTTCATTCAAACGTGCTGCGCGCTCGAGCAAACGTGAGTGGAGATAAAAGACGTCACCTGGGTAGGCCTCACGTCCTGGTGGGCGTCGAAGCAAAAGTGAAATTTCACGATAGGCCCAAGCCTGCTTGGAGAGGTCGTCGTAAATCACGAGCACATCCTCGCCCTTAGCCATAAAGTACTCACCAATGGTACAACCAGTGAACGGTGCAATATAGCTGAGTGCTGCTGGATCTGAAGCACCTGCAATCACTACGGTGGTGTATTCCATGGCCCCAGACTCTTCGAGCTTGGCAACAATCTTTGCAATCTTTGATTCTTTCTGACCGATCGCCACGTAAATACATTTCACACCCAAACCCTTCTGGTTGATGATGGTGTCAATGGCAATCGCCGTCTTTCCGGTCTGACGGTCACCAATGATAAGCTCGCGTTGACCACGTCCAATTGGAATCATGGAGTCAATCGCTTTGATTCCTGTTTGAAGTGGCTCGCTCACAGACTTTCGCGTCATCACACCAGGAGCAAGCTTTTCAATTGGATAGTAGTTCTTTGCGTTTAACTTTCCCTTTCCATCAACAGGGTTTCCAAGAGGATCAAGCACACGCCCAATCACCTCATCTGAAATAGGGACGGACAAAATGCGTCCAGTGGTCTTCACGGTATCTCCTTCTTTAATCTTAGAAGCATCCCCAAGAACCACAGCACCAACGCCGTCTTCTTCCAAGTTGAGCACCACGCCCATCACCCCACCTAGAAATTCAAGCATCTCAGACGCACGTGCGTTTGAAAGTCCTGTCATACGGGCGGTTCCGTCTCCAACGGCAAGCACCGTTCCGACTTCTTCTTGCTTTGCCTCGACATGGAAATTGTCGAGTGCGCTTTTGAGCGCATCAATGATTTCAGTTTTCGTTGCCATATTAGAGTGTGGTAAATGCGCGAGTGAGTGATTCCAGATGCCCCTTGATAGAGCCGTCGATGATGCGTTCGTCGATTCTGAGTATTGCGCCTCCAATGAGACTTGAATCGACATGCTCTTTGAGTTCTGCTCCCTGTGCGACAGCTTTGAGCTTCTTTCTGATGGCCTCCTTTAGTGGATACGCCGTTGTCACTTTGATTGTTGCGGCTCCGTATTTTTCAGCCCATGCTTGATCCAGTAATCTCATCGCCACAGTAAGTCGATGTATCTGTCTTCGTGCGGCGAGCTCGTGAATCAGATTGGTGGCAGCCGCTTCAAGATCTTTTGTGCTGAGCTCTCCCAGCTGCTCCACCAATGCTCGGGCTAATTGTTTTTCAGAAGACTTCATACGACGTGAGTCATGTCATCAATAACACCTTCAGCAAGTGCTTGCGCTTTCTTTTCATCAATCGACTCAGACAAGATTTTTCTCGATGCCTCAACCGCAATCAAAGCGATTTGCTCTCGTGCATCAATAATCATTTGCTCCTTTTCAGCCTGAAGTTGATTCTTTCCCTGTGCGACCACGTGGTGCACATCAGCTTTTGCTTTTTCAAGAAGCGTTTGCTTACGTTCCTCTGCTTCGGTGCGTGCGAGCTCAAGAATTTTATTTGCTTCCCCCTTTGCCTGAACCACGATTGACTTCTGTTCCTCAGCGAGTTCATTGACACGCTTATCAATCGCCTCAGCTTGTTTCACGCTCTTCTCAATCTTTTCACTTCGTTCATCCAGAAGTTTTACGATCGGCGTGTAAGCCCACTTCCACAACACAAGCAAGACAACCGTAAAGTTGACGAGCTGTGCGATGAAAATCTTTAGGTTAATCCCAAGCGTTCCAAGACCACCTGTGGCCTCGGTTGCGTTAGCGACTTCTGTTGCGGCCTCAGCGGCCAGTTGAATTTCGTTCGACATAAATAGATAAGTTCTCAACCTGTCGGCATGATCAGATAAACATTGAAAGCCTTCGACAAACGAACTTATGAGATCGCCTGGCTTCACACTGAGGCGACTCAACGTTGTTTGCCTCAGTCTTTCAACAACAGATCAAAACGACAGGCCGAGGCCCTTTACCTAGAGAGTAAAGGACACCACGAGTGCGTAAATAGCAATCGCCTCAGCAAATGCCATTCCAAGAAGCATCGGCACGAAGAGCTTTCCAGCTGCTTCTGGGTTGCGACCAATTGCTTCCATCGCCTTAAAACCAATGAGTCCGATACCAAGTGCTGGACCGAATCCACCGATAGCGATGGTGAGACCCTTGATCAAGGTTGCCATTGTCTCTGCATCCATAGAATCAGGTTAATATTGAGTAATTAGGTTATTCGCTCAGAACGACTGAGGGAATGACACAACCACCCATTCGGAAGCAGTCTTCCTAAGCGTGAGCAGGAGCTTCCTGTGACTCATGCTCCTCCTCGTGTCCATGCTCTTCTGTGGCAATGGTCAAGTAAGCAAGTGTCAGCATGGCAAACACGGTTGCTTGAATGAGCCCCACAAGAATCTCGAGGAACATAAACGGGATTGGTAGTGCATAGGACATGAGCCCAAGCATGACCGTCAGCAGAACCTCTCCTGCAAAGATGTTTCCAAACAGACGTAGTGAGAGCGAAACAACTTTTGCGACTTCACTCACGATTTCAATGAGTCCAACACCAAACTCGATAATCGCAACCACGATCGCAACAGGTCCTTTTGTGAATGATCGAAAGACGCCTCGAATGTTCACAAATTTACTGAAGTGGTTCATGAACCCAATCGCCTTGAGTCCGATAAAATGAGAGCTCAAAACAGCAAACATGGCAATTGCAAGGGTGAGGTTAAGATCGCTCGCTGCTGGTCGTAAAAGAGGGATGAGAGCGGTGTGACCATTGTGAATCCCCCAGATACCAATCGAACCTGTTCCAGGAAGAAGGCCGAGCCAGTTAGAGAACAAGATGAAAAGAAAGATTGTTCCAACAATCGGGAGAAACTTTCGTGCACGTTTTGCATCGCCCGTCACTTTTTCGATTTCATTTAACATGAGCTCAACAACAGACTCAATCACATTATGAAATCCTTTTGGTGTGAGGCCGGATCGACGTCGAATAAAAAACGCGAGGACAACAAAAAACACGACGGCAATCCAACCATTGACCATCGCGTTGGTAATAGGAAAACTTCCGATATGAAAGAGAGGTTCAGCCGCAGCCGGTGGAATAAGTAATTCCATACAGTCAATTCACGTCCTGTGTTTCGTTATTGAGTCGTTCGTAAATCACTCGGTAGGTCTTTGCCTTTTTGTACACGAGCGCTCCGGTAAGCGTGAACGCTACAACGAGGAGCAAGATCAGATACCGTGGCTCTGTTCCATAACGTTCATCCAGCCACTTTCCACTTAGTGCCGCTGCCACAGCCGGTATTGCAATGGTTCCGCTAAAGTCAGCGAATATCCTCATGGCAAGCCGGTAGTACTTTGCGTCTGACTGCATAGCCGAATGTGTAAAAGGCGCCGATACTATACTTGAATGAACGCACTAGGTCAACGGCGTTTTTTTATTTTGACTGTTTTGTAGTCAAATAATGCGAAAGCCCCCAGACGACCAGCTGCGTTGTAGCTGGTGTACTGGGGGCTTCGTGGGCTCGAGAACTAGGGAGTGTAAACCCCTGTCTCGAACCGAGAGGTGAACTCGGTCGGATTGCTCACATCGAGCCGCTGATCCAGCGCCCCGATGAGCTGCAGGAGGAAGCGGCCGAAGAGCTCGGACATCTCCGCTGACGTACCACCACCATTCCGGAAGTTGGTGGCCATCGCACGGAAGCCTTCGACTTCCCTCCGACCCGCTGCCTGCACCCTCGGGTTCGTGTCACGAACCTTCGTGAAGGAGGTGATCAGGGCCGTGCGGAAGCCGGGGACGAGCGAGTTCGTCTGGATCATCCGGACGTACTCGGGGTCGAAACCCTTGGAACGCTCCACCCAGGGCTGGAAACCGCCGATCTGTTGTGTGGACGCTCCGGGCGTGCTGGGAGCGACCGGAGTGGTCCGAACACCTGGGCCACGAGTGGGCGTAGGTGTGGGGGCAGTGGCCGGGCTCCCGCCGATAGGGGCAGGTAACATGATCCCCAGCCCCCCACCAGTGCGCGGAGGCAACGCGGGGGGTCCACCAGCCACGAGCGGCGCGGGAGATCCTGCACTGCCAGCAGGTGCGGCGGTCGGTGCGACCAAGGGTGGTGCTCCGGCCGGTGGGGTCAGAGGGGTCGGAGCTGCCACCGGTGGCGTCGCAGGTGGAGTGACCGGTGCCAATCCTCCCCCACCCGCCGGACCGGCAGGCGCGGGCAGAGCGATTCCGGGGCCTCGCACGGGAACAGGCGGAGATGCCACGGGCCCGACGGTAGAGACTACCGGACCTGCAGCTGGAGCGCTGACAGGAGCCGGGAACATCGCTGAGGGATCGGCTGACAGGTCGTCAATCCACTCCCAGATCGGACGGCGGGTATCCGAGGTGTTCTTGGTGATGAACGCTCCTCGATCCCGTTCGAACTCTTCGAGCCGGTCGGCAGCCTGTTGGTCAGTGGTCCTGAGGGCCACATGATCCACACCAGCCTTGATCAGATCCGCCTCAGCGGCGGTCAGTGGCGTGCTCGGCTGAGCCACGCCGAACAGAGCCACATAGGCCTGAACTGGGGTCATTGGGGGACTCCGAGGGTTTAGGGGTTAACGAGATTGGCTAGATTATCTGGATTAGACAGATGAGAAGGGTTCGTCCTTCTAACATCTAATCTCGATAATCTAGCTAATCTCGTTAGTTATTTACCGTTTTCCCCCATATGGGAGAATTTGGTAACGGGAAAATATAGCAGATTTTGGTGATTTTGTCAATCAGAAAGAACATTAGAAATAGTTATGTAAACAAGCTAATAAACTGCTTTTTGGTTTAAAAAAGTAATGAATAAAAAGCGTTACCTTCTTATGACAAAAATGATTGACAAAAAGTTGTTTTTCTGATATTCTCCTCAGTCCAATAAATCTGATTTTGAATGTTTTTCGATGCTTTGAACCTACGGTTCGGGAACAGTCCCGGTTCAAGCCACCGAGAAAGATTCACTGTTGGGACTTAAAGGTCCCTAACCCTCAACCCCGCGACGGCTCGGAGTCGCAAACTCAGGAGTGTCTCGATGACCACCTCCCTCACCAGCGACCTCGGGTCGCTCGCCCTGCGGATCGCCCTGTCCCTCCCCGATTCCTCGGGGCTCGCCAAGGACATGACCGGCGGCAGCATGCTGAACCAGATCTTCGCCGCCATGAACCTCATGGTGGACGAGGCCGCCGAAGTCGCATCTGTCACCAACGCCGGCATCCAGTACGGCAAGACCCCCCGCGAGCGCGCCGAGAAGGCCGAAAAGGCCGTCGGCCAGATCAAGCGTCGGATCTTCCGTCACCGTGACGGAACCATTCAGCTGGCCTGGGTCACCTTCCACTACGACCCCGACAGCGTGTCGGACCACTTCTTCATGAACGGTCAGGGTCACCCCCAGCAGTTCCCCACTGGGAAGATCTACGGGACGGCCCAGATCGCCGACCCGAAGACCGGAACGGTTCAGACCTACACGGTCGTCCCGCACACCCTGTTCAACGGGCGCGGCGGGCACTTCCCCTTCGTCGTCCAGGAGGGCGTCGACTGGGAGAGCCGTGACTGGGGTCTGCAGCGGTGGAACGCTCCGTGGCAGAGCGTCACCGTGCTCTGCTTCTTCCTCGAGCCCTTGGTCGACCGGAAGAGCCGCGAGAGCCGGACCGAGATCCGCGCGGTTCCGCTGAACTGGGCAAGCGAGGGCACCATCGCCCTCTACAACCGCCTGTTCAGCGAGATGGTGGCCGAGGGTCAGAAGCCCGAAAGCCTCGAACCCATCAACCGCTGGGTCCACGGGTGGAACAGCCCTACGCCCTACCTGCTCTTCGCCCCCATCGGAAACCCGGGCATCCCGTTCTGGGGCCGGGCCGAGCACATGAAGGACCGTGGCGAGAATGGTGTGCCCAAGCGCTCGCCGTTCTACGACGACGTCCTCATCTACGCGGGCGGATACCAGGTCCAGCTCGCCGAGGGCTATGCCGAGCGCCCCACCCTCCACCAGGACGGCTACCACTGGTGCCGGTGGCAGATCATGCCCGGGGAGACCCGGGTGTGCGTCCGCTACATCTGTGAGGAAGGCCAGGAGATCGTGGGCCAGACGGTCCAGATCGCGATCGCCATGGATCCGTTCGTGGTCCTGTCGCTCGATCCGGCAACCGTCAGCCCCGGCCGGCAGGTCTACCGCCAGGCCGAGAGCCTGCTCGAGGCTGTGAAGCGTGGGGAGCAGAACTCGCTCCTCCAGCAGGCCTACGAGCTCGGGTTCTTCACCGCGAGCCAGTCGCGGGAGGCCCAGCTCGCCGGCGTCGAGGCCTGCGCCCAGCGTGCCGTGGAACTGGCCAACCGTCAGATCCTCGAGCTGGTGGAGCGCTTCACCGATGCGCTCACCGGGCTGAACATGCCCGGCAGGCCCGCCCTCAGCGAGCTCGTCGAAGTGATGGACGAGGAGAACCTGTACAAGGCCCTCGACCGGAACACCGGCGACTGCAAGCTCGCGACGTGGATCGCCAGCATGATCACCAACGACGGCACCTTCCACTGGGGCATGCCCGTGATGCGCTTCGTGCGCCAGCGGGTCCTCGTGGCGATGGCCAAGCAGGGCAAGATCAAGCTCGAGCTCGACCCGCGCAAGCGCCCGAGCAAGAGCAAGATCCCGCAGGTCCAGATCGGCGGTGCCCCCACCGACTCCAAGCCCACGGGCAAGGGTCCGCGCCGTCAGGCTGGCCCCCGAGGCAAGCCCAAGGACGAATCCTCGTCCGAGTCCGAACCCACCTCCAACGGCGGG
>Ga0210044_10011380_pt1 | contig 10381 bp, 16 predicted proteins | sample CryGey13umfilter_2_FD_183959 | JGI IMG/M metagenome (GOLD analysis project Ga0210044, IMG submission 183959) | Groundwater microbial communities from aquifer in Utah, USA - Crystal Geyser 4/9/14 3 um filter (SPAdes) (version 2) | ecosystem: Environmental > Aquatic > Deep subsurface >...
AAGCGTTTGCCATCAGAATGAGAGAAGATAAAGAATTTAGAGAAGCGTACCAAAAAAGGAAAGCAAAAAAAATTGATAAACGTATGGATGGGTATTATATTCCAACAAAACGTCAAGGATTGTATGCAACTTTTGACCAAAGAGGCGCAATAAATGAAAAAGATTTAGAAGCCTTTAAAATCGTTGCGTCATCCTGGTCGACTTCTACTAAATGTCATCATGATTATATACATCGGGTAAACGAATGCATAAGACGCGCCGATAAATCTTACGAAGATTAAAACTAAAAGACTGGAGAAAAACCAGTCTTTTTTTTTGCTCTAAGCTAAAATAACCAACAAAGAACTAAAAAAATAACATTAAAAGAGAACATCACAGCGCAACCAACCCACCGAACCGATTTGCGTAAAAAACAAAAATAATTTTTGTTAAGAATATCGCTTTATTAAGGCTCAAAAATAAATTTTGTTTTTAGCTATAATATAAACTAAGTATTTAAAATATAATTATTATCATAAGGCTTCGCCTAAACCCAACACGTATTTTATTAAATTTTGATTAAGATAAAAAATAAAATACGAGTTGGGAACACCGATAAGAACAACGGATAAAATTTTTTAGTAGACCAAAAAAATAGTAGTACTAATTAATAGAAATAATAAAACCTCTAAAGTGTCCCTGAGGTATTTCTACAGGTAAAGCATTTGCAGTTATAACAACATTTGAAAAACCTTCAATAATTTGTGCATCAGAACCTACATTTATAATTTTATTTTGATCAAAGTATATATCATTTGATAAACAATTGTTGCCAAAAGTTAGTACACCAAAATAATAAATATTATCCTTTGCTATCGAAATATCATTTAAATTATGTATTAATATAGGGGTAGTTTCTACTTTATAACCCTTGTAAATGTCCTTTAAAATTTGCTCAAAATGAGCGACAGAATCTAATGTAAACCTCATAGTTATTTAATATAAGTTAGTAAATATATTTTAAAATTTTCTAAATTTTCAAAAGGTGTCATTAAAATTTGCTTAATTAAAGGATCATTTACATTCTGTATAGAATTTATGAAATCAATAGCAGAACCAGTAGTAATCCATTTGTTTAATTGTAATTTGTAAAAATCCCAAAAAAAGGGTAAATTATTGGCCAAAAAGGAATAATTATTAAAACACTTAAAGTTAATAATAGAAAGAACCTTTTTTCTCTCATTCTGTAGTAACTCTAATTGCTTTAAAGAAGAAAATGTTATAATAGTACCATTATCATTATAAACAGGCTTTAAATTGAACATGTACACATCTTTTAATTTTTGATAAGGACTAGCAGTACCATCCCAAAAGAGCCAAATAATTTTCTTTTGAATTCCTACTAAAACATTATTATAAATTATTTTATCATGTTCGTAATTAAGAAAAACTTTAGAATATTCAATCCTGATAACTTCTTTTGTATTTTGGTAATAATAAGATTTAGTTAACCTCTCGCCAAAATTATTATAAATTGGTTCACGTTCATTTAACCAAGAGAATTGGCTAAAATCTTTGTCTGTTAAATTATTAGTAATTACTCTAATATCTAACTTGTTTACTAAAAATTCTAAAACAGTACTTTGCATAGTTATAATTCTATATATGAAACTTGGTCAACATCAACACCTTTTAAATTTAAAACTAACTTAGTATTAGCAGTAAGTACTTCATTAGTTGTCAATTGCAATGTATTATCTCTATAAACAGTTAAAACACCAGTAAGCCAACGAAATCGCCAAATTGTTGAATAATCCGCATCAGGAGTAGATTGTTGACTATAACTAGCAGTTGCTCTACCATATATATATGGGTTAGCAGGGTTAGGACCATTATCAAACATCATATTAATAATATGTTCATCAGTTACAGAGTCATATAACCCAATAAAGGATTGATGGTTTAAACCATTAGTAACAGGATAAAATGGGGATAACGCTAAACTAAAGGTGACTTCAAAATCTTTCAGATAATCTTGTTGTTGTATTAAATCAGCGTGCGCGTAAAGTGTAGAAGTTGATTCTAAAACATTACCACTTTCATCAATAGTAGCATTAGTTACATTTGCCCAAGAATTAATATTAGTAGGATAAATTGTGCCTATTGTTATATGTATGTAATTAGTAAAAATTTTAGTAATACCGTTGTTAAGTGTTAAGTTATAATAACCTGCTGTTGCACTTGATGTAAAATGTACAATCATTAATTTTGAATTGACAAATTCAGTATATGATATAGTACCACCTGTCATTGTTACAACCATATCATAAGTGAAAAAATCACCTACCATATTCCAATTATACTGAACATTAGGAGAAAAATTTTGAATTGAATATACATCCACATAAGGTGATGAAAATATGGTAATATTATATAAACCTAAATTGCCTAATTCATCCATTGATAATATCTTATTAGTCAAAAGTTCTCCATCACTTCTAGTAATTGGATAATTTAATAACTTGATATTACCAAGTACATCTACTTCAAAACCTAACTTTAATAAATCTAAATAATCTTTTGATAAATTGTCATAATCATTAGTGGATAAACCCTTACCCGCAATCTTGTCTTGCTTCAATATTAATGCATTGCCTTGAGCAATCGAAACTGGTTTTAAATTGTCAGAAGTATTATCAACATTTTCTAAACCTAAACTTAATTTTGTAGGCAATATCTGATCTCCAGTATTAATGCCTGATTGATTGTTTAAATTATTTAATAATAAATCTGTAAAATCATTTGAAGATAAACCCTTACCAGGAATTGTATCTACTTTTGTTGAAATTAAATCTAATTCATCATTAATATTTATTATTCTGCTGGAAGTAAAATTTAACCGATCTAATTTATACTGATCAGAAGGAGATATACCGCCTGAAAATTCAACTAAATCAATGTCATTTATACCACTTTTATAAATAAAAAGTTTACCTTCTCCAGCAATAATAATATAAACTTGTAAGCCTATATATCGTTCCTGGATAGGTATAATAGTATTAGCCTCATTTACACTAGAGAATGAACCATAACGATAGTCTAAAGCATCTGAAGAACCTATTTTAAATCCTGAAATTATATTTACTGCCATTAGAATATGAAATTAAAATTTTGATTAATTGTTACAGGAGAATTACTAATGTAAATATTATAATCCTTACTCCATACTGGAGTGTTGGAATTTAAAACAAGATTTGATTTTGAAAAATTACTTATATTTTCAAATCCATTAGCATCTTTGATAGACGTTAATAGTCCATAAGCACTATCATAACAAAAAATAATATGCTTATTTGAAACATTAATTGAAAGATTTTTACTTGACTTTAATTCAATTAATTTAGTTAACAAAGAAGAATTTATCTTATCACTGATCAATAAATTATTATTGGATTCAAGTTCACCAAAAAAGAAAGGGTAAATACCCGTAGTACTTGTTGATGCAGACACAGAACCAGCTAATCTTAAATTATCTAATACAGTAGAAACATTATGATTTGAATCATAATAAGGATCAATTCCAGATGAAAAATCTAAACTTAAATTTACGGTATTGTTTCCTGGTAGTACTGTAATATTTACTTGACCATTAACAGCATTTGTCCATATCTTAGATATTTCTAATCCCTTTAAATTAACGGGTGTCGATAAGTCGCCATTTTGAATTAGACCTCTTACAAAAGAATAAGTTAACAGTTGATTTATGTTAGAACCAACTTCCGAAAGGCTTATAATTTGAGAAATTGATAAGCTATAATTATTCATTAAAGTTGGTTGAATTACAGGACTAATTAAATCTGTAATAATATCTTCTATTTTAGAACCAATCGGATAACTCTTTGGCGTATTAATTCCGCCTAGATTTAAAGTAGCATTAATAACTTTAGTGGTATCAGAACCACCAGACAATATAGATTTATATTTTTGATAAGTTTGCATTATTTTAGATTTCTAAATTTCTGAACTTCACGTCCGACAAAATACATCCCGTTTACAGATAACATCAAATTTGAAATTAAAGGTAAAAATTGGATATTTACTAGATCTGATAAAACAATAATGGTAAACAAAATCCAACAATAAATTAATACTAATGGTCTGACATTATTAGGTAGCCAATATCTTGAAGATAAATCCGCTTGCCAACGTTTTGTAGCTTCAATATTTTCTAGTTGAAACGTTTCAAGCTCTTTTAAAGCATAATCTTTATCTGCCTTAGATAATACATCAGAATTATTTAAAATGCGTCCAACGATTCCCAAAATACCTTTTTGATCTGGACTTATTGCAGCCTTAATCTTTCTTAAAAAGTCACCAATTTTAGTGGTTTTTGTTTCTGTTTCTAACATCTTTTATAGTATTAATTTTTAAAACCAAATAGTAAATAGTAAGTAAAGCTATAATAACTGATAATATTAAATTTATGTTTGCAAAATATGTAAAAAAAATTCCTAGACTAGAAATACTTAATGTTTTAAAACTTTCCATAAAAATAAAAAAAATAAAATAAATAATAAATTAAATACTGATGACGACTGTTGAACATCTAAATTAGAAACGTTGTCTAAATTATTTTTTTTTTTATAAAATTCCAAAAGGCATAATTACCGTAACTATCATTATGACTTAAATTTTTTGGTTCTCTTACATCAATATGATGAAAATTTGAATAAATCCCAAATCCAGTTACACCCATACTTCTTAATTTATTAAATAAAATCCCTCTGGAAAGTATATCAGAATTATATTTGTTAGTCATTGAAACTGTCATAAATGAAAAATCAATAGCGTTGCCTAACAAATGTTGTGAATTAACAAGACCACCAACAGCCTCGTTATTACTAAACGTTCTAAATGTACTATTTACTTTAATAGGTACATTATAATAATCTCTAATTGCTTGCAATGCAATAACAACTTTATCATTTAAATAATGTATAGAAGGTGCATCCAATGAATGTGAATATAGCTCTTTATAACTAAAATTTGGAGCAAACGGAGGACTACCTAAATTATAAATAGATACATTCATTTTTATTTTTTAACAACAATAGTTCTAGTAGTCTTGATCAACGTTCTTGGACCGTTTCCAGTCATGTAATTAGTCTTAACTGATCGTACTGATACCTTCCCATTTTTAGTTGATTCAGTAGTTAAAGTTACACGACCTTTACCACTTCTGGTTGGATAAACATTCTTTTTTTGTACTAAAGAAGGTCTTGATTTTCTTTTTTTGTACCTCAAAACTGATGAAGCACCTGTTATAAAATTGTTTTTAAGAATAGCCATAATTATTTAATTTTAAATTATATTGATATTTGTTTACTTTTTAAATTATATTGATATGTATTTATTTTTTGCTTGTTTTTATATGATAACCAATTTTTTTGTAGGTCAACAAACATTTTAAAAAATCCAGTAATTCCAAGCAATAAAACAACTAAAGGACTTATTAAAACTACAAATGCTAAGATTGCTAAAACAATTATTGTTGCTAATAATCCTAGTATTAAAAGAACATAAAATGGATATTTAGGTTTACTAAGTTCCATTAGAAAATATGCAAATTTGGAAATTTATTTATAATAATATTTTTTTCTTCTAATGATAAATCATTTGATAAGATAAAATTTAAATCCCAATTATTAGAGAACAAAGGATCTCCACCGTTTTTCCAAAATGTCGAATATTGTCGTTTACCAAAAGCATTAAATACTAAATTATAATCAAAATCATTTTTGAGCTTTGCAAATTGTGCCAGAATCAAATTCCAGTCATTATAAAAACCACCATTTGCCGTTGCCAAACCAACATAGAAATTATTTGCAATAGATTGAGCTTGATTCTGATTTATAGTAGCTCCAAATGTACTCTTAATATTTGCTTTATCTAAATCACTTGTAGGAGTAAATATATCTTTTACAGCTCCCACAGTACCTTTAGTAAAAAAATAAATTAATGCCAAACCACCTACAATAAGATAAACAAACTTATTATCTGATAAATCAGATAAACTTTTATTTGATCTTATAACCGGTACTAATTTATTTAATCTATACTTATTCATTATGAGTCAATAAAAGAGTTAGGAAGATGGTTTGGATTATAATATGGATTAGTATCTGTTAAACGTTCATGAGATTCATAATCAAACTCAGGATTTATTAAAGTATCAACATTATTATCAGGCAAATTAGCAAAATTATCCTTTATTAATGTTTTACTAAAACCAAAGTATTTATAAAAAATAAAAACTAAAATCCCGATAATTATAAAATTATCTGTATTTGTATCTGACATTATTAGATTTAAATTTAAAAATTCCTAAAAAGTATAACACTAAAAAACCTCCAATTACTGAAAACATCCCAACACCCGAAAGTTTAGAATTTTGATAACCCGAAATACTAGAATTTGCAGTATCAAGATTAGCAACATCGCCAAAAAAAGTTGATTTTAAAGTTCCTACAAGTCTATAAACATTATAAGTAATATTACCGTTTTGTTCCGCAGAAGTATTATCAGGCTTTACAGTAGTATCGTATAAATCTTCCAAAGATTGTTCAGATACAGTTATACTACTCTGATTTACAGTAAAACCATTTAAACGATATCTATTAAGTAAATCATTTATAACAGTATCATGTACTTCCTTCATAGCGTCTCTATGATAAGACCAGGCTTTTGTAGCTTCTGGAGACCATTTACGTCTGTTCAATTGATGCGTAAACCTTAGATAAAAATAAGATGAATAACGCTCAATTTCATTAAGCACAGCTTCCGCATTTGAATTATTAATACTTTGTAATAAATTTTGAATATAATTAATTTCAGAAGCAACTTTTGCTTTTTCCGCATTAGTATCAGTAGCTGAATTAAATTTAACTAAACCTTTAATTAAACCCAAACCAGCGTTAAAAAAATTTCCAGTACTTAAAGACGAAGCAACAGAACCAACATTTACATTTTTTATAGAATTATTTAAAATTCCAGATCGTCCAAAAATAGAATTAGTACCTAATATGGAAGATAAATTAGTAGAAGAACCACCAGTAAATGGATTAGTATCAACTACAGGAACAGGATTGAAATTGTGCGAAGGCACAACAAAATTAAAATTTGGGTTCATCAGTCTAAAAATTTAGTGTCTCCACGTACATCGTTTTTTAAAGAATTAACCCAACGTAAAACGAAAAAATAAATAAAAGGTGTGACTAATCTTAGCCATACGCTTTTATGAGCTTTATAATAGGCACGTTGTAATTTACTTTCCGCATCGGGTAAGCATTCACTTTCCCACTCTTTTACGTCTCTATTTAACTGGTTATACTCTTCAGTAGTGCATAAATTAAAATCCTCAATAATCTTAAGGGGTACATGAAATAAAAACATAAGTTATAAGATTAAGTTAAATTACAAAACTTGCTACTTGTAACAATTTTGCAGTAGAATCCACAGCCTGATCAAATTTAGCAATAACACGTCCACTCTTTAAAGGATTTCCAGCATAAACAATAAGATTATATACTAGTGTACTAGGATTATTTGCTAAATTTAAAAGGTTTTCTGAAATTAATAAATTTTCGCTTACATTTTTTACCTCTCGTTCAAATTCCTTTATTAAATAATTTTGCGCTTTTGCTTTTGTCGAAGCAAAATAATCCGCAGTAAAATCTGTAGCTACAATCAATTTAACTGTATTTTCTGCTAGTTTCTGATCAATACTAGAAGTTCCTACTGGAATACTATCAGATACAACCTTATAAAGTACTGAACCTATATAGGAATTAGACGGAATAGTCTCAACATTAATAGAAGAATTAGAAACACTTAAAGAAGTAAAAGAAGTTGTTTGGGCCCAAATTGATAATTTGAGCTCATCACCTTTTGATAAAACTAAAACGCCTCCAAACTGTAAAGGTATAGTATAACCAGTTGATCGTTTTGTTTTAAAAATATCTAGTTTAGTAGTACCTACATAAAGCGCACGTAAAATGTTTTCTAAGTAATCATTATAAATGTACTCTTGTTTTCCGTTAGCACGTACAAGCAATAAATCTACTCCAATTTTATTTAAATCGGAAATATTTGCAACAGTAAGCCCATCAGCTAGGATGGGGTTAATATCTAAGAGTATTCCAGTTAGAACCTCATCTTTAATAGATATTTGATTATTTTGATTAAAATTAATTCTTTTTTGCATAGCCTAAATATTAAGAGTTAGAAGAACCACCAAAATAAACACCAATGTACTTGTTAAATAAATTGGTTATTTCATTGTGATATTTTACAGCAAAAAAAACGATAGCACCGACAATTAAGCCAGTATTGAGCCATTTTTTAAAAGTTGAAGTCATAATTTTTATATTTTTTTTATTTATAAGTCAACAAAATTATAACAAGAAATTGAAAAAAATATAAAAAGGATAAAATTTTACAATTTTTGGTGTAATCCTTTAATTTTTAAAATTGATATGTATTCCTTTAAACCTAAATTTTCATAATAAATAGTATTATAATTATCTATTAAAAAATCAATAATTTTAGATTTTAAGACTATATCATGTTCAAGTCCAATTTTTTCTAGTTTTATTCTAGTAACATCATTAATTAAAATTCGAGATTTTTGCATATTATTTAAATTTATAGGTTAAGATATATTTAATAGGTTAATATCAGAAAACATTTGTTTTGAATAATCTAAAACCCTTGTACGACAGTAATAATCGAAAAAATCAGTTTTCACTAATAATTTTTTTGTCAAATTTAACGAATTTTTCTCAATACCAAATTTATTAAGGTCTCGTTTATATCTACTCTTAGTTGAACTATTTATGTTATCTTTAGTACAAATCTGGTCTAAACTTTCTCCCTTCTTAATACGTTCTAGAAGCGACAAAATAATAGTGATATTTACCTTTTGAAATCCTAATTCAATTTGCTGTTTTTGTGATAATAATTGAGATGCTAAAGTAATTCGCTTTCCACTTTTATTTGTAGAATATATGATATCTTCCATAATGTAAGAAATCCCATCTACTTTATGAGGTTTTAAAACCTTTGTAGAAATCATGTCCATATTTTTTATATTATATTCATATCTAAGTAAATCACATCTTGCATTATAATTTTTAATGTTTACTCTAATATCATCAAAATTATCAATTTGTTTAATCTGAAATCTATTAATCAAACTTTGGAAATGATCTAAACAAATAGATAAAAAATTAGAAGAAAAAAAAGCTATATCATCTCCACCAAGAATTGTTTTAGGTTTATTTTTATTTATATCATAATAAGTCATTGAAAAATCGGATGAATCCTTACCAGTTGTATTATGTCTGTCATAATCTAAAGTAGTTTTTAACATCATATGTACACTAGAACACAAAAATTTATTCATTGTATTATAAATTGCTTTTGATCGTCTCCCGACTACAACATCACTTGGTGTTTGTCTATAATATTCAGAATGAACACGTTTATAAATATCATAAAAATTTTTATGTATTGGACAATTTTTTCTGAACAATTTTGTTTTGAATGAATATCTAAAAAAATTGCTTTTTAAACTTACTTCATATCTTAAAACTTTATCCATTTCATTTTTAAGAAATAATACTTTATAAGGTAGTTTACTATATAAACGATTTACAATAGGTTTAACTAAATCTAACTTTTCTTTATCAATAGTCTGGAGTTTATCTGTAGTTCCTTTCCTGATAATATTCCATATTAAATTTTTATTAGATTGATAATTGTCATTTTGCGGGTACATTTTCTCAACTTTATTTATGTAATCCCGATTTATTTTCATGTGTTTATCAAAATCACCATTTTTTGTATTTATATACTCTGATCCTTTATGATAAATTTTAAAATATGATCCATTAGATTGAGTATAAGTAAGAGAAGTCTTATAATTTTCGCATTTATTAGTTGTTTTAGTTTCTTTTAATTTTGCTAACTTTTTTTGTTCTTCTAAATAGTATAGGGCATCTTCTTTTGATTCAAAATACTGATTATAACAAAGGTCAATTCTTCTTATTTCGACAAATCTATAATCAGGAAGTGCATCAATTTCAAAAAAATTACATAAATCAATAAAAAATTTATCTAAAAATTTAAAAAGTCTTGAATGCAAAATTCTCCTTTGTTGTAAAAAATCTTCAAGGTTTGGTGTATTCATGTAAGTCCTAGATTTTATTTGTGGTATAAATTGCGCCAGGTTATGGCCAAATAAATATTTAGGGATAGAAAATTCAAAATCAATATAAGATCCAGCTTCATTAATTAAAAAATTTACATTAGTATCACTTGATTTTAAATGATACTTACCATT
>Ga0210044_10011381_pt1 | contig 10380 bp, 10 predicted proteins | sample CryGey13umfilter_2_FD_183959 | JGI IMG/M metagenome (GOLD analysis project Ga0210044, IMG submission 183959) | Groundwater microbial communities from aquifer in Utah, USA - Crystal Geyser 4/9/14 3 um filter (SPAdes) (version 2) | ecosystem: Environmental > Aquatic > Deep subsurface >...
TTTTGGGCGTGCATTTTTACCGCGATACATATAGTTTTGAAGCGCAGGAGAAAAAAGTGGAAGTGCGCGGCGCATTCGACCCTGATCTTTTTTATGATTATGTGCCGGAAGGGTATTCGTGACCCCTCAGGCAGACAGGTAGACAGGCACACAGGCACACAGACAACAGGTACAGGTACACAGGTAGACACGCTCCACGCAACACGCAACACGTATCATCCTTCATCTTTCATCTTTTTCCCATGCCCACACTCTACGTTACCGAACCCGGCGCGCGCATCGAGAAGGAATACCGCCGCGTGCTCGTCACGAGCGCGGACGATGAAGTGTTGTTGAGCGTGCCGCTCGTGCATGTGACGGACGTCGTCCTGGTGGGATCGGTCGGCGTCACCACGCAAGCCCTTTTGTCCCTGCTGGAGGCGGGGGTTTCGTTTTCCATCATCAGCGCCAGCGGAAAACTGCGCGGGAGATTAGTGCCGCCGTCTGAAGGCAATATCTTTTTGCGCCGCCTGCAATACCAGCGCGCCGCCGACCCATCCTTTTGTTTGCTGATTGCAAAGGCGATCGCGCTGGGCAAATTGAAAAACCAGCGCACACTGGCGCGCCGCCTGTGCCGCCTGCGTCCCGAACTCCCGCAAGCAAGCATCGGGAAAATTACGGCCGCCATCCGGGAGGCGGGAAAGGAGCCAGGTTTGGACGGTTTGCGCGGGCAGGAGGGCATCGGCGCGAAAGCCTATTTTTGTATTTTCCGCGCGGCGCTGAACGAAAAGTGGGATTTCGAGAAACGCTCGCGCCGCCCGCCCGCCGACCCGGCCAACGCCCTGCTCAGCCTGGGCTACAGCCTGCTCACCCAAAACATGATGACCGCCCTCGAAGTGGCCGGGTTGGACCCGTACGACGGATTCTTTCACGCGGACGTGTACGGACGCCCCGCGCTGGCGCTCGACCTGATGGAGGAATTCCGCGCCCTGATCGTGGATTCGGTCGTGCTGACGCTCGTCAACAAACGCATCCTGACCCCCGATGATTTTGCCCCCGTGGAAGAAGGCGGATTCCATTTGAAACAGGGTGCCATGAAGAAGTTCCTCACGCAATACAACGCGCGCCTGCAAACGACCGCCATCCACCCGCTGGCCGGGCGCGCCATTACGTACCAGAAATGTTTTGAAGTGCAAGCCTGGCAGTTGCGGCATGTGATCGAAGGAAAGATTCCTGCCTATACTCCATTTCTTACCAAATAAACCAAGGCGACTGCACTGCAAAAACCTTTTTCACCGCGAAGGCCGCGAAGAACTCGAAGAAATTCGGAAGGATTTTAATTAATCGCGCCGGGAATTTTAAAGAAAATCTTCGCGTTTTCAATTTTTCTTTGTGACCTTCGCCTCTTCGCGGTAAAGTTGCCCTTTTGCAGTAGAGTCAAAGGTGTATAATGCAAAAACAATTCATCCTGATCGTCTACGACATTTCGAACGACAAACGCCGCACGAAACTGCACAACCTGCTTTTGGATTACGGCACGCCCGTGCAATATTCGGCCTTCGAGTGTATACTGGAGGCGAAGAACCTGGCCAAACTCAAAAAGGCCGCCGGGCGCATCATTCGAAAACGCAAGGATAACGTGCGCTATTATTACCTGTGCGCCGATTGCGTGAAAAAAATGGAATCCTCCCGCCCGGAGGAGATCAACAAATCGGAACCGAAAGAGACGCTGGTCGTGTAATTCGATTTTCCGAGGCTTAAATGCCGAGCATCACGGGGGGGGGCGCGGGTTTTAGCGATGCTCGGAAAACAGGCTTTTTGGACGGCAACGGCTGGCGCGCATCCGTGTTTTCAAGGATTAGCCGCCACCTGTGGCGGCGAAAAACCGGGCATCTGTGCCTACGAGAATGGTTTATGCGATGCTCGGAAATGAAAAAAGGAGGCAAAATGAGCGTTTTTTTGAAGAAACTTGATTCGGATCTTAAGTTTCTTCAAATTAGAGAACAGAATTGAAAATTTGGGTCGAGTAAGAAATAAACAATCCCCGCTGAGGGGACTGAAACCAGTTAGAAACCAGGCACGCGACCGTTGAGCAAATAGTAAGAAATAAACAATCCCCGCTGAGGGGACTGAAACCAGACGCCGTTTCCGTAGTCAATCGAAACAGTGAGCGGGTAAGAAATAAACAATCCCCGCTGAGGGGACTGAAACCAGGTCCCAGTTCGGGATAGAAGTCGTGGACAGGTCAAGCGTAAGAAATAAACAATCCCCGCTGAGGGGACTGAAACCAAAGGTGACAAACGTTAATCCAAATCTGGCTTTGAACAACGTAAGAAATAAACAATCCCCGCTGAGGGGACTGAAACTCTGCGCCCAATCCAATCCCTCGCCAATAAAAGCACTGGGTAAGAAATAAACAATCCCCGCTGAGGGGACTGAAACCCTCCGGCTACGCCACCAATAGCGTCATGCAACATGCCGCGTAAGAAATAAACAATCCCCGCTGAGGGGACTGAAACTTTTTTAGGGAACGAGCATGTTGTACAGACCATTGGTAAGAAATAAACAATCCCCGCTGAGGGGACTGAAACCATTCCACGCCAGGCGGTACCAGCGCTTCATAACGACGTAAGAAATAAACAATCCCCGCTGAGGGGACTGAAACAGAGTTCGTTCTGCATCATCGAACGTGGAACGCAGGTGTAAGAAATAAACAATCCCCGCTGAGGGGACTGAAACGGAAGTTACCCAGCCATACATGGAATGTGATGGAGCATTGGTAAGAAATAAACAATCCCCGCTGAGGGGACTGAAACTTATTCTCCGGGGCTGTGCCCCATTTTTGGGGGGCATAGTAAGAAATAAACAATCCCCGCTGAGGGGACTGAAACGTCCATTTCCTCTTTCTGAAACTCGTTGGTTCATTTGTAAGAAATAAACAATCCCCGCTGAGGGGACTGAAACAAGAAGCCCACTGGTGAGCAAAAAGCCCACTATAAACGTAAGAAATAAACAATCCCCGCTGAGGGGACTGAAACTGGTTCCATCATTGATGAAGTCGGCTGTTGCGCCTTCCGTAAGAAATAAACAATCCCCGCTGAGGGGACTGAAACCAGATTCGAACAATACGTTTAATTTTGTAGAGTGCGTAAGAAATAAACAATCCCCGCTGAGGGGACTGAAACACGTTCGCGGGGTAGTACTGCAGTGCGGTTATGCGTAAGAAATAAACAATCCCCGCTGAGGGGACTGAAACTGTGCCGCACGCAGACAGCGCGCCTGCCAGAATTAGCGTAAGAAATAAACAATCCCCGCTGAGGGGACTGAAACCTCCGTGATAGAGCCGACGGGAACATTGCCTGACAGGTAAGAAATAAACAATCCCCGCTGAGGGGACTGAAACGAATCCCTTCACCCAAGACTCCAGCTTTACGGCGAGATCGTGTAAGAAATAAACAATCCCCGCTGAGGGGACTGAAACGGCGAACCGGGGAGAGACCGGGGTCAAGGTGATTGGGTAAGAAATAAACAATCCCCGCTGAGGGGACTGAAACTGTTTGACGAACTTGCTCTCGCCAGCCTCGTAGGGCGCAAAGTAAGAAATAAACAATCCCCGCTGAGGGGACTGAAACATATCATGAACGAGCGTCTCTGTGCTCTTGTCGCCGCGTAAGAAATAAACAATCCCCGCTGAGGGGACTGAAACATTGGCAGGATCGCACTTTGGCAGAACTGGTTACGCAGGCGGCTGCTAAACTCTGTCTGGGACAACCGTGCCCTACCCCAAATTATTGAGAAGATACGATCATTTTGAGATACCAGATCCAAAATCTGCCCCTTTACCTCAGCAACAAGGATTACTTTTAGATGCCGAGTTAGGGTTGATTATTATTAACTCGAACGATTCGGGAAAGCGGCAAAAGTTTACAAAAGCTCATGAAATAGTAGAGATGCTATTTTCCGAATTGCCACAGGGAAGGGATTTGGGATCAGGTTGGAAGTTTATTCGTCCCGGAGGCTTCAGGGAAACCACCAAGGAATTTCTATGCAATTGGACAGCGGCGAATTTACTAATGCCGCCAGATTATGTATCAGAGCAAATGAGAGAGAATGGTGTAAATTTTGAATGTGCAAAACTAATAGCCACCACTTGTGATGTTTCACTCTCTGCTACGCTGGTTCAATTGGCGCGAAACAGTGAGGATGGATACTTTGTTATACTTTGGCGAATGAAGAACAAGCCAACTGAACTAAAAACTACGCCCAATTCCACCCAGATGACAATGTTTGATACCGAGAATACTTTACCAGCCAAAAAACTTCGTGTGGAGTGGTGCTTGGGAGGGATTGATTCCCCGTTTATTCCAAAAGACAAATCAACTGAAAACACATCGCTTATCAGTCAGGCCTGGACAACAAATACTTTTACGAGTGGTAGAGAGCGGATGACTTTCGACAATCGCAATTCGGCCTGGTACTCAAGTGAGAATATGCCATTCACTCTCAACGAAGAAAGATATGTAATATCGCTAATGAGAAAGTTATAATTAGGAAGATCCTTGTGGACAGGGTAGGTTAATCTTTGACTCCCTCCGACTTTCCCCTTAAACTATAGAATATCCCCATCACAGATTACCCCATGCCCAAACTCACCCTCTCGCAACTCGAATCCCATCTCTTCAAAGCCGCGGACCATTTGCGCGGCAAGATGGACGCTTCGGAATACAAGGAGTTCATCTTTGGAATGCTCTTTCTCAAGCGTCTGTCTGACCAGTTTCAAGTTCAGCAGGAGGAGGAGTATCGGAAATGGATCGCGCAAGATTACAGCCACAAGGACGCGGTCGAACTAATCGAGGATCCAAATCTATACGGAGAGACGTTTTTCGTCCCGAAGCGCGCCCGATGGCGGCCTGGTCGGTATGAGGTTCCCAATTCGAAGGTGACCTACGTTGTCAATCTCAAAGAGGATGTGGGAAATCAGTTAAACAAGGCGTTGGCACAACTGGAAGACGCAAACCCAGAATTGATTGGCGTACTCAAGCACATCAACTTCAACGCCGAGAAGGGAAAGTCGAAACTAAAAGACTCTGAACTGGTCAAGGTGATCCATCACTTCGACAAGTATCGCCTGACCAATGAGGATTTCGAGTTCCCCGACCTCCTCGGAGCGGCTTATGAATACTTGATCAAGGACTTTGCCGACAGCGCGGGGAAGAAGGGCGGAGAGTTTTACACGCCCGCGCGAGTGGCGCGGCTTTTGGTTAATGTCATTGAACCGCGCGAGGGAATAACTGTATATGATCCGACTTGTGGATCGGGCGGTATGTTGATCCAGTCGCGGCAATACGTGGATGAGCAGGGACAGAATCCGCGTAAACTGGCGCTCTATGGACAGGATAGCGCTGGCACGACCTGGTCAATTTGCAAGATGAACATGATCCTGCACAATATTCCCGACGCGCAGATCGAGAACGAGGATACGCTCGACAATCCGATGTTCGTGGAAGGGAATTACATCAAGCAGTTCGACCGCGTGATCGCAAACCCGCCCTTCTCGCAAAATTATACGCGGGCGAGCATGAGATTCGAGCAGAGATTCCATTTCGGGTTCACACCCGAGACAGGCAAGAAAGCCGACCTGATGTTCGTCCAGCACATGATCGCCAGCCTGAAACCAGACGGGAGAATGGCGACGATCATGCCGCACGGCGTCCTGTTTCGCGGCGGGACGGAGAAAATGATTCGCGAGGGAATCGTCAAGGAAGGAATTGTCGAAGCCATCATTGGCTTGCCGCCGAACCTGTTTTACGGGACGGGAATCCCCGCCTGTGTGCTGGTCATCAACAAAAAGAGACTGCGCGATCAGCGTGACAGCATTCTATTTATTAACGCGGACGCCGAATTTGGTGAGGGACGTGCGCAGAATTACCTGCGCCCCGAAGATTTGGAGAAGATCACGCAGGTCTATCGTGACCGACGCGAGATTCCGCGTTATTCGCGTCTAGTTCCGTTGACGGAAATCGAAGCGAATCAATACAACCTGAACATCCGCCGTTACGTGGACAATGCTCCCCCGCCAGAAATCCAGGATGTGCGGGCGCATTTGGTTGGCGGGATCCCGAAACGGGAAGTGAAACTCCATTCGGCGCAGTTGGCAAAATTCGGGTTGAAAGAAGCGGTGGCCTTTGTCGAGAAGGATAAAGACTATCTCCAGTTCAAAACTGAAGTGGAGTCGAAGTCGCACATCCGCCCGATTATCGAGGGGCAGAAAAATGTCAGGGCGGTGCAGGCCGACATGAAGTCGAGGCTTGAAGCGGTATGGAAATCTGCCGAGGGTGGAGTCGTCAAGTTCCCTGGCAGGAATCAATTGCCGCAGTTCCGCAAGTTGTTCCAGGGACAATTGCTGGAGGCGTTACTGTCCGCGGGCGTGCTGGACGAATTCCAGATCGCGGGCATTTTCGTGAACTGGTGGGAGACGGTGCGTTACGACTTGAAGACCATCGTCGCCACGGGCTGGAGCGCGAACATCATTCCCGACGACTATTTGCTGGAGGCGTTCTTCCAAAAGGAGATGGCGCGCATTGACGAACTGGAAAGCCGCGTGGGTGAACTGGACGCCGAGTTGACCGAACTTCTGGAAACGACCGAGTTGGAACCAGAAGTTGACGAAGAAGGCAAGGAAAAAGCAGTGACCGCCGCGCAAGCGATCCGAGTGGCGAAAGAGGAAAGCGCGGCAATCGCGTATGCCGAAAATGCGGAGGCGGCTCGTTTGCGCGCCCTGGCTGAATCCATCGCGCAAAAGGACAAAGACCTGCGCGCGGCGAAGTCCGAGTTGAACAAAGAGACCGTGCGACTCTTCGGCAAGTTGGATAAGGATGGCAATCTCAAAACGCGTGGATTGATTCACGAGAAGCGCGAGACTTTGGGGGAGGAAGAAGCCAAGCCGTTGATTTTGAAAAAACTGCACGATGTTATAGCCGACGAATTGTATCGTTACCAGAACGCACAAATTCGGGTTGTGATTTTCTTGTTTGAAAATCTTTGGGATAAATACTTCATTCCAATGGCGGAGATGGACACGAAACGGAAAAGTGCCGTCTCTAAATTGAATCGCTATCTTGACGTTTTTTACAAACCATGAACAATCTACAAATTCCGTCGGGTTGGCACAAGCAGACTCTGGGAAGGATTGCAAGTATCAGGATAGGCAAAACACCTCCTAGAGATCATGATGAATTTTGGGATGTTCATAAGCAGTCTTACAATGTATGGTTGTCTATCAGGGACATGACCAGCCGCTATCTATCTGATTCTGCTGAATATATTACTGACAAGGCTATTCGTGAGTTCAATATTCCTGCCGTGGAAATGGGCACAATTCTACTGAGTTTCAAGTTGACAATTGGCAAGGTGGCAATTGCACAAAGGGAACTACGGACAAATGAAGCCATCGCGGCAATCAAAATCTTGGACAGCGATCAAACAGATAACGATTTTCTCTCGTATGGATTAAGCCACTGGAACTTGTTGCAAAATGTTGACCAAGCAATTAAAGGAGCAACCCTCAACAAGAAGAAACTCAGGGAAATTGAGTTTACTCTTCCGATTGATCCTGCTGAACAACGCGCCATCGCGGACATCCTCTCCATTGTAGATGAAGCCATCGCGCAGAGCGAGTCGCTGGTACGGAAGTATCAGTCCATCAAGCAGGGACTGATGTCCGATTTGCTGACACGCGGAGTGGCTGAGAATGGAGAGTTGAGGCCATCGCGAGAAGAAGCGCCTGGACTATATCGGGAGGGTAATATGGGATGGTTGCCGAAGGATTGGGAGGCTGTTGAACTACAAACTATTGCCACCGTTGAACGTGGCAAATTTACTCCAAGACCACGAAACAATCCCAAATATTACAATGGCGAACATCCTTTTATCCAAACGGGCGAAGTTGCCGCTGCTGGCGGCAGGAGAATTAGCACTTATACCCAAACGTTGAATGAACTTGGCGCGAGTGTCAGCCGTGAATTCCCAAAGGAAACGATTGTTGTTACGATAGCGGCAAACATTGGCGAGACGGCAATACTTGACATCCCCATGTATGTGACAGATAGTCTTGTCGGAATCGTAGTCCGTCAACCGAACAGCGTTCGCTATGTTGAAATGTTTATCCGCTCAAAGAAAGAGTATTTCAATGCCGTCGCTCCGCAAAGCGCGCAGAAAAATATCAATCTTGGCGATCTTCGACCAATGCTGATAGCAAAACCCAAACCGATAGAGCAGGATAAAATTGCCGAAATTTACGACTTCGCCGAGTCCGTCTTGATGAATGAGGAAAATAACCTGACAAAACTTCAGTTGCTCAAACAAGGACTCATGCAGGACCTGTTAAGCGGTCAAGTGCGGGTGAAGGTGTAAACAGAAGGAGATCGAATGACTGAAAACATTGATGATGTTGATTTTGGCGAAATTCAAGCCAGAGTTCACAAGGCAATAAAATGCCTTGAAGAGAACGATCTTTATCTGTTTGAATACGACGCTTGCGAGAGAGCGATTGCACACCGTTTTGCGGTTTGTTTGGAACGCGAGTTTCCAACTTGGCATGTGGATTGCGAATATGATATTTTGCCGCCTAACGAGGCGGGAATCGCAATTGATAAATATGCAAATCTAAAAATGCGGCGTAAAGATGGGAAAATCATTCCGCTAGAGGAAAAGGAAGCGATCTCGGTATATCCTGATATTATTGTTCATCGTAGGGGAACCAATGAAAATTTGCTGGTAGTTGAAGTGAAGAAGTCTAAACACGATGACGAGATTGCATTTGATCACATGAAACTGGAAGCATATCGACACGATGATCACTTGAGATACCGTTTTGCGTTGTTTATTCGATTTCAGAAACCTCAAGGGGACAGAAGCATTGTTGACACGGATTTGTTTCATTGGTTTGCTGAGTGAGAGTTGTTATTTGGAAGTGACTGGACTCAAACAAGATATTGATGGAAGGATAATGATCGAATGTCACTCACAATTGGGATTTATGACCTGTTCGCTTACACCATCCCTGGGATATTGTATCTTTATGTAGTTTATGAATTCTTGCGAAGAATTGGGGCTGTTCATATAGAGTTTTCAAATATACCTGACATTTCATCTGGAATTGGCCTGCTGATCATTGCTCTGGTTGTCGTCGCCTCACACTTGGCAGGGCACTTATTCGATTTCTTTGCTCTTGGGCTTGCGTCTCGTTTGGTAAAACGCCAGTCACCCACAATTGCTCTGGAGCGCGTCCTGGAAAGATTTCCAAATTTGGGCATTCAATTTCGAGTAAAAGATTGGGATTTATTATTCTCGCTGCTTCGTCAACGCAATCCAGAACACTCTCGCATTATCGATTCCTTTGGAGCCAATAGCATTATGTTTAGAAATATATTCTTCGGGTTGTTATTGTTGACGCTCATTCAAGTATACTCACTCGTTGCGAGCTACAATCACGTCACCTTGATTGTAACGATTGGAATTGTGATTTTTTGCTACGTGGCTTTCCAGCGCAGCCGCTTGTTTCACCTGTGGTTTTATGGTGACATATTTGAATCTTCACTTGATTACGGCAAAAGTCTGGAAGAAGTTGTGGCTTATGGAAAAGGCAGGGATCGTAAACCAGCGAAGAACGTGCTCAAGAAAAATGAAAAGTGAAAGCCGTAAACATTTATGCCTGATTTGCGCCTGAACGAACTCGAACAAGTGGAAGAACCCCTCCTGCGCCAGTTGGAACGGCTGGGCTGGCGCGTCCTGCGTGGGGATAAATATGATCCTACCTCCACGGAGCGCGAGTCGTTTAGCGAAGTGATCATCGAAGGCGAGTTGCGGGCGGGGCTGAAACAGATCAATCCGTTTCTCGAAGATGACCAGATCAGCGAACTGGTTCACCGTATACAATCGCCCCAAAGCAATCACCTGCTCAAAGCCAACCAGGAAATTCTCACCCTTCTGCTCGAAGGAGTCGCAGTCCCTGAAAATCGGCAGACGCGGGAAGTCAGCCCGACCATCCGCTACGTTGATTTCAACTACCTTGCCAATAACCGCCTGCTGGCTGTTTCGCAGTTCAAGGTCAATGTGCCTGGGACACAGAAGCACATCATTCCCGATGTGGTTTTGTTCGTCAACGGATTGCCGCTGGTGGTGGTTGAATGCAAGTCGCCCGCCGTCGCCGATCCGCTCGGCGAAGCCATCACCCAACTCCAACGCTACGCCAATCAACGCGGCATGAACGAGGGGAACGAAAAATTATTCTGGTACAACCAGTTCCGCGTCGCCACCTTCCGCCAGAAATGTTGTTATGCGTCCCTCACGGGCGAGTACGATGATTTCGTCGAGTGGAAAGACCCCTATCCCTTCGCCCTG
>Ga0210044_10011382_pt1 | contig 10380 bp, 8 predicted proteins | sample CryGey13umfilter_2_FD_183959 | JGI IMG/M metagenome (GOLD analysis project Ga0210044, IMG submission 183959) | Groundwater microbial communities from aquifer in Utah, USA - Crystal Geyser 4/9/14 3 um filter (SPAdes) (version 2) | ecosystem: Environmental > Aquatic > Deep subsurface > Groundwater...
ATGAATTTGTCCTCTCTAGCCACCGTTTTTGAGCACCTGCAAGCATTAGAGAAAAAGGGTGTTATTAGACGGTTCGAGGGTGCTGTACGCGGTATTGAAGTAGTAGACGACAGGTTTAATACTTCGTTATCCGGAATCGAATTGCCCATTATAGGTTTCATTGCTGCTGGCCAACCTATAGACGCAATAGAAAACCCAATCGAAACAGTTATGGTTTCTTCCGACATGGTCTCAAAGAGTAAACGCTGCTATGTTTTGCAGGTTAAGGGCGATTCTATGATCCAGGAGGGAATATTTGACGGTGACTACGTAGTTTTGCAAAGTCAGGAAACTGCCGAAGAAGGCGACATAATAGTAGCTTTAATTGACGACGCTTTTGCCACCTTAAAAAAGTACTACAAAGATCGCGACGGTAGAATAAGGTTGCAACCTGCTAACGATAAAATGGACCCGATTTATGTGCATCCTAAACAATTAAAGATTCAGGGAAGGGTAACCGGCGTAATTCGACGCTATAACTAAAGCTTATTTCGCGAAAGAAGTTTCTTAATAATCGGCGCCAGCATCGGAATTAAGGAAACAGCAACAACCCCCAATACAACCAGTGAGAAGTTTTCCTGAACCATCGGTATATTTCCAAACAGATAACCGGCTAAAGTAGCCAAAAAAACCCACGCGACCCCACCTACTATGTTATAGGAAAGAAATTTTCCATAACTCATTTTTCCAACTCCGGCCACAAATGGGGCAAATGTTCTTACAATGGGTACAAACCTCGCCATTATAATTGTTTTCCCACCATGCTTTGCAAAAAACTTTTGCGTTTCCTCAATGTGCTCTTTCTTAATTGGTATTTTCGGATTAGCCACCAGCTGTTCACCAAAAAAGTGACCGATCCAGTAATTAGCCGTGTCCCCCAAAATTGCCGCAACCGACAACAAAAGCAATAACCAGTAAATGTTTAAGGAACCGAGTGCGGCAAAAGCCCCCGCGGCAAATAAAAGTGAGTCCCCCGGCAAGAAAGGGGTAAAAACCAAGCCCGTCTCAATAAAAATAACGGTAAATAGGATAGCGTATGTGACTAACCCATACGTACTAATTATCTGGCCAAGATATTTATCTATATGCAGTAGAAAGTCCAGCAGCAGCTGAAATATTTCCATATGTGAGAATTATAGCTTGTCGCAAATAAAATGTCCCCGACCACTTAAACATGTCCATAAGCTGTGATATGCTAAAAGTACTAATGATTATTGATCCTGCCCTATATCAAAAGTATTCCAAAGAAAAAGTGGATGCGGCTGTTGCGTTTTTAAACTACAGGCAAGTAACCGCACTTCCCAAAGAGGAGATTGAGGGCGTTCCTACTTTGTACGTATTCCGACACGGCGAAACTACCGATAACCACGAGATGCTCTTTAGCGGATGGCGCGATGTTGACCTAACGGAAAATGGTGTTAAACAGGCGGAAGTCTTGGCCGATAAGATTAAAAACAAAAAGTTTCACATGTTAGTTACCTCCGATCAACGAAGGGCCATCAGAACAATGGTTATTGCGGTTAGTAAAAATGAGTACGCAAAAAATCTGGAAATTGTAAAAGACCCTCGAATAAAAGAGCGCAGCTACGGGGATCTGCAGGGTAAAAGTAAACTTCTATTACTGTTGGAAAATCCCCAATTAGCGCATGATTACCGAAGAAGCTACAGTGTGGTTCCGCCCAACGGAGAAAGTCTGGAAATGGTTGTTAAACGGGTAACGCCATTTATTGAAGAGCTCCTTCCCAAGATGAAAGAATTTAACATCAACGTTGCTGTGTCCTGCCACGGCAACTCAATTCGCGCGATAAGACAGTACCTTGAACACTTATCTAACGAAGAAACCGCTGAAATAGAAACGCCTTTAGGACAGGATTATGCGGCATACGCGATTAAATAAGTTGCCTAACCAGGTGCTTAGGAGTACACTCCGAGTTAACTGATATACTGTACCACCGCAAAGGAGACCCATGGACATTTCTGTTATCACACTTGCCCCAAGCGAGAACCTTCCCAAGTCGCGCAGTTGGAAAGATTGGCGCGCCTTCATGAAAAGCCGTGGCGAGATAAAGCGGCAAAAAGTACTTACGCGGCCACTACCGGGCGATTTTTTTCTCGATGGCCTCAAAGTGGTCGCCGTCATGCACTCACCGGTAGCTCAAGAATCCTCAGAAGAACCGGTACTCTTCGTGATTTTGCAGTAAACTCACTATCTGTGTAGTCTCCCTCGCGTAACACCGTGTGGGAGATTTTTTTATCCCTCTAGTATTTCCAACAGCCTGTTATACTTGGCCACCCTCTCGCCCCTTACAGGCGCCCCGGCCTTTAAAAACTCGGCATCCGTTGCCAACGCCAAATCGGCTATAAACGTGTCCTCGGCTGTATCACCGCTTCTATGAGAAATTATCGTGGCCATTTTTGCGCTTTTTGCAAGTTTGATAAAGTCAAAAGTTTCAGTTAACGTCCCTATTTGATTTGGTTTCACGATTACGGCATTGATTAAATTGTCAGTAATAACGCTTTGTAAAATACTTTTGTTGGTTACTACCAGATCGTCACCAACCACCAACAGTTTACTGCCAAATTTACTCATGAACTGCTTCCAACCCTCGAAGTCTTTTTCATAAAAAGGATCTTCTACGTACATCAATTCAAACTTTTTAAGTAGTTTTTCGTAATAATTTATAAGCTTTAAGTTTGAACCCTTAAAATTTTCTTCTTTGATCGCGTAGCTTCCCTGCGAGTAAAAAGATTCGGCCGCAACGTCCATGCCTAAAAAAACTTGCGAACCTATTTTGTATTGCTGGGAAGCTGCCCCTCTGATGAATAACAATGCCTTTTCTACCGTTAAACCATTGGGAGCAAAACCACCCTCGTCTCCCACGTCCACATCAAAGCCCTCGGCCTCTAATTTCTTTTGCAAGATATGGTAGATAGTAGTACCCATCTCCAAGGCTTGCGTAATAGGAGTACCTTGCGCGGGAATCACTACAAACTCTTGAAAAGACAGGTTGTTGTGTGCGTGTTTCCCCCCATTTAATATATTAAAAAGCGGTGCGGGGTACTTTAAATCGACTTTATTCTTTTTTTGTCCGGAAAATATAAACGACAGATACTCCCAAAGCTGCCAGCCCCTGCTATTTGCACACGCCTTTGCCGTCGCCATAGACACTGAGAGCATGCTATTTCCTCCTAAACACTTTTTATTCGCAGTCCCATCCATTTCAATCATAGTACTGTCAATTTTTTGTTGGTTGAAAGGATCTTCGTCAATCAAAGCATCGTTGATAACAGTCGTTACGACCTCAACCGCTTTATCTACCGGCAACGAAATAGCTTCATTCTCGCCCTTGCTGGCTCCTTCTGGGATAGACTGAGAACCAGCTGCACCGTCATCTAGTTTGACGTGTGTTTCAATAGTCCAATTTCCCCTGGAATTCAAAACCTTATGGCAGTTTATCGCGGCAATTTTGGGCATAATCTTGTAGCTATTGTTGTCACTTCTTCTTTTTTGAGGACAGAAGCTTTTTCTCGGCGTTGTAAACTACGCGGCGGGTTTTTTCAACAACGTCGGGGCTCACCGAAACCGAGGTAATCCCCCAATCCACCAGCATATCTACCAGTTCCGGAAACACCGAGGGAGCCTGTCCGCAAACGGAACAAGTAATTTTCCTTTTTTTACAGGTGGTCACAATTTTTTCCAAAGAACGCAGCACCGCCGGATTCATTTCGTTATACGAGTCGGCCACGCGTTCGTTGTCACGGTCAACACCCAAAGTTAGCATTGTCAAATCATTTGTACCAACCGAAACCCCATCGATTCCTTCGTCGATAAACTCGTCCAGTAAAATAACGTTTGAGGGAATTTCTACCATCATCCAAAATTTGAACATCCCGCTTCTTCGTAAACCCGAGGCAGAAACAAGTTTCTTCACCTCACGCATTTGTTCAACGGTTCTTACAAAAGGCATCATGACCCAAAGGTTTTTAAAGCCCTTCTTATTTCTAACTTGCTTTATAGCTTCAATTTCCATTTCAAACACTTCTGGTTCTTTGATGTATCGCGAAACACCCCGATAACCTATCATCGGGTTTGGCTCCACTTTTTCAAACTCTTTTCCGCCTTTTAAATTGGCGTATTCGTTGGATTTGAAATCATTAAACCTGTAAACAACAGGTCTGGGATTAAACGCCGAGGCAAACTTTTCTATGCCTTCGGCAAGTTGCGCAATAAACTCCTTCTGCTTTTTTTCTTTCACAAAAAGTAGCGGATGTTTACCGATCTGCGCCATAATAAACTCCGCCCGAAGCAGTCCGACACCGTCAACGTTTTTGGCCGCCATATCTGCCGCTAACTCCGGCTCTGCCAGGTTTACATATATTTTGGTCGCGGTCTTTGCATGTGACAAACCCACCTCATCAGAAAGGCTGGTTATGGTTTCGATCTTTGTGACCTCACCCTCAAATACCTTACCTGCGGCACCATCTACGGTAATTATTTCGCCTAATCTTAAGATCTTGGTGGCGTGCTCAGTCCCCACAACTGCAGGTACACCAAGTTCACGACTTACTATTGCAGCATGCGAGGTTCTTCCGCCCAGGTCAGTGACGATTGCGGCGGCACGTTTCATGGCCGGAACGTAATCTGGATTGGTCATTTCGGCTACCAATATATCCCCTTGTTTTACTTTAGAAATCTCACCTGGGTTTCTAACTATAACGACTTTGCCACTCGCTACACCCGGAGACGCCGCTAATCCCTCTAGGATAGCTCTTCCCGACTTAGAAGTGTCAACCGCCGTGGTGTCTTTGCGCAGTTTATTTAACGTTGTCACCGGCCTGGATTGAACAACGTACACTTTTCCGTCCTCTATCCCCCACTCAATGTCCTGAGGTCGCCCATAGTGTTTTTCTATCTGCATCCCGATGCGTGCAAGCTCTAAAGCGTATTTATCCGCAATCTTTTGCACCTCCTGGTATTTTTTAGAAACAGGTGTATTTCCGGCTAAGGTAAACTGCCAGGTCTGTTTTGAAATAAACTTGTAAACAATCTTTCCGGTTTTCTTGTTCACTAGATACTGATCCGGAGTTACTTCCCCTGAAACAACAGGTTGGCCTAAACCATAGGCCGCTTCAACGGACAACTCGTCCAGGTTGTTTGTAACCGGATTAGCTGTAAACATTATTCCGGAAAATTCGGACTGCACCATCAACTGCACCGGTACGGCAATCCCGACCTTAAGGTGAGAATATTTGTTGGTTTCACGATAAAATATCGCACGGGCCTCAAATAAAGATGCCCAGCACTTTTGAACATGTCTTGCGACACTTTTCCAGCCTGTAACATTTAAATAAGTCTCCTGCTGACCGGCAAATGAGGCATCCGGCAAATCCTCTGCGGTGGCCGACGACCTTACGGCTACGTAGCGATCAGACTGTCCGCAAAGCTCGTGATAATAATTCTTGATCTCTTCGATCAGCTCCTCGGACATAGTCGCAGCGGTAATCGCAGTCTCAATATTCTTTGAGACCTTTTGTAGTTCTTCGGAATCGTCCACGTCCAAATGAGCAAGCTCTGTCATTATTTTGTGTTTTAACGATGTGGAGTTAATAAAATCGTAATAGGCTTTTGCAGTCACCACAAAACCGTTGGGAACAGGGATTTTGGCGTTTACCATCTCCCCAAGGTTAGCTCCCTTCCCTCCCACCAACGCAATGTCTGTTTTTCTAATTTCCTTAAACCACAAAAGGTGGGCAGTTTTTTTGTTCATATTTTTAGTATAGCATCATACTTTGCCAAAAGTTTGGCTAGTTTGTCAATAAGATTGGCCACTTCGATGGAGTCTTTTCCTTCGGCTCGAACACTGATGTAAGGAGAAGTGTTAGAAGCTCTAACTAAAAACCACCCAGTTTCAGAAACGCTTACTCTGGCCCCATCGGTTTCGTTAACGTCTAAGTATCCACCTTGTTTTTTAATATCTCTGACCACCGACGCTACTATCTCAAATTTTTTACTATCGTCACAATCGATTTTTAATTCCGGTGTTGAATGCGCGGTAGGAAACTCCGCCATTAACTTAGAAAGCTTTTGCCCGGACTCGTCCATTATTTTTAGTAATTTACAGGTTGCGTAAATCCCGTCGTCCACTCCGTAAAAGTCTTCATTAAAATATATATGGCCTGAAAGTTCCGCAGCAAGCATTGCTTTTTTATCACGCATGATCTCCAAAAAATAAGCCCGGCCGGTTCTTAACATTAAGGGCGTTCCTCCCAACTTCTTAATATAGTCTTGCGAAACCTGCGAACATTTTACGTCCATAGCAATAGTTGATTTGGGAAATCTCAACAACAAATCTTTAGCATATAAAACCAGCATCTGATCCGCACGGTAAGATTTACCTTTCTCATCCACATCTCCCACGCGGTCCCCATCTCCGTCAAATCCTACTCCAAGTTTTGCGCGACTTTGTAAAACTTCTGCGGCTAACTCCGGATAAAAATTACCGGTTTCGGGATCGGGAATGCCCTTTGGAAAAGCATCGTCTAAATAACAACGCAGCGGAACTACCCGCGCGCCGATACTTTCCAGTATTTTAGGATAAATCTCGCTTGTCGCACCGTTACCACAATAAATAACAACTTTGATGGGTTTTGTTAACCTAAATTTTGAAGCTATAAACTCAATATATTTTTGAGTTAGGTCTTCCTCACGATAAACACCACTTCCGGAAGTAAAATCCTCTCTTTCTATTATATCGACTATGCGACTCAGCTCTTCACCAAACAAGGGAACCGCGTTTTTATAGTCAACTTTAATCCCACCAAACTCTCCGGGATTATGGCTTGCGGTGACATTTACGGCCGCATCAATGCTTTCCATAAAAGAAAAGTAATGAATGGCGGGTTCTACGGTTACTCCGACAAAAACTACGTCACAGCCTGTTTTTAACAACCCGGACACTAAACTGCTAGAAACCGATACCGAACTTTTTCGGTCGTCTCTTCCAACAACTACTGTCTTATAACCTTTTTTTATAAACACAGTCCCCAAAGCCCGGCCAATCTTTTCGGCGATTTCTTCGTTTAATTGTTTTGGGTAAACTCCTCTAATATCGTACGCTCTGAAAATTTCTCTATCTATAATCATAGAATTTAACTCAGGGGAATGGAGAACACAAATTTTGCGCCTTTCGGATGGTTGTCCTCGATCCAAACCTTACCCCCATGCGTTTCAATAATTCCTTTGCACACAACTAGCCCAAGCCCGGTCCCGCCCACTTTTACATGGTTGCGACCGTCTAGTTGCACGAACTTATGGAATAGTTTATGTTTTAGCTCATCCGGAATCCCATCTCCGTCGTCAGATATCGATATAAACGCCATATTCTGGTTTTTTTGGCTACCTACTGTAACCACACTACCTTCCGGAGCAAACTTGATAGCGTTTGAAAGCAGATTATTCATAACCTGACGAATCCTGTCGGGATCAAAGTTGAAACTGGGTAGCGTATCATCAAACTTGGTTTCTATCTTAACCTGTTTTTCACCGGCTAAAGCTGCGTAATAAGAGCACTCGTCGGATAAAATTTTATTAATATCCCCAAACACGCGGCTTACCTCGAATTTTCCGGAATCCATCTTAGAGACGTCCAAGATGTCATTTACTATTTTTAGCATGCCCGCGGAGGAAGTTCTGATTTGGGCCAAAAGCGTCTCTATCTGCTCTTTGCTAAGTTTTGCGGCGTCCTTTAACATCAAGTCCGAAGCCCCCTTCATGACTGCCAAAGGTGAGCGAAGTTCGTGAACGAGCATAGCCAAGAAATCTTCTTTTTCCTTGTCAGCGGCCAATTGTTTTTCGTAATTTTTTCTAAACTCAAGAGTTTCTATTGTAAAACGAGACAGTTTGAAGGACTTGTAAAGAAATACAACAACAAATAAAACAAGCAGTGCGGTTTCTATAATCAAAAAAGGTGTTATGTAGGCAGACATCACTTTTTAGCTTATCATTTTGATACCGAAATCTGTGGTTTCTCCCAACAGAGATGCTATCTTATCCGGAAGCTCCGACGGTACGACGTTGTACTTCATAAGGTAATCGTCAGACCCAAGCTCTACCGCTTTATTGACGTTTGCATCGGTTCCGAAATTGGTAAGCATAACCACCTTAATCCCCTTCGTTTCATCGGATTCTTTAAGCTCTTTTAAAATGTCCAGCCCGCTCATACCCGGTAAAATTATGTCTAATAAAACCAGGTCAGGTTTTTCCAGTTTAGCCTTCTCTACAGCCTCCGAACCGTTGGCAACGTGAATTATACTGTAACCGCGCATGTCTAGAGCCGCGGAAAAAAGATTAAAAAAGCCTTCGTCGTCCTCTACGAATAATATTTTTTTGCTCATACATTTATGATACAGAAACGGCTTACACTCATCAAGTTGTTTATGTTAGCTACAAAGGACATTTTGATAATGTTCAAGCCAAATCTTCGGACCGTCTTTTGTGATACAAACCAGGTCTAATCGCCAATCCTTATTTAAGAGTCTGTATTTAGCAAGGAATTGATTTATCGTGCGGGCAAGTTTACGCCGTTTTTTATAGTTAAACAGGTCTACCGCATCACAAAAATCCGTAGAGAACACGGTTTTTACTTCGATAAAGACTAGCTGGCGGGCATGAGTTGCTACAAGGTCAAGTTCTCCCCAACGGCAATACCAGTTTTTTGCAATTATTTTGTAGCCTGATTTTTGGAAGTAGTGCTGACAAACATGTTCTCCGAAAATACCTTTTTGCTTATTAGAAATAACCACTCTATTACGAGTACTACTTTGGCCGAAAACATCCTATCCTATTTTTACTAATGCGGATAGAAAATCACACGCTTACTCCCCCTTATCCGGCGCAAGCCCATAATACTTGGTCAACTCCGTAGCTATATCCATCCACAAAGGAACCGCGCTTTCCGAAGCAAATATTTTGGTACGGGGCTCTTGTAATTTTACGATCATAGAAAAATTTTTGTGACCTGATAGAAAACCTACAAAAGTAGCATTGGTTTTGTTGGGATCGTATTTTCCCTCAACCGGAATTTGCGCAGTCCCTGTTTTTCCGGCGATTCGGTAATTTTTCAAGACAAAAAACTTGGCTTCTCCGCCTTCGGCTGCCTTTTCAAGCATATCGAGCATGGTTGCTGCGGTTGCGTCGGAAATAACTCTTCGTACAACGGTTGTCGGAACCTCGATGTGCTTGTCTTTTTCAACGATTTTTTGCACAATACGCGGCTGTAACAAATACCCTGAGTTAGCAAAAACGTTAAAAGCATTTAAAACTTGTAACGGGGTGGCAGAGATGCCCTGACCAAAGGAGATGTTTGCCAAATCAATGTCGGTCCAAGTATCTATTTCTCTTAAAATACCCGAGTCTTCACCTTCCAGCTCGATCCCCGTTTTGTGACCGAAACCAAAATCAGATAAGTACTTACGTAGATTTTTGGTCCCGACTTGGTGGCCCACCCAAGCAGCTCCGATGTTATTAGACTTTTGTAACAACTGAATAATAGTCTGCGTGTTGTAGTGCTTGCTATCCCAGTTGTCTATCCACTTACCGGAGTAGTTTACCGGGCCGTTGTCGTTAAAAGTAGTTTGCGGATTTACAACGTTTAAACTTACTGCCGTAGAAATTGTAAATGGTTTCATTACTGAGCCCGGTTCATAAGTCGAGGCAATTGCTAAATTGCGACGTTCGGATTTCTTTCTAAAAACTGCGGAATCCTCCTCATCAAAGTCGTCAAACTTTAAAGGGCTGTAAGAAGGATAATTAGCCATAGCCAAAATATCACCGGTAAAAGGATCCATAACAATAACTGTTCCCGACTTGGCATCGTATTTTTCTACCCCTTCTTTTAGCTTTTGTTCAACGATAAACTGCACTGCTCTGTTTAAAGACAGATAGATATTACTTCCGGAGATAGCTTGGGTTCTTTTATAACCGCCTATTAAAATTGGCGTACCGGTCGCATCAACTTCCTGAGTTAATCTTCCGGGGCGACCTTTTAAGTCTTCGTTATAAATACCTTCTATACCGTAGTAACCGCGTTTTTCCCCTTTCTCGTCGCTGGCTACAAAACCTAAAACATGCGCCCCTAAAGAGTCTTCCGGGTAATAACGCTTAGGCTCCTCTTCAAAACCGATTCCTTTAATGTCTTCATGAGTTAGCGCGTCTCTAACTTCCGGACTCACACCATTTTCTATGGCTACCCACAACAAATCACGGTTGATCAAGTCGTAATACTTCTTAAACAAATCTTTTTCCTCCAATACCGTTTCTTTTTGAGTTTCGGTTGATTGTCC
>Ga0210044_10011384_pt1 | contig 10376 bp, 7 predicted proteins | sample CryGey13umfilter_2_FD_183959 | JGI IMG/M metagenome (GOLD analysis project Ga0210044, IMG submission 183959) | Groundwater microbial communities from aquifer in Utah, USA - Crystal Geyser 4/9/14 3 um filter (SPAdes) (version 2) | ecosystem: Environmental > Aquatic > Deep subsurface > Groundwater...
CATATTCGGTCCCGTCAGTATGATAATTCTCCCGTCATTGCGAGGAGCAGCTTGCTGCGACGTGGCAATCTCCTTGCATGCGCTGGGGGATTGCTTCGCTTCCGCTCGCAATGACAAATCATTCGGCACAAACTGCCCTAACTTTAATTTCTGTTCTACCACTGGATGACGCCCAGCAATTATTTCTAGATCTTTAGAATCATCTACCACTGGTCTTGTGTAGCTTTGCTCACGCGCGAGTAACGCCATAGAAAGTAAAGCATCAAGCTGCGCAATCTGATGAGCGATCTGTTTAATAATCGCAGCATCTTCTGAAAGCCTCTGTCTGAGTTCACTATAGAGCTTATACTCAAGTCCGTTACGACGTGATTCTGCGTTAGTGATCTTTTCTTCGAAGTTCAAAAGATCCTCAGTAACAGCTCTCACTGTATTCACCATAGTCTGTTTTATATTGTAATCTTCAGGTAGCTTATTCTGATTAATACGAGAAGTCTCAATAAAGTAACCATGAACTTTATTAAAAGAGACTTTTAGTTTAATTCCGGTTCTTGCTTTCTCTTGTTCTTCAAAATTTCTTAACCAAGACTCTGAATCTTCTACTAAAGAAATATACTCATCAAGCTCTTGATTATAGCCACGGTTTATAATCCCACCATCAGTAATAGTAAGAACAGGATCTGGTTTCACAGCATTATCTACTTCACGAATAAACTGCAAGACTGAATCTGGTATATGTTTCAGACTAGTTAGTAATCCAGACTCTGCTCTCTGCATCAGTGAAGAAATCTGCGTTGTAATCACAAGTGATTCTTTAAGACTCAGAATCTCACGAGGACTAATCAAGCCCGAAGCCAGTCTATTAGAGAGTCTGTCTATATCATAAGTCTGTCTCAATAAGTCTCTTAGATCTTTACATAAACTAGGATTCGAAAATAATTCTTCAACAGCATCCAGTCTTGCGTTAATAATGGTGGTATTAAAGAGTGGCTGCAAGACCCAGTTCTGTAATTTACGACGTCCAAGTTTAGAAGAAGTTCTATCTATAGAACTAAAGAAGCTACCATCTACAGAACCATTTATAGTCTTGAGTAATTCTAAGTTTCTGCGCGTTGCAGTATCAAGCATCATATATTCAGAGACTTGATAAGTTTTAATCACATCAAAGTTTTTAGAAATGTTTTCAGCAAACTGGCTTGCTTGAGTCTCTTTTAGATACTCGATAATCGCACCAGCAGCTTTTAATCCTAAGCCTTCAGAATCTGGTCCTAATGATTCTTTTATCAGTTTATCAACAGAGTTAATCTCAAACACACTACTTAGATTCTGGCGTGCAAGATCAATATCAAAATTAACTTTAGGATAAGGCGTGATTGAATTAGAGATGTGACTAAGATCCAGTTCAGCTGTCTCTTCTGCCACTATCTGCCCTGCTTCACGCTTAGTCTTCACACTAGGTACAAGGATCTCAGAAGCGTTCACACGAGAGATCTCTTGATCTAGAAAATTTGCACTAAGTTCAGTTACATAAAATTCACCAGTCGATATATCAGCGTAGGCTAAGCCAAAGTTTTCTCTTTTCTTGTCTGAACAGACAGCAAGCATAAAATTGTTTTGGTAACTTTCTAAGAACTCAAGCTCGTTTATAGTCCCAGGAGTATAGACCTTCACTATCCCTCGTGGCACTAGCCCCTTACAGGTCTTAGGATCAGCTAACTGTTCAGCGATATGTACTTTATAGTTTCTTTCTAGAAGCTTTGCGATGTAAGGTTTGACGGCACGCGCTGGCACTCCTGCCATTGGTATACGCCCAGCAGGATGATTAGTCTCAGGACGTCCAGTAAGAGTGATCTCAACTTCACGAGCGATTTCTTCAGCATCTTCAAAAAACGCTTCATAAAAGTCCCCCATCCTAAAAAACAGCACTGCTCTTCCAGAAAGCTTGTGTCTTTCTTGAAGGTATTGTTGCATCACAGGGGTGTACTTGTGGAAATCTTCTTCTTTAACTGAAAGAACGGGCATTAGATGTTTATGTTAACAGATGTCACACCTCCAGCTTCGAACGTTACTGTTACATTATTTATGACAATAACTGGTATTTCTACTTAGTTATAGCTGTTTTGATGTAACAGTAACGTTCGAAGCTGGGGGTGTTACAAAACAAAAATTCCTCAGTCCGACCAAAACTGAGGAATTTTCTACTACAAAATGTCTTAAATTCAAATTAACTCATCTTAAAAAATGTGGTTCGCGAACAAAGTGTATTCCAAATTGTCCTCGTAGCCACCTAAATTCGTTTTGAACTTAAGTTATGTAATATTTATAGCACAGATTTATTTAGATTTCATTATTTTTTAATTAATTGATTTTAAGAAAAGGGGAACTTAGATTAAAAATTGTTTAGCCATTAATGTTAAAATTATAAACATGCCTGCAACCTTAACAAAAGAGGAAAAACAGCTCACCAAGCTAGTGGACGGATATAAAAAGGCCATTAAAACTAAGGGTGATATTAAGGAATGGACAGATGCCTTCCTTCTTAAGACCAGAGATCAGTGGAGGGTAGCTGCAAGAAAAACCCGTGGAAACTGGACTTTTGACTTTTATGAGGTTCTTCAGTTAATAAACAAAGAAAGTATTAAGAGAAACCTTAAACCGAGTACTAAGTAAACTATCTGATATGTACCATTGGTATTTGTTACTTTTAGAACAAAATAAAAGACCTCCCAAATGGGAGGTCTTTTGCACTTATTTTAGGGAGTGATTAAGGTCTAGAAGGTTCTTCTGCTGCATTGTAAGAATTTTCTGCAGTATCAGCGAACTCCAACACTTCTCCTAAGCCTTTGAGTTTTTTCTCATACTTAGTGATTAAAGTATCTAGCTCCTTACGAGTTCTATATAAAGTACCCAATTCTTTTGCATACTTTTTGAACTCTTCGACTATATTTTCCATCAGTGATTATCTCCTTAGTTAAGTGCCTTAACCTCAGATAGTTTAATAATCGGCTCTTGAGGGCAGAAACTTGAGCAATTAACTAAATATCAAGCCGATACATTACATTATATATACATACAAATCAAATAGACAAGAGGGTTTAACAAAGATCAACCATATGGACTAGTTTAAAAAGCTTACTGCTTTGAAATTAGGCTCAACTCTTTTTTGGTAATTTCGTAAAGCAAGAGCCAAGATATCAGCATAAGAATCCATTCTCTTAGGATCACGTAAAAGTTTTAAATCATCAATATTTGTTAAGAAAGCAAGCTCTGTAAGTGAAGAAGGACAAAGCAAACTTCTACACATTGCTAAACTCTTCCTTGGACTCTTGATATCAGGCTTTGAACCAGTGCCTCCACGCCCATCATGTATTTTTAATCCAGTGACCTTTGATTTTTCATCTTGCACAGTCTCAGCAATTGTATCTGAGAGCAACTTGTCATCAGCATCATAGTAATAAGTCTCAAAACCTTGTGCAGCAGACTCGTTAGAAGAATTAGCGTGAATTGATATTACGGCATCAACATTACTCTCTGTAATCACACCATTAAGCCTAGTTACTCTCTCGTCTATATCCTCAACCTCTTCTATATTTCCGTCTCTAGAAAGGAGAACAACATATCCGAGCTTTTCTAATTTTGGTTTTAAAACTGTTTTAACAAAATCCTCAACTAATTGCTCTTCAGTTACTGATACACCTGGAACAATGTCCTCTAGTTTATGAATAGGATTGCCCTCCTGGTCAACAGTTACTCCATGATCAAAAACTGTTAACCCGTTAACTTTTTTATTCGAACCATGTCCTAGGTCAATTAATAAAACAAAATTTTCTTTACACGGTTTTGGCTCAGTTTTAATTGCCACAGGTCCACGAACAAACTCGTCTGGTTCTAGTTTTTGTTGCGACTGCCTCACTTGAGGCATAACTACAAACTCAGAATATTCTCTTCTTGTTTCAGTTCCACCTTGTTTCAGTATAATTCCCGTCTCGTCATAAGTTAATGTATCACCTTCTAAAATTACTGGTGGCATATTCAACCAACCTAATCTTCTTGCCATCGCAGTAGGGCTGTTTTCTGGTGAGTTTGAGTTGTTTAAAAAAACTGTTTGTGCAGTGTTTAAATTATCAGGATTTTTTCGCAAATACTCTCTAAGATTCCTAAGCATATCTATTGCTCCTCTGCCCTTTGCCGCTGTTGCAGCGAACATGCTTCCATTAATAGTTACTGTATCTGCCATATTAGCCCAGTCTTTCTCCTATAAGATATAAATAACTAAAGATGCAAGTTTTAACACTAGCTTTCTTAAGCTCTTCTTAACGAAAATTTGTTAGATTACAAAATGGCAGGACCACCACCTTTAATCTAGCGAAACAAAACTTCGCAGAAGGGATGCGCTACAACTTAAGAGTTGATTCTAATCAGGGCAAGGTTATAAACGAGGGAATTGATATTGCACAGAAAAAACCTGGTTCAAGAGAAAAACGCTCAGGTCTCAATCTAGCGACTTGGACTGATCTTGCAAGTCAGCCTTTAAAAATACCAGAAAAGAATAAATCTCAAGATCAGAAAGGACAAGAAGGCATGTCTGGCGATCCTAAGAACTTAAACTTTGATAGAGTCATTAGACTTATTTCGAAAGTCGGAATTATCATTAGGGCAACTCGCGCCTAATGGCGCGGTTGCTACTTTTTTTAAGCGACCTGTCTCTTCGAAACTACGTTTCGAAACAGGTCTATTAAAACTGAAAGTGGTAATTTTGAATTCGATCTTAGTTTAGGTAGTAATGCCTCCAAACCAAAGTTTGAAGGTGACCTAGGAGATCTCACCATCAATGGAGTAACTCACGATCTCAAAAAGTTTGATTCTGAAGTTGATGATGCTGACAACCAAACCAAAGTAGATTACGGTAATACAAATGCTCCATAAATCCATTTTATAAATAAAACAGACCGTGAAATCTATTCAGAAATTTTCATAGACAAGGCTTAGGAAGAATAGTCCAGTGGACTATTCTGACGCTCTTAAAAAGAAATGCCTAAGTTTTTAATTCTGCATTGGATTCCTCGCTAGGCTCGGAATGACACGGCTATATACTGAAGACTGACTTCTCTTCCGGCTTATCCGTCTCTTCAACCTTAGGTCTATACTTCTCGATATCCTTCGCTGAAGCGATTCGATCATAACCGCAACCTTTAGTATCAGAACAAGCTACCTTATCCCCACGCTTAAGAGTCTTATACATCATTTTCTTGCCACATTCTGGACAGTCTTCATTTATCGGTGGATACCAGAACACTGTGTCACACTGATTAACAGACCAAGCATTACAGCCATAGAATATCTTTCCAAAGCGTGATTTCTTCTCTACGATCTCACCATGACAACCTTCACGAGGACAATCAAGTCCCATCTTTTTCTGAATCGGAGAAGAGTGACCACAGTCTTTAGTAGTGCAAGCGAGGTAATCTCCATAACGTCCATAACGAATCACAAGTGATCCTTTCTCTTTACACTTAGGACAGTCTTCTTCAGTGTATGGTCTATCCTCAGGAGCCGGCTTACCTTCCTTAGTAAGATTCACTATAGTATTACAGTCTGGATATTTAGAACAACCCAGGAAAGGTCCAAAGCGACTAGCTTTCAGATTCATAGTAGATCCACATTTAGGACAATCATACTCAGTAGGTATGACTATACTCTCTATTTCTTCTCCAGCTTTTTTAACTATATCTATAAACCCTGGATCTAGCTTTGCAAGTTTTGCATCTGTCTCTGCTTTTTTCTTACCTCGAGCAGGTTTGATCTTTTCTTTTTTTGCCCAGTCTTTACCAAAGTAAAATTCCTTTAGCATCTTCACCCAGTCAGCCTTATCATCTGCAATCGCATCTAGATCAGCTTCCATATGAGAAGTGAAGTCAACGTTAATATACTGCCCAAAGTGATCTACAAGCAAATTATTAACCTGGATTCCAAGCTTAGTAGGACGCAAACCTGTCCCTGACTCAACTTTCTCAACATACTTTCTATCCTGGATAGTATTAATAGTTGGAGCGTAAGTAGATGGTCTTCCGATACCAAGTTCCTCAAGAGTCTTCACTAAGCTCGCTTCATTGTAGCGAGGCGGACCTTCTGTGAAGTGCTGAGACGGGTGAGTATCTTTCTGATCAATAGCATCTCCGACTTTTAGATTCAATGGGAATTTAGATTCAGCTTCTGCGCTTTCTATATCTTCTCCGATCTCTTGCTCACCTTCATAGACAATAGAATAACCTTGGAAAATTTTCTTAGTCTGACTTGCACGCATCAAAAGGTCTTTTGATTCTGGTGCGATTTCGAGTGTCTTAATTTCAAGTTTAGAAGGAGACATTTGAGATGCCATAAAGCGCTGCCAGATTAGTTTATAAAGCTTGTACTGTTCATCATTCAAGTAAGACTTGATAGATTCTGGAGTCTTGTCGATATACGACGGACGGATCGCCTCATGTGCATCTTGTTCATTTGCTTTTTTCACTTTCCCATAGACATTAGGTTCCGCTGGATAAAAATCCTTGCCGTATTTTTTCAGAATAAATTCTTTCGCTTCTTCTTGCGCTTCAGGAGCAATTCTCAAGCTATCAGTTCTCATATAAGTAATAAGACCGACTTGATCTCCACCACCTAATTTCACACCTTCATAAAGACCCTGTGCAACTTGCATAGTTCTCTTAACAGTAAATCCTAGAGCGTTACTCGCTGCACGCTGTAAAGTAGAAGTCTTAAAGGGAGCCTGTGCTTTTTTAGAACTTGGCTTAGTATTAACAGCAGAGACTTGCAATTTCGCTGCTTTTATTCTTTCTACTATCTTATTTACTTCTTCTTCAGAACTAATCACCATAGCCTTTTCAGGATCATATTCTTTTAAAGGTGAAACTATTCTCTTTGAATCTACTTGAACAAGATTCACAGCAAAAACAGGTGGCTTATTAGTTTCTTGTACATCCACAATCAGTGACCAATACTCTTCTGGAGTAAAGTTCTGGATCTCTTCTTCTCTTTCACAGATCAGACGCACAGCAATAGACTGAACTCGTCCTGCACTTCTTCCACCAATCTTTCTCCAAAGAAGAGGACTGATCTTATATCCAACTAATCTATCTAAAATCCTTCTTGCTTGCTGAGCGTCCACGAGATGCTTATCAATGTCTCTTGGTTTTTCAACAGCAGCAGTAACCGCAGCAGGAGTGATTTGGTTAAAAGCAATACGTGAAAGAATACTCTTTTTACAGTCAAGTATTTCACTTAAGTGCCAAGAAATAGCTTCTCCCTCCCGATCCGGGTCACTTGCTAAATAAACATGTTCTGCTCGCTTTGCGTAATAGTTTAATTCATCAACAACTTTCTGTTTACCCACCATTATTTCGTAGCTAGGTTCAAAGTTATTTTTTACATCTATTCCAAGACCTTTTGCTGGTAGATCTCGAATATGACCAACGCTGGATTTAACCATGTAAGCTGAGCCTAGTATTTTCGTAAGAGTCTTTGATTTAGCAGGTGACTCAACTATCACCAAATACTTAAATGCTTCGTCTTTTTTTGTTGTCTTTTTCTTAGTTGCCATAAATATGTACTTTATATATAGTCAGTAAACTAGCATGGATTGTCAGGGTAGGTAAAGGGCATAGGTAAAAGGGTAAAGAGGTGAAGGGTAAAAAGTCTTTGAATTATGCTTAACCCATTTAGCTTTTACCCTTTACCTTTTTACCTTTTCTAGAACTTTCAAGGGTTTACCCGCTTGTTTGCCGTTAAATAGGACTATACAAATTAGCCTCAAATAAGTTAATATTAATACATATTAGCAGGTTACAAAGGAAGGGCTAATGAAAGAAATATTTAGAGAATTTTGCTTATTAATATCAAGCTTATGTTTTGGCCAACTAGCACTAGTCAAGGCTCATAAAAGAGGAGTAAGGGTATAACAGAAACAACACTAGCAACTCATAATATGAATCGAGTCGGAATTAGTTCTGCCCGAAAAGAGCACGCGCAAAAAAATAGAATCGCAAAAGAAACTAGTATTGGAAATGATGGTGCAAGCCTAATGGGTGATCTACATTCTCAAGTTACTCTCCCAAGTTCTACAGCTGTTGAAGCAAGTCCTCTTGATCAAGATTTCAATGAACTTGTTGGTGGTAAGTGGGTAGATAATATTAAATCAGGGTCAGAAAAAGCAAAAACAATAGTTAAGGATGGTGGATCAGCTATCGGAAAAATATTTGAGAGCCTTGGTGATATAACTAAATTTGGAATTAACAAGACTGCGCATAACCAGCCAGCTTTAACTATCATATCTGGTTTAGGTGGAGCAACTTCTGGAATTTTTGCACTGAAAAATATTTTAAAAACTGCAAAAACTTTTATGGATCCAAAGAGTGATAACAGCCCTTGGATTATCCATGGTCTTATGAGTATCTTACAGGGTGGGCTTGCAGTAGGACTTACTTCTCCATTTACTGGTGCGAAGAATCCATTTATGAAAGTAGTCAATGGAAAGAATATAGTACCTCTGAAAATGATAATCGGAGCTATTGGTGGAATCTTTGGCGTGAAACTATTCATAGATTCAGCAGCAGGTGTTGGTCTAGCAGTTAAGTTACCAGTCGCAGGTAAACAGGTACAGGATATAACAGGAACAGTAAATGACGCTGCGAAACATATTACAACGAATACCGAGAATGTTCCTGGTGGACAGGGAACTGGAATTAACCCTGCACAATTTGCTCAGGCAGCGTAATTTTAGAGTAGCTTCTCAACTAACTCATTAACTAAAGCTGGTGAAGCCTTACCTTGAGTCTTTTTCATTATCTGCCCAACGAAGAAACCTTTAAGTTTTTCATTTCCTGCTTTAAAATCTTCCACTTGTTTAGGATTCGCATCAAGTACTTCCTGCACCATAGCTTCAATAGCACCTGTATCAGTGATCTGAGCAAGACCTTTCTCTTCAATCAGTTTCTCAACATCAGTTCCATTCTCTAAAAGCTCATTAATGATGTCATTCTTCGCGATATTATCAGAGATGGTTCCTTTCTCAATCAAGCTAATCATCTGTCCAAGAAGCTTTGCTGTAAGCTTAGTTTCTTCTAGTGATTTTTTTGATTCATTCAAATAAGCATTAATCGGACCGATGATCCAGTTCGCGGCTTTCACAGCGTTAGCACCAGCACTAAGTGCCTCTTCAAAAAACAATGCAATGCTGAGTTCATCAGTAAGAGTAGTCGCGGCATCTTCTGGGATCTTGAATTCTTCAATATAGCGAGTTTTCTTTTGTTGAGGAAGTTCTGGCTGTTCTGCTCTCGCTTTATCTACTTCAGACTGTTCTAAAATTAATGGAAGCAAGTCAGGTTCAGGGAAGTATCTGTAATCATGAGCATCTTCTTTCCCTCTCATAGAGTGAGTCTTACCAGTACCTTCTTCAAAAAGTCTAGTCTCTTGAACTATCTTCTCTCCTTTATTAAGTAACTCAGACTGACGCTTATACTCATACTCGATCGCTCTTCCAATAGAACGAAAACTATTCACGTTCTTAATCTCAGCTCTAGTACCCCAAGGCTCGCCTTCTTTATTAAGTGAAATATTTACATCACATCTTAGTGAACCTTCTTGCATGTTTCCATCGCAAACACCTAGATAAAGTAAAACCTTACGAAGCTCTTTTACATAAGCAATAGCCTCATCAGCATTACAAATATCAGGCTCTGAAACTATCTCTATAAGAGGAGTGCAAGCTCTATTCAAATCTACCAAAGAGTAATCAGATCCGTGTAATCTTTCAGCACCAGCATGAACTAATTTACCAGCGTCTTCTTCCATGTGGATTCTTAAGATACGCACGTCCTTAGTCCCTCCCTCACAAGGGATAGTAAGCTTTCCATGATTACAGATAGGTTTATCGTACTGAGAGATTTGGTAAGCCTTTGGCAGATCAGGATAAAAATACTGCTTACGATCAAACTTAGAATTCAGATCGATCTCACAATCAAGTGCAAGTCCTGCTTTAATTGCATACTCAACTGCTTTTTTATTAAGAACAGGAAGCACACCAGGGTAGCCCATACAGACAGGACAGGTGTTGGCATTAGGTTCAGCTCCGAACTTAGTCGAGCAAGAACAGAAAAGCTTAGTATTAGTCTTTAGCTGTGCATGAACCTCAAGTCCTATTACGATATTGTATTCCTGTTTAGTTTTCGTTGCCATATATAGAAATTCTAGCATAGAGAAAAAGGTCCACAAGGTCTTTGTTTGGAATTAAGAGCATGCGTAGACTATAGAACTGGAGTGGAATTCAGGTTATTAACCAATAACAATTTACGATAAGGGTTCTATTAATTGAGAGCGCAAAAAAG
>Ga0210044_10011388_pt1 | contig 10372 bp, 9 predicted proteins | sample CryGey13umfilter_2_FD_183959 | JGI IMG/M metagenome (GOLD analysis project Ga0210044, IMG submission 183959) | Groundwater microbial communities from aquifer in Utah, USA - Crystal Geyser 4/9/14 3 um filter (SPAdes) (version 2) | ecosystem: Environmental > Aquatic > Deep subsurface > Groundwater...
CCCGCCGCTGCCGCGCGTATGCGGACGACCTGTTCGCACTCGCCGAGGCGAACGGCCTGCGCGAACTCGATGCGGTCGCGCGGCGCTGGCGCGGCGAGGCTCTCCTCGCAGAAAACGAGCACGCGGCGGCGCAGGCAGAGCTCACTCGCGCCGCGGCGCTGGCGGAGGATATCGGCCGCGTGCGCCTGCAGATGGATGTGCAGCGCGCGCTGGCGCGCGTGTTGGAGGCGCAGGGCGACCGCGCCGCTGCGCAGCGCCGCGACGCCGCGGCGCGCGCGATCGCGCAGGCGATCGAGCAGAGCCTGAAATCCTCGGGGCTCGATGCACGCCTGCCCATCACCGGTGACTCGCGCTGACGAACGTCGCAGCGCGCAGCACGCCCCGCGAACCCGGAACCCGAAGTCATGCCGATCCACAACGCCGACATCGCCGCGATCCTGGAAGAGATCGCCGACCGGCTCGAAATTCAGGGCGCGAACCCGTTCCGCATCCGCGCCTACCGCAATGCAGCGCGCGTCGTGGGCGAGTACGGGCGCAGCCTGCGCGCGCTCATCGAGCGGGGCGAGGACCTGACCCGCCTGCCGGGCATCGGCGAGGATCTCGCCGGGCGCATCCGCGAGATCGCGGCGAGCGGCCGCTGCGCGCTGCTCGAGCGGCTGCGCCGGGAACTGCCCGCCGGCATCACCGATCTCCTGCACGTGCCCGGCCTCGGCCCGAAGCGGGTGCGCCTGCTCTACCACGATCTCGACGTGCAGACGCTGGAGCAGCTCTACAAGGCGGCACGCGACGGCCGCATCCGCACGCTGCCGGGTTTCGGGGAGAAGACCGAACTGAACATCCTGCGCGCGGTGGAGGCGCATCTGGGCAGCACGCACCGCTTCAAGCTCGCGACCGCGGCCCAGTATGCCGAGAGCCTGGTCGAGCATCTCGAACACGCGCGGGGCGTGAAGCGGGTGGAGGTCGCCGGAAGTTTCCGCCGCATGCGCGAGACCGTGGGCGACCTGGACATCCTGGTGACCGCCGGGGCGGGCTCGGACGCGATGGAACGCTTCACCGGCTACGATGAGATCGAAAGGGTGATTTCCGCCGGAAGCACGCGCTCCAGCGTGGTGCTCCGATGCGGGCTGCAGGTGGATCTGCGCGTGGTCGCCGAAGATGCCTATGGCGCCGCGCTTGTCTACTTCACCGGCTCGAAGGCGCACAACATCGCGCTGCGCAGCCTCGCCGTGGCGAAGGGGCTGAAGATCAACGAATACGGCGTGTTCGAGGGCGCGCGGCGCATCGCGGGGGCGACCGAGGAGTCGGTCTACGCGGCCGCCGGGCTCGCCTGGATCCCGCCCGAGCTGCGCGAGGATCGCGGCGAGATCGAGGCGGCGCGCGCGGGCACGCTGCCGCATCTGGTGGAACTCGCCGACCTGCGCGGCGATCTGCACGCGCACAGCCGGGCCAGCGACGGCCACGACAGCCTGCGCGAGATGGCGGCGGCCGCGAAGGCGCGCGGCTTCGAGTACCTCGCGATCACCGAGCATTCGCGCCGGCTCGCGATGGCGCACGGGCTCGATGCGCGCCGGCTGGCACAGCAGTGCGAGGAGATCGAGGCCCTGAACGCCGAGCTGCAAGGCATCACGCTGCTCAAGGGCATCGAGGTCGACATCCTCGAGGACGGCAGCCTCGATCTGCCCGATTCGGCATTGGAGCGGCTCGACCTGGTGGTGGGCGCGGTGCACAGCCGCTTCGACCTGACGCGCGCGAAACAGACCGCGCGCATCCTGCGCGCGATGGAGCATCCGCGTTTCGACATCCTGGCGCATCCGACCGGGCGTCTACTCGATACGCGCGAACCCTACGACGTCGACATGAACGCGATCATCCGCCAGGCCGCCCGTCGCGGCTGCGCGCTGGAGCTGAACGCGCATCCGGAGCGCCTCGACCTGCTCGATTCGTACTGCCGGATGGCGAAGGACGAGGGCGTGATGGTCGCGATCGACTCGGACGCGCATTCGGTGGCGGATTTCGACAATTTGCGCTTCGGGATCGGCCAGGCGCGCCGCGGCTGGCTCTCGGGCGCGGACGTGCTCAACACCCGATCGCTCGCACAACTGCGTAAGCTTCTCGGTCGAAGCGGCCGTTGACAACGCAGGCGCCGCGCTGCCCGCGGCACACCGGGCGGAAGGAGCAGGAGGCAATGAAACACACCCTCGCATTCGTCATCGCACTCGCAGCCGCTCTCGCCGCGCTCGCGCAGGAGAAGATGGAGATCCTGGTGCTCAGGCACCGCCAGCCCGAACAGGTGATCCCCGCGCTCACGCCGCTGCTCGAGAAGGGCGGCAGCCTCTCGGGCATGAGCAACCGCATCATCGTGCGCAGCTCGGCGCGCAACGTGGAGGAGATCCGCCGCGCGCTCGCGGCGATCGACACGCCGCTGCGCCGGCTGATGATCAGCGTGAAGCAGGAGGAGGCGGCCGAAGCCGACCGGAGCGCAGCCGAGGTCTCGGGCAGCATCGGCACCGGTGCGGCGCGGATCGCGACACCCGCGCCGCGCGTCCCTGGCGCGCCCGGCATCGAAGTGCGGCGCGGCGAGAACGCCGCCCGCGCCCGCGTCTACAGCAGCCGGGGACGCTCCGACGAGCGCATGATCCAGCAGGTCCAGACCGTGGAGGGCGCGGCCGCCTTCATCGAGCTCGGCCAGTCCTTTCCGGTGCCGCTGCGGCAGACCGTCATCGGGCCGCTGGGGGCCATCGTCTCGGAGTCCGTCGTCTATCGCGATCTCGGCAGCGGCTTCCGTGCGCGCCCCAGCGTGATCGGCGACCGCGTCACCATCGAGATCGCGCCCCGGCAGGAGTCGCTCTCGGCTGTCGTTCCCGGCGCGGTGCGCTCGCATCGGCTCTCCACCACGGTGAGCGGCCGCCTGGGCGAGTGGATCGCGCTGGGCGGCGGAAGCGGCGCGACCGCGGCCGAGGGCTCGGGCGTGACGAGCTACTCCACGCGCGGCAGCCTGGAGAGCCGGCGGGTGCTGCTCAAGGTCGAGGAAATTCCCGACTGAGCCACTATCGCCGCTGCCTGAAGTGCCGCCATCCGGCAATCGCGTAGCCGGAAAGCGCGTAGCACAGGAACAGCGCGAACAGCACTCCGGGCGGGTAGCTGGAAACGAGCACGAAGCCCATCACGAGCGCGAGCACCACGAAGAACGGCACGCTGCGCCGCAGGTTGATGTCCTTGAAGCTGTGGAAGGGCACATTGCTGACCATGCTCAGGCCGGCGAAGATCGTGATCACGCAGGCGAACCAGCGCACCTGCGTCCCGGTGTAGCCGTTGTCGATCGTCACCCACACGAGGCCCGCGACCAGCGCCGCCGCGGCCGGGCTCGGCAGGCCCTGGAAGAAGCGCTTGTCGATGATGCCCAGGTTGGTGTTGAAACGCGCCAGGCGCAGTGCCGCGCCCACGCAGTAGATGAAGGCGGCGATCCAGCCCAGCTTGCCCATGCCCTTGAGCGCCCATTCATAGACCACCAGCGCAGGCGCGGCGCCGAAGCTGATCATGTCGGAGAGGCTGTCGTATTCGGCGCCGAACGCACTCTGGGTATGGGTGAGGCGGGCGACGCGTCCGTCGAGGCCGTCGAACACCATGGCGATGAAGATGGCCACCGCGGCGGCCTCGAAGCGGCCGTTCATCGCCTGCACGATGGCATAGAAGCCGGCGAACAGCGCCCCGGTCGTGAACAGGTTCGGCAGCAGGTAGATGCCGCGGCGCCGCAGCTCGGGATTGACGATGGGTCTGTGTGCGCGAAATTCCGGCATTCGCGGCGATTGCGCCCGGCGAGGGGGCTGCGGTGAAAGGCGCGCCATTGTAGCCGATGGCCGGGAACCGGTCGCCGGGCGCGCTAACGCCGCATTGGACAGCCCCGCGCGAGCCGCCCTATAATCGTTTCATGGTTGAAGAGTTTCCCGGTCCTCTGGATTCTGCGGCGCTGACCGCGCTGCTGCGCAGGCATGACATCGGCGTCACGCGGCAGCGTATCGCGGTGGCGCAGGTGCTGTTCGAGCGCCGCCAGCATCTGTGCGCCGAGGCGGTGCTCGCCCGTGCCCGCGCGCGCAACGCCCGCGTGTCGCGCGCGACGGTCTACAACACGCTCAAACTCTTCGTCGATCACGGACTGCTGTCCGAAGTGATCGTCGATCCGTCGCGGATATTCTTCGATACCGAGATTCGTCCCCACTACCACGTCTTCGATGCCTCCACCGGGAAGCTCGCCGACATTCCCGCCGAAGGCATCGAGGTGAAGGGCCTGCCCCCGCTGCCGGCCGGGACGCTGATCGATCGTGTGGACATCGTCATCCGCACCCGCCCGGCGCCGCGCGAAGCCGGGCCCGGAGCCGTCGCGGGCGCCTGACGAAGTACGCCCGGAAACCCGGTTTCTCCGCACGAGCGGCTGGCGCGGGTGAGAGCGCGGAAGGCCGATCCGAATCAGCCACGGAGAATCCGCGCGCAGCACCTTGCCGAAGAAGAACGCAAGCGTCTGCCGGTGCGTGGACACCGCCACCTGCCGATCGACCGCCAGCCAGGACAGGAACGCCCCGACCTCGGCCGCGCCCATCCCGCGCGCATCGCGCAGGCCGTGGTGGCGCGCGAAGGCTCGCACCCGGTGGACATCGGCCTGTTGAACTAAACCGCTATCGCGGTGGCGCTCCGAACCCACCGCTTCCTCTCGAATCTCCCACTTCACCTTGCTGCACATGACGTAGAAATCTCCGATCCTTGATCGCGGGGGATGTCCCCGACCAGATCAAGGAGACGGAGATGAAGTCGTTACGTGAGCAGATGAACGATGCAATGATCCTGCGCGGGTTTGCGGCGCGCGCGCAGGAATCTTACCTGGCTGCGGTGAGATCGCTCGCGAAGTATTACCGCCGCTCGCCGGATTCGCTGACGGCGGAAGAGGTGGAGGCCTACCACCTGCATCTGATTGTCGAGCGCAAGCTCGCCTACTCCAGCGTGAACCGGTCGGCCAGCGCCTGCCGTTTCCTGTTCGACAAGGTACTGAAGCGACCGCAAGCCCGGTTCGACATCCCGATGGCGAAGGTGCCCAAGTCGCTGCCGTGCGTGCTGGCGCGGGACGAAGTGAGCCGCCTGCTCGCGGCGGTCCCCAATCCGCGCGCCCGCGCCTTGCTGATGGCGACCTATGCCGCAGGGCTGCGTGTCACCGAGGTGTGTTCGCTGCAACTGGCGGATATCGAGAGCGCCCCGGACCGGATGTGCCTCAAGGTGCGCGGCGGCAAAGGCGGCAAGGATCGCTACACGATGCTGTCTCCCGCCTTGCTGCAAACCCTGCGCGATTACTGGCGCCAGTATCGCCCTCGCACCTGGCTGTTCCCGAACCGGTCCGGCACGGGGCCGATATGCGACACCCTGGCGCAACGCATGTATTACGCCGCGCGCGACCGCGCCAAGCTCGGGCGCCATGGCGGCATCCACGCCCTGCGCCACTGGTTCGCCACGCACCTGCTGGAATCCGGCGTGGATCTCCATACCATCCAGCGCTTGATGGGGCACGGCCATGTCTCGACCACCATGCGCTATTTTCATCTGGCGCAAACCAAGCTGACCGGCACCACGTCGCCGCTGGAGTTGCTCGATACCGTCTTGCGCTAGCCGTCGTGGCCCACGGTGTGGGCCTGGCCGAGATTCTGCGCGATCACGGTCAGCCCTATCTCGATACGCACGCTCTGTCCGTCGTCCAGGACAAGGCGTGGCGGGCAATTGTCGCCTGCCGCACCCCGGCGTTGGGCGGGCATGTCGAGTGCTGCGACCATTGCGGCGTGCTGCGCTACCGCTACCATTCCTGCCGCAACCGCCACTGCCCGCAGTGCCAGACGCGCGCCAAGGAAGCCTGGCTCGCGGCGCGGCGGCGGGAGCTGTTGCCGGTGCCGTACTTCCATCTGGTGTTCACCTTGCCACACGCCATCAACGGGCTGGCGGGATGCGATGGGCGCGCGCTCTACAAACTGCTGTTCGGCGCGGTGGCGGACACGCTGAATTCGCTCGCCGCCAACCCGCGCTGGCTGGGCGGGACACCGAGCTTCACGCTGGTGTTGCATACCTGGAAGCAAGACCTCGGGCGGCATGTCCATGTCCACGCGCTGGTAGCGGGCGGTGCGCTGACGGCGGGCGGCAAGTGGGTGAACGCCAAGCGCGGTTTCCTGTTTCCGGTGAAGGCGCTGTCGGGGGTGTATCGGGGCAAGTTCATGGCGGCGCTCGATGCTGCGCGCAAGGCGGGCGTGCTGCGCCATGCTGCGGCGCAGAGCGACGCGTCATGGCGGAATCTCGTCGCAGATTTGCGCCGCCGCGACTGGGTGGTTTATGCCAAACAGCCGCTGGGCGGGCCGGCGCAGGTGCTGGAGTATCTCGGGCGTTACACGCACCGGGTGGCGATATCCAACGAGCGCATTCTCGGCATGGAGGGAAGCCGTGTGCGCTTTCGGGTGCGCGACTCGGCCAACGGCAACCGCAAGAAGGTGATGCGCCTGGAAGCGGGCGAGTTCATCGGGCGTTTCATGCGGCATGTGTTGCCAGGCGGGTTCAAGCGTATCCGCCATTATGGTTTGCTGGGGCCGGCGCACAAAACGGCCAATCTTGCCGCAGCGCGCGAAGCGCTGGAAGCGCCCGCGCCCGACCCGGTCGTGTTGGAGTCGGTGGAAGCGTTCATGCGGCGGGTGGCGGGCATCGAGTGGTTGAACTGTCCGCACTGCGGCGAAGGACGATTCCATGTGGTGCAGGCGATTCTTCCTCACCTGCCGCGCGCGCCACCTCGTGAGCAGCCATGAAGTCTCTCTGCTTTCTGTTACACCTCACCCGGCAGTTGAGCGTTCGCAACTGCCGTGGATGCGCTCGCCCATGCGGCAGGAATGGCACTTGCATTTGTCGCTTTGCACGCCACTCCGTCACCACCGAGAACCGAAAATTCACGCCGGAGCTTCCGCTTCTTCCTCACCCACTGGCGCACTCCCCGGCCATACAGTTGACGACCAGCCGCAGAACCTTACAATCCCCATAGGTTCCGCTCTCCGAAGGTTCAGTCCAACAAGGTTTATCTGCCGCCAACACACGTTGTGAATTAAACAAGTTTGGGCGGGGCGGCAGATAAACGCTATTCGTTATGTTTGGACTACTTCGCTTTATCCGCGGTTTGCGCGCGCCCTCAAGTGTCACCCGGCGGTACTCATATTCCCTGGCTGGGAGGTCCCGGTTGAATCTGCGGCATAACTCTGCGTTATTTACAGCTCCGCGAGAAACACGATGCCGCGCCGCGCCCGCCTGGTTTTACCGAACGTTCCACTTCATATCATCCAGCGTGGCAAAAACCGGCGAGCGTGCTTTTTCGCCGATGGAGATTACCGTTCTTAACTCGACTGGTTACGCGAGCATGCGGATAAAACCGGGTGCCAGAGTCACGCTTATGTCCTTATGACCAGTCACGTCCACGTGCTGATTTCAGCGCCGCAGCCCGACGCGCCGGGGGCGTTGATGAAAGCGCTGGGCCAACGCTACGTGCAGTACATTAACCGCACGTATCGCCGTAGTGGAACGTTATGGGAAGGACGCTTCCGCTCGTGTCTCACGCAGGAAGAAAGTTACCTGCTTGCCTGTCAGCGCTACATCGAAATGAATCCTGTGCGGGCGGATATGGTGGCGCATCCGGCGGAGTATCGCTGGTCAAGTTACGGGGGTAACGCGCAGGGCGATCCTGACGCATTGCTGAAACCCCAATCGTTGTATCTTGCGCTGGGCACGGACGCCGCAAGCCGCGAGGCGGCGTATCGTGAATTGTTTCGCTATGAGCTGGAGCCGGGATTGGTGGATGAAATCCGCCGAGCAACGAACGGGAATTATGCGTTGGGAAATGCGGCCTTTGCGGCACAGGTGACGTGTGGTTTGGGTCGGCGAGCGGGTTCGGGAAAGTCGGGGCGGCCACGCCGGATCGAAAAACCAGAGTCGGGGGAATTGTTTGGTGGATGAGATAAACCGTGGTCTGTCCCCTGTTGTTTCTGCCCTGTTGTTTCTGGCGAGCCGTCAAGTCTTAGCGGTCAGGACGCGTCTTGCGCAGGCGCTGCGGCCTGCTGCAGCAGCCGCAGCGGCGGCGCGCTGCCGTCCTTGTCCTGGCCGGCGTACAGCGTGACGTGGGGATAGGGGATCTCGATGCCGGCGGCGTCGAAGGCTTTCTTCAGGCGGTACAGGAACGCGCGGCGGACCGTCCACTGTTCGAGCGGCATGACCTTGAAGCGGCAGCGGATGACGACTGCCGAATCCGCCCACTCGTCGACCCCGGCGATTTCGAGGTCCTCCACGATTTTGTCGCCCAGTTCGGAGTCGCTGCGCATCCCGGCGGCCACTTCGCGCATCACGGCATAAACCTCGTCGACGTTCTCGCGGTAGGCCACGCCGATGTCGAGCAGCGCGAAGGCAAAGCCGCGACTGCGGTTGGTGACGCTGTCGATGGTGCCGTTGGGGATGTAATGCACGCTGCCTTCGTAGTCGCGCAGGCGGGTGTGGCGCAGCGTCATCTCCTCGACCAGCCCGCCCTTGCCGGCCATTTCCACCACGTCGCCCTGGCGCACCTGGTCTTCCAGCAGCAGGAAGAAGCCATTGAAATAGTCCTTGACCAGGCTTTGCGCGCCGAAGCCGACGGCGATGCCGAGCACCCCGGCGGTGGCGAGAATGGGGGCAATGGATATGCCGACCGCGGAGAGCACCAGCATGCCGCCGACCACCATGATGACCACCGTGGCGACGTAGCGGAACACGCGTTCCAGCGTATTCAGCCGCTTGATCCGCTCGAGGTCGCCGAGATCCCGCTGCAGGTGTTGGCCCAGCCGTGCCAGCACCTTGCGCGACAGCCTGAGCAGAATCCAGGTCAGCGCCAGAATGATCACGACATGGAGCGCGCCTTCCAGCAGCCACATCCAGTCGCCCAGCGCCTGTTTCAAGTTGGCAAGTATTTGCATTCATGATCTCCTTTAAAGGGGGGTGCAGTAAGGCGACAATAGCATAACCAAGTAACCAAGTAACCAAGGGGTCAGGTCTTGAGATCACGCGTTTTCCCCAACTCTTCAATGCCCTTGCACGCTGCGCGATGCAGCCGCGCAGCGCTCCTGAGCGTCGACGTCATGCGTAACTACACCCAAGGCCGCGCATGCTGAAGTTCGAACGGGACGACTTCAAGGCACAATCGAATCTCCCCAAGCACAACGTACCCTTGGAGGAGGCCGCATGCGTTTGCGGCGATGCGCTGGCGCTGACGTTTCCCGATTCGGATCATGCCATTGGCGAGAAACGCTGGCTCACTTTCGGCATCTCATTGTCGGATCGCTTGCTCGTCGTCGCTCACGCCGAGCGTGGACGGTCCATCCGCATCATTGCGGCACGAAAGGCGACGCGTCATGAACGAGCAATAAGTTATGAACATGGATAAGGATGAAAACGGAACAGAGTACGAACGGAAAGATCTGGGCAAGGGTGTTCGCGGCAAGTATTACGCCCGCTTCTCGAAGGAGCCAACCTGGTTTTGCTGGACGAGAGGGTCGCCAAGGCATTCCCGACCACTGAGGATGAAAATGCTTCCTTGCTCGGCTTGCTCGCCTCGGCGCCGAAACGCACTCGCATGACAAGTTGTTCCAGCGGACGCACCAAAGCGCGCCGCTGCACTCGAACGTCAGCCGCCTGGAAAGAGACCTCATGGCTCCCACGGTCTCGGTGATGGCGCTTTCGGGCTCTTCTTCAGTTCGCGCGAAGAGCCGAGAATGCGCGTTCATGCCGGCGAGATCGTCCGTATGCGGAAGATCGGGCGGTTGAAGATGGAACCGGACTGGCTCAAGTCCGGACGGTGAGTGCTGACACTCGAATGGGCTGGATCGACCGGCGGTCGGTGCTGGCGGTAGCGTGGCAATGCGAACTGGCCGGGATGCACGGCCGAAGCCGGTACGGCAGGCAGGCACCGCGCATCGATGCGGCGAAAGACCTGCTGCCGTGCCCTCTGATCGACGAGGAGTACACGCGCCGGCCCTTCTACGGCAGCCGGCGGATGGTCGCCCATCTGGAGCGTCCGGGCCGTCTCGTCAACCGCAAGCAGGCGCGAGCGGCTGATGCGCCTGACGGGGCTGGCCGCAGGGGCCGGGCTTGGCGCGCCGCGGGGATCGGAGAAGCGATGAGCCTCCGCCCGGTCATTGCGAGGAGGGAGCCGACGAAGCAATCCCGTCCTGCGACGGGCTTCGCGCGGCTTCGTCGGGCGTCGCCCTCCTCGCAATGACACCGGGGCCGCCGCGCGCCGCTTCGTCGGCCTGGTGCCTTCTCGCATGCGGTTCCCAGGCAGCCGCCGTGA
>Ga0210044_10011392_pt1 | contig 10369 bp, 10 predicted proteins | sample CryGey13umfilter_2_FD_183959 | JGI IMG/M metagenome (GOLD analysis project Ga0210044, IMG submission 183959) | Groundwater microbial communities from aquifer in Utah, USA - Crystal Geyser 4/9/14 3 um filter (SPAdes) (version 2) | ecosystem: Environmental > Aquatic > Deep subsurface >...
TAGAGTTTTCTGCCCTGTTCTTCTGCCTGAAGAAAATTTTACTATGAATAGCAAAATAACCGTGGGGGTATTTGCCCTTGCTATCGCAACTGGAATATTTGTGATGTCTGTTGGTAAATCTTACGCCAAAATTTCGTGTACCACACAATATGGTGGAGGAGAAACCTGTGTAAACGTTACCGAAGACGCAAAATTATCAGTAGATAAAACAATATACAATCCAAAAAGTGGACAATACGAAGATCATGTTAAGTCTACTGGGGGATCAAATCCTTATGTTTTTGGATATAACGAAACCATAAAATTTAAAATAACCGTTAAAAATACTGGAGACGTTAAAATTAAAGATATTAATATGTATGATGCATTGCCTACCTTTTTGAAATACAAAAGTGGAGACGGCGATGACAGAAAAGATGGAAAAGAAGTTAAATTTGAAGTTGGAGACTTAGAACCTGGAGAAGAGGAATCGTACATATTTAGAGCAGAAATAGAAAATGGCGGAATTTCGCCTAATTCCGACAAAATCTGTTTAACAAATATGGCTACTGCAAAAGGAGAAAGAGAAGATAATCAAAAAGATGAAGAATCTGTAGATTATTCAAACTTTTGTATAACTTTAGGAAAAGTTTTGGGAAGTTCTAAAGAGAAAATAACCAAACTTCCTACAACTGGTAGCGAAGATTTTTTAATTCCGGCAGTATCTGTAGGACTAATACTTATAGGATTTGGAATTAGAAAGCTTGTAGACTAACAAGTCGCCATCTGTTGAATTGATCTTTGGAGAAGGTGCGGCGCCGATGAAATCGGCGCCGCAACACTTTTTTATTCACTTCTTTATTCATTTCTTTATTCGTTTTTTCATTCATCATTTCATTTAAAATCTTTTCAATCTCCCCTTTTTGTTTATTTCCAAATTCCATGTATAAAGTTCCGTTTTGATTTAAGTATTTTTCTGTCGTATTAAGAAATTTGTTAATTATTTCAAGTCCATTATTTTTTGAATAAAGCGCAATTTTAGGTTCGTATTTCGTCTCCTTTCCCACTTTGTCTCCTTTTGAAACATATGGCGGATTTGCAAAAATATAATCAAACTTCTCATTAATATTCTCAAACAAATCACTTTTTATAACTTCATATCTAGATTTATCAATTTTATTAATGTCTAAATTTTCTTTGGTTTGTTTTAATGCGTTATCATCAACGTCTGCAAAAGTTATATTCAATTTAGGATATTTTTTGAGAAGTGATATTCCAATGCATCCCGATCCGCAAAATATGTCTAATCCGCTTTTTTCAACATTTTCAATTTTTAAATTATTAACCCAATATTCTGTTTCGGGGCGAGGAATTAATGTTTTATGATTAACATTTATTTTGCAATTTAAAAAATCTACGTATCCGATAATATATGCCAAAGGATATCCCGATTCTAAAAGTTTTATATCCCTTAAAATATCTGCCAAATTAGGATTTTGAAAATTATATTTGTCCTTTAATAAAAACTTAATATCGTTTATATTCATAAAAGGGTTATTCATTCTCATAAATTATGCCAAAAGAAACTATTATTATAAACCAAGAAAAGCCAACGAAAAATTTGTTAACTAAAATTTTTGTTGCATTTGCAATTTTAGCTATGGTTGCAATTATAGTATGTGTTCTGATTTATGCCTATTATGTTAATGAAACCGAAAGGAAACTATTTTTAGATAATAACGAGGTTTTGTCTTTAACTATCAAGAAAGGTTCGAGTGTTAATGATATTGGAAAATATTTATTTGATCAAAAATTAATTAAATATCCAGAAGTTTTAAAAGTTTATATGTATTTGAATCCGCAAAAGTCTATTCAAGCTGGATATTATAGAATTTCAGAGAAAGATTTAAATTTAATTAAGTTGGTGGATATTTTTCAAACTGGATCTTTTGAAAGAAAGTTAACTTTTATTGAAGGATGGAGGGTCGAAGAATATGTGGATTATTTAAAAGTGCAAATGGGCGAGGATTTCGCGGACAAATTTGCTGAAAGCAAATTTGTCCGCGAAGGCTATATGTTTCCCGACACTTATATTGTTGAAGAAGATTATGCTCCTGATGATTTAGCGTCTTGGATGAAAAATAATTTTGACAAAAAGTTTACTACAGAATTAGTTGAAAAAGCTGCGTTAAGCGGGCTTACTAAAGAACAAGTTGTTATTTTGGCCTCTTTGCTAGAAAGGGAAATGAATATTAAAAAAGATCGTCCCATTGTTGCGGGCATATTAATTAAAAGGTTACGAAATCAGTGGGCTCTTCAAGTTGACGCATCGGTTCAATATGCTAAAGGATATTCTGGCAATTGGTGGCCCGTTGTTACTCGCGAGGATTTAAGAAAAATTGATTCTCCATATAATACTTATACAAATAAAGGGCTTCCCGTTGGGTCAATTTCTAATCCTGGATTAAATTCAATAGAATCTGTGGTTAATTATGTTGATAGTCCATATTGGTTTTATATAACTGGCAAAGATGGAGTTACTCACTATTCTGAAACGCTCGAAGGACATAACCAAAAGGTTCAGAGATATTTATAGTCCCTACTGTGTTTTTATCGTTTTGTAATTTCTTGTTTATCATTTTTTAATTATTAATTTTGTTTTAGTTAAATATTAATTGCTAAATTTGATTTATGTCGTTTAGCAAAGTTTATTCGGGTGCAGTAATTGGGCTGGAAGCTTATTTAGTAGAGGTTGAGATTAATATTGATTATCATGGATTTCCTGGATTTACAATTGTTGGGTTAGCGTCTAAAGAAGTTGACGAAGCAAAAGAGCGAGTTAGATCTGCAATAAAAAATAGTGGATTTCAATTTCCAAATCGGCGAATTACTGTGAATATGGCTCCCGCTGATTTGCCAAAAAGAGGGTCGTTATATGATTTGCCGATTGCTATTGGAATTTTGAGTGCGTGTGGATTTATTGAAACAAATTTAAGTGATTTTTTTATAATGGGCGAATTGTCGCTCAATGGTGGCGTTAATAAAATAAATGGTGCAATTCCTTTAGCTTTGTTTGGAAAAAAGCATTTTAAAAGTGTTTTTTTGCCAATTGATAATTCTTCTGAAGTTGCTTTTATTCCAAATATTGATGCAAGGCCAGTTTCAAAATTAACTGACATTGTTAATCATATTAGCGGAGAAGATTTAATTGAAAAGGTTAGGCTAAAAAAGATATCGGATATAGTTGAGACAAAAAATACTTTTGATTTTAGAAATGATTTTAAATATATAAAAGGGCAAACTCATGCGAAAAGGGCTTTGGAGATTGCGGCTGCGGGCGGCCACAATATAAGTTTAATTGGGCCGCCCGGCGTTGGCAAAACTATGTTATCGAAAGCTTTGGTAACTATTCTTCCAAAATTACAAAGTAACGAAGCATTAGAGGTTACTAAAATTTATTCTATTGCAGGATTATTGAAAAAATCTCAGCCTTTTATTACAAAAAGGCAATTTAGATCGCCCCATCATTCAACTAGTAAAGCCGGGCTTTTAGGTGGAGGAAGTCCAATTGCTCCTGGCGAAATATCTCTTGCTCACAATGGAGTTTTGTTTTTGGACGAATTTCCAGAACTTGGAAGAGAATTAATAGAGGCTTTGCGTCAACCTATTGAAAACGGTGAAATTATAATAAGTCGCGCTGTTGGGTCAATTGTTTTTCCGTGTAATTTTATGCTTGTTATTGCTTCTAATCCATGTCCTTGTGGCAATTTGGGTAATCCTCAAAAAGAGTGCAAATGTAAAAAAAGTCGAATTGATAGTTATCAAGATAAATTAAGCGGACCAATAATTGATAGAATTGATTTGCACGTTGTTTGCGGCGCAATTGAAATGAGGGAGTTTGACGAAAAAAATAAGATAGAAGAAGAGTCGTCGGCAACAATTTATGAAAGAGTTCAAAAAGCGAGAGATATTCAATATAAAAGGTACATAAAATTTTCGAATATAAATTGTAATGCCGATATAAATCCTGAATCTATTGATAGATATTGTAAACTTGGTGCCCAAGAAAGGGCTTTAATGAATAAGGCTGGAAATTTATTAAAATTATCCGCGCGCGGCTATCATAAAGTTTTAAAGGTCGCGCGCACAATTGCCGACTTAGCGAATGAAAAAGATCTGAAAGTTACACATTTGTCTGAAGCTCTTCAATATCGATTTGCTGGATTTAAGGATTAATGTTTGCAACTTTTAATCCAATTATTATCGCAAATGCAATTAGTGAAAGGATTATTGTTTTTGTAAAATCTTTTTTAATAAGTTTATTGTCAATTACTATTTCGTTTGATTTTGTGGATATTTCCTTTTGTTTGTAATGATAACTTGAAATATTAGAATTTGGATCTGTTTTTAGTTGAGCTTTAAGTATCTCTACTTCGCGTCTTAATTGCTTTGTGTTTTTGTTTTCTGTTTTTGCCATGTTGTGATAATAATAGCATGAGTATAAATTAGATTAATATATTTTTGAATTTTTTGATAAGATGTAATTATGACGATGATTCATGAAGATAAACGTAATAGAAAGGAGACGATAAAATTATTGTTTTTACTTGTACAACTATTATTGGTGTTTCTCTTGTCAATACAGACGTTGAAAACTCGTGGTAGTCAGGTTCCTGTACCAGAAACCTCTGTTGCATTAAGCACTGATATTGCTAGTGAACCTAGTCAAGTGTATCCATATTATTTAGATTCAAAAACTTCTCCAAACCATTTGTATGAATTAGAGGCTTTCAATGGGGATTATAATGTTGATTATTATAATTATTATCAACTTTTTATAAGGAATTTAAAAACTGGTCAAGTATCAAAACTTTTTTCTGGGGATTTTAGAACAACAGATTGGAAATGGACGCCAGATAATAAAATTGCAATTACATATAATTGCGGAACAGGTTGTAGTGCTAGAAAAACAATTATGCCTGACGAAACGACTTCAATTTCAGATGATATTAATGGAGGAATTAGCAAACAAAACGGCTGGGAAATTCAATATGCTAGGTCTGTAGCATATTCGGAAATTAAATAATTACAATTTTTATGTCTTTAAACGATTTTAAATGTTTGTCGGCTCCGCAAAAATATTCACACTTCTCAATTTTAGCAGTTGCTAAATGTATTGAGTCTGGAGATCCATAATAATTTCATCTTTGACTTGTACTTATAAGTGACGCTAAAATGTACTCAATGAAAATAAAAGAAGAAAAATCCAACCCGCCTACTCTCAAAACTGCTTCTCCTGTAACTAGTATTAACGGGTTGACTGAAAATCCTTCGGCAAAAAGGGATGTAATTAATCTCACTGTTGATGAAGAAAATCAAAAGAAAAAGAAAATTCTAATTATTTTGCTTTCGGTTATTGCAGTTTTATCTATTGGTGCACTTTTATATGGATTTATGCGTAGTGACGGAATGTTTGAAAGTCCGATTCCAAATAATTCTGATAACGGCGACATGAATTCTGGCATTACTGATAAATCTAAAATGTATGAAAATCCAATTAACGGAGTTTATTTTTCGCAAGAGGAGGCCTTAAAATTCAAAGATTTAAAGCCTATTGCGGTAATGGTGAATAATTATGTTGTTGCAAGGCCAAGCGCTGGGTTATCAAAAGCCGATATTGTATATGAAGTCGTTGCGGAGGCGGGCATTACAAGATTAATGCCCGTTTTTCATTCTCAAATACCGTCTAGCGTAAGTTCTGTTAGGTCTGCAAGATACTATTTTGTGCAATTGGCATCGGCGTATAGCGCACATTATATTCATTGGGGAGCGGCCCATGTTCCTCCTTGTCAAAAAGCATCTCCTACGTCTAGTGCTTATTGTCCGCCTGTTGGTGGGAAAGTTGAAACTAATCCAGAGGTAGACGCTTATGATTGGATTGTAAAACTCGGCGTTCCAAATTTAGATGGAGGAAATTATTCTTGTGATAGTGATAAATGTGCATTTGGTCGCGATCCCGATAAAGTTGGAAGAATTCCGTTAGAACATACTGCCTTTGTTCGCCTCCCCTTAATTTTTGATTTGGCAAAAGATATTAGGACTCAAGAAAGTTGGCACAAATATGTTCCAATTACTGAGTGGTTATTTAAAGACGACGCAAAGCTTGCAGATAGAGGAGATATTGGGCTTATAACTCCTATTACTTATAATTATTGGGACACAATGGCGGGATTTAATGTTAAATGGGTTTATGACAAAGAAAAAAATATGTATGCAAGATATCAAGGAGACGTAAAGCAAACGGATGCTCTTGATGGATCGGCATTAATGGCAAAGGTAGTAATTGTAAGATTAACTAAAGAAGAGGCCGTTGGTGATAAAAAGAATCATTTGTATCAAGGAATAGTTGGAAGTGGAAACGCTTTAATATTTCAAGACGGAACTGTTATAAAAGCAAAATGGAATCGATCTAATCCCGACGTTAGGGATATTTATGCTGATATGACCGGAAAACAACTAGAATTAAATCGCGGGCAAATTTGGGTGCAATTAGTTCCAATTGGAAATGCTGTAATGTATGAAAAAGCTATTGAGTCAGTTAACAGCGTTTCAACGAATTAAAAAATGTATTTAGAAGATATTATTACATCAGAGGTTAGAATTAAGCTTTTAATTGAGCTTTTTTCTGAAACTCATAAACATTTGTATGTCCGGGAATTAACGCGTAGGGTTGGAACTGAAATTAATGCAGTAAGGCGTGAATTAAAGCGATTAACAAAGGCAGGAATTATCAAAAAGGAGAAACGTGGAAATAGATTATATTATTTATTGAAAAAAGATTATCCATTTTATTATGAATTGATAGGAATGGTTTCAAAGGAATTTGGCGTTGGAAAGTTGATTGTGGAAAATCAAAATCGGCTTGGCAAAATTAAATTAGCCATGCTTTCGTCTGAATTTGCAGAAGGACGCGCGTCTGAAAAAACTCAGCTAGATTTATTGATTATTGGCGAGGTGGAACTTAATGTTTTGTCCGAAGTAATGAAAAAGGCCGAAGTTGTTATTAAGAGGGACGTTAATTATACGGTTTTGAGCGAAGAGGAATTTGATTATTTAAAAAGTCGCAGGGATAAATTTTTATTGTCATTTTTGATATCTCCAAATATATTTTTAGTCGGAGATATGGCCAAGTATCTTACTTTTTCATAAAATGTATCTTACTTTTTTATAAAATGTATCTTACTTTCTCATAAAATATTTTGAACATGATTTCTAATTTTTTTAAAAAGCCAAAAAATGTATTGATGATAGTTTTATTTATTTCGGTGTTTGCAGGAATGATAGATTTGCCGAAAACACCAATAAATATAGATTATAAATTGCCAGAGTTTTTGGGTGGGAAAAATATAAAATATTCAAATATTATTGGCGGATATAATATATATGCATTTAATGGAAGAGTTCAAAGAAATTTAGAAATAAAAAAGGGATTAGATATTGCGGGTGGAGTTAGTGTTTTAATGGAGGCCGACATGTCTCAAGTTTCTGCCACAGATAAGGCGACTGCTCTTGATTCTTTAAAAAATGTTATTGAAAGACGCGTAAATTTGTTAGGAATTTCTGAGGCAACGGTTCAAACGTCTAGATTTGGAGAAAATTATAGAATAATAGTTGAATTAGCAGGAGTTTTTGATACGGGAAAAGCTCTTGATACAATTGGACAAGTTGCGCAGCTTGAGTTTAGAATTGAAGATCCAGAAAATCCTTCTACTGATATTAATTTTCTTCCCCAATTTATTCCAACAGATTTAAACGGCGCCGATTTGCTAAGAGCTACGATTGGATTTAATCAAGGAGACACCGTAAGCAATAATGAACCTCAAATTGAGCTTCAATTTAACTCCGAAGGTACAAAAAAGTTCAAAGAAATAACAGAGGCTAATTTAAACAAAAGAGTTGCAATTTATTTGGATGACAATATTTTAATTGCTCCAGTTGTGCAAAGTGCAATATTAGATGGAAAAGCAGTTATTTCTGGCCAATTTACGCTCGAGGATGCAAAGCTTTTAGTAACACAATTAAATGCTGGAGCATTGCCCGTTCCAGTTAAAATATTGGAGCAAAGAACGGTTGGTCCAACGTTAGGTCAAGAATCTGTACAAAAAAGTATTTATGCCGGAGGCGTTGGATTGCTTTTGGTAATGGCTTTTATGATTTTGTATTATGGAAGACTTGGAATTTTGGCAAGTATTGCTTTAATTATTTACGGATTAATTACTTTAGCTTTGTATAAAATTATTCCCGTTGTTTTAACTTTACCTGGATTAGCCGGTTTTATTTTGTCTATTGGAATGGCAGTTGATGCAAATATATTAATTTTTGAAAGGATTAAAGAAGAATTGCGAGCTGGAAGGCCGGTGGGCATTGCATTGGAAAATGGGTTTGGAAGGTCGTGGGATTCAATTCGTGATGCGAATTTGGCAACAATAATGACGGCTTTTATTTTATTTAATCCATTTGATTGGCCATTTTTGCCAACGTCTGGACCCGTTCGTGGATTTGCGTTAACCTTGGCACTTGGAATTTTCATAAGTTTATTTACGGGCGTAATAATTACGAGGAATTTAATTAGAGTGTTCTATAAAAAAGTTAAAGTTAAAAATATTTAGCCGATAGCAAATCAACCCCCGGGGTTGCGGGACTATGGGATTAAAGGGAAACGATTATGATCGATTTTATGAAATTTAAATCCACATATTTTTTTATTTCATCTGTTTTGGTTTTAACTGCTTTAGCCTCAATTTTTGTGTGGGGATTAAAACCTGCCATTGATTTTACCGGAGGCGCATTAATAGAAGTTAGCATTAGCGACGAAAATGTTTCATCTGACGACCTTAGTCAGTATGCAACGAATATTGAGAGCGTTGACGTGAGTTCGGTGCAAAAAATTCAAGACACAAATAATTATGTGTTAAGGACTAATACAATAGACGAAAACAAAAAGGCCGAAATTTTATCAGAATTTAAAAATAACTATTCAAACGTTGTAGAAGTTAGATTCGAAACCGTTGGTCCAACTTTAGGACGCGAACTTTTAATAAAAACCGGTGTAGCAATTTTTTTGGCGTCGATATTGATACTTTTTTATGTAGCAAGGCAATTTAAAGATCGAATATATGGAGTTTCTGCAATTCTCGCAATGTTTCATGACACATTGATATTAATTGGCGCCTTTGCAATTTTCGGACATTTTTATGAGGTAGAGGTAGATACATTATTTGTTACCGCCGTATTAACAACTTTGAGTTTTAGCGTACACGATACAATTGTTGTTTTTGATAGAGTAAGAGAATCATTGCACGACAGACCAAATTTAAATCCGTACGACGTGATAAATAAAGCCGTTACTGAAACATTATCAAGGTCAATAAATAATTCTATGACGATTATATTTATGCTTACTGCATTATCATTACTCGGAGGCGTAACAATTAGATGGTTTTCAGTGGCACTTTTGATAGGAACCGTAATAGGAACGTATTCGTCGACGTTTACTGCGGCGCCGCTTTTATTAATTTTGATGCGGCGCCGCAGACAAAATTCCTAAAGCCTCTTTTTTCTTGCCTTTAACACTTTCTATGTTACACTTTGCGCCATATGAAAGGCATAATATTAGCAGGAGGAGTTGGATCTAGATTAAGACCAGTTACTCATCTTTTAAACAAAAGTTTGTTGCCAATTTATGACAAGCCCGCGGTTTACTATTCAATAGAACTTTTTAAAGCAGGAGGAATTTCCGAAGTTTGCGTAATTGCCGAACATCATTATCTCGAAGATTTTAAAACTTTGCTTGGTAATGGAACTGATTTTGGAGTTAAAATATTTTACGAAAATGATACTCCAAATAAAAAAGGTCCTGCGCAAGCAGTATATTATGCAAAAGATTTTGCAGATGGCAGTGATATTGCACTAATTTTTTCGGATAATATATTTGATTTAGATATTAAAAAAGAAGTTGAATCGTTTAAATCGGGGGCAAGAGTTTTTGTTAAGCAAGTTGAGAATCCAAAACGGTTTGGAGTTGTAGAATTTTCTGAAAGCGGAAAAGTTTTATCAATTGAGGAAAAGCCTGAAAATCCTAAAAGTAATTTCGTAATGACTGGTTTGCAATTTTACGATAACAATGTTTTTAAATATATTGATGAAATGTCTCCCGCAGAAGATGGTGAGTATTATATGACTGAAATAAATCATAGATATTTAGAAAAGGATGCATTAAGTGCCGTTGTTGTGAATGGCTTTTGGCAAGACATGGGAACTTTTGATGGGTTGGCGGAATGTAATATGTATTGGTATTCAAAAGCAAAGAAAATTGCTTTGTGATGATTAT
>Ga0210044_10011398_pt1 | contig 10367 bp, 7 predicted proteins | sample CryGey13umfilter_2_FD_183959 | JGI IMG/M metagenome (GOLD analysis project Ga0210044, IMG submission 183959) | Groundwater microbial communities from aquifer in Utah, USA - Crystal Geyser 4/9/14 3 um filter (SPAdes) (version 2) | ecosystem: Environmental > Aquatic > Deep subsurface > Groundwater...
GGCCAGCTCTTTGGTATCCACATCGGATGCCAGCGGAACTTTGCGCATATGCACTTTCAGAATCTGGTCACGACCCAACAGATCCGGACGAGGCACGGTTACCTGACGGTCAAAACGGCCCGGACGCAGCAGGGCAGGATCGAGCACATCGGGGCGGTTGGTGGCAGCCACCAGAATCACACCTTCATTGGATTCGAAACCATCCATCTCAACCAGCATCTGGTTCAGCGTCTGCTCGCGCTCATCATTGCCGCCGCCGATACCGGCGCCGCGATGGCGACCCATGGCATCGATTTCATCCACAAAGATAATGCACGGCGCATGTTTCTTGGCCTGCTCGAACATATCACGCACACGCGAGGCACCGACACCGACAAACATCTCCACGAAATCGGAACCGGAGATCGAGTAGAACGGCACTTCCGCCTCACCGGCAATTGCGCGCGCCAGCAGCGTTTTACCTGTACCCGGAGGGCCTACCAGCAGCACGCCCTTGGGAATCTTGCCGCCGAGACGGGTAAATTTGGAAGGATCGCGCAGGAATTCGATGACTTCGGTCACCTCCTGCTTGGCCTCGTCACAACCGGCCACATCCTCGAAGGTTACACGTGCAGTATTTTCATTGAGCAGCTTGGCCTTGCTCTTGCCAAAGCCCATGGCGCCGCCTTTGCCGCCGCCCTGCATCTGGCGCATAAAGAATACCCACACCGCAATCAGCAGCAGCATCGGGAACCATGAGATCAACACGGAAAGCAGGAATGGCACCTCATCCGGCTCTTTCACATTGACCATCACTTTATGATCAAGCAGACGCTGTGACATGCTCGGGTCGTTCGGCACATTGACGTCAAAATTCCGCAACTCGCCGGAATTGTCGCGATATTGACCAATGACCTGTTTGTCCTTGATGGTGGCCGACTCAACCAGACCGTTATCCACTTTTTCAATAAACGTGGAGTAAGCCATTTTATCCGCCTTCGACATCGGTGCCGAAAACATATTAAACAGACTCATCATGGTCAGACCAATCACCAGCCACAGTACTAAATTCTTACCCATAAAAACGGTTCCTTATAGCCCTTGCAGGCGATTTTCAAATTTATACGACGCAAGCGTGCCTACATCTGATGAACATTGCATTAAAAAATAACCCTGAATTTAGCAGGTAAATGCATGCGACACAGGCTTCAGATGCAGCTTATCCTTAACCCTGTAGAGACGGCAGCGTGACAAATCAATACCCCCGCGCCCTTTTTTTGACGTCCATAGCTCTACCGCCTCAATATGTCGCCGCCCCGGTGTAATACCCTCACCCAGCACACAGACCATCATCTTCTGCAGCGCGCGCGCGCGCACAGCCGCTGAACTTGAGCACCAGTCAGACCAGCAGAGCGACACCCCACCACCGCTATCCACACCTTCATACCCCAGCAGCTTTCCCGCCCCTTCATCCAGTGCGGCAGCCACCCTGTCAGCCTGAACTTTCCAGCGTAAAAACAGCGCTACCGGATCACAACCTGAACGAACCATGGCCGGAAAACTGCGACGTCTGATGCGATTGCGCCACAGCCCCGCCTCATCATTACTGGGATCATCAAACCATCCCACACCAGACTGCCTTAAAGTCTGTTTTAACTCGGCTCCCGGCACATGCAGCAGGGGGCGCAACAGCCGCAAGCCTTCAAACATGCGCTCGCCGTGCATGCCCCGGCATCCCCCGGCCCCCGCCCCTTGCAGCAATCGCATATAAACCGTTTCGGCCTGATCTTCCCGATGGTGCCCCAAACAGAGGGTGTCGACGGCAAGTTTCTTCCCCCAGCGCACAAACTGCGCATAACGTCCGGCCCTTGCCTCGGCCTCGATATTTTTTCCCGATGGCACATTGAGCCTGGAGGCATAAAATGGAATACCCCATGTTTCGGCCCTGATTGCCAGGACTTCTGTTTCAACTTGCGACGATGCTCGCCATGCATGATCCACATGCCAGGCCTGCACCTGATAGCCGGCCGCTTTCAGCGCCAGCAGCAGCGCCGTTGAATCGGCTCCGCCCGACCAGCCTACAGCCACCGGCTGTGACAACGGAACAACGGACTGGCCTTCGAGCCAGCCTGAAAACAGCTCGCCCTGTAATTCCGGCATCAAGCCCAGCGCACCAGCCCTTGTTCAATCATATATTCTGTAGCCGGCAGAGCGCCATCCAGTAATTCAAACAGCTCCACATCAAGACCTGCCAGACAGACCCTGCCTGCCTTCATCAACACCCAGGGCTGCTCCTGTGTTTCATAACGCTGAATCACCAGCAACTCCAGACCGGCAGGTGGCAAGCGGTAGCCGTCGAGCACACCGGCAATGTCGCGCAAGCCTGGCCGCAACTCCCGCATGGACGCTTTACCGGACAAGGCGGTGGTCAGCTCTTTTATCGCGGCAGCTGTCAAGGCAAAACCGGCGTTATAGAGCATCGGCGCCTGAACTCCGTCATAACCCGAAACCTGTTCAATATGCACACCGCCAATCGATTTAAGCCCCGGCCTGCTGTCGCGTGCAGCCATGATCCGCTCAAGATGGCTATCCCGGCAGACACCCGCAGTAACCTGAGGCACGGCCAGCGAAAATGCGATACGCTGGCTACCCAGGCGGGCATGCTGATGTTCGGAGAATGTCCACTCGCCGGTCATGTCCATACAGATGGATAGTTGCGGCATAGTGCGCCCGACGCTATCAATGTCACGCTGCTTGCAGCTTTCCCGATACAGCTCATGCAGGGATCGGCGCAGGGCAATGCCGGTTTCGGTCAAGGCCAGCACGGAGCCGCGCAATAGACAGCCTGAGGCAGAACAGGCATCGAGAAAGACGTGCTCCCTTGCATCCACGACAGACAACAGATTGGGCAGAAACTTTTTGTCGAGAAACTCGGCCGCACCTGCACCGCAGAGCGCATGCATGCCGGCCAGATAATCGGACCACTCGACAGCCATGCAACCATGGCGCAGAGACAAGGCCTTTCCACTGTGCAATGCTCGGGTGACATCCGGCTGAATAAACACCAGATCACCACGCTGCCAGGCAGATTCCAGATCGAAAGCAGCCTGAGTCGTGACGGTACTGCGCAAGCCACCCGCGCTGCGCGTGGCCGAAGCAACGCCCGGCTTTGGCGTCAACCCTGCAGCAGCAACGGTAGCGCTTTTATCAAGCCAGGCGGTTTCAGCCTCGCGCCTGGCGATTTCAACGCGTACATCTTCATCAAACACCCTGAACGCCAGCAGGGTAATATGATCACGCAACCATGGCTCTCCGGCATTTTTTGCGGCATTGCCACCGGCGAGATGGGCCAGCAGCCACGTTGCAACAGGTTCATCACTATTGCTCTTCAGACACTCGATGGAAGAGGCATCAAGCTGAACCTGACCGGCCAGCAACTTGTCCAGCAGCTTGGCATCGAGCACCCAGCGCATCCATGTGCCCTGTCCTGATTTCATGGCCAGCTTCCACAACGACAATCGCGCCCAGCTCCTGCGTAACAGGTGTTCGCCCAGCTTGTCTTTGGCCAGCAAAGCCAACATGCCGCCTTCATTTTTCATGCCGACTTTACCGCGCAGGTAACGCAACCTCGGCACAATTTCCGGTTCAAGCCCGTAAAAGCGGATCAGGCGACTGTCATCAGCCAGCAGATTGGATTCCGGCTGATGCTGCAGAAACACCATGGGCGTAACCGGCAACATCATTGATTCGTAGGAGGCGATGCGGGAAACCTCGACCACGCCCTCGAGATAACGCTTGAGAAACTCCTGCAAGGCCCAGAGATACAGGCCGCCCACCACGCTGAGCATGACATGGTTGCTGGTGCCGCTCTCCTCATTCGACAGTGAGGCAATAGCATTGCGAATCATCTTGAGCAGCAGCACATTCACGGCCGGCACCCAGGGTGCGGCATCCATCTGATCCTGTTTCCAGCCCTGCTCCCACAGCACTTCGCACACCTGCAGCAGCGCCGTAGCCCCTTTCGGGTCGGCGCACCAGTGATGCAGCATATCGCGCGACAGGTGCGGATTCTGTTTGCGCAGATAGGCCACCATGGTTCGGATTCGATCATCCATGGCCGGCAGCACATGGGCGGATACTTTTTCGCCATTCACCATATAGCGAATGGCGTAGTCCTGCAGCCTGTGCAGCGAACCGGAAATCGTTTTTCTAACCTCGGGGTGAATGGCATAGGGAATATATTCACCGGCATCCTGCCCCGACACGCGAATAGGCAGACGCCTGACCTCTACCGTACAGCGATCAGCCGGCTGCTCCAGCCGATTCAGAATCGGCCTGTACCAGCTCCAGCGAAATGTAAAATAGTCGGGTGAAATCATAGGCCAGCCAGTTTCCTTTCATTGCTTCGGATAATCAAGTCACGAAGCACAAGCAGTGCCAAAGTAAATCCATGGATGGACTTTTCCGGTAACCTGCTACTATTGCCCGCATGTCTGCAGTTTTCCGTACCATTGTCACATTTGTTCTATACCTGTTGCTATCTATGACAGCGCCATTCATGGCGGCTGCCGTCGAAATTGCCGTCACCTTACCACCACTGGCAGGGCTGGTAAAAATGCTCGATGCAGAGGCGGAGGTGATGTGTCTGCTGCCGGCCGGCGCCGACCCGCATCGTTTCCAGTTGCAACCGCGCACGCTCGAAAAACTGGCCAGAAGCAGGCTGCTGATCCGCGCTTCCTTTGATGATGGTGGCTGGCCGCTGCCGCCGAATCATGAAAACGTATTCGACATCTGGCCGGACAAGGATCATGGATGGGTCAGCCCTCAAGCGGTGCGTAGCATCCTTCCCGCCCTTGCAAAAGCCCTGATCAAGTTGCACCCGCAACAGGCTGAAGCCATCAACCGTAATCTGGACACAGCCATAACAGCGACGCAGACGATTGAAAAACAGTGGCATCAGACACTGGCAACGGTCAGAACCTCGGGCGTAATCATGCAACACCCTTCCTGGCGGCGACTGATGAACGATATGCAGGTTCCCATACTCAATGTACTGGAGTCCGGCCATCACGGTCACGAACATGGCCCACATGCACTGGATGAATCCCTGCATGACCTCGAAGCACATCCGGGAGCCTTGCTGATCAGCGATGCGGGACACAACAATCGCGCTCTGGAGTGGCTGCAGCAGCACAGCACACAGAAACAAAATCATGTCACGCTGGATGCCCTGAGTGGCTGCGGCACCCGCTGGGATCAACTGATGCTGCAAAACCTGCAGCAGTTTGAGGGGCTGAGTCACTGATGGCGCAGAGCATCGTCAACATCAGTCACCTGAGCTTCGGGCCGGCCAACAAGCCGGTTCTGGACAATATCAGCCTGAATGTGGAGGCCGGTCACTTCATGGGTATTGTCGGCCCCAACGGAGCAGGCAAAAGCACCCTGATCAATATCATTGCGGGACTGATTCAACCTGATGGCGGCCATATCGACCTGATGGGCGAATGCCTGACCCGCTTCAGCCGCCACCGCCTGCTCAAACAGATCGGTTTTTTACATCAGCTGCATGACCACCAGCCCCGGCTGCCGATGCGCGTGCGTGATGTGGTCGCCATGGGACTTGCCAATTATGCCACCCCCTGGAAACGGACAAATGAGCAACAGTCGATTATGGATGCGCTTGCGCTGGTGGATATGGCGGAACTTGCCAACAGGGATTTCCGTCAACTCTCCGGCGGCCAGCGGCAACGCGTGCGCCTTGCCCGTGCTCTGGTCAAAAAACCGAAGTTGCTGCTGCTCGATGAACCTTCCGCCGCACTCGACAGCGTCAGTCAGGACAGGCTGTTCCGCCTGTTGAGGAAACTCTGTGATGAGACCGGCATGTGCGCCATCATGGTCGAGCATGATATTGCCGCCATCAGCTCGCATGTCGACTCCGTCGCCTGTCTGAACCGCCAGATTCACCACCATGCCATGAAAGGTGAAAACATCCCCGATGATGTCTGGCGCGCCATGTATGGCGATCACATCCAGATTGTTGCCCATGACGCAGGCTGCATCGGCTGCCACCCGGAAACAGGAGCCCATCATCATGGTTGAACTGTTGACGGATTTTATCGCCAGCCCCGTGATGCAGGCCAGCCTGTTGCCGGCACTGCTGATTGCCGTGGTCACCGCCTCCATGTCCGTGATGGTGATGGCGCACCGCCTCTCTTTTCTCACCGTCGGTGTTTCGCATGCATCGCTGGCCGGTCTTGGCCTTGCCGTATCGCTGTCACTGCCTTTGCTGCCGGTAGCTACCGTGTTTGCCGTGGTCATCGCGCTACTGCTGGCGCTGATGCCTGAACGACAGGGCATTTCCGAGGATGCGGGAACCGGCATCCTGTTTGCCGGCTCCATGGCGCTCGGCATCGTGCTGATTTCCACGGCCACGACAACACGCGTGGACCTGTTCGGCCTGCTCTTCGGCAATATCCTGACCGTCTCTGCTGAAGAGAAAATATGGCTCTACTTTCTTGGCGGGCTGATTCTGGTTGCCATGTTGCTGGCTTCGCGCGCATGGTGGAGCATCGCCTTCGATGCAGTGACCGCCGAGGCCTCGGGCCTGCCGGTCGGTCTGCTGCGCATGCTGCTCTACGGACTGGTCGGACTGACCGTCATCCTGTGCGTCAAACTTGCCGGCATCGTATTAACAGCAGGGCTTCTGGTGCTGCCTGCTGCCTGCGCCTGGCTGTGGGGAAGATCGCTGGCAGGGCTGTGGTTGCTGTCCGTTCTGTTTTCTATAACCGGCACACTGGCCGGACTGATCTGGTCCTACGCCTATGAATGGCCTTCCGGTGCCTCGGTTGTGCTGGCACTATGCGTCATCTTTACAGCAAGCTGGCTATTTAATTGGGGGAGAACATGGGGCAATCAGAACGACAACAAGGGGTAAGAGCAGGCATTATCGTCCGTTTTTTCGCCAGCGCTTACGACCTCACCATTCTGTTCGGCGTCACCATGCTGATGGTCGGCATCCCGATCACCATCAGTATCGAAATGTTCGGGCTCACACCGCCGAAATGGCTGCAGGGACTACTGTTTCTTACTGTTATTTTCGCCTACTTTGTCGGCTTCTGGGCCAAGGGGGGTGCTACGACCGGTATGCGCCCGTGGAAACTGCGGCTCGCCATGCTGGAAACCGGTGACCCGTTGAGCTGGTTTACCGCATGTGTACGTTTTGCCGGCCTGATGACCACCTGGCTGGCACTGGGCATGACCCTCTGGTACATCGTCACCAGAGACACCGGCCACTTCCTCTTTTTTGTCGCGGCAAGTATTCCTGCCCTGAGTATGCTGGTGATGGTGCTCAGCAAGGAGAAACTGGCCCTGCACGACCTGATCTCCGGCTCTGCCGTTTATCGCCTGAAGCTGAAATAATCAGCTGACAGGAAGAACCGGCTTTTATACACCGTCGGAGAGGCAGGCGCGTATCATCCGACTGATGGTCTCGACACTGTAGGGTTTACTGAGCACCATCTCTTCACGGACACCGCTGTCTGCCAGCACATCACTCTTGTCATAACCGGTACAGAAAATCACCGGCACATCACTACGGACCCGGTGCATCTTTTCAGCCGCTTCCACCCCACCCATGTGCGGCATCACCACATCCATCAGCACCAGCCTGATGTCGTGCTGATGCGCCGCAAACATCTCGACAGCCTGCAGACCATCAGGCGCCTCCAGCACCACATACCCCAGCGCTTCCAGCACCGCTTTGCCCTTACTTCTGAGCATTTCCTCATCATCCACCAGCAGAACCGTTTCACCCTGTCCTGCTACAGCCCGCATAAATGCGGCAGATGCCTTCCTGATTTCAGTCTCCAGCAGCGGCAGATAGACATGCATGCTGGTGCCTGTCCCTTGCGATGAGACCACATCGACATATCCGCCATGCATCGCACAGGCGCCGTAGACCATAGATAAGCCAAGGCCGGTGCCTTTGCCCACCTCTTTGGTGGTATAAAACGGATCAAAAATATGTTGCAGCTTCTTTTCGCTGATGCCGCAGCCGTTATCGGATACCGTTAAATGGGCATACGACCTGCCCCCGCCTTCCGGATGCGCTTCAAGAAAGGCGGCATCAGGGGTAAAAGCGCTGATTTCCAGAGTGATTTCCGGATGTTGTTTCTCGCTTACCGCATCACGCGCATTATTCAGCAGGTTGATCACAATCTGCTGAATCTGGGTGACATCGCCATGCACCGGCAAAGACTGCGCAGCAAATGCGGTGTGCAGATCAATATTTTCCGGAATACTCAAGCGATGCAGCTTGAAGGTCTCTTTGACGAAGGCAGTCAGATCGACATCCTTCTTCTGCAGCGGGCTTTTTCTGGCAAAAGCCAGCATCTGCCTGACCATGTCGGCCGAACGGAAGCAGAGCTGTTCCACCATCTCAATATCATACAGAGCCGAGGGCAGGGCAGATGTTTTACTTTTGAGCAGGAACAGCCGGCCTGGCATACCGGCCAGAGCGTTATTGAACTCATGCGCCACGCCGCCAACGAGCGTGCCCAGCGATTCCATCTTCTGGGACTGCAGCAGCTGCTCTTCCATCTTCTTGTGTTCAGTAATATCGCGCTGAATATTGACCTGACAGATGATATTGCCGCTCTCGTCCAGCACCGGAGCCACATTGCGTTCAACGTAACGGAAACTGCCATCCTTGCACTTGATGATCATCTCTCCGCGCCAGACATTGCCCTGCCTGACCGTCTCCAGCATCTCAACATAAAAGGAGCGCGGATGCCTGCCGCTGCGCATGATTTTGGTGTACAGCCCCACAGCCTCGGCGGCCGAAAAACCTGTCATCGACTCAAAAGCCGGATTCACATAAAGCATGCGCGAATCCAGATCGGAAATGATGATGGCATCCTGGGCATGTTCAACCGAAGCCACCAGACGCGCCATCTGTTCGCGCGCCTTTTTCTGCTCGGTCACATCCCAGAACATGCCAAGCACGCCCGTGATCTGACCCTTCTCGTCACGTGCAGGCGCTTTTACCGTATGGATCAACCGTTCCTCGCCATCGAACACTATAATTTCATCAATGTCCTCTGTTGTGCCGCGGGACATAATGCGCTTGTCATCGCGTTGAAACGCTTCGGCAATATAGGCCGGGAAAAAATCATGGTCATTCCTGCCAACCAGTGCTTCGGGAGTTGTGCCCAGATCATCGGCATAGTTTTTACTGCACGATATATAATGCGAGTTTATATCCTTGATAAAAAAGCGTTGCGGTAAGTTTTCAACCAGAGTGCGGTATTTCTGTTCACTCCGTTTCAACAGCGCTTCAGCTTGCTGCAAACGGGCATGTGACAGCGAACCGGTAAGTGAGGCGGCAAACTTGTCGACCACACTCTTGAGCTGATTCACCGATCTGGCCGACAGCGATGTTGATGTCGAATAGAGCTCCAGCACGCCCAACTGCGCAAGCGGATAAAGGATAAACGTGCCGACGGCAGGGGAGCGTTCGCCCCTGATCATCCCAGCCTCGATACTGTCAGCCTCAATCAGCAGTGGCCGCTGGCTCCCGGCAACCCGGGCAAACGGGTGCATAACATCCTGCAGATCATGCGCATTGAAGCTTCTTCTCGGGTTTGCATAGAGTAAAGTAAGCTCTGAACCCGAACCTGCCGACAGCAGTTCAGGTCGAACCCAGACAGCCGCCTGTGGAATATTCTTCCTCGCCTGCAGAATATTGAGAAAGCCCTCACAGTTTTTCTGCGGCTCAAGCGCCGTGCCAATCGCCAGTGACAGCTCGTACAACACCAGTACATCATTGATGATGGCCGCATTGGCGGACGTTTTATTCATGCAACAGACCGATCACAACCGTTTTATTGAACAGCTCAAGATAATCATCGCCATAAGAGGAGATCTCCCCAAGCGTTACCGCGCCTTCCGGCAGGCACTGCTGTCCCGTTTCTTTCAGCCTGTGACACACCGCTTGCAGCTCTGTTTCAAAGGCAGCACCCAGAGCCAGCGTGCGCGAATAACAGTCAATGATCAGACAGTGGGACGCCTGTTTATGACAGGGCAGTTGACAGTCATCCACAGCCTTCGATGCAGCTTCAATCAGCGAGTCGCTGTTGCCATGCAGCAGGTACATCACCGAATTTTCCGGCACACTGGAAACAAACTGAATCGCGCCGCCCTCTTTCATGGCAATCGGATCACGCACCACATCCTCCTGCCCTTCGCGAAACAGCCCTAACGGAAACAGACTTGCCCAGGCATAGAAGTCGTCGGGGGCAACTTCTTGATGGCCATACTTCTGAACCGATGTCTTATAGACATCAAAGGCCGATTCCCAGTTCAGTTCCAACGCGGTATTTTTTTGGCTG
>Ga0210044_10011399_pt1 | contig 10366 bp, 8 predicted proteins | sample CryGey13umfilter_2_FD_183959 | JGI IMG/M metagenome (GOLD analysis project Ga0210044, IMG submission 183959) | Groundwater microbial communities from aquifer in Utah, USA - Crystal Geyser 4/9/14 3 um filter (SPAdes) (version 2) | ecosystem: Environmental > Aquatic > Deep subsurface > Groundwater...
TTTCGCATGCGCAACCTGATCGTTGATCCCACCGCCGATATCCAGGGTCAGATGGGGCTGTTGAACACTTTGCAGGGCCAGCTTGCCGCCGCGTTGATCGACATTGACCTGCTGCGTGAAACCACCCGCGACAGTGATCCGCGCATGACCACGCTGGAACGCCGGATCGCGGTGATTCAATCCCGCATTGCCGAGGAACGCTCGCGGTTCGGGGCCGGTGGCAAAGGCCCGGGCGGCGAGGATTACGCCACCCTGGTGGCCGGGTTCGAGCGGCTGGACGTTGATCGGCAGTTTGCCGAAACCGCCTATATGTCGGCGCTGGCGGCCTATGACGCGGCGCTGGCGGGCGCACAGCGCACCTCGCGCTATCTGGCGGCGCATATCAAGCCGACCCTGGCCGAAAGTTCGCGCTACCCCGAACGCGGGGTGATCCTGGGCCTGGGCCTGTTGTTTGCCTTCCTGATCTGGGCCACCGGGGTGCTGGTCTATTATTCCGTGCGCGACCGGCGGTGATCGGGGCGATGGCGGCAGGGCGGGCACGATGATCCGGCTGATCAACCTCAGCAAGACCTTCTGGGTGCGCGGCGTGCCCAAGGTGGTGGCCGACAACATCAGCGCCACCTTTCCCACCGGCGCGCGGGTCGGGCTGCTGGGGGTGAACGGTGCCGGGAAATCCTCGCTGTTGTCGATGATTGTGGGCACGCTGGCCCCCGATAGTGGCGAGGTGATCTCGGATGGCACGATTTCCTGGACGGTCGGCTTTCTGGGCAGTTTTCACCGCGATCTGACCGGGGCGCAGAACACCCGTTTCGTTGCCCGCATCTATGGCGTCGACACCCAGGGCCTGAGCGATTTTGTCGAGGACTTTGCCGAATTGGGGCAGCAGTTCTACCAACCTTTCCGCAGCTACTCCTCGGGGATGCGCTCGCGGCTGTCGTTCGGGGTCTCGATGGGAATCCGGTTTGATACCTATCTGGTGGACGAGGCCACCAGCGTCGGCGATGCGGTGTTCCAGACCAAGAGCAACCGGGTGTTTCTGGATCGGATGCATCAAAGCAGTGCGGTCGTGGTGTCGCATTCGATGGGCAAGCTGCGCCAGCTTTGCACCATGGGGGCGGTGCTGGATCGCGGGCAGCTTTCGGTCTATGCCGATCTGGAAGATGCCATCGCCCATCATATGGCAATCGTGGCCGAGACGCTTGGCTCGAAAGCCGATGCCGAAGAGGTCGAGGATGGCTAGGTTTGGCGGTGCATTGCAAAATGACCCCGGCAAACCGGCAGAGGCATATCCCGAGTGATTACGCCCGCAGCAAGACCGAGAGAGAATCTGATGGAAAACCCCTTCGAAACGCTTGTCAGGACCCGGCCGCAGGACTCTGGTCAGCCTGCTGCGGGTCCGGGATGCCGATGCGTTGCAGCAACCGGCCCCGTGGCGCAACCTGATGCTGAAGTTCGGCCCGGAAAGCTTCGAGATGACGATTCATGATGTGCAACTATTTGTCGCAACCACGCATGGGGAATCTTCGAGTCCAACTCAAAACTTGTCGAACGATATCATCCGACATTCCCCAAGTGACATGGCGCTTGACGTATTGATCTGAACCGCCCCGGGTTTGCGCTTCAGGAGTTGCGTGGGGATCAGTTCAGCGCCGGTCATCATCGAGCTCCTCGACGGGCAGGCCGGCGGCCTGCATCATAATTTGGGCGAGCGTAATTGCCGCCTTCGCCCGCGCCGCAAGATCAACCTGTGGACTGCCAGTTTTCATACCGGCGCAGACGTGAACGTCCAACATCCAACCCGGAATCGACACAACAATTCCAGACGGCCCCTCCACCTTGAGGAACTGACCCGTGGCACGATGCTCAACCCGCCGCACGCCGGTGCGGATCAGCGAGGCGAGGTCATGCGTCACGTCTTCCGGACGGCCCGGCTTTCGATCCGAAGCGAGTGGTTGAACCCGGGCGGGACAAGCTGTAGCGTTTCACCGATGCGTGCGTCCGATGCTGCGGGTGGTTGTGTCTAGCCGCCTGAATCTAAAGCACTTTCAGGTGCCCGCAGCCAGTCTCGCCAAATTTGTGAATAACGCGGGGTAAGATGTTGATTAGGTGTTGACGGTATCCCGAACGATCAGGAGCACAGCGTGTCACTGTTTTCAGAAACACATTCCCAGCTTTTGCCGTTTCTACGGCATGATGAGTCCGCCCTGACATCGGGCCCGCTGCGCGAGGTCCTGCACAACCTTAGAGAACGTCTGATGCAGAGCTATTGCGTGAATGCTTTTGTGGCATATGAGCGCTATCTCGAGATTTTTTCGATCCGCATGGGCAACCGCAATCTTCAAGAGGGGTTTACGCTGGTAAAGTGGGATTTCTTCGAACGAGAGTTCCAGAATGACCCTTCACGGTCAGACGTCGTGGTCGGCCTGGCTTTCGCCAAGATTAATACCCGGGAGGTCGCCCGGGGCAGGCATCTGCTGCGACGTATTGCCGTATCTGGGTTCAGGGAGCGCGATCTTGCGCGCCAGCTTCTGGGCCGGTTTGTATAAGCACGCTTTTATCTTGAGGATTTTCCAGTGATTTCAGTTTTGATGACCGTAGGAGACATGCCGGTGGAACGTCGCGCGCCGGTGCTCGACGCACTCCGCAACAACCTTGCAAATCCTCGAGTTCGCGACATCCACGTCATGACCGAAGGCAGCATCGACTGGATGGTCAGGGCCGTCGGCACCGAGGCATCACGCCTGCACCTGCACCGGGCGGCGGTGCGGCCCACCTTCGCGATGCTGTTCGACCTTGCCAATATCCTTCTTGCCAACGGATCGGGCACGGTTGCGTTGATGAACGGTGACATCAGCATCGCCACGGCCGCGGATGCCGAACGGATGCAGGAGGCTTTTGACAGCCTTGCCGATGTGGTGGAGCCCGTCGTGCTGGCACTGTCGCGCCATGAAACCGAAGGCGGAAGTCCGCAGATCGACCTTTATGACGGCAGTGGTCTGCCGAACTTCCTGTCGGCGGATTGCTGGGTCTTCCAGACGCCGATCAAGGTGACGCGCGAGCTGTTCTACGCCCCCGGTCAGATGAACTGCGACATGTTCCTGGCCCATGACCTGATCAGTTCGGGCTACCGGCTGTTCAACCCCTGCCTCGACATCGTGCTCATGCATCACGAGTCGGCCAAGGACGATACGTTCTACCGGGAAAAGCTCGGCGAGGAAGCGGTGCAGAATCTGCTGGAGCGGCATGCCGGGCAGAACAGCATTGTTCCGTTCAACTACGTCGGCGTTCCTTGGGTCAAGATCGACTGGTTGCGGGCAGGCTATCGTCCGGGCCCCGCCAGCCCCCATGGCAGGCGTCTCATGCTGGTGGTCCCCGCAGGCCGGGAGGCAGAATTTTCCGAACAGATACCCCGTCTCAAGACACTGGTCTCTGAACATGACCTGGAGGTGCATGTGATCTGTGACGGCAGCCTTGATCAACTTGTGGCTGAGAATGCGAGCGAACTTGCGGAACAGCCGCGCATTATTCTGGTCGCGCCCAGGGACGGTTTTGAGTCAGTTCAGCGAAGTTACCTGCAAGGTCAGCAATACAGCTTCGAGCGTTTGGCCTTCGTCGGCGAGCTGTCGCGCCTGACGCCGCAGGTTCTGGCCGAAGCCGAAGGGTTTTTCGTGGGCATGGGCATGGCCGAACCGCCTGCCGGGATTGCCATCGGCTGCACCCTGGTGACCTCGGTGTTCCGCTCTGATCCGTTCATCCGCGGCTTCATCAACAATTCGGTCGCGCTGACCGGCTATGATGACCTGATCGACCACATCTTTCTGGTGTCGAAGCTGTCCGAGACCGAAGTTGCCGCCCTGTCAGACCTGTTGCATCGCCATCCGAATGTCATGGTGATCTGGAACCGCGATGACCCGGGGCTGTATAATTGCTGGAACATCGGCATCCGTCTTTCGCGGCGCGATTATATATCGAACGCGAACGTTGACGATCTGCGCGACCCGCGCCATGTGGTGACCCTGATCCGCGATCTGGAGATGCATCCCGAAGCGCTGGTGGCAGCAACGGCGCTGAACCCATTCCACCAATACCCTGAGGATGGCGGCCTGCCACAAGAGCGGGCCGGCTGGTATAGTGATCGGGCCGGGCCCTTCGGCTTTTTCGACCTCGCGCAACTATCGGCGGAGGAGCCGCTGACGCTTGTGCCACACAACATGCCCCATTGCATGCCGGTCTGGCGCCGGTCGCTGCATGACCGCTATGGCTGGTTTGACGAGCTGCGCTTTGGCACCTATGCCGACTGGGCCTTCTGGCTGAAAGTGCTGCAGGATGGCGCGACAGGCTGGATGGAGCGCGAGGCGCTGAGCTTTTATTTCGTCAACCCGACCTCGCACAACCGCCGCGGCAGCGATCTGGAACGGTTGCACAAGCTGGTGGAAGACGAATTTCTTGGTGCCTTCATCGCCAGGCGCGACGGCACCCCGCCGCATGCGACCCGGCGGATGCCCGAGGTGTCGCGCAAGTTGAACCTGACCGGGCGCGATCAGGTCTTCGGCACCCATCGCAACAGCTTCAACCGCCTGATCCAAGCCCTGGATCCACTTGATCGGAGCGACGGCCAGGGCTGCCGCTTCGTTCCTTTCCTTGAACGCTATTTCGTCTGGGGCGACGACCCCTGCGAGGCCGCATCAAGCAACCCCGAACCCATCACCGAAGACTGGGTCGGCATCCTGCACGTGCCGTTCGATGCACCGCCATGGTTTCACCCCGAGATCTGCCCCGAGAGTTTCATGGCCACCCCGCTGTGGCAGGCGTCGCGCCCGCATTGCCGTGGCATCCTCACGCTTTGCGCCGATCTCGAGGCCGACCTGCGTGCCTTTCTACCTGGAATCCCCACCCTTGCGGTGCACTTTCCAACCGACACCGACGTGCACACCTTCGACATCTCGGCCTACCTTGCCCGCCCCCGGGTGGTGCAGGTTGGCGACTGGCTGCGCAAGCTGCAGGCGATTCACCGGCTGCGCGCGCCGGGGCACGAGCGGGTGATCCTGATGAAAGGTCAGACCGAATCCTACCTGCAACGCGAGATCGGGCTGTTCGGCGACCGCCGGGACCCTGCGGTTATAGCCCGCACAATGGTGCCGAACGACGAATACGACCAGATCTTGTCAAGTTCGGTGGTGCTGTGCCTGATGTATGCCACCGCCGCCAACAACGTGGTGGTCGAATGCATCGCCCGCGCCACACCGATTCTGATCAACCCGCTGCCTGCGGTGGTGGAATATCTGGGGCCGGACTATCCGCTTTTCGCCCGCGACGAGGCCGAGGCGGATCTGCTGCTGCGCAATCCCAACCTCGTTCACGCCGCCCATCTTTATCTGCTGGAGCGCCGCAAGACGATTGACCTGACCTATGCGGGCTTCTGCCGCAATATCGCCGCGTCCGAATTCTATGCCCGGCTCTAGATCTGCGCCGGGGGCAAACCGGACCCCTGTGGACTTGACGGCTCCGAACTGGTTATGAACGTGGAAAGGGATGGGCAGAGAATGCGGGCACTGATTTGCGGGATTGGCGGGCAGGACGGCAGCTATCTGGCCAGGTTTCTGCTTGGGCAGGGCTATGAGGTCTGGGGCACATCGCGCGATGCCCAGACCGCCAGTCTGACCAACCTCAAAACGCTGGCAATCGAGAAACAGGTGCGTGTGCTGTCGATGGCCCCGAACGATTTCCGCAGCGTCTTTCTGGCGGTTGAGCGCAGCGATCCGGATGAAATCTACTACCTCTCGGGCCAAAGCTCGGTCGGGCTGTCGTTCGAGCAGCCGGCCGAGACGTTGGAGAGCATCCTGTCGGGGGTGCTGAACCTGCTGGAAGTGGTCCGCATGCTGGCCAAGCCGATCCGCATCTACAATGCCGGGTCCAGCGAATGCTTTGGCGACACCGGCGACAGGGCGGCGGACGAGGATACCCCCTTCAGCCCCCGCAGCCCCTATGCGGTCGCCAAGGCCTCGGCGCATTGGCTGGTGGCCAATTACCGCGCGGCTTACGGCATGTTTTGCTGCACCGGCATCCTGTTCAACCATGAATCCCCGCTGCGTCCGCCCCGCTTTGTGACGCGCAAGATCGTGGCCGGGGCGGCGCGGATCGCCGCAGGGTCAGGGGAACGGCTGACCCTGGGGCGTCTTGATATCTGCCGCGACTGGGGCTGGGCCCCGGAATATGTCGAGGCGATGTGGAAGATGCTGTCAGTCGAGCGGGCCGAGGATCTGGTGATTGCCACCGGGCATACCGCCCCGTTGCAAGATTTCGTCGCGGCGGCGTTTGCGTTCCACGGGCTGGACTGGCAGCAGCATGTCGATATCTCGGCCGAGTTCACCCGCCCCAGCGACATCCTGATCAGCCGTGCCAATCCCGCCCGCGCGCTGGACCGCCTGGGCTGGCAGGCCACCACCCGGATGGAAGAGGTCGTGCAGCGCATGTCGCTGGCGGAACGGGTACCGCTGTCGATAGCTGAAAACCCCCAAGAACAAAGGCCGATCTCATGACAGCCCCGCATCCGACTGCAATGGTTCTTGGCAACTGCACCGGCGCTAGCATCGCGGCTGCTCTGCCGAAAAGTGGGTTCTTCGCGAAGGTCGATTCTGCGGTGGTTTTCAGCCTGCCGACCGAAAAACGCGCGCTGCAGGCGCAAGAGCTGGGCGCTTATGACTTCATTCTGACGATCGAGCACGGCGATCAGTTTGGGCCTTTGGCAACGGCAACACTGAAAGAAACTTATTCCGGCAAGGTCTTCACCCTGCCGACCCCGTTCTTTTCCGGCCTGATGCCGGATATGGTTTACCTGAGAAGGAACAATCAGATTACGCGTGCTGAAGGTGTTCTGGGGGATTATCACAGTGGTCTGATCCTGCAGGAATGCAAGGATGGTCTTTCGCAGGCTGATGTCGTGAACCGCTATGAAAGCGGCGCGGCATTTGATCGTCTGGACATTCGGGGTGTGTGGAATGACAGCCTGAACGAATTGAAATCGCGCGAGGCGCACACTGATATCGCGCTTTCCGACCATATCGAAAGCCGGATCGATTCCGGCATGATCGTGAACGATTTTCTGACGATGAACCATCCGACCGAAGGGCTGATCAACCATATCGCCCAGAAATTCGTGCTTGCAGTCATCGGCACACAAGCCCGGATAACGCCGCTGGAGGCCTCCGAGCACCCTCTGAATGCAGGTATCCGCTGGCCTTTGCACCCTGCCGTGGCCAGCACCATGGGCCTGCACGCGAAACCGGATACAACCTACAGAATACGTAAAGGCCTGGAATACATGGAGTTTTCCGCAGCCGAATTTGCACGGCGAAGCTATGCGTATTTCTGCATATCGAATTTGCCGACGGAATTCGCGGTAGCGTCGCCCCGGCACATCGAAACACATATCAAACCGAGGGGCTAGGATGCGCAGAATAATGATTTTTCATTTTGGCCGAAGCGGTTCAACGGTCCTCCAATACGCAATGAACAGTCATCCAGATATTTTGTCTGCAGGCGAAATATACACCTATACGATTGAAATCGAAAAGAAAGAGATTTCAGACCCGCAGGATTTTTCAAGAATACTCGATACGCGCCAGCCAGTCACTAATTCGGGCAGGAACAATAAAGTTGGTTTTTTTGAACTCAAGTCCGGTAATTTCGTCAATAGGTCCTGCCATGTGCAACTTTCAGATGCTCTTGATGTTCTCAAGAAACAGATTGATGGTGTTATCGTGCTTCAGCGAAGGAATGCCTTGCGTAGAATTGTCAGCGCCGAGCTCGCGCGCATGACTGGCATATATCATGTTGGCGTCCGCCCTGATCCTATAAAGCAAGGACCAATGGAGAAGCCTATCTTTCCCACTAGAAACCTGATAGATTATGCAACTGGCATGACTGGAAAAGATCTGTTGGAACTACTTGTAAAGGCGACAAGGCGGGAAACGGAAATAGTTAATGTTGTTAAAAATAAATTCGATGATGTCATGTTCTTGAAGTATGAAGATGACATAGAAAACGGCATTGATCCTGCAATTTCAAAGATTTTCTCGCGTTATGAAATTCCGATGCAATCGTTAAGTGTGGAGCTCAAGAAAACATCCCGCGGACTGCAGAACGACATAAAGAATTTTGACGAGGTCGATGCAATGCTACGCGGTACGCCCTATTCGTGGATGGTGCATTGAAAGGGCGTTGTCGCCAAACGCTGATCGTGGGCGATTCACATCGTGAATCGAAGCTCCTCGCGGCTTTCAGATCAGCCGTTGAACTTGAAACCTGAACCCGCCGAAGGCCAAGAGATGAAAAAACACAAAGAATTCCGGAATTTTGACCGCTCGAAGCCCGTTGTTTCCCTTCATGTTCCCAAATGCGTCGGCACGGGTTTGTGGCAGGCCCTGCAGGGTGCCTGCAGGCCCTCGTTTCGGAGAATCACATAAACCATATCCGTGAGAACAGCTAGAATAAGTAAGAGGCATCAACATGAAGAAGATTGCGTTTATTTCGTTCGCCCTGGCCAAAGTTTCCAGGCGGCTTTTGCCGAGTCTAACGAGTGGGTGCGCAAGACCTTCTTCCCGGATCGGAATCAGTTGTTTTCACCTTATCGGGCACCCCAGCCTGCAGATGGCAGGCTTGGTGAAGGCGAGCTTCAGCAGATCGCGGATGCCCTGTCGGAGTTGTGGCTTTCACGACCTGATCCTGGGAACCGCGCTGAGAAATGAAAGCCCAATGGCAACCCGCGCGCGGCCATCAGTGGCGCACCGGGCGGTGCGGGCGGCAGATCAGACTGGATGGGTCTTTCCTTTCGCTGGGAATGACCTCAAGAAAGCGGCAGGTTGCATGTGACCGACAGCACCAAAGACCCGTCGGCCAATCACGGATGAATGCCTGAGGGATGAGCGTGGCGATGGATGACGACCAAGTTGAAGATCAGCCCGCAGTCGGACCGCGCTCGAGTCCGGGCGACCTGCTGGTCGCTGTCGCGCCCGGCCATGATTACGCTGCAGCAATCGCGCAGTTGCGTCGGCTGTCGGGCGCAGACGGAACCGGGGTCGGGTTGACGATCCTGCCGGATCTGGCATCGGCGCTGGCCGAGCCGGGCGAGGCCCCGGTGATCCTGCTGCATCTGTCGGCCGTCCCTGCGCTGGCGGCGGCCATGGCACAGCGCGTTGCGCCTTCGGGTGCGCTGGCCGCATGGATGCAGGCGACCGAGGCCGCATTGGCCCTGGTGCGCCGCCACCGGCGCCGGATCACCGTGGTCGATCCTTCATTCCTGGTCGGGCAGGCAAACCATGTGCTTGCGGCGGTCGCTGCGCGCCTTGGGCTTGAGGTTCGTCCTGCGACCGAGCACGAGACGGCGGCGGGCGATGCCGCCGCGATGCAGGCGGCCAGCGGCGAAAATCCGGTCCTGACCGCGTTGGCGCAGATTGCCCTGAGCGAAAGCGCCGGGGCACAAAGCCTTGAATCCGAGCTTGAGGCCCTGATGCCCGGTGGGCCTGATCACCCGGATGACCGGCCCGCTGATCTGGCGGATCAGGCCTTTGCGACCCATCTTGCGCTGGCAACTGATGCCGAAGCGGCGCGGAACCTGCTGGCGGCAAGACTGCCCGCCCTGGCCGCCGAACTGCAGGCGCTGGCCAGCGAACGCGATCTGCTGCTCGAGCAGGTCACCCAGATGCAGCAGGCGCTGGTGCAATCCGATGCCGGGGCCACAGCCCTGGCGCAGCAGCTGGAGGATGCCCGCGCGCAGGCCGCTGCCGAGCAGGCGGGTCTGCAGGCCGGACTGGCGGCGGCCACAACGCAGGCGGCAAGACTGCCCGCCCTGACCGCCGAGTTGAAGACGCTGGCCAGCGAACGCGATCTGCTGCTTGAACAGATCACCCAGATGCAGCAGGCGCTGGTGCAATCCGACGCCGGGGTCACAGCCCTGGCGCAGCAGCTGGAGGATGCCCGCGCGCAGGCCGCCACGGGCATCCGCGCCGCCGAGATTGAACAGGGCGCGCGCGAGGCCGTTCTGGGCAACGAAATCCTGCGTCTTGGTATGGTGCGATCCGAACTGCTTGACCGGCTGGAGACCCTGCAATCTGCGACAGCCCAGCAGTTGGCACAACGCGACACCGAGATGGCCAGCACACGCGAGGCTCTGGCAGATCTGCGGCGGGAACTTGATGCCGTCTATGCCTCGCGGTCCTGGCGCGTGACCGCTCCGATCCGACGGGTGCGCCTTGCCCTGACGCCGCGAGGCAGATCGGATGAGTGATCCGGTTCTTGACCATTTGCAGCTTTTGGCGGCGGAACGCCCGGTATCGCTGATCCTGCATATCGGGGCGGGGGCGTGTCG
>Ga0210044_10011400_pt1 | contig 10366 bp, 11 predicted proteins | sample CryGey13umfilter_2_FD_183959 | JGI IMG/M metagenome (GOLD analysis project Ga0210044, IMG submission 183959) | Groundwater microbial communities from aquifer in Utah, USA - Crystal Geyser 4/9/14 3 um filter (SPAdes) (version 2) | ecosystem: Environmental > Aquatic > Deep subsurface >...
GTTCTTTCGAAAAACCGTTTTCACTTATGATTGTTTCAAAGAAGGAAGGCCTCTTTATAAGCTCAGAATATGTTGCAATTGAAGGGTTTGTCATGAAGGTAACCGGGTTAACTGCCTGCTCGAATGAAGATGCTGGAGCAGACGTTCCAATGTTTGGGTTTGCTACAAGGAAAGTCGTTGTGGCCTCATATACTTTCGGTAATACAAAATAACTCAATAGCCCACTGACTAAGACTGCAACAAGAGTGATACTGATGATAAGTTTCTTTCGCCTAACCAGCACATTAATGTAATCTCTCAATTCAATTTCTTGTTCGTCCACCTTTACCTCCTAAAAAAGCTAAAAAATTTAACTTTTCAAATATAATTTTACGCATTTTTATCTTTCTGTCAAGAATTTTATGTAAGGTCTCTATTCCACCCTCTCTGTCACCCTGAGCCGTTTTTGCGCAATCCCTTCCTCGACGAAGTCGAGTGGGTCTCGTATTTAACTACGAGATTCTTCCTCGCAAAAAGCGCTCATCAGAATGACCACGATTGTTTTGTCACCCTGCCCTTCTCCGTCACCCTGAACAAAGTGAAGGGTCTCGTATTTAACTACGAGATTCTTCCTCGCAAAAAGCGCTCATCAGAATGACAAAGGCTTGCAATGACTCTGTTTTTTTTGCTGACTGCCTTACAACCAAAATAAAAAACTTAGAACATTTGCCACGGAATTGCAATTACATCCCTTGCTATTTTCATAATACTGTTTCCATTGTAAATGATAACTCCTGCAACCATATTTGGAACATATTCCTTAAGGTGGAGCAAATTCTTTGCATCTTTAAAATCCACATTATCACCCAACTTTACTTCTATGCCAACCGCATTGTGTCCCAATTCGACCACAAAATCAACTTCAATTCCGCCGATCCTTTTCCTGAAAAAGTTAACCTTGAAGTGAAAAATCTCCGCCAGACTCAAGAGGTATAAAAGTATCATTCCCTCAAATAAATGTCCTGCAAATTTATCATCAAGGCTACTTGAACTCTTAATAGCTGCAAGATATGCTGCAAGGCCTGAGTCGATAAAATACCCCTTAGGTATCTTAGTAATTGATTTTGATTTGTTTACAGTATACGGTCGCAGTCTTGTAAAAAGCAAAGACTCCTCAAGAATATTCAGATACCTGTGAACAGTTGGCTGACTTATACCTGTGTCGTTAGATATGCCAGTTTGTTCAACAAGTGAACCTGTTCTTAGAGCTAAAAGCTCCATTACTTTTCTAAAATCAGGCAGCGAGGAAATGTTTGACAAATCCCTTAGATCTCTTTCAAGATATGTGCGTACATAGCTTTCCCACCACAAATATATCTGCTCCTCTGTCTCAATTTCAAAAAGCCTGGGCATAAATCCCCTGAAAAGTAATTTTTTGAGACTTAAACTACTTTTAACGGTTACATCAACAGGGAATTCTCCATCAAAAAGTTTTATAAACCAATGTGGTACATATTTTCTATCCCATTCGGCTGGCACAAAAGGATGAAGTATGTTGTAGCTTGCTCGTCCTGCAAGGCTTTCAGTGACACTTTTCATAAGCAGCAAATTCGCCGAACCTGACAAAACAAAACTTGTCTTGACATTCTCATCAACGATTTTCTTTATTGCAACCATAATCTTTGGAGACTTTTGTGCTTCATCAATTATCACCTTCTCTCCACTTAAAAGAATCTCAAATGGGTCCTTTTCAATTTGTGCAAGTACATCGAAATCATCAAGTGTGAAATACTTGTAGTCATTGAAAATAGATTCGTTTTTTAAAAGAGTAGTTTTCCCCGTTTGCCTTGCACCGGTAAGTACAATGACCTTTGCAAAATCAAGCGAAGCACTTAACCTTTGTGCTATCCATCTCTTTTTGTACATTTTATTCACCTCATGAATAAATTTTATTCATTATCTGAATAAATTATACAAAGATTTACAAAAATATCAAGAGAAAATATGACCTTTGCTTTTTCTTTTGAGGGTAGTTCGAAGGGGGTATTTTCACCCCTTCGATTAAAAGACGAGATTTTTATTTTGAGGAGGTAAACTGACCCTCCTCAATACTCCACCCAAAAAGATTAACTGCGAGATTCCGGATCAGGTCCTAAATGACAAAGAGGAGATTCTCACGGCTCCACACTACGGCGCCACTTGCTTTCGCAAGGGAAAGAGTGCGCGATGACTCTCTTCTCTGTCACCCTGAGCTGTATTTGCGAAGGGTCTAAAGGTTTACCAGTAGAGAGATGCTGAAACAATCCTGAAACAAGTTCAGGACTAAAGGTCTTCCAGCATGACAAAAAGGAAGAGATACTGAAACAGGTGCTTGCCGAAGGCAAGGAAAGGGTTGCGGAGTGACAATATGAGACGGAGATACTGAATAACAACATTTCAGCATGACAACAACAGAGTGTTAAAAAACTTTTAAAAAATCTTTTTTTAGCGTTAGCACTTGCTTCTTTTGAAAAATCTTTCGCCCCCCCATGCATATTTATATATGAAGTGAGAGGTGATTGAAAAGAATGAACAAAAATCTAGAACCCTGGACTGCAACGTTCCAGGGCAGGCTTAAAAAAGGTTTCACTCAAATACCGAATGAAACCCTGGAAGAAATATTTATCAAAGGACTTCTGAGTGAGACTGAAATAAGGATTGCTCTTTACATTATCCGCCAGAGTACTGGCTATCATAGAGATTGGACGAATGAAAGCACTGTGCAAAAGATGGCAGATGATATTGGCATGCGAAGGCCATTTTGCTCTAGAACAATAAATCAAATGATCAGGGAAAACAAAATCATAAGAGAAGGTAATAGGTTTAGGTTTAATGAAAATTACAAAGAATGGAAAGTGTCCAGTAATAGGAACGCTCAAATAGTGTCCCGTAATTTGAACGGTGACTGTCCAGCAATAGGAACGGTAGTGTTCAGTAAATGGAACGGTACAGGCTCAGATAACACAGAGCACATCAACGCTTCGAATAACCTTAAATATACTTTAAAAGAAAGAATAAATAAAGAAGAAAGAAACATTAAAGAAAGAAAAACTTGTCCCCGAAATAAATTAGGGACAGGTTCTGAATTTATTTCAGGAATCATCTTTAACAACGAAACCTTCAAATTAGAAAACATCCCCAAAGAGAAGCTTGAAAAATGGAAAGATGCGTTTCCCCAGACAAATGTTGAAGTGGAATTAAAAAAGATGGAAGCGTGGCTTGCTGCAAATCCTAAAAACAAAAAAGTGAATTATGAAAGATTTATAGTTAACTGGCTCGGCAGAGCCCGCCCTGACCCTGAAACGAGTTCAGGGTTTTCAGGGGCGATAGACAGGTCAGTGCCTAAAAAAGAGCCTGAAAGAATAGAAAGGACGGGCTTTTATGATGCAACAGGAAGGAGGATTGATTGAAATGTTAGACATAGGATTTGAGGGTAAACCTACTGATAAAGAGTGTAGGTTACAAAGGATTAAAAAAATGCCAACATTGCCTTACTTGCTTGAGGCCGAGCAGTATGTGCTGGCTTCTATTTTGATAGACAGGGAAGCAATTGCAGAAGTTTGTGCGCTACTTCAAACCAAAAATTTTTACAGGGAAGAGCACAGGTACATTTTCGATGCGATGCTCAACCTTCATAAGGAGAACATCCCCATTGACATCGTAACTGTTTTTAACAGATTGCAAGCTATGAAGCAGGATGAATTTGCAGGGGGGCTAAGCTACTTGACAGGCTTACTTAACAGCATCCCCAATATCTCAAACGTCTGGTATTATGCAAAAATAGTCAAAGAGAAATCGCTTTCAAGAAAAGCTGCACAGCTTGGGTTGGAAATATCGGAGCTTGGCGCAAAGGAAGACCTTGCAGGCTGCAAGGAAAAGGCAGTGGAGATCCAGAACCTAAATTTGACAAGCGACATCCCTTTATCGGAACTCTACACAGAGGAAGACCTTGAGAGGCTCAAGAGTTCAAAGAGGTTCTTCTGCCAAAACCTGCACAACCTCACTTACAGGCTACCGTTTATGAAAGGCGAAGTCATATACATCGCCGGGCAAACCTCTACTGGAAAGACTCAGTTAGCTCTGAACCTTGCAATGAGTTTCCTTTCACAAGGAGCAAAAGTGGGGTACGTTTCAATGGAGCTTTCCAAGGAACAGCTGCTTGTTAGGCTTCTAAACTGGGAATTCGGAAACGAACAGGTGGCATTGTCGAGCATCGATATAAGGGACCCCCGGTGGTTTAAATATGGGCAGCAATTAGTCAAGCAGGATAAGTTCAAGGACTTCTACTTCAAGCAAGATTTGAACGAATTGGGGGAGATCTCAGGCTGGATTGAGTCCCATAACTTTGACGTGGTCTTTATTGACTACATCCAGATGATTTACCTGGGCAACAAGGTTGAAAACCGAAACTACGAGCTCGGCAAAGCAGCGAGGGAGTTCAGGAGGCTTTCCAGGGGGAGGTGTATGGTCATTATGAGCCAATTCAACAGGAAAAGATTAGGAGAAGACGAAGAGGGCCTGGGAAGGATAAGAGACTCCGGAGAGATAGAGCAGACTTCAACAGGGATAATTTTCATCCAGAGGAAAAAGGACACCGACGGGGTTTTCCAGTATTCAGTGCGGAAGAACCAGACCTACGGCGTTTTATCCGGGTGGCAGGATATAAAGCTCATGCCCAACGGCAAACTAAAAGAATAACCTGATGAACAGATTACAGGTTACAGAGGAATAAACCTGATGAACAGATTACAGGTTACAGAGGAATAAACCTGATGAACAGATTACAGGTTACAGAGGAATAAACCTGATGAACAGATTACAGAGGAATAAACCTGATGAACAGATTACAGGTTACAAAGGAATAAGAGAAGGAGAGGTGAAACAGGAAGGTGTTTACGAATGACCGTTGAAGAACTGTATTTGAAAGAAAAGGACAGGATTGAAAAATTAGCCAAGCACTATGCAAGGATGTTTAGCAGTGAGGCAGAAGATCTATCACAGGAAGGCGCCCTTACCGTTACAGAAATATACGCAAAGTATGGGGCTCTCCCCGATGAAGAACTTTTCAAAGTATCGCACAGGGTAATAAACAGGAAGATATACAAGTATGCCCAAAACGAATACAGGTATAAGACCTGTCCTGACCCTGAAACAAGTTCAAGGTATTCAGGAACAACCTCATCCCTGGAATCTGACGATGCAACAAAAACAAATTATTCGTAGGAAATGAGCAACGAATACAAAGAAGTAAAGAGAATTATAAGCGATGCAATGCTTAAGCTTCCCGAAGATGATTACCAGATCATCTACGAGTTATTTTTCAAGCACACCTCGATCCATCAGCTGTCAAAAAAACTCGGCATCTCTCGCTCCGGAGTTCGATACCGCAAAACCAAGGCGCTCAAGCAATTAAAAAGCATTATTTCAAAAGAGATCGATGGAGAAAATCGCTCAGAGCTGCGGCTCACACGCTCAGGGTGACAGAGAGACGATGTCATTCTGACGAGACAGCCTTTTTGGCGAGGAAGAATCTCGTAGTTAAATACGAGACCCTTCACTTTGTTCAGGGTGACAAAAAGGGGGCAGGGTGACAAAAAGGGGGCAGGGTGACAAAAACGTGTCCTGAACCCTGGACTGCAACGTTCCAGTGCAGGCTTGTTTCAGGATCAGGGTGACAGAAAAAGAAGTTGTCATCCCGCACTCTTTTCCTTGCTAGGCAAGCACTTATTTCAGGATCTCTCCACTGGTAAAAAGAAACAAACTTATTTATTCAGGCCATCAGGAAAAAATTTCATCTCTTTTTTATGGCTCGGAGATCCCGTCCGTGAGAGGTGATTGACCGTAAGCCGATATTGCCAAACTGTTAAGTAAGATCACTCATGTAAAATCAGGTAAAGCCTTTTAGAAAGAAACTCGTTGAATTTAGCTTGCATCTCTTTGTGATGAATAACCATTAGAATGATGAAGGCTGATTCTTTTGAAATAAACAAAATTCTGTATGGATGAGTTTTGGGAAAAGCTCTATATTCATAAATACACGGCTCATAATGTTTTTCTTTCAGCCGTGAAAGCACTTTTGGGGAAATTCCTTTAACAGTATCTACCACACGGCTTTTCAGAGCTTCTGAAATATCGATGTTTTGTAAAGCTACAAATTTAATTTTCAGTAAGTCATCAACTTCTTTGTTTTTGTCTATCAGCTTTTCAATTTCCTTTTCTGCTGTTTTAAGAAGAATCAAATCGTGTGGCACTTTACCAACCTAACTTTTTTTTAAGTTCATCAAACGAAACCGTTCCTTCTTTACCATTCAGCAATTTATCAACGCGACTCTCTAATTCCCTTGCTAAAAATTCGTCAAAAAGCATTTCCTTAAAAGCTTCATCTCCTATCAACTTTCTTAACAGCTTTACCGAAATAATTGCCGTAGAAGGACTACCTCTCCTCGTTACTACAACTGCACTATCCTCTTCTGCCACAATCCTGTTAATCTCAGTAAACCTTTTCTTTGCCTCTCTTGTAGATATAGCTTTTAAAGGAGAGATCTTATTTATATTTATCATATTTTTCCTCCTTGTGCCTATTAATGTAGGCACATTAAGTATAGCATATTTTGTTGGGTGTGTCAAGAGCGCGAATTGCCCCACTAAAAATCTTTTACTCTTCTGGAACCGCCTTCGCGGTAAATCCGATGAAAACGATCTCGGATTACAGAGGATTAAGAGAAGAGTAAATATCCGCCTTTGCTATTAATCTTTTGGAATCTGCTGAAAAAACCTGTCCAGAACTTGTTTCGGATACTCTCTCTTTGTCATACTGGTGAACCTTTAGTCCTGGACTTGTTTCAGGATTGTTTCAGCATCTCTCCTTTCTAATCGAAGGGGTGAAAATACCCCCTTCGAACTACTCCCAAAGGAAATGGCAAAAGCGAGGCTACCACGTCACTTCACTTCGTTTCGCTCCTCGCAGTGACAGAGGAAAAAGGGTGGAGTATGATTCATAGAAAAAGAGCAATGAATACAGAGGAATAAACGAATACAAAGAAATAGAGGAGGGTTTTCCCACCTCCTCAAATTAAATCAGACCCTGAAATGAATTCAGAGTGACGGAGAAGGGCAGGGTGACAAAAAGGTGTTCGTGAGAGACCTCTTATACACTTATGGATTTTTATATACCTTATCATGAGATCCGATTACCCTAAAAAGAATCGTATTTTCATCCAAAAATTCAAATGTGACTCTGTATTTTTGCGTTATTCTTATAGAAAAAATACTGCCTTCAAAATATCCATTTGAACCTTTTATTTTTTCTATGTGAAGAGAGGGATGTTTTAAATCCTCTTTAATTAACTTTAATGTCTTTGCAAAAGATTTTTTTATTTCCGGAGAAAGGTTATTTAAAAGTTCTGTGAACCTATCGGTCTTTTTGAACTTTAGTTTTCCCAATGGTCATTTCCTTTATAAGGTCATCTGCCGAGTAAGATTTTTTTGGTATTCCCTTTTTCTTAAGTTCTAAATCAACCTTTCCTTCTTCTTTTTGCCATTGTTCACTCCAAAACCACAGTTGAGAAGTAGGAATGGCTTTGACTGGTATTAAAGTAATTTTGCCATCTTCAACTTTAATTGCAAGCAAACTGCCCAGCTCCAGGTGAAGTTTCTTCCTGAGAGATGTAGGAATTACAATCCTATACCCTTTTCCTAATTTTATAATGTCACTATCTATTTTTTCCATATTGGTATTTTACCATAGAATCGTTTCCTGTCAATATCGCGAATTGCTTCACAAAAAATCTATTGTAAATTCTAATTTAGAGGGGACACATTCCCCTCTTACTCTTCTGTAACCTGCTGAACAGATTACAGGTTTACTGTTTTCTTACTCTTTTGGAACCGCTTTCGCGGTTAGAGAAGAGTAAATTGCTGACTTTGCAATTTATCGCACTCCTTTTCAGCGAATCCAGAAGAGTAAATCCGCACTCTTCGTGAGCAGATTTACTCCTATTAAAAGACAAAGGAGAAGATTGCTTCAAGGATTGCGCAATGGTGAGGGAAAGAAAGACTTGTCTTGCAATTTAATCGGAAAATATTATAATATTATTCGGTTACAACCGCAATAAATTATAATAATATTACTAAAAGGAGCTATAAGATGATAAGCAGAGAATTAGAAAAGCAATTAGTTCAGCATTTTTTTAGAGGAAAAATCATTATGCTTTCAGGTGCAAGACAGGTTGGTAAAACAACTTTAATTGAAATGCTCTTACAGAAGAGAAAGGAAAAGATTTTATATCTCAATGCAGATGAAACAGATGTAAGAGAATTATTAACAGATACTACCTCAACCAGCTTAAAATCTATCGTAGGCAATCACAAAATTGTTTTTATCGATGAGGCTCAGCGAGTTAAAAATATCGGTATCACTTTAAAGCTTTTTGCTGACCAGATTAAAGATGTTCAGGTTATCGTCACGGGTTCGTCTTCTTTTGATTTAGCTAATGAAATGAATGAACCCCTGACAGGTCGCAAGTATGAATTTATGCTTTTTCCATTATCATTTTCCGAAATGGTTGAACATCATGGTCAGCTGGAAGAAAAACGACTCTTAGAGCACCGCCTTATTTACGGTTACTATCCCGAAATTGTAACAAAACCTGGAGAAGAAAAAGAGCTGCTTAAACTACTCGCAAACAGTTACTTATATAGAGATTTATTAACTTTGGAGCAGATCAAAAAGCCAGTTCTTCTTGAGAAAATACTTAGAGCTTTAGCTCTGCAATTAGGAAGCGAAGTTTCCTACAATGAAGTTGCTCAGCTTGTAAATGCAGATCAAGAAACTGTAGAGAAATATATAGACCTTCTTGAGAAATCTTTTGTACTATTCCGCTTGCCTGCTTTTAGCCACAATGTGCGCAATGAAATTAAAAAAGGAAAAAAGATATACTTTTATGATAATGGAATCCGCAATGCCATCATAGGAAACTTTAATCTTTTGATTAGTCGCAACGATACAGGGGCTTTATGGGAAAATTTCCTTATAAGTGAACGCATGAAATATCTCTATTATCATAATATTAACGTAAAAAGATATTTCTGGCGTACAGTACAACAACAGGAGATTGACTATATAGAGGAGCAGGAGAGAAAGTTATCTGCATATGAATTCAAATGGAATAAGAAAGCAAGAGCGAAATTTCCAAAAACTTTTATCAGGGCATATCCTGACAGCGAAACACATTTAGTCACACAAGGTAACTTTGAAAGCTTTTTAGGCTTATAGCATACTAAGAATTCTAATGCAATGGGTAACTTTTTCTATTTAAATAGAGCTTGGAGCGGCTTTACGCTTTTGCATTTCGCATTCTTAATTTATTTAACAAAATTTATTTCACTGCAATATTAATCTGTACTTCCTCATAAGATAGCCAGTTACCAAATTTACCCTGCATAAATTTAGGGGCTACTGCATAAATTCTAATTGTGTAAGTTCCGGGAGAAAGAGTTTCTGGAACTTGCCAAGTGTAATTAAATGATTTACTTGATATGTTCCCATCCAACAAAACCCAATCGCCCTGTGGGGGTATAAGATAAATAGCAAAACTCTCCAGATTTTTGTCGTTTGACACAAGCCAAACAATTTCGTAATTTGAATTAGTTTTAACAGATTCATTGCTTTGAGGTTTTGCAATTGTAATAATCGGTGCATATTTCTCAAATTCTATTTTGGCTTCTGTAAGGTTTGGATTATATTTAACTGCATAAAAAAGGTTATTCACTGCTTCCGGAAGCATTCCTTTATTCTCATAAATTACGCCGGACCTGTAGTAGGCGTAAGCGTTCTTCGCATCGTATTTAAGAGCTACTTGGTAGTTTTCTAATGCTTTGTCGGGTTCTTTTAGCTCTTCGTACAGACTGCCAAATCCAAGGTACGCATCGGTGTTTTTATCGTCAAGTCTTAGGGCTTCCTCAAGCTGAATCTTTGCCATGCTCGTATCTTTTTTCAACTTCAAGTAGGCAAATCCAAGAGTTGCATGAGCTCCTGAATCAATTGGATTTAGTTGTACGGTTTTTATAAATTCATCTATTGCTTTGTTGTTACCCGTTTGAAGATATAACTTACCCAGTTCAAAATGATAAAGGAAAAATTCAGGGCAATGTTTCATTGCAGCTTCATAGTGAGAAACTGCTTCCTGGACAAACTGAGTGGGGTCTGGGGCAGATGGAACAAGATAAGTGAAATTGAAATTAGCAAGGTTGTAATGATATTCGGAAGCTAAGGGGTCAAGAGCAACCGCAGTTTTGTACATTGAAACAGTCTCTGTCCACTGAAGTTTACCGATGCTTGCAGATGCCT
>Ga0210044_10011402_pt1 | contig 10365 bp, 8 predicted proteins | sample CryGey13umfilter_2_FD_183959 | JGI IMG/M metagenome (GOLD analysis project Ga0210044, IMG submission 183959) | Groundwater microbial communities from aquifer in Utah, USA - Crystal Geyser 4/9/14 3 um filter (SPAdes) (version 2) | ecosystem: Environmental > Aquatic > Deep subsurface > Groundwater...
AACTTGCTGCTACTCGTGATGATGCGAAAATTTCTACGGATATTGCAAATTTAGCTACTTGTGTTGCTGATTTAGGTGGAAAGTATACGTCTGATGGTAATATTAGTGATGTTAATGCGTCTTCGAATGCTTGTTCTCAACTAAAGTGTTTTACAATCACAACGACAAGTGATGGCAATGCTACAGTTACTAATAATACTGGTACAGGTCTTGCATTTTGTGCGACTGCTCATACAGCAGCATATGCAAAAGATTTAAATGGAACACATGAATTCGGTGGTTCTCACGTAGTTTATTAAGACTTTTTCTCGTTCCCAAGTTCTGCTTGGGAATGCATATAAACTCTCAACCTTTTCCCTCTCCAACTAAAATCTTCAAATCAAAATAATCTAAATAATGCTACTATACTATTCTAATGAAAAATGATTAATTAGAGGAATTTCCAATGAAAAATAAAAAAAATGCTTTTACTATGATTGAACTCGTGTTCGTTATTGTTATTTTAGGAATTTTAGCAGCCGTTGCTATTCCTAAGTTTGCGGCAACAAGAACAGATGCGCAGATATCTAAGGGTCGTGCGGATATAGCAAGTATTCGCTCTGCTATCGTCACCGAGAGACAAAGCCGACTTATCAAAGGGGACTCTAGCTTTATGAACAGCTTAAGCAGTTCTACGACTACACTTTTTGACGGTAACGGCACAGCAGGAAGTGAGTTACTTATGTACGGCATAACTGCAGGCACAACAGATGGGCACTGGAGCACAACAAGTGCCACCGCTCCTTTTCTTCTTTACACATTTAAAGTCGGCTCGCAAGATTGTGATTTTACGTATGCACCTACAACAGGAAGATTTACTCTAGACGCAGCACAACCGGCTATTTGTGACAAGCTAGTTAACTAAATTTTTAGAGGATTTCAGTGTATTTTTATAACCTTGCAATCCTCGCATCTCCTCTATCTTCGCTTACATTTAACTTTCATGCAGATATAAAAACAGGAACCATTGTCGAGGTTCTTGTACGAAACAAAAACTTAAAAGCCGTAGTTATTTCCACATGCCATAAACCTGAGTTTAAAACAAATGAGATTTTAGAAATTTCAGAGTTTTTTTATGAAACAAAACAGATGGAATTGGCACGGTTTATATCTAGGTATTATGTTTGTTCTTTGGGGGAAGCGCTGGCACTAATGACTCCATATCCATGCTCTTCCGGATGTGCGACTTCAGTCGCACCTACAACGGCATTTAAGCCACAGGGTGCGACTAAAGTCGCACTTCCCAAGAGCAGTAGCATCACACTCTCAAGAAAACAAGAAGAAGCCTTACAATCTCTGCAAAAACACAAAGTTTCACTTCTTTTCGGTGATACTGGGAGCGGGAAAACAGAGATATATATGAAGTATTTCGAGCAGATGTCGGCTTTAAAAAAACGTTCTATATTCCTAATGCCAGAAATCTCCCTCACACCGCAAATGGAGACAAGACTTAAAGAGCACTTCGGTGAGGCGGTTGTTATGTGGCACTCAAAACTGACACCGCTGCAAAAAAGAAAAGCACTGGAAAGAATCTACGATGGCTCGGCAACTATTATCGCCGGTCCAAGGTCTGCACTTTTTTTACCCATACAAAATTTAGGTCTGATTGTAGTAGATGAAGAGCATGACGATAGCTACAAGTCCTCTTCAAGACCCCGTTACAACGCCCGAGATATAGCTATTTATATGGGTAAACTTTATAATGTTCCTGTAGTTTTAGGAAGTGCTACGCCCTCGCTTAACTCTTATGTGAAGTTTCCACATGCCAGACTCAAAGGGGGACACTTCTCTTCAAACAAAGAGTTTGTCTACGAACGCTCAGTCGAGACACTCTCTCCGCTTATTTTAAAAACACTTAAAGAGACAGTTGAGGCAAAAGAGCAAGCCATCGTTTTTCTTCCGACTCGTGCAAATTTTAAGTACCTCATATGTAAAGATTGCGGTCATACGTATGAGTGTGTTTTTTGCTCTATCGGGATGAGTATTCACCAACATTCTCGCGCGCTTAAATGTCACTATTGTAACTTTACGCAGGCTATTCCTCAAGTATGTTGTGCATGTGGAAGCGGCAACTTAACAAGTTCTCGTCTTGGAACTGCCGAGGCCGTAAAAAACATAGGTGAAGAGTTTCCGTCAACCAAAACTGAACAGTTTGATAGAGATATTATTACCACGCAAAACAAGCTGAAAAAAGCACTCGCCCGATTTAACAACAAAGAGACAGACATTCTTGTCGGAACACAGATGTTAAGCAAAGGGCACGATTACCACGGCGTCACTTTAGCGGTAGTTTTAGGCATGGACAATATGTTAAATATGAGCGACTACAGAGCCCGTGAAAAAGCGCTCTCTTCGCTTATTCAAGTAGCAGGAAGAAGCGGCAGAAAGAAAAATGCTAAGGTTTTGGTGCAGAGTTTTAACGAAGAGTTTTTTAGCACTTATGTTGATGATTATCAAGCATTTTTGGAAGATGAAAAAACTTATAGGCAGGAGTTGTATCCGCCCTATAAAAAACTTTGTCGCATTCTTTTTTCGCACAAAAACGGTTTAAAAGCTAAAGAGCAGATGCTAAAGATGCAGGAGGCTTTACAAAGCTTTTCTCATGTGCAAATAGTAGGTTTTGGTAAATGCGGTATTGAGAGAGTTGCAAATAAGTACAGGTTTGAGATTCTTTTGCGTTCAGATAAAAGTACAGATATTATAAGAGCTATTAACGCATGCAAGGTTGAGTTGGCAGAGGTGGACATGGACCCCATAGAGTTTGGGTAAAAAAGTAAAAATATTCATGCAACTTCGTCGTTGTTGCACGCGTCACACCCCAAGAGTACTTCTTCTCTTCGTTCAGGGCGCATACTAGAGTATGCTTCCTTATTTACGCCTAGAATTTACATAAATCTTTTTATTTTTTAAAATTATTTTAGAGAGAGTTGCGTATCAAAAAACCAGTAAAACGCCATAATCAGGCCGGGTGTTTTTTTATAACTCTCATCAAACATAAATTTTTTCGCCTCTTTTATAGAAATATATATAACTTCTATCTCTTCATCTTCAAGTCCGCCGCCCTCATTTACTTTCATCTCCTCACTTATTTTGCCAAAATAAAGCGTTTGTTTTGCTCCCGAAATTCCTACACTTGTGTAGAATGAACTAATTTTTTGCAGATTTTGTACAGGTATGTCAAAGCCGCACTCTTCAAGTACCTCTTCTTTGGCTATGTGTGCAAGGGTTGTCTGTTTATCAACTATTCCCGCACAAAGTTCATAGGTGTGACCGTCTACTTTATGAGAGTGTAAAACAGTTGCTCTTAGCTGTTTGACAATCACAAACGACTCGTTTTGGACATGCCAAAGAAGTATGGCGACACTATCATGGCTAATAACTGCTTCCCAAGTTTTTTTCGTGTTTTTGTAAGTGTAGTTTATTTTTATGGGTTTTATGAAACTTGGAGTGCGGAGCTTTTCTATAGAGTCTATTTTACCCATCTATGTCAGCCGCTACACATCGTTTTTCGTTGTAAAAATAGCACATTTTTTCAGTGCTTTTTTGTTTATCATAAGCTGTTTTATTTTCTAAATGCAGAGCTACACTTTGGTTATAGTTATCACGAAGCGTTATAAAGGCATCTTTTTGTTTGCCTTTGAGCTTTTTGGTTGTGACCTGAACAACTTTAAGCGGGTCTATTGCATTACCGTTTTTGTAGAGTCCAAAATGTAAATGCGGACCGGTTGAGAGTCCGGTTGTTCCGACATACCCTATAGTCTGCCCTTTTTTAACATGCTTTCCTCTGCTAATACCTCGGCGAAAAGATTTTTGATGCGCATAAAAAGTCATGTACCCATCAGCATGCTGAATTTTTATAAGATTTCCATAGCCACGTGTGTAGCCTGCAAAGACTACTTTTCCGCCCCCAGCAGCAACTATAGGTGTTCCACGTCTTGCTGCATAATCTACTCCGGCATGTGCTCTATATTTTTTAAGAATCGGGTGATAACGCCGCTTTGAAAAATATGATGATATTCTTGAATATTTAACCGGTCGGGCAAGTAAAAAACCTTCCACTTCATTACCGTTTTCATCATAATATCTCTCATCATCGTTAAGATAAATATAGTGCTTTTTATGTTTCATTTCTATCATTGCAACTTTAAGTTCAGGCATCGAAAAAGGACGTCCTAAACGGTATTTTTGGTCATAAATCATGACTAAAGTATCGCCTTTTCTGAGGTCACTTTTAAAGTTAAGTGAGTGCTTGAAACTCGATACGAAAATCTGTGCCAACTTATTTGAACCGGTTGCTCTCATAATGTCATAGTAAGGCGAATGGTTTATTTGTATGCTAAAAGCTTCTGTTTTGGTATTGCTAATTATGGGAATAGCTTCAAAAGCATAGGAACCATTCTCTTTAAACAGATGAATTTGGAGTTCATCATTTAAAGGAATCAAGACTTGGTCTATTTCATCTTTGGAGTTTTTGAGTATTTGACAGTTTATGCCTGAGCGAATCTCTTCGGTGATTATTTGGTCATCTTTATCTAAATCGTAATAGAGCTTTTTTATAGGAAGGTTGTTTTTTTCTAAAAAGTCTAAATAGGTTTCGTCGCTTTGCCATCTGAAGTTGAGAACTTCTGCACTAAAAAGAAGAGTAGAAAATAAAAAAAGTAAGAAAAATCGTATCAAAATATAACCCTAAAATAAATAATTTTAAAACTCTAACAAAATTTTGCTTAGTCAGAGGTTTGTTCGCTATAATCGCACTATACAAATATAAAAAAGAGTGCAAATATGAAATATGTCTTTATACTATCGATACTAATCTTAGAACTTTTCTCAGCTGTAGTTAAGTCGCCTATTACAACACTTAAGGGAAATATTGCAACTATCAATATAGAAAAAATAGATGTAGGAATGAGCGGTTTTATTGTTCATCAACTGGCAGAGAATCATAGCAGTATCTTGAAGAATGCGCTTGTTAAAAGTTTTGATGAGACAACTAAAAGTGCTACTTTAGAGTTAAGTGAGTTTAGCACTCTTAGTAGTAATGCCCTACCGGCCGGCAAGTGGCATGTGGAAGTAGGCGACATGGCAATACTTGCTTTTGGTTATACGAGAGGTTTTTTAGTGGCTCCAAATGAAGAGATTTACCACAGAGTTACAAAAGCTACTAAAAATTTGCAGTGGATTCATCCAGATATTTTTGCAACAATCCTCTCTTTTAACGGCCACCCGACACCATTAAAAGAGGACTTTGAAAACTTAAGTGATGCAACTTCGGTCGGTTTACTCTTTTTCTATTTAGACAAGAGACTCTTCACTCTTGATGCTAAAAGTTTTAAAATTTTAAATATTTCAGATGCAGACTTAGTGCAAGAGAGTGTGCAACTCCCTTTTTACACAAGAGTTCCTGAAATAGACGCCAATTGGTGGGGAGAGGGGAGTGATGAGCTTGAAGATTATGAGCCTCATTATTACGAGTTGATGGTAACTTATAACAAAAAAAATAAAAAACTTTACGAAATTGTAACAGGTGCAGATAAAAAACTGCATTTTTTACTGCAAAAATTTGAGAATAGGGAGTAAACATGAATGAACACTTAAAATATTTCGCCTCTGTTGTAGGTGAAGAAAATATATATAGCGACAAAGCACACTTGATTGCTTATTCTTACGACGCGACACGTGAGCATTTTGAGCCTGATGCCGTTGTTTTTCCAAGAAATGAAGCAGATATCAGTGAAATTTTAAAATACTGTAACGAACATAAAATCGTCATCGTCCCCCGCGGTGCGGGAAGCGGTTTTACGGGCGGAGCACTGCCAAGTTCGGGCGGTATAGTTTTGGGCTTTGAAAAACATATGAACAAAATCTTAGAGATAGATATGAAGAACATGGTAGCCGTCGTTCAGCCGGGAGTTATCAATATGGACTTGCAGCGTGCTGTTGAAGAGGTCGGTCTTTTTTATCCGCCTGATCCTGCCAGCCAAGAGTACTCTACTATAGGTGGAAATGTAAGTGAAAATGCCGGCGGAATGCGCGCGGCAAAGTACGGGATTACAAAAGATTATGTGATGGCTACGCGTGCAGTTTTACCAAACGGTAACATTATAAGAGCAGGAAAAAGAACGATTAAAGATGTTGCAGGCTACAACATAAGCGGTATTCTAATCGCTTCTGAGGGAACGCTTGCAGTTTTAAGTGAGATAACTCTTAAACTCATTCCAAAACCTAAAATGACCAAGACGGCTATGGGAATTTTTGCAAGCGTACATGAGGCAATGGATGCAGTTTATAAAACTATGGCAAGTGGTATTACACCTGTTGCTATGGAGTTTTTGGACAACTTGACCATTCGTGCAGTCGAGCAGACTTTTCATAAGGGTTTACCGGTTGATGCGGGGGCTTTGCTAGTGACTGATGTTGATGGAAACCTTGAAGAGGATTTAAACTTTCAGCTTGCTCAGATAGAAAAAGTTTTTCGTGAAAACGGATGTACAGAGTTTAAAATTGCAAAAGATGATGCAGAGGCTAAAGATATCTGGTTTGCACGTCGCAATGCTTCACCCTCTCTGAGTGTTTATGGCAGTAAAAAACTCAACGAAGATGTAACAGTTCCTCGCTCCGCTTTGCCAGAATTATTAGAGAGATTTTACGCTATTGCAGAGAAATACAATGTTAAAATCCCATGTTTTGGGCATACCGGCGATGGCAATGTGCATACAAATGTGATGGTTGACGGCAAAGACCCAGAGCAGGTAAAAATCGCTTATAAAGCTATAGAAGAGGTTTTTCAAGCAACTATTGACCTCGGCGGAACTCTCTCAGGTGAGCATGGAATAGGCTTAGCAAAAGCTCCTTATATGCATATGGCTTTTACAGACGAAGAGATGAATCTCTTTAAGTCTATAAAAATAGCTTTTGATCCTAACAATATTTTAAATCCTGCGAAGATGGGACTTAACTAATACCTGGAAGTGCAGTATGCAAATATATAAAAAGAAATTACACTATCTTTACAGGCATTTAAAATTCTTTATCAAGACTTTTTTTGATAAAGAGTTGACTCTCTTTGCTGCGAGTCTGAGTTTTTATACTATCTTTACAATTATCCCGCTTCTTTTGATTATGCTGACTCTTTTAACCTCGTTGCCAAGTTTTGCAGAGCATTATGAGAGTATAAAAATATTTATTTTTTCAAACCTTATGCCGGTAAATTCAGAGTCTATTATGGGATATATTGACGGCTTTTTGGCAAACTCTGCAAAGATGGGCGTAATAGGTCTGGCTATGATTTTGGTAGCCTCACTTCTGTTTTTTAAAAATTTTGAATACATTGCAAATAAAATTTTTCATGCTCAAAAAAGAACTCTTTGGGAATCTGTGACAACTTACTGGACGATGTTGACACTCACCCCCATAGCCCTTGGAGTCTCTTTTTATATAACCGGCTATGTGGCAACTCTTGTCTCTTCAAACGAGTACACCTCAGGTTTAAATATACTTCCCTTTATTCCCTATGTCATCGTTTGGGCTCTCTTTTTTCTCATTTTTCAAATAGCGGCAAACACTAAAATAAACCCTAAAGCTTCTTTTGTCAGTTCGTTTATAATCTCCATAATCTTTAGTATCTCCAAAAATGCTTTTATTTATTATGTATTTGTGAACAAATCTTACGCAACCATGTACGGCTCTTTTGCGATTTTAATGTTTTTGTTTTTATGGATTTACGTCTCGTGGATTATTTTTATTTACGGTCTGAAACTATGTTATATAATACATCGCATATATGAAAAGAAAGAGGCTAAGCAAGAGCAGGAGCAAGATAAAACTCTTTTTCCACATGCCAAGAAATGAGAACACTATATGCAGATATAACCATTTTTGCGCAAGCGGCACTGCGTTTTTAGTCTCTCCTAAGGCTATAAAACTCTCTAATATTTTATCAAATAGATCTCCAAAGCCGATACTATGCAAAAAAATGCTCAGCGGATAAAAAAGTGTAAAGAGTGTTGTCCACAGAATCGAGAGCGGATGATAGATGCTGAAACTTCCAAAAATTGCTAGAGAAAATGGCAACATTAAAAGATATACCCAAAAGGGAACTAAAATAAATTGCCAGACTTTATGTAAATGTTTGAAGTGAATGAGAAACAAAAAGATGTAAAAAACTCCGCTCATTGAGAGCCAAAATCCAAGAGAAAAAAGAAGTCTGGGGAAAAAGCTTAAAAGTAAAACAAGCGTTAAAAAGAGTGTCTGCATTGAGACTATTTTTATGCCTCTGTCGTAGAGAATAAAGCCAATAATGAGCATGGCAAAAGCGCGAAGCAGTGAGGCTGGAGAGTCTAGAAAAAGCAAGTATGAAAGAAGGGCTATTGCTACAATGATAAACAAATCTGACTTTGAGTTTCTATATGGAAAATATCTATCTTGCAAAAGTTTGTAAGGGTATTTTACTAAGAAGAAAAGCAGGGCACTGAGAACTCCTAAATGGAAACCGCTAATGGCTAAAAGATGCGAAACGCCAAGAGCTGAAAATGCACTCTGCAACTCCCAATTTAGAGGCGAAGCCGTATAAAGAGCCTGATAAATATTTGCTATGTTTTGATTTTTATGTACCTGTGAAATATGGGAGTTGATACGCTGTTTTAAAGTTGGGATTTCCTCTATTTCTAAGACTCGACTATAGGCATAAAAGCCGGTGAAAAACTCATAAAGCGTGACTTTGTCTGCATAGAGTATGAGTTGTAATTTTTTGCCTTTGGCATCTGCAAATTCTTTGTTTGCAGTTGTGTAAAAGGAAAAACCTTTCTCCGCTTGAAGTTTTAAAACCTGATAAGTTCTCAGTTTACCTGTTTTTGTCTCTTTGGTTTTTTCGTACTGTTTAATAACTGTAGCACTCACTAAACACGAGTCAAAGTAAGTGAGTTTTTTGTAGTTTTGAAACTCTATAAGAAGCGCGTAGGCGAGGATAAATCCACATGCCAAGAGAAAGATAAAAAAGTCTCTCTTTGAAGTAAAGAGCGAGACTTTTTCTAACATTTTTACAGAGTCGGCATGGAAAAGGAGGAGTCTCCAACATCAATGTTGGCTGAACGGGTGTCAACATTTTCATATATCGTTTCAACTCCGCTTGAAAATCTTTGTGCCTCAACAAAGCGGGTAAGTTTTTTCTGAAATACAAGTTTTACGTGACCCGTAGGACCATTACGCTGTTTACCTATAATGATTTCAGCGTCCTCTTCCTCTTTTTCTATATAAGTAGAGACATACTCTTTGCCCTCCGTTTTTGCCGCTTTTTCACGCTCTTTTTCTTCTTTGTAGAGGTAAACATCGTCACGGTAGACAAAAAGAATAATATCCGCATCCTGCTCGATTGAGCCAGACTCACGAATATCGCTGAGCATCGGTCGTTTGTCATTTCTCGACTCCAAACCACGGTTGAGCTGTGAAAGAGCCACAACGGGCATTTCAAGCTCACGAGCAAGCATTTTTAGTCCACGTGATATTTCTGAAACCTGCAAGTGCCTGTCTTGCGTGCCGACACCCTGCATAATTTGTAAGTAGTCAATAACGGCAATCTCTATCTCTGGATGTTGGTTTTTGAGTTTTCTGAGTTTTGAGCGAAGCTGGTTTATATTGAGACTGCCCTGATCATCGACAAAAAGTTTAGCAGTGTTCATCTTATCGATTGCCCCGGTTAAGTTGTTCCACTGGTCATCATTCATATCACCAAGACGAAGCTGCTGGAGAGGAATAGAGGTCTGAATACTGAGCAGCCTAAGCATGAGCTGTTCTGCCGGCATTTCAAGAGAGAAAAAAGCAACCCCTTTGCCTTGAACGATAAGATGATTTACAGTGTTGAGTATAAAACTTGTTTTTCCCATCGCAGGCCTAGCCGCGATGATAACGAGGTCGCCTTTGCCAAAACCTGTCGTCATTTTGTTCAAATCGTGAAAACCTGTGTCAACACCGACTAAAACAGAGTTCCCGCGGGCTTTCATCTCTTTAATGTACTCCATAGTGTCATAGGTCATAGTCGGAGAGTCTTTGAAGTCGCTTGTTTGGTTGTCTTGTGTGATTTCGTAAAGTTTTTTCTCAACGATGTCTATAACTTCGGCACTTGAGAGCTGCTCTTCTACGGTTACTCTTTTTATCTCTGTTGTGAGGGTTAAAAGGTGGCGTTTAAGAGACTTTTCTTTGATTTCGTTGACATAGGCTTTTGTATTTGAAATAGGATTTGCGGATAAAATTTCCAACATAACCTGCTCATCAAACTTTTTCTTTTTAAGGAGTTCTTTTTTTATAAACTCTTCATCAATAGGCTCATCTCTT
>Ga0210044_10011403_pt1 | contig 10365 bp, 11 predicted proteins | sample CryGey13umfilter_2_FD_183959 | JGI IMG/M metagenome (GOLD analysis project Ga0210044, IMG submission 183959) | Groundwater microbial communities from aquifer in Utah, USA - Crystal Geyser 4/9/14 3 um filter (SPAdes) (version 2) | ecosystem: Environmental > Aquatic > Deep subsurface >...
TCTGGCCTATCTCGGTAATCAGGTCGGTCGGCATGGTTTCGGGCTGGCCATGCTCGACGGAAAGTTGGAGTAAGGGATGAGCGCAATGAAGTGGAGCAAGCTCGGCAAGATATTCGACCCGACGCAGCACAAACTGCCGAACGACTGCGTGCAATTCGCCCAGTCGCCGCAGGCACTGGTGTTTGATGATTTCGTACGCATCTATTTCTCTACCCGTTCGGTGGACAAGAGCAACGGCAAATACCTCAGCCACATCGCTTTCGTCGACATGCAGAAGAATCTGAGCGATGTGATCCGCGTGTCCGACAAGACCGTCATTCCACTCGGTGGACTTGGCTGTTTCGACGAGCATGGCATCTTTCCGATGAGCGTGATGCGCCACGGCGATGCCGTGTATGGTTACACTTGCGGCTGGAATCGCAGAGTCTCTGTCTCGGTCGATACCGCCATCGGCCTGGCCATCAGCCGCGATGGCGGCATCACCTTTCAGCGTATCGGCGACGGGCCTGTGCTGGCGGCTTCGTTGCACGAGCCCTGTCTGGTCGGCGATGGTTTCGTGAAAGTCATCGGCGATGTGTTTCACATGTGGTACATCTTTGGTACCGGCTGGAAGAAGTTCTCTCCAGACACACCGCCGGATCGTACCTACAAAATCGGCCATGCGGTATCCAGGGACGGCATCAACTGGGTCAAGGAGGAGACGCGGCAGATCATCGCTGATCGTCTGGGCCCGGATGAAAGCCAGGCACTGCCGACCGTGATCGAGATCGAGGGCAGGTACCACATGTTCTTCTGCTATCGCCAGTCGGTCGATTTCCGCAAGAACCGCGGTCGCGGCTATCGCATCGGCCATGCCTGGTCGGACGACCTGTTGAACTGGACTCGGGATGATGAGAATCCACTGCTTGATGTCACGCCGGGCGACTGGGATGCGGATATGTTGTGCTACCCGCATGTGTTCGAGTGCGATGGCAAGGTGTATTTGCTTTATAACGGCAATGAATTCGGACGCTACGGCTTCGGGCTGGCGGTATTGGAGCGATGAGTGAGTTGGTCGAATACGATTTGAATAAGGCATCCGAAGCCGAGATAGCCGAGTACCTGCTGTGTTGCGACGCCGATTTCGTGCCGTCCCTGAGCAGCAGGGTCGAGATAAACGACTATGCGCGGAAGATCGCCAGCAAGGCGACGAAGTTCGAAGCATGGTCGGGCGGCACGTTGGTCGGGTTGGTGGCGGCCTATTGCAACGACCAGGAGAAGCGCATCGCCTACATCACTAGCGTCAGCGTGCTGAAGGCGTGGGCAGGCAAGGGTATCGCCGCAAGCTTGATGAAGCTGTGTATCGATTACTCGAAAACATCGGGCATGCGGCAGATCAGCCTGGAGGTGGCGAGCGATAATACGCCCGCCATCAATCTCTATGAAAAGAGCGATTTCGTTGCAGGCAAGGTGAATGCGCCATTCGTTACGATGGAACTAAATTTGAAATGAAAAGCGGGGGAAGAGAATGAACAGCAAGCGTGACTACAACGTCGAGATAAAAGACACCAACGACCGCAAGTACGCCTACGACTTCGACTTCGATGTGATGCATCCCTACATGATCAAGTCGTTCGAGCCCTTCTTCAACAAGGGAAGTCTGCTTGAGCTAGGGAGCTTCAAGGGCGATTTCACAAGAAGATTCCTGCCCTATTTCGATGACATCACCTGTGTCGAAGCCTCGGATGTCGCCATCGAAGAAGCCAAAAAGAAACTGGGCGGCAAGGTGACGTTCGTCAATTCGCTCTTCGAAAAGGCAACCTTGCCCAAGCGTTATGACAACATCGTGCTGACCCATGTGTTGGAACATCTGAATGACCCTGTCCTAGTGCTGAAACGCATTAACGATGAGTGGTTGGCCGAAGGCGGCAGGTTCTTCCTGGTGTGCCCCAATGCGAATGCGCCTTCCCGCCAGATCGCCGTCAAGATGGGATTGATCTCGCATAACGCGGCGGTCACGCCGGCCGAGGCCGAGCATGGACACCGGTGCACCTACACCTTGGATATTTTGGAGCGGGATGCCGTTGCCGCAGGGCTGAAGGTGGTGCATCGCTCGGGGATCTTCTTCAAGGCGCTGGCGAACTTCCAGTGGGATCGCCTGCTGCAAACTGACATTATCTCGAAGGAGTACCTGGAGGGCTGTTACAAACTCGGACAGCAGTACCCGGATCTGTGCTCCAGCATCTTCTTGATGTGTGAGAGGGGAGATTAATGGCGATGCGATTCGAACGGCCTTCCCTGTGCTTCCGCTTATGAAGATTCTTCACCTTTTTCCAGATGAAAAGAAATTTGTAATAGTTGCAGCTGAGATATTCAATATGTGTAAAGAACTCGAAAATTCATTTCGAGTAATCTCTGCCAATGTGTCAGATGCACAGAAGTTCTTTTCGGGCCAACAAAACATACGTGTTGTGGATAAACGCTACGCCGCTTCCAAGGCGTTAATGGAAGATTTGGCATGGTGCGATTGTCTGGTGGTGCATTTTATGGATGGTCTAAAGGCAAAGGCGATTTTGCGCGCACCCGATCACTTGCCCATCGTATGGAGTGGATGGGGGGGGGATTATTTCGATCTATTGCCCCAGGGGGGAAGCAATCTGCTTGGTAATGAAACGCAGCGGCTTGTAAAAACGCTGGATCGGCAAATTGGTTGGTCAGCTTCCAAGCTAAAACAAAAAATGAAGAACATAGCAAGAAAAATAAGGAATGAAGTCCTGTATGCGCCGTTGATCAAGAAAGCGATCAAGCGGGTGGATTATTTTTCATCCCCCTTTCCAGAGGACTTTGATCTTCTGCGAGCTCATTTAGGAAATGATTTTCATCCAGCCTACACGAGGATTTTTTACGGCAGCGTGGAGCGCACTTATGTTCCTGGTGTAGAAAGTGTTTATGGGAACAATATATTGGTTGGCAACTCCGCCACCGCAACCAATAACCACCTTGAAGTGTTCAAAATACTGTCAAAACTTGATCTGGGAGACAGGAAAATTGTGGTGCCGCTGAGCTATGGAGATGTTGATTATAGGGATGCCATTATTTCTTATGGGCGTGCGTTATTCGGTGATCGTTTTCAACCGATAGTTGAGTTTATGCCTCTGGATCAGTACAACACATTAATTGCCCAATGTTCCGTGGTGGTCATGGGGCATCGCAGGCAGCAGGGTGGTGGAAACACGGTCACCCAGCTTTATAAGGGGGCAAAAGTCTTTTTGGATGAAGCCAACACCGTATATCAATACTTGAAAAACAGGGGCGCATTCGTGAATACGTTGAACGAGCTGCAGGTGTGCGGGCCGAGCGTATTCGAACCATTGACCGATGCGCAAAAACGCAAGAATCGTGAGGTCTTGGAAGACTATGCATCGAATGAAGTGGTATTGGCCGGGGTGCGTGATTTCGTACAGCAAATTAGATCACATGGGGTAAGCGAGCATGCATAAGGTTTGTTATTTGGATCAAAACTGGCTTGCCCACAAGATGAACAATGAGTTGCTGAAGAGCCGCTTGTTCAACATGAAGGGAGTTGTCTACGATCTGGGGTGCGGCACCCGTCCTTACGAAAAGGAGATCCTTGCTGTTGCCGATCGATATATTGGCGTCGACTGGTCCAATACTCTGCATGGCCTGCATGCCGATATCATGGCGGACCTTAACAAGTCTTTGCCGATAGACAGCGCTGTTGCCGACCATGTGATTTCGCTACAAGTAATGGAACATCTTTGCGAGCCGCAGACCATGCTGGGCGAAGCATTTCGCATTCTTAAGAGTAGCGGTTCTGTCTATATCACTGTGCCATTCCAATGGTGGATTCATGAGGCGCCTTACGATTATTTTCGATACACCCGTCATGGGCTTGAGTACATGCTCGCCAAAGCGGGGTTCGTCGATGTGCTCGTGGAAGAATCTACCGGATTCTGGGCGATGTGGTTTTTGAAGCTGAATTATCAGACTGCACGCTTGGTACGTGGCCCCAAGCCTCTTCGCTGGTTGGTCAGGACATGTTTTCTGCCGCTGTGGTTTGTAGACCAGCTCATTGCGCCAATCATGGACAAGTACTGGCCAGCCCCCCAGGAGACCACAGGCTACAGCGTAACAGCCAGAAAGCCATGAACTTAAGAAGTAAGACTTACTCCGGCATTCGCTGGACAACAGTTTCTTCACTGATACGGGCTTGCCTGCAGTTATTGCAGATCGCCATTCTTGCGCGTCTGCTGGACTCGGCGGATTTTGGCCTGATGGCATTGGTGGTGGCGATAGTGGCTTTTCTGCAAATATTCGCTGATATGGGGGTAAGCAGTGCCATCATCCACCATCAGGAAATCAATCATCGTCAGCTATCCAGCCTTTATTGGCTGAATGTCGGTTCAGCGCTTGGCCTCGCCATTTTATTGGTGCTGGCAAGTTCACTGATAGCCAACTTTTATGGCGATGCCCGCTTAACAACATTGGTATGGATTTCAGGAGCCACTCTTGTTGTGGCAGCACTTGGGCAACAGATTCGTATCATCGCGGAGAAGAATCTCCAATTCTCGGGGCTGGCTCGTGCAGAAGTATTTGCCGCATTAGTTGCTCTCGTAGTGGCCGTGGCAATTGCGGTATGGGGCGGTGGTGTTTACGCGTTGGTAGGCGGCGCACTGGCCAATGCAATCATATTGACTATGTTGCTGTGGATATTCTTCGCGCATGGCTGGCGACCGCTCTGGTGTTTTAGTCCGAGGGAAATCCGCCATTTTCTTGGATTCGGCGCGTACATGATTGGCAATAATCTTGCAAACACATTTAATAGTCAGGTGGACATCCTGCTCGGCGGGCGTGTGTTGGGCGCGCAGGCAATCGGTCTTTACAGCCTGCCGCGCGACCTTTGTTTGCGCTTGTCGGCGGTGTTCAATCCGATCGCGATGCGGGTTGGCATGCCAGTAATGGCCAAGGCACAGAACGATATCGCTTCATTGAGAAATATTTATCTAAAAACGATACGCATGACGGCCTCGATAAATTTTCCGTTCTACCTTGCCCTGGCGGTTTTTGCTCCTGAAGTGGTGCACATTCTATTTGATGCCAAATGGGACGAGGCTATTCCACTTATGCGCGTCTTTGCTCTGTGGGGGCTGTTACGTGCAACCGGCAACCCGGTTGGCATATTACTGATGGCGCGCGGTAGGGCCGATTTAAGCTTTAAATGGAATCTGTGGATGCTATTCATTTACCCGCCCATTATTTGGGTAGGCAGCCAGTTCGGGGTGGTGGGCATGGCGCTGTCCATGCTGTTGGCAGGGGTGGCATTGTTTCCCGCCAATTGGTATTGGTTGATCCGCCCCCTTAGTGGCGCAAAATTCGGGGAATATTTCGTTCAGGTGTTCATTCCCTTAACTGTGTCGGCGATAAGCGGATTAGTTGGATATGTCGGCGCATACCCATTTTCCACCGATATGATGCGGCTTGGCGTGGGCGTGATTGCGGGAGGTGTGACTTACATGCTCTTAAGCGTAGAGTTTAACAAGGTGTGGTTCGATACCGTGAGAGAGTTGGCCGTTGGATGGAAATGATGCCGCTGAAGAATTTGGAAGGTCAGCCATGAGGGAATTATTGTGAGATATCGTCTGCCCACGGCGATATTTTTGTCATCTCTTTTCTTTATCTCGGCGGCACTTCGTCCGCTAGACGTTGCTCACGACACTGATTTATATGTTGAGATGTTCAACAATTACTTCACGGAGGGCGTCGATCGCTTTTCAGAACTTGTATTTGGGTGGATTGCCGGATTTTTAGTCGCCATCTTTGACATGATCCCGAACGGAAGGGAAATTGGTGTGCGGTTCTTCCTTGTCCTCCTTGCCCTGCTAGAGAGTCTTCTATTTTTTCTGATCCTAAAAAGGAAGAACACAGTAGAAGCCATAATAATGGCTTTCGGATTTGGCCCTTTGATATTTTTGGACATAATCAGACAGGGCTTGGCAATGCTGTTGGCCGGGTTGTTTGTGGCAGGGGAGCGATCAAAGAAGATCTATTTAATTGGCGCCGCTCTGGCTACCCATATAGTTGCGGCAGTGGCTATTTTGAAACTGCAATTAAATAGAAGACACTTGATGGCAATTCTCGCATCAACGTTTGTATTTATCGTAGTGGTTTATTTATTGCGGGATCATTTACAGGGCAGGCTTGATTACTACTTCAGGATTGGATATTTCCAACCATTGGATGAGTTGGAATTCTCGCTAGCTAACTTTTCCGTGCTGAACATATTGGTCATTCTATTTTTCTTCTTTGCAGGTGCTGTAGGTGGGTTCGCGAAATTTGAAACATTTGTATTGATAACGTTGTACTTGACCAGCATCATTTTTCCATTGACATTCAGAGTGTATTTCTTCTATTTTTTTGTAATGTCGTGCTCAAGGGACATGCTGATGCCGATTAAATGCATTACTCATGCCCTGTTTAATATCGGGTACTCGTTAATTTTGCTCAGATTTGCCATGAATGCATTTCAAATGTTCGACAAACCGCCCGTATAGTGTCACAGGGTGTGAATGTGTACGCTAGAAGGCAATAGATATAAGGATGCAACAAGATATGAATAACAACTCTGGATATGTCCAATTCGGTTGCGCTTGGTCGGCTCCTCAAAGCTGGAGAAATTTTGATGCATCGCCTACATTGCGGTTCGAGAGAATCCCTGTGATAGGGAAGTTATATACAAAGAATGACATGCGCTTTCCTTCAAATGTTGAGTATGGCGATATTACGAAAGGCCTTCCAGTCGCGCACGCATCGTGTAATGCAGTGTATTGTTCGCATGTATTGGAACATCTGTCCTTGGAGGATTGCCGGGCGGCACTCAGAAACACACACACAATATTGAAGCCTGGTGGTGTATTTCGACTTGTATTGCCTGACTTGGTGGAATATCTGATCAGGCTTTATATGAAAGCATCCCAAGACAACACTTCTTCGCCTGCGCTTGATTTCATGAAATTTACCAGTCTTGGTTTAGAGAAGCGCGAGCGCGGCATTAAAGGACTTATATATACAATATTTGGGTATATACAATATTTGGGAACAGCCAACATTTATGGATGTGGGATTTTCAATCCCTAGCGCGTGAACTTGAAGCTGCTGGATTTGTGGGTGTAAGAGGGGCGCAATTTGGGGATTCTCCAATTCGACAATTCCAGGATGTTGAAGACAAAACACGATGGGATAACTGTTTGGGTATCGAGTGCAATAAATAATCTTGAGCGATCAATTTCTCCACCGTTAGGCAGTTCATCTTTATGAAATTAGTGGTGCTGCAAACATCCGTAGGTGATTATCGGACGGAATTTCTTGATGTCCTAGTGAATAAATTAGGAGCGGAATTCTTGTTGCTCGCTGGCGAGAGATATTTTGATGGAACCACAATTACGCGAGTAAATCTCGGCACTAACCAGAAAACTGTGCGAAATATTTTCTTATTTGGAAATAGATTTTCTATTCAGCTTGATTGTTGGCGAGAGGTATTGACGGCTGATTGCGTGGTGTTGGAACAGAATCCGCGAATCATTAGTAATTGGTTGTTTTTGTTGGTTAGGCGAGTATTGGGCATGCGAACCGCTGTTTGGGGACATGCGTGGTCGAGGCAAGGTAAAGGCAAGGGCGGGACTCTTTTGAGGGACCTGATGGGCCGGCTCGCAGGGAATGTGATCGCATATACAAAAAACGAGGCAGTAACATTCAAGAGTCGCTTGCCTCGGGTGAGTGTTTTTGTTGCTCCCAACGCGCTATATCGTGAGAAAAAAATTTACAACCGAGGTGGCGAACCAATCGATTCATTCATATACATTGGCCGACTTGTTTCGGCTAAGAAACCCAATTTGGCTATAGTTGCTTTTGCAAAAGCACTTCCATTTCTTGGTGAGGCGAGGCTGCTAATTGTTGGGGATGGCCCTATGCGTAATGAGTTGGAACTACTTTCAAGAGATTTGGGCGTTTCGGGAAGAGTTTCATTTTTTGGTCATGTCAGTAAAGAAGAAGTGCTGTCTGATCTATTTGGGGGGGCGGTTGCGTGTCTTTCTCCCGGCTATGTTGGACTTTCTGTTATTCAAAGCTTCTCATTTGGCACGCCTGTAATCGTTGCTGATGATGAGCCGCACTCGCCAGAAATTGATGCGGTAATAGGGGGGGAGAATGCGATCTTCTTCAAATCAAACAGTGTGGATGCATTTAGTAATGCTTTGATAAGAGTGTGGACTGAGCGGAAGTTGTGGCGCGACAAGAGAGATGCAATAACCCAACATTGTCGGGGACACTACTCGGTTGAGAGAATGGCACAGGGATTTATGGAGTTTATTGAAAATGAATAGGCCAGATAAGCCGATCAAAAAGTGGCTTTATATAATTCGCGAGATTGTGCGCTGGATGCGGATGATGCAATGGCGAGTTAAGCTGACGAACAAGCTAACAATTGGTCGGAACGTATTTTTCGGGCGTAATTGTTATCTGGCACCACCTGAACATTTGGACATAGGCGACAACGTGGCAATCGGTAGTGACCTTCATTTGGAGTCCAATCTAACGATTGGTTGTGATGTTTTGATATCTAGTCACGTATCCATAGTCGGGAATGATCACCGTTATGATGATCCAAACACTACGGTCTTTTGGGCGGGCAGATTGCCGCCATCAAATGTCGTCATTGAGGGAGATAATTTAATTGGTCACGGAGTAATTATCGTAGGCAACGTCCGAATCGGGCGGGGCTCTATTGTGGGGGCAGGATCCGTTGTGGCCAAAGACATGCCTCCCAATGCAGTGTGTTACGGCGTTCCCGCAAAGCCGATGAAAAGCCGGTATAATCTTTCGGACATTCAAAAATAGACATGACAATCTTTTCCCTGTTAGTTCTGCGGCTAAAAAAGCTGAGAGTCATTCTATTCAACTCCGTATTGCGACAGGCCTTCTTCAGACATCTGGTTATGGGTGGGGTGGAGCATAAAGCGGTGCTTGGGCGAAAACTTTCGACGGTGGTGGATATCGGCGCCAATCGCGGGCAGTTTGCCTTGGCGGCGAGAGTGATTTCCGGTGCCAGGGTGATATCGTTCGAGCCGCTGCCGGCGGTGGCGGAGATCTTTCGAAAGGTTTTTCAGCATGATCCGGCAGTGAAGTTGCACGTTGCCGCGATTGGTGAGAAGCCGGAACAGAAACTGATCCACTTGTCCGCGCGCGATGATTCATCCTCCATGCTCGAGATCGGGCAGGCACAATCCGATCACTTCCCCGGCACCCACGAGGTCGGCACCATGGAGGTCGAGGTGGGCCCTTTGGCGCAGTATCTGGACAAGGGTGAAATTGTTCGCCCAGCCATGCTTAAGCTCGATGTGCAGGGATTTGAATTGCAGGCGCTGGCGGGATGCAAAGACTTGATCGGAAATTTTGATTACGTTTATTGCGAATGTTCTTTTGTAGAACTCTACAAGAATCAGAAGCTGGCGGGCGAAGTGGTCGATTATCTGCGCTCCCTTGGTTTCAACCTTGTAGGGATGTATAACCCGTCGTATGACTTGGACGGGAATTGCATACAAGCAGATTTTTTATTCAAGCCGATAAGCCGCGTCTCGCAGTAGTGAGATAGCTGACTGTTTGCTACGGTGAAGTTAACACCGGTATCGTATGCGAATCCTAATTCATGGAATCAATTATTCTCCCGAGCTGACAGGTATCGGCAAATACACCGGGGAGATGGCGGAGTGGCTTGCCGCACAGGGACACGAGGTCAGGGTGGTGACGGCGCCGCCTTATTATCCCCAATGGAAGATCGCCGATGGGTATGAAAATCGTTGGAGCAAAGCCGTATGTAGGTCGGACTTTAGTCCGACAAGTGGGCGTCGGGTTGCAACTCGAGCGACGGGTGTCGGGGTTCGTCGGACTGAAGTCAGACCTGCGGAGGAGGGCGGTTCGCTGGTTGTATATCGCTGTCCTTTGTGGGTGCCGGCCAAGCCTTCCGGCTTGAAGCGCATCATGCATTTGGCCAGTTTTGCCTTATCTAGTTTGCCGGTGATGTTGCGCCAAGCTTTCTGGCGACCGGATGCCGTGTGGGTGGTCGAGCCCCCTTTATTCTGTGCTCCTCAGGCGTGGTTGGTCGCGCGGCTTTCCGGTGGCAAGGCTTGGCTGCATATTCAAGACTATGAAGTGGATGCGGCATTCGATCTTGGTTTGCTGAAAGGACAGCTGTTGCGTCGGCTGGTGGCAGCAGGTGAGCGATGGTTGATGCGCAGGTTTGACCGGGTCTCGACTATCTCGCAACGCATGGTGGAGCGCGCGGTGTCGAAGGGTGTTGCCCCTGAGCGAGTG
>Ga0210044_10011405_pt1 | contig 10359 bp, 7 predicted proteins | sample CryGey13umfilter_2_FD_183959 | JGI IMG/M metagenome (GOLD analysis project Ga0210044, IMG submission 183959) | Groundwater microbial communities from aquifer in Utah, USA - Crystal Geyser 4/9/14 3 um filter (SPAdes) (version 2) | ecosystem: Environmental > Aquatic > Deep subsurface > Groundwater...
GCCGCGCGAGCCGGGCGGCGAGACGGCCGGGAGCGAACCACCCGACGAGCCCGAACAGCAGCGCGGTGGGGAGGAACACGAGCAGGAACCCGCTGCCCACGACGGCGAGCATCGCCCGCCCCGTCCGGTCCGTCACCGTCCCGTCGGCCGCGGTGCAGGTGACTTCAGGGACGCACTCCCCCGGCTTCGTGTAGCTCCGCCCCTGGCAGCGATACTCCATCTGTTCGCCGAGGCCGCAGGCGAGCGGTGCGACGAGGCCCATCGTCGTGTCCCCCGCGACCCCCGCGAAGAACCCGCCGCACGCGCAGCCCATGAAGCCCAGGAACAGCGCTGCGAACATCCCGCCGGTGCACCCGAACAGGCGCCCCGCCCTCCTGATCTCGCCAGCGTCGATCTCCACGCCGCGACGCTATCACGGAGCGCGTAGGTGAAACAAACGGGGGTACTCCACGGAGCCGAGCACGAGCGCGAGGCCGATGCCGAGCGCGAGCGGGGCCGTGGTTTGGGCGGGAGGGAAATGCGAGTCGGCGAGGGCCCCGCTCGAGGCTGAGCGGCACCGCGGCCGCTGGTCGCACGGTTCGGCGAGGAGATCGGGCACACGTTCGCTTCGCAGGCGCCGTGATCGCGGCGGACGCGGCCCGCTACCCTTCGAACATTTCCAGCTGTCCGCCCGAATCGCCCGCGAGCTCGCCGAGCTTTCGGCTCCGGTAGCGATCCTCGAAGCGGCGCGTACGTTGCTCGCGCTGCCGGACCTCGGTCGCGATCGTCGCCGGTGCGCGGCGCAGCTGTCTGCTGCCGTCGGCCAGCTCGCGAGTCGGGCACAGCGTCGACAGCGGGCAACCGCGACACGGTGCCGCTGCGAAGGAGGCGATGAGCACGCCGTTGGCGACATGTTGCGCGGCCGGGGCTAGACCGTCCGGGCACGACAACACCTCGCTGAAGGCTGCATTGAAGGCGAACGAGGCCAGGTCGAGGCGACCGGGGAGCTGTCCGCGCAGCCTGTCGTCGTCCAGCGGCGCGGGCGAGGAACCGGCATCGGGGACGGGCTCGGCGGCGGCCGCGTCGACAGCGGCATCGGTGGCCGGCTCGGCGGCGGCAGCAGCGGTCGGGACACCGCGATCGGGCTCGCCAGCGGCGATGAACGCGTCGACAGCGGGCGGTGCCGCCGGATCGTGCACCGGAGCCTGGAGGTCGATGCCGCGCTTGGCGCACTCGACGATGTTGCGACCGCTGCCATCGCCCGCATCGCCGTCGCGATCGATATCGTCGTCGCCCTCGACCACCTCGCACTGCTCCTCGAACAGCCGCCGCAACAGGCCGAACGCCTTCAGGGACTGCACCGCCGCGTCGCCGTCGAAGGTATGCACCAAGTGGTAGACGTCGACGGCGACCACTGGCAGCCGCCGCCGTGCCTGCTCCTTCTTCACGTCGGCGAAGTAGCCCTCGCGGTCGAGGTAGGGGGCCCGGAACCGGCGGTCGAGCCCCTCGACGCGGTCGGGCAGCTCCTTGCGCAGGGTCCGGAAAGTGCTCCGCCGTCTCGCAGAACAGCCCCAGCCGCGTCAGCAAGGCGAGGTCGCTGAGCACGTGCGTCGAGTCCAGCCGCTGCCGACCCAGCCGCACTCCTTCGGCGGTCGCGAGCTTGCGGGTCAGGTCCTCGAACATGCGCCGGGGCCTAGCCACCATGTCTGGAACTATCCAAAGTTCATGAAACAATCGGAAGAGCTCTGTGCCTTACGGGGCCTTACGGGCAGCTCCCACGGGAGCGGCGTGCCAAGGCGTGCGGCCTGCGCAGCGTGTCCTCGCCCTCAGTCGCCGCGCTCGGAGTCGTCGCCGAGCAGCCGCGCGCGCGTGAGCTTTCCGCCACCGAAGCGATCCTTCACCTGGGCCACGGCGCGCTCGAGGCGGTCGCGACGCAGGCGTGCTTCGTCGGGGAAGAGCTCTGGCGCCGGAGCCGTGACCAGCTCGGCCAGGGACACACCGACCAGACGCACGCCACGCTTCAGGTTGGGGAAGCCCGCGGCCAGACCACGCGCCGCCTCGAAGATCGCATCCGTGTCCGCCACCGGCCGGTCGAGGCGCGCTCGACGGGTGCGCGACACGTGGTCCGCGTATTTGATCTTCACCACCACGATCTGGGCGTGCAGGTCCGCCTCGACCAGGCGCGCAGCCACGCGCGACGCGTGACGCAGGATCTCGTGCTCGATCTCCTCGAGCGTGTGCAGATCGCGCTCGAGGGTACGCTCGGCGCCGATGGACTTGGCCGCGCCACGCGACTCGACCTCGCGCTCGTCCTCGCCCCGCGCCATCGCTCCCAGGCGCGCGCCGCTCGCGTGCGCGTTGGATGCGCCCAGGGCCGCGTCGAGCTGCTGGGCCGTCGCCGAGGCCAGCTGCCCCAGCGTCTCGTAGCCCGCGGCGTGCAAGCGCATGGCGGTCTTGGGACCCACGCCGGGCAGGCGCTCGATGGGCAGCGGCGCGAGCAGAGCGCGCACATCCTCGGCTGCGACGACGACCAGACCGTCGGGCTTGTCGAGGTCGCTCGCGATCTTGGCCACGAGCTTGTTGGGCGCGACGCCCGCGGAGCAGACCAGGCCCGTCTCCGCCCGCACCTCGGCTTTGATCCGCCGCGCGATCACCTCGCCGGATCCGAAGAGCGAACGCGAGCCCGTCACGTCGAGGAAGGCTTCGTCCAGGCTGAGACCTTCCACCTCGGGCGTGTAGCGGCGGAAGATGGCGAAGACCTGCGCGCTCAGCTCCTGGTAGCGCTCGAAGTGGGGCGTGACGACGATGGCCTCGGGACAGCGCGCCAGAGCCTCGACCATGGGCATGGCCGAGCGCACGCCGAACACGCGCGCCTCGTAGCTCGCCGCGGCCACGACTCCCCGCCGGCTGCGACCGCCCACGACCACCGGCTTACCGCGCAGCGACGGGTCATCGAGCTGCTCGACGCTGGCGAAGAAGGCGTCCATGTCGACGTGGAGGATCGTGCGCACGGGCGGAGTATCGAATGCCGGCGCAGGACGAGCCAGCCCAAAGCCGCGGACGACGCGACCGACCGCGCCCTACTTAGGACGGGCTCGCGGCGAGGCCATAGGTATCGGGATTGGGGTCGAAATTCGATCGTCGAGAGCCAAGTTCCGAGGTCTGTGCTGATGCGCCGTGCCTGGCCCGAGATTCGCTACGGCAGCGGGCTCCAGTCGGCGCCAACGCACTCGGCGCTGTCGCGGAAGCGCGCGGCGTAGTCGCGGCAGACCGAGGCGAGCAGAAGGTAGCCTTGCTCGAAGTGCGCCTCATCGAGTTGCGGATGCGTGACGAGGATGGCGCAGGGCTCGCCGTACCAGTCGGCGCATCGGGCGATTGCTCGTCCGTTGCCGAAGTCCCCTCCGCGAATGGCGCGGCCCGGTGCGTAGCCGCAGACGCCGAGGTTGCGTGTCTCGGAGAGCCCGAGACAAGGCGCCGGTTCCGTGGGATCGTAGGGTCCGCCGACGATGGCGCGCGGCCGCGGCTTCGGGTCGGGGCAGCGCAGGTACTCTCCGCAGGCTCCACCGCAGAAAGGTTCGCGCGGATCGCCGACGGGGCAGGTGTCGCCTGGGGGCGGACCGTTCACGACCGGCGTGCCGTCCGAGTAGACGCAGCGCACCTGCGGCGCGGGTGGATCGGCAACCGCCGCCGCCTTGCAGAAGGATGCGGGGAAGCAGGCGCCCGCGAACACATCGGTTCCCAAGCCCGTGTCGTCGACGCCGACCGCGCATACCTTGCCGGTCATGCAGTAGGTACCGAGCGACCTGCCGCCGCTCCCATCGTCGACAAAGAAGTCGCAACCGTCGATCCAGAATTCCAGGCCTCCCGAGCCGTCGGGCTGTCCATCGATGTCCTGGGCGCGACACACCTGGGCGGGCGTCACGCAGGCCGAGCCCGTGGGACACCGATCGGCACACAGGTCGCAGCGCCGAAAGCCGTCGATGCAACCGCAGGCCGCCTCTTCGTCCGGATCGCAGTGACCCAAACGGCTCGCGTCGAGTTCAGCCTGATGCGTGCCGACGTCACGCGGCCCGTCTACCCCGGCGTCCGCCAGGGCGCCGTCCGGGGATCCCGCATGTGACGATCCGCAGCCCAGCGCACCGCAGAGGGCTGCGATGAGAATGGACTGAGCGTGAACGGTGGCGCGGTTCATGGGCACCGCTCGCTACGGCAGCGGGCTCCAGTCGGCGCCAACGCACTCGGCGCTGTCGCGGAAGCGCGCGGCGTAGTCGCGGCAGACCGAGGCGAGCAGAAGGTAGCCTTGCTCGAAGTGCGCCTCATCGAGTTGCGGATGCGTGACGAGGATGGCGCAGGGCTCGCCGTACCAGTCGGCGCATCGGGCGATTGCTCGTCCGTTGCCGAAGTCCCCTCCGCGAATGGCGCGGCCCGGTGCGTAGCCGCAGACGCCGAGGTTGCGTGTCTCGGAGAGCCCGAGACAAGGCGCCGGTTCCGTGGGATCGTAGGGTCCGCCGACGATGGCGCGCGGCCGCGGCTTCGGGTCGGGGCAGCGCAGGTACTCTCCGCAGGCTCCACCGCAGAAAGGTTCGCGTGGATCGCCCGTAGGGCAGCTGCCACCTGCGGGCGGACCGTCGACGACCGGCGTGCCGTCCGAGTACACGCAGCGCACCTGCGGTGCCGGTGGGCCCGCCACTGCAGCCGCCTTGCAGAAGGAGACGGGGAAGCAAGAACCGCCGAACACATTGGTTCCCAAACCCGTGTCATCGACCCCGACCGCGCACACCTTGCCGGTCATGCAGTATGTACCGAGTGACACGCCGCTGCTCCCATCGTCGACGAAGAAATTGCAGGAGTCGCTGTAGGAAGTGGTCCCTCCGGTGCCATCGGGGATCGCATCGGCGTCGCGTGCTCTACAAACCTGGGCATACCGGTTGCAGCCCCACCCGGTGGGGCACCGATCGGCACACAGATCGCAGCGTCTGAAGCCGTCGATGCAGCCGCAGGCTGCCTCCTCGTCCGGCTCGCAGCGGCCCAAACGGCTCGCGTCGAGTTCAGCCTGATGCGTCCCGACGTCCCTGCCCGGACCCGTCCAACCTGAATCGCCGGGCGTGGCGTCGGGGACCACTCCTGCGTCGACGCTGGAATGGCTCGAGCCACAGGCCCCAAGTAAGCACACGAGCGTGACGGCGAAGAGGAATCGTTCCATCGCTCATGCCCCGTCGGTGAGGTTCGGAGGCCAGGTGATGGGAAGCGGACAGATGAACACCTGGCTCGCGGTGACTGGTGTGATCGCGAATGGCACCGCCACGGAAGGATTCTGAATTTCGCTGTCGTAGGGCAAGTAGCCATCGCGCCGGAAGTCGCACTCGTTGGGGGGGTCGGCCGGATCAGCAGCCGCAGCGACCGACGCGAGCGCTTGATAGACGACGACCTGCGGGTCCGCGGAGCCATCCTCCAGACTTGGATCACGGTCCAGGACGACCTCGAGTCCGTCTGGGCGGAAGTTCAAGTGGTCGGGCTCTAACTGGAACACGCAGATGCCCGGCTGTCCGCTCGGGCCGCACTGATCCACCTGACAGACGTGACGCCCGCCCTGCCACAAGACGGTTCCGCCAGAGTGATGTTGAAACGCAGGGCCGCCGGCGGCCATGAAGTTGCATTCGGAATTCTGGGTGCAAGGCCGACCGTGTCCGGCACCAGAGAGCACGGCCTGATCCGGATCGAGGCGGGCGGCACTCCGGATCGCTCCGCCGAAGCCGAGGACCAATCCGGTGGCGATGCTGCGACGGAACTTCGTGTGAAGGGCGTCGCGCACCAGGTTGGTGCAGTCATTGCTTGGAATGTCGCCGACCTCGGATTGAACAATGTGTGCCAACGGGTCGTGGGCGCCGAGCGCGTGACCATCGTAGTCGCTCAAGCCAAGGAGCAGCTTCGCATCGTCTTTCCGCTCGAGCGTGCTCAGGGGGTAGCGTGCTCGCAGCCGCCAATCGGAATCAGCGAAGGTGAAGCCGAGTTGTGCGTCAGGCGTGCACACCGGTTGTCTGCCGGCGTCGAGGTCGGAGCGGATTTCTTCTCCGAAGTAGAACATTCTCGTCACCAATTGACTCGCTCCGCCTTCGCTCCCGTCGGGTATACGCAGGCCATCACATCCATAGATCTCACCGACAAAGGTGGCGGCCTGCCCCGGGTCCAGCCACCGTCCGTCGCTGATCGGAGGGACCTCGCATCTGGTGACCCCGTCGACCGCAGCGCGATAGGCGTCGAACTCTTCCTTCAAGTCGTCGGCGCGACAGCCCAAGGCGAAGACCATGGGTTCGATCTCCATATAGGCGCGGTCGGTGGGCTCGAGCCAGAGGTCGACGTCGATGGTAGTGTTGATGTCATTGCAGCCAGGGTTAAAGATCCCGCCGGTGTGCATCCCGTCCGCGTGGAAGCCGTAGTGGATGCGGAGACCATCCGCGTCGTCGGGCGGGGTCACATCATTGGTGGGGAAGTCCGCACGCAGGATCGGGGTCAAGCCGCCGCTATCGAGTCGCACTCCGTCGACGCCGTCCTGATCCTCGATCTCCTGGGCGAAGCCCTGCGCGAATTGTTGAGACACGCTCTGCCAGCTCTGCAGGCTCGAGCAGAGACCACGATCGTAGACGCGCACGCTCGACCACTTGTCCGGGTGGAAAGCGTTCACATCCTCCGTGCGCTCCGTGGTGTCTGGCGCGAGAGCCGGAAGCTGCAGCGCTTCGAGTGGGTCGTTGGCTCCGGGCAGACCTTGCGCGAGGTCGCCATGCAGCAAGAAGGCTGATTCCCGGTCCAGGATGCTGTAGCGAACATCCGTGATGCGCCCGTTGAGCCGGCCCAGACGAGCCACGTCGGCCGCCTGGTTCGCGCCCGTGGGAACGAACCATGTGTGCGATTCCTGTCGATCTGGATTCGCGGTGTTCATCGGCTCGATGAAACGTAGCACGGCTGGTTCAGCCGGGTTACACGCGGCGGTGATGGCGCAGACGCACGCCAGCACGATGGAAGTCCCATTCGATGTCATGTCGAACCCCTCTTTGGTCATTGGAGTTCGCAACCTGACACTGAGGAGGGGGGGGTCAAGTGGTTCAGTGGTCGGGCGCGGATCCTGGGCGCGGATCCCCAGTGCACCGAGCCAGAGGAAGCGCGCGGGCGACCTTGTTCGTTGACCCTGGGAGGCCCGCACGCGTAGCCTGCCAGCCTGATGACGAAGGCGGGAACATCGAGCGAGAAGGGCCTGCTCCGTCGGCTGGATGACGCCGTCTTCGCCGTCGAGCAAGCGGTGGTCGCCACCTTCTTGTCCGCGATGACCTTCATGGTCTTCCTCGACGTGGTCTATCGCCGGCTGGTCGCGCCGGACAGCAAGGTCGGCCGGCTGTTGGCGCTGCTGGGCGGCGTGCACGACCCGGAGACCCGTGCGCTGCTCGACCGCACGGTCGCGCCCATCGTCAGTGTGGTCGTCGGCGTGGGCGTCCTCGCCTTCGGCTTCTGGACCACCGAGCGTCGACGCGGCGCCGACAGCAACGCGCGACGCGCGCTCCTCCGCACCGTGCTCGCGAGCGCGGCAATCGGCCTGCTCGGCTGGCTGATGGTCATCCCCGAGTTCTCCTCCCGCGCCTTCTACGTCCTGATCTTCTCCCTCGGCGCCGGCGCCTACGCCGTCGACCAACTGCGCAAGCGTCCCGCGGGCTTCGTCATGCGGCTGGTGGCCTTGCTCGTCACGACGGCGCTCTTCGTACCCTTCGCCCTGCGCTACTTCCCTCGGGGCTACACCTGGTCGAAGGAGGTCAGCCTGATGCTCCTGCTCTGGGTGGGCTTCCTGGGTGCCAGCGTGTGTGCCCACGAGGGCAAGCACATCCGCATGGAGGCCCTGGGCAAGCTCGTGCCCGAACGCTGGCAACGCTTCACGCGTGCGTCGGGCTTCGCGCTGGCCGCGCTCTTCTGCGCCTTCATGGCGCTCCTGGGCTGGCAGTACACCTTCGATCCCGCGGTGGGCGCCTACTTCCTCGGGGGCATCCTGGAGCAGACGGGCATCCCCGATTGGCTCGCGATCGCAGCCGTGCCCGTGGCCTTTGGTTTGACCGCGCTGCGCTTCACGGCCGTGACCATCAGCGCGCTGCGCGGCGGCAGCTACGGCGCACCCGTCTCGGAACAGGACGACCTCATGAGCGCGCACCACATGACGCTCGACGACGTGGAGGAGCAGTGAGCGAGGCGGTCGCGCGACGGAAGAGCCCGCTGCCCTTCGCCCTGGTGCTCGGCGTCGCCCTCTTGCTCCCACTCTTGGGCAAGGGCGGGATCCTGGCGAGCGCCATCTTGATCTCGGCGCTGGCCGGCGCGCCGCTCTTCTTCATCATCGGCATGGTCACCGTCCTCTGCTTCATCCTGTGGGCGGGCTTCCATCAGCTCACCGAATTCTCGGTGCTGATCGAGCGCATCCGCACGCTGGCGGACAATCCCACGCTGCTGGCGATCCCGCTCTTCATCATGAGCGGCGCGGTCATGAGCAAGGGCCACATCAGCCGGCGCTTGATCGACTTCGCCGAGGCGTTGGTCGGCTGGGTGCCGGGCGGTCTGGCCATGAGCGGTGTGATCGCCTGCATGCTCTTCGCGGCCATCAGCGGCTCGAGCCCGGCCACCGTGATCGCCATCGGCGGCATGATGGGTCCGACGCTGATCGCGGCGCACTACTCGGAGCGCTTCAGCCACGGCCTGCTCACCTCCGCGGGTTCGCTGGGCATCCTGATCCCGCCTTCGATCCCGATGATCATCTACCCGATCGTCAACCAGGGTTCGGTGATCGAGGTGGAGCGCCTCTTCGCGTCTGGCATCGGTCCGGGCCTGGTGATCGGCGCCATCTTGATGGGCTTCTGCTTCGTACAGGGCGTGCGCGACAAGACGCCGCGCAGCACCTTCGAGTTCAAGAAGCTCGGCGTCGCCCTGCGCGACGGCTTCTGGGCGCTGATGTTCCCGGCGCTGGTGCTGGGCGGCATCTACCTCGGCTTCTTCAACGCCGTGGAGGCCGCGGCCATCAGCGTGGTCTACGCCGTGGTGGTCGAGGTCTTCATCCACGACGCCATCAAGCTGCGCGACGTGCCGGCGATCTTCCAGGAGACGGGCATCTTCCTGGGCTCGCTCTTGGTGATCATGGTCGCGGCCCTCGCCTTCAGCGAGTTCCTCGAAGGCCAGGGCATCCCGCAGGTCATGGTCGAATGGATCCGCTCGATGGATCTGAGCCAATGGCAGTTCCTGATCGCGCTGAACTTGCTGCTGCTCGTGGTCGGCATGGCCATGGACATCCTCAGCGCCATGTTCGTCTTCGTGCCGCTGCTCGCGCCGGTGGCGGCGGCCATGGGCGTCAGCCCAATTCACTTCGGCATCATCTTCATCGTCAACCTGGAGATCGGCTACCTCACGCCGCCCGTCGGGCTGAACCTCTTCGTCGCTAGCGCCCTGTTCGAGAAGCCAATCGGGCACGTGATAAGGTCCGTCTTGCCCTTCATCGCCCTGATGTTGATCGGCCTCGGGCTCGTCACCTATGTCCCCGCGATCTCGGTCGGGCTGGGCGACGCTATCATCGACGGTCTGTCGGACGCCCCCGAGCGCCCCGCACCCGCCCCGACGCCGAACCCGAACGCGGCGACCCCGGACGAGCCCGAGACGGCGCCCACGCCCCCGCCCGGGGGACACCACGTGCAGAGCATCGAGGAGATGATGCACGAGCTGAACGAGGGAGCGGGCAGCGACGCGCCGCCGAGGGCCGCGCCAGCCGACCCCGGCCACGTGCAGAGCATCGAGGAGATGATGCGCGAGGCCGAAGGAGCCGCCGACGCGGGCGTCCGGTGAGCACCGATTCATTCGAACTCGCCGTGATGGCACGACGCTCGAGCAGAGGACCGTTGCCCTGAGGCGCGACCTTCCGTAGCCTGTTGGGGTGCAAGAGCCCCCGAGCTTCGACGACGCTACGGCGACCACCCTCCCCCCCTTCGTCGAGGTCGAGTTCGTCTACGAGACCGGTCGACCCGGCATGGACACCTCGCCCTGGCGCTGCTTCGAAGTCTGGACGCGCAACCGCATCTACTCGACCGATTGGTCCATGGTGTGCATCGAGGTGCGCGACCGGGAGTCGGGCCAGGTCGTGACCGATCACACCTTCCTGGGGGCCAAGCTCTCCGGGGGCCAGACGCGCGAAGACGACGCCATCGAGGTCACCTACCCCTGCCCGCGACCCGGCTGTGAAGCCGTCTTCGAGCACCCGAAGCGCCGGGGGTTCATGACCACGAGCACGGTGGTGCGCGTGGTGCTGCGGCTGCGCGTGCTGACCGTGCCCCACGCCGACCTCACGCCCACCTGGGACGAGCTGACGGA
>Ga0210044_10011408_pt1 | contig 10356 bp, 7 predicted proteins | sample CryGey13umfilter_2_FD_183959 | JGI IMG/M metagenome (GOLD analysis project Ga0210044, IMG submission 183959) | Groundwater microbial communities from aquifer in Utah, USA - Crystal Geyser 4/9/14 3 um filter (SPAdes) (version 2) | ecosystem: Environmental > Aquatic > Deep subsurface > Groundwater...
AATTTCTGTTAGCTTCTTCTTCAGCTAAGTGTCCAGTAGAAGTGTTAGCCCATGATACAGCCGTAGGTTCAGGTAAGTTTTCTTCTCTATGATCTCTGTTAGCTTCCTCTTCAGCTAAGTGCCCAGTAGAAGTGTTAGCCCATGATACAGCTTGAGACTCTATGTTCGCTTCTTTTCTAGTTTGAATGTTTGCAGCTTCTTCTGCGAGGTGTCCAGTAGAAGTGTTCGCCCAAGATACTGCTTGTGACTGTGTATTTGCTGCTGCTCTTTGAGTAATGTTATTAGTTTTATCAACTTGAGCTGATACTCTTGATACTGCTGAAGTGCTGCTGCTTGTTCTAGTAACTTGATAAGAAAGACCTTGATACCTTGCTCCTCTAGAGCCAGCATAAAGTTTCGCTTCCTCTTCATTCTTAGGAATATAATTTGTTATGGTTGAAACATCATAGTTATAATTTACTGGAGAGTTAAGTTCTATTTGTCTTTCAAAAGCTGGAGACTTCTCTTCATTTTCACTAAGGTCTCTACCAGTAAGTGGACTTATATAAGTAGTTGTTCGAAGTGAACTTACACGAGATCTAGCAAGGGGACTCGGAGAAGCAGCATCGGCCGTATTTGTGAAAAATATAAGTAATAAAAGTACAGTATTAATCTTGTTTCTAACCATTTATCTAACCTGGAGATAAATGGTATCACAGGTTAAGGCTTTTTTTCTAGATTACTGTTAGAATGGATCGCCACGCAGCCTCTTCGAGACTGCTCGCGATGACGACTATGGTATTTAATTTTGAACTAAAGAAAACATCAGGAAAAGCCAGAATTGGTGAAATTACTACTGATCATGGTGTGATTCAGACACCAGTTTTTATGCCAGTGGCGACTCAATCCAGTATAAAAGCCTTAACTTTTGAGCAGTTAGATTCTTGTGGTTCACATATAGTCTTGTCTAATACTTATCACTTGCACCTAAGACCAGGAGAGGATTTGATATATAAAGCTGGTGGGTTACATGGCTGGACTGGATATCAAAAACCTTTTTTAACTGACTCTGGGGGCTTTCAAGTTTTTTCTCAGTCTCGATTAAATAAGTGCAAGATCAGTGATGAAGGTGCTGAGTTTATAGATCATTGGGATGGGAAAAAATATTTTATCAGTCCAGAAAAATCAATAGAGATTCAGAATAAACTTGGTGCAGATATAATTATGGCTTTTGATCATTGTCCTGATGGTGGAGCAGATTATTCTGAAACAAGAGTTGCAATGGAGAGAACACATGCTTGGGCAGAACGCTGTGTCGAAGAGCATCAGAGGAATCTTGAAAATAATTTAAGACCTGAGAATCAAGCTTTATTTTTAATAGTGCAAGGCGGAATTTTTAAAGATCTTAGAGAGAAGAGTGTGAAAGCGATTACTAAACTTGATGTGCCTGGTTATGCTATAGGCGGAGTTTCTGTTGGTGAATCACGAGATGATATAGATGAGGTAGTTAGATACACGACTCCATTGCTTCCAGAAAATAAGCCTCGTTATTTAATGGGAATCGGAACGCGAGAAGATATCATAAAAGCAATTGCTGCTGGAATAGATATGTTTGATTGTGTGATGCCTACAAGGATTGCAAGACATGGTGCTTTTTTTGATGCGGCTGGAAATAGACAGCTAATAAAAAATACTCAGTACACCGAGGATCTTAGTCCTCTTGATAGTGATTGTGATTGTTATACTTGTAAGAATCACAGTAAAGCTTATATAAGACACTTATTTAGAGTTAGAGAAATGACTGCTGCTACTTTACTAAGTATTCATAACTTAAGATATTTAATTAGGCTTACAGATAATATTCGCGAGCTTATTAAAAACGATAAGTTTGATCCTGATATTCTTTTAAAATAGATTGCCACGCTTGTCATCCTGAGCAAAGTCGAAGGATCGCAATGACAAGGACTTGGGCATAAAGCTAATAGTCAGTGGCAGAAGAAGAAAAAACATTTGAAGAGATAAAAGAAGAGGCAGGGCTTGCTGAAGAAGCTCCAGTTTCTGACGAAGTCGAAGTAACAGAATCTGAAGAAGTAGCAGAATCATTAAAAGATGCAATAGAAGAAGAGTTTCCACAAGAAGCTGGTTCTGAAGAAGAAGAGTCTTCTGAGGCTACAGAAGTTATAGAAGAAGCTGTAGTCGTTCCAGAAAATAAACCTTGGATGGATTTCAAGAGTTTTGATTTAAAGAGAGACGCTAGCACTTTATTTAAGCGTCCTTTTTACATTATTGTTTTAGTTCTAGGGGTTTTATTGTTAGTACTTTTTATGGCAATGTTTATGGAGTATCAAGAAACAGAATACATGAAAAGGCTTGATGGTTATGTGAGAACAAATCATAAAATTCCGGAATGGTATACCAAGGAGTTACCAGATGAGTTAAAACAGTTCTTGAAAAACTATGAAGAGAAGAAACAAAAGGCAATTAACGACAAGCTTTTGATTCATCCTGATCCTAGAGCAAAAGAACCTATTATTGGTAGGGATTATCCAAATCCTATTAATAATGACACTCTTAAAGCGATCCTAAAGAAACAAAATATTGGTGAAGTTTCTGATGAAGGTGTTGTGAGAACTGAACTTATGAATCTTTCTGGATTGGATATGAGTAAGATTAATTATAAGTATTTTAGAAGTATGGTTGCAGCAAATCTTAGATATGCAAGTTTTAATGACATAGATGAAGAGGGATTACTTTTCCGAGGAGCTTCATTAGATTATGCACAGTTCGTTGGTGCGATTATTCCTAAAACTAATTTTATCAGAGCAAAACTTTCTTATAGTAATTTTTATGAAGCAGTTACTGATGCTTCTTTATTTAATAATGTGATTGCTGAGAAAGCTCATTTTCATGGTTCAAGATTAGTGTCCTCAAATTTTAATAATGTTGTTTTTCTAAAGTCAGACTTCTCTGACTCAATTATGGACGGGATTACAGCGAAGTATAGTAATTGGGAAGGTTCGGATTTAAGTGAATCTAGTTTAATTGGTGCTAATTTTAAAGATGCAAATCTTAAAAGTGTAAGTTTTGTTAATGCTGATTTACGAGGAGTGAATTTTGAAGGTGCAAGTCTTGAAGGGGCGAACTTTGAGGGAGCGAATCTGAATGGTACAAATTTTAAGAATACTGATGTAACTGGGACTAGTTTTAAAGATGCTAAGAATGTTAGCTTTGGCCAGCTTAATGAGGCAAAATTTCTATTAAGCGCAAAATCTATTCCTGAAGAGATAGTGCCTAAGAAAAAAAGCTGGAAAGAGAGGTTCGTTGTTCCCCATGATAGCAATTAAGATCCCTTTGGATCTTAATTGCGCTGTCAACCAGAAGTGCACCAGAATCAGCTGTTAAGATTTTAGGACTGGATTGCTTCGGGCTAAAGCCCTCGCAATGACAAACTACTCTGCAACAAACCCATACTTAGAAACAAAGTCCATAGCTTGACTTTCAGATTCGAGAAAGTGATTAATTTTTAGATTCTCGGCGCAGTTGTATACAATCTTAAAAGCGTTTGGTAAAACAGCAAGCCTGAAGTCTACTAGTAGATTGTAAATCTCAGGATTCGGTGCCATCGCTTTTAAAAATTCTCTTCTCTCTTCTATACTTTGTACTTGCAGTGTTTCACTAGCTTCTCGAAGGGTGTTTCTACTTAAATTAATTAGATTATTGATGATTAATCCAGTAGTTCCAATTATAGCCAAGGGCAGTCCAGGTGTGAATCCTCTTTCTTGAAAATCTGGTAATTCAACTGTTCTTAGATCAGAATGTGAGCCAATTGGTACAGAGGTTTTGTGTGAGATTTTCCCACTCTTAAACTCGACGAGTTGATGACTTGCTCCTCCTGTATCTAACATCAAGAAGTCAGAATGGAAATCTTTTATTTCTTCTAATACTGCCCATGCAGCGTAATTACATTCTTCGTCTTCACTAAAAATCTTTATATAAGAAAAACCAAAATTAATAAGTTTGTTGATGAACTCTTTACCTGATCCAGATTTGTCTTTTATTGCTCTCCTGATTGCAGCAGTCGCAAAGACTAATACATCATTTGGTTTTATGTCATGCTCTTCAAGAAATGGCAGTATTTGGTTTTCGATGCTGTTAAGAGCAATTTTTACTGAGTCTGGATTGAGAGTATTTCCTTTGAGACCTTTTCCTAGAGAGCTTTGGAATCGTAAGCTAAAAGCATTGTTCTTGTGTAACTTAAAACTGCCACTGCCGATTTCTAAAACTGTAAAAGGATTTTTGCTCACTTATAAATATCTTCCTGTATAGGATTTTTTTATCTTTGCTAATTCTTCTGGAGTTCCTGTTGCGATTATCTCTCCACCCTTATCTCCGCCTTCTGGTCCTAGGTCGATCAGATAATCAGAATGTTTTATCACATCAATGTTGTGTTCTATTACTAACACTGAATTACCAGCATCTACAAGTCTATCTAACACATCAAGAAGATGTTGGACGTCATACCAATGAAGACCAGTAGTTGGTTCGTCAAGTAAGTATATGGTCTTACCTGTTGATCGTTTTGATAATTCTGAAGCAAGTTTTACTCGCTGTGCTTCCCCACCTGAGAGTGTTGTAGCAGGCTGTCCTAGCTTTATATAATCAAGACCAACATCACTTAAGGCTTGTAATTTTTTCTGCGCTTGTGGAATCGCATCAAAAAATACTAGAGCTTCTTCTATAGTCATTTCTAAGATGTCATAAATCGATTTGCCTTTGAATTTTACTTCTAAAGTTTCTTGATTATATCTTCTGCCTTTGCAGATATCACATCTAACGTAGACAGAAGGCAAAAAGTTCATTTCTATTTCTATAACACCAGCCCCTCCGCATGATTCGCAGCGACCACCTTTTACATTGAAACTGAATCTTCCTGGATTGTAACCACGAGCTTTTGCCTCGGAAGTCTGAGAAAATACTTGCCTAATGGGATCAAATAATCCTACATAAGTAGCTGGATTCGAACGTGGGGTCCTTCCAATGGGGCTTTGGTCTATTACTATAACTTTATCGAGATTTTCGTAGCCTTCTATAGAATCAAGATTGAGTGGAAAAGGTGTCTTGTAACCAAGCTTATGCATCAAAGCTGGTCTTAGTAGGTCATTAATTAAAGAACTCTTGCCTGAACCACTAACTCCTGTTACTGAAACAAACTTGGCTAAGGGGATATCAATGTCTACTGATTTGAGATTGTTTCTTCTTGCTCCTTTTAGTGACACATAGAGTCCATTCCCTTCTCTTCTTTTTTCGGGTGTTTTTATTTTTCTTCTTCCTGAGAGGTAATCAGCTGTAATAGAACCCCTAGTGTTTTTTACTTCTTCAACACTACCTTGTGCTACTACTTCCCCTCCATGTACTCCTGCTTTTGGTCCGATATCAATTAAGTGATCAGATCTGAGCATTGTGTCTTCGTCATGTTCAACTACAAGTACAGTGTTACCAATATCACGCAAATGAAAAAGAGTCGCAAGTAATTTATCATTGTCTCTTTGGTGTAAACCAATAGAAGGTTCATCGAGAACATAAAGAACACCTGTGAGTGCTGAGCCGATCTGAGAAGCTAGTCTGATTCGCTGGAACTCTCCACCAGACAGGGTCTTCGCGCTTCTTGTCAGTGTTAGATAGCCTAGTCCTACATCAATAAGAAATTTTAATCGAGATCTAATTTCTATTAATAATTGATGAGCGATTTTGGCATGATAAGGATTAAGGTATTTTTCTAAGGTTGCAAAGAAATCATCAGCTTTTTCTATCGACATAGAACAGACTTGGTGCACATTTAAGCCTGCTACTGTAACTGATAAAGGAACTGGACCAAGTCTAGAACCATCACAGCTTGGACACTCCTTCTCTATCATATAGTTCTCCATCTCTGCTTTCCAGCTATCTGAATTAGAATCATTGAATCTGCGCTGTAATTGGTTTGTAACACCTTCGTAGTAGATCTTGTAATTCCCGTAACCTAGAGAAGGGTATTTTTTTGTGTCTATCTCTACTCTCTTTTCGTCGTAACCATTTAAGAGTATTTGTTGTATCTCTTCTGGTAACTCTTCATATGGAGTATCCATAGAGAATTTTAGTAGTGAAGCTAAGGCTTCAAGTAAAGCTTTGTAATAAATATTATTGGTTTTTGCCCAAGGTAAAATAGCACCTTCTTTTAGTGATAGGCTTTTAACTGGAACTATAAGATCTTCTGAAAACTCTTGCTCAGTACCAATTCCTGAGCAGGATTGGCAGGCTCCGTGTGGACTGTTGAAACTGAAATGTTTAGGGTCAAGTTCAGGAATGCTACCGTGACCATTAGGGCAAGCCATTAATTCTGAGTAGAGATGATCCTTCTCACAGCTGTTTTGTTCTAGAATCTCACTAACTATGACCACACCTTCACCTTTATTAAGTGCAAGTGCAATACTATCTGCTATTCTGCTACGAGCTGAAGGCTTGATGATGATTCTATCGACAACAAGATCTATATTGTGTTTTTTTGTTTTAGCTATCTTTATAGTTTCATCAAGGGTATAAACAACTCCATCAACTCTTACTCTGAGAAAACCTTCTGATTTAAGTGCTGAGAGTAGGTTTTGATGTTCACCCTTCTTTCCCTGAACTAACGGAGCAAGAACCATCGCCCTCGCGTAGTCAGGCTTAGAAGTCTCATCTGCTTCGTTACGCTCGTTCGGAGGCGACTCATTGACGGGCAAGTCAACTCCGTCTCCTCCTCGCTTCGCAAGCCTCGCATCTGAAGACTCCTTAACCAGACTACGTTGTGAACGGAGACTAAGAACTTGATCTAAGATTTGGTCTATAGATTGTGCTTCTACTTTCTCTCCACATTCAGGACAGTGAGGCACACCAATGCGAGCGTAGAGTAATCTAAGATGATCATAGATCTCAGTTACAGTTCCAACTGTAGATCTTGGATTATAAGAAGAGGATTTTTGATCAATAGAAATAGCAGGACTCAGACCTTTTATTTCTTCTACATCAGGTTTGTCTAACTGACCAAGAAACTGTCTAGCATAAGCAGAGAGACTTTCTACATAGCGACGCTGTCCTTCAGCAAAAATAGTATCAAAAGCAAGTGAACTTTTACCTGAACCGCTAACACCAGTAATAACTACTAATTTATTTTTTGGGATAGTTATATCAATGTTTTTTAGATTGTGCTGTTTTGCTCCGCGAACTATTATTGAGTTCTCATGGCTCTTTTCGTTTTTTAAGTTAGTAGTATTTTTTCTTGTAGTAGTGCTAGACAATTCTAATCCTGTATCGTTTCTTTAATCACATTATACAGCTTGTGTGAGAGCTAGATCTCGTGGATTAAATTGAATCTTTTCTTTAGATGCGGGTTTGATTGCGCCACCGGGACCATAGTTTGACTCACCTGCAGCTTTAGATAGACTCATAAACCAGCGACCAATTCCCACAAAGAAAAAACAAATATCTCTTAATAATGGTTCATTACCCATTAATCGTGAGGCGATATCAGCTGCAGTACCGGCGATGAATGAAAAACCAGAACGAATATAATTAGTTTTTTTACTTTCCCAATGTTCTTTTGGTATAACTTGGAAAAGATCTACTAATCCTTCACCTACTCCTTTGATTGCACCACCAATACTAGAGTTACCAGTTAAGCCCCAGAAACCAACTCCAAGTAGTGAAATGATTCCACCCCACATTCCTGTAATTAATCCAGCACTTTTTGAAAGCATTTCTGGTTTATATGTTTCTGCTTTAAAAAGTTGACTGAATGCTTTTGGTAAACGTTCAGAAATGATTTTCAAATTATCTTCCCAAGATGCTGACTTAGGTAATTTACCGCCAACAAGAGTGCTAGTAAGGAATTCAGGGGTTTGGTATAAACAGAAGGTTAGTCCACGTAAAAGATTTACAAACTTATAAGGGGCAGCACTAGCAATTACTAATTCTCCTAAGAAACCTGCAGTATCAAAAATACTTTTCTTCCTGATACCGTTATAAACATTGAAAGCAGAATTAATTCCCATTGAACCTTTTACTGCAAAGCCGGCGAGTTTATCAAAGAATGTTTCTTTGTCTTTACTTGCTTGATAATTAACCGCACGAGAAAGAGCTGAAGCACCAGTCGCAAAAATACCAAAACCATTGGCAGCAGTCATTAATTTCTTCATGACATCGTCTATAGAACTTAAACCATGTTCTTCTGAAATATTTTCTTGATGAGGTGGATTATTTTCAGGCGCTACAAAACCAGGCAAGATTCTTGCGTGTGTTTGGTCTGGCGAATTGTTGAGATTTGGGCCTATATTGGTGCTCAAAAGCCCTCCTTTTACATGAAAAGAGATACAGTAATGCGTATTACAATATAGCATAATACGCCTAAGGTTAAGAAGATTAAGAAGCTTGTCTCAACTGAGCCCCAGGCTCAGTTGAGACAAAAATGACTTTTTCCTTTAAGTTTTGCTACAATGCATATTTACCTATCATGCTGAAAACAGAGATTTTTGATCGCCCAAGAGCATATAACAAGGTAGAAGCCTTAATGCTTGAGCTTATAGATGCTGGCCAGTTCTTATATAGTAGGAGTTTATTGCCTGCGACTAGTGGAAACTTATCTCTTCGTTACCCAGAAAATAATTCGGTAGTTATAACCAGATCTGGTCAATGTAAAGGTAGGCTGTCTATGCAAGATTTTCTTGAGATAGATCTTAATGGTTTTCCAATTAATACTAATAAGGTTCCATCAGCTGAGACTTTGTTGCACACTCAGCTTTATCAATTCTCTTCTGATATTAATGCTGTTTATCATGTTCATTCGATTAACTCAGTCGTGATTTCTAAACTTATTGGAGCAGGTAAAGAATTGCGTTTACAGAATTATGAACTTTTAAAAGCACTATCTGGAGTTGATACTCATGCTCACACTGAAATTATCCCTATTTTTAAAAATACTCAGAATATAAAACTCCTTGCGGCTGAAGTTGAACAGTATCTAAAAGTAGCACCTGATACTCACGCTTACTTAATAGAAGGACACGGGATTTATAGTTGGGGAACGGATTCTAAGGAAGCTCTTAGGCATCTTGAAGCTATTGAAACCTTGATAGAGATCGAGTTGTCATTGCGAGGAGCAAAACGACGTGACAATCTAGTAGAATAGGACTGGATCGCGACGCTTCGCTCGCGATGACAAATGAAACAATGACTTTATTGAACATTTATAGTGAGAATAATCCAGATCAAGCAGAAACTGTTTCTAGTTTTGATTTGATTAAGAAAGGATTGAATGAGATCGGTCTTGATATCGTAAGATGGGTTCCGAAAAACACTTTGTCACCGAGTAGCTCTAATGAAGAAATTCTAGAAGCTTATTCAAAGCAAATCACTTTTATAAAAAACACAAGAGGGTTCAAAGGTGTGGATGTAATCACTATGAACGAGAAAACTCCTCGTGAAAAGATTCCTGAAATCAGAGCCAAGTTTCTTAAAGAACATACTCATAGTGATGATGAAATTAGATACTTTATAGAGGGATCTGGATTATTTGTGGTTCACCATAAAGACAAGGTCTACTCTATACTCTGTGAAGCAGGTGATTTTATTAGTGTTCCTGCTATGACTAAGCATTGGTTCGATATGGGATCTGAGCCTAACTTCAGATGTATCAGATTCTTTTCTGAAGAATCTGGTTGGATAGCAGATTATACTAATGATGAAATAGGTTCTAAGTTCCCAAATCTAGATGAGATTAATTGTTCTCGACAACTCTTAAAGCGTCATGCTCACGTATAAATGTCATTAAAAAATATAAAAGCAATAGTTACAGATATAGAAGGTACTACTTCTTCTATTAGTTTTGTGCATGAGGTTCTATTTCCTTATGCTGCTAAAAACTTAGAGAGTTTTGTTCACAATAATTCTGACGAACCTTTTATTAGTCAGATTATTCATCAAGTTATAAACTTCGGAGCCGATGGTGATGGTTATGAGCGTAATGCTTGCAGTTCACCAATGCAAGAACTCTCTGAATCAGAAATAAAACATGCTCTTGATATATTACAACATTGGATTAAATTGGATCTGAAGATCAAACCCTTAAAAGACCTTCAGGGATTGATCTGGGAAGAAGGTTACAAGAATGGAGATTTCAAGGGACATATTTATGAAGATGCCTATCATAAATTAAAAGAATGGCATGAACAAGGAATCCCACTCTATATTTATTCTTCTGGTTCTGTGCATGCACAGAAATTATTGTTTGGATATACTAAGTATGGTGATCTGAATGATTTATTTTCTGGGAATTTTGATACCAAGATTGGAGGAAAGAAAGAAGCT
>Ga0210044_10011412_pt1 | contig 10353 bp, 5 predicted proteins | sample CryGey13umfilter_2_FD_183959 | JGI IMG/M metagenome (GOLD analysis project Ga0210044, IMG submission 183959) | Groundwater microbial communities from aquifer in Utah, USA - Crystal Geyser 4/9/14 3 um filter (SPAdes) (version 2) | ecosystem: Environmental > Aquatic > Deep subsurface > Groundwater...
GCCTGACGATTGACGAAGCCCACTGCATCTCGGAGTGGGGTCACGATTTCCGCCCCGAGTACCGCCAGCTCGTCCAGGTCCGCAAACAATTTCCGCAGGCGGTCTGCCTCGCGCTGACGGCCACCGCAACGTCGCGCGTCCGGCAGGACATCCGCTCCACGCTCCAGTTCGCCACCAGCAACGAATTCGTCGCCAGTTTCGACCGCGAAAATCTCTTTATTGAAGTCCTGCCCAAACGCGACGCCACCCGCCAAACCATGGACATGCTCGAACGCTACAAGGATCAGTCGGGCATCGTCTACTGTTTCTCGCGCAAGCAGGTGGACGATCTTGCCTCCTACCTGATCTCGCGCGGCTATTCGGCGCGTCCGTATCACGCGGGGTTGGAAGACATCGAGCGCAAGCGCAACCAGGAGGCTTTCATCCGCGATGACGTGCAGATCATCATCGCGACCATCGCCTTTGGAATGGGCATCAACAAGCCCAATGTGCGCTTCGTCATCCACTACGACCTGCCCAAGAGCGTCGAGGGTTACTACCAGGAGATCGGCCGCGCGGGACGCGACGGACTGCCCGCGCATTGCCTGCTCCTTTACAGTTACGCCGACGTTGCCAAACTCAACTACTTCATTGACCAAAAGGAAGGCGAGGAACGGCGCGTCGCCATCCAGCATTTGAACGCGATCGTCGGGTACGCAGAAGATGAAACATCCTGCCGCCGCAAACCTTTGCTCAACTACTTCGGCGAGTCATACGCCGCCGACAATTGCTCCAACTGCGACAACTGCAACTCGTCCCCCACCCCGCTGACGGATGTCACCATCCCCGCGCAGAAGTTCCTTTCGTGCGTCAAGCGCGCGGGCGAGAAGTTCGGCGCAGGTCACATCACAGACATTTTGCTCGGCTCGAAGAACGAGAAGGTTCTGCGCTGGGGCCACGAAAAACTATCCACGTATGGCATCGGCGGCGAACTGACCCAAAAGCAATGGATGCGCCTGGCGCGTCAACTTTTGAGCATGGGCTATCTCAAACAGGAAGGCGAGTATCGCACGCTGGGTCTCACGCCCAAAGCGTTGGAAGCGCTCCGAAAACGCGCACCCATCATGGGCGTCCTGCAAGAAGCGGAACGGGTGAAGAAAAAAGAAGGGAAGAAAGAGGGGATCGAGTACAACCACGCGCTGTTTGCCATCCTTCGTCAAAAGCGCAAGGAAATGGCCGACGAGGCAGGCGTCCCGCCGTATGTCATCTTCCCGGATCGGACGTTGACCGAGATGGCCGCGTATTATCCGCAATCCACGGCGGGCCTGCTCAACATCTCTGGCGTGGGGCAGGTGAAGTTGGTTCAATATGGCGACGCCTTTTTGGATGTCATCAGGGCGTATTCCGAAAAGCATGGACTCAAGGAAAAACGAAAGGAAGCGCCCCGCGAGAAAAGCGACTCGAACCGCCGCTACGTCATTGTGGCGGAGGCGTATAATGCCGGTGATACAGTGGATGATCTGATGAGGCGATATGGCGTGGCGGTGGGCACCATCCTTGACCATTTGTCGCGTTATCTTGCCGCCGGCAACGCGTTACGAAAAGATTCCGACCTCCAGTCGCTGACGTCCGCCACACCCGACCAGCAACAAGCCGTCTTCGCCGCCTTCGATGAACTCAGCTCGACCTACCTCAAGCCCATCTACGACAAGATGAATGGCGCGCTGAACTATGATGACTTGAAGATCCTGCGGTTGCTGTATTTGATCTCCCAACAGGAATAGAAGATGCCCACCTACCCAGATTATGTTTACCAAACATTAGCCCGCGCCAGGGACGTGGGCCAATGGTATTGCGGCCAATCCGACGCGGCGGCATTGTGTTTCGATATACTGGCATTGTTTCCAGATTGCGAAGAGGCAAAAGAACTCGTATATGAATCGTTCTGCGACGAGTGGACGATTCACGATAACCGCGTCGCGGTTCAACGACAGGTGGATGAATGGGACGACCGTCCTTCCGAACACCGTCGCAGGCTGGCGCTTTCCTTCCGTTTTATGAGCCGCTGGGTCGGCTGGGAGCGCGAATACGAGGACGGCTGCGAAGAAGAACGCGAAGGCACAACCGATGTCTTCCAGATTTTGGATGACGGCAAAATGGAATTGATCACCGCGTATTGTCTCGGCGATGAAGAATGCACCGATTACGCCTGGACGATCTTTGCCGAAGCGCTGGAAAAAACGGACAATCCCGAATTGACTTTGTTTTGGATCGGCAAACAATACGCCGATTTGGGATTCTTTGCAGACGCGGCGGAAACGCTGGGCGAATTATGCTCGCGCTTCAACCATCCCGACGCGCGCAGATTGCTGGCGGAAGTCGTCTGGTGGCGCGACAATTCCCACCGCATCCCGTGGATTCCCCCGCGCGGCGACGGTTCGCGTTATGACCTTGTCATCAAGAAGATTGATCCCGAAGCGCCAACCACGCGCGAGCAGATCGAAATGTTCCGCAGCGAGAATCACGTGGAGCGCATGACGAAATACAAACCGAGCATTGATTCCAACCTGGCGAACCTTTTCTCCTCCGCGATTTCCGATCCGCAGGAAACATCCGCCCCGCAGATCGTGGATTGGTCCTTTCTCGACAGGGACGACTGGCAGCCTGGCGAACCCGCCGATTGGGTGAAGAAGCAAATCCGAATGTTCGAGCGAATGGGAGACAACGAACTGAGACGGGAAATGCTCGAGGATATGTTCAACCGTCATCGTTGGACGCGCAACATCCCGCCGCCGTCCGCGCCGAAGCGGTACGACCCGAACGAGCCGCCATTCACTCCACCCGATCTTCTTGGTGATGTGGATGACAATGATTTGGATGAAACCTGATCAATGCAACCATGAACATTCTTCACGCGCACTACCAGCCCCCGCAAAGGCCCGAAGAATCGGGCGGCGTTTTATTTTGGATGGAAACATCCGACCTCCCCGCGCCCAAAAGCGGACGCGCCGCCAAAAAAGAAAAATCCCGCCTTCACCCATTTTGTGCGGATACCGATACGCTCAAACATCTCCCCAGCCTCGAGGGCGCTTCCAAAACCGCCATCCTGCGCCTGCCCGCCGTCAGAGGCATTCCCCTCCCTTCGCCGCAACTCATCCACAACTGGAATCTGGATCCCAAAAACCCCAAACTTTCACCTTTCCTTGTGAATGGGATTTGGACGCGGCCCGCCGAGGCGATTCCTGTACTATTGGCTTCTTCCTCCCAAACGGACGCCTCGCTCTCCCCCGCGCCTGATCTCCGTTTCTGGAGCATGGCCGCCGCCCTGACGCTGGAGACGCTCGCGGCGCACAAACTCGTCCCTGTGATGGTGGCGGGCGAAAAAGATTCTTACGCGCGCTGGCTGCCCGTGCTGGATGCGCCCAAAGACGCGGCGCGCTTGAGTCAACTCGCGGCCGCCATGCCCGCGATTTGCCGCGCCGCCCTCACCCCCAGCCCCTTCGCGAAGCACCCCGGCGGGGCTCCCACAGGGAGAGGGGAGCCGTCGCCAAAAAATCTCCTGACCAGTTTCCTCAACACCTTCTGCGACTCGCTCGCGCGCGAATGGGGAAAATCTGGCGCGCCGAAGTTCTATGATGATTCGTCCGCGGCAGATTGGATAAAAGCGTTGTTCAGCGAAAACGCCGTCATCAAATTATCGTCCGCGCAGGCGCAGAATCTTGCCGCGAGTCACAAGGCATGGATGCGGAATCTGCACGTCGCGGGCGATGCCGCGTTCCGAATTGCGTTTCGCTTGGAAGCGCCCGCGCTACAGAAACAACCCTGGCAGTTGCATTATCTGATCCAGGCGAAGGATGACCCAAGTTTGTTAATTCCCGCCAATGAAGTCTGGAAAAAGACCAAAGGCGCGTTGACCCATCTCGGTCATCGCTTCGAACAGCCGCAGGAAAAGTTGCTGGCGGGGCTGGGCTACGCGGCGCGATTATTTCCTCCCGTGACCGAGAGCCTGAAAGGGAAACGCCCCACCGAATTGAGCATAGATACCAGCGGCGCGTACACCTTTTTACGCGAGACTGCGCCGCTGCTCGAAGGCGCGGGCTTCGGGATTCTCGTCCCACCGTGGTGGAACAAAAAGGGTGCGCGGCTGGGCGTCAAAGTGAAGATGAAATCGAAGCAAAGCAAGGATGCCCTTGCCAAAGGCAGAATGACGATGGAGAGCCTGGTCAATTATCAGTGGAAGTTGTCGCTGGGTGAAACCGAGTTGACCGAAACCGAGTTCAAAGCGCTGGCAAAGTTGAAGTCGCCGCTGGTGCAAATTCGCGGACAGTGGGTCACGCTGGACGCGGAACAAATCGAAGCCGCGATCAAATTCTGGGAGAAACATCAACTCGAAGGCGAGATGTCCCTGCTCGAAGCAATGAAACTGGGATTGGGCGGGGAAACCTCCGCAGGCGGGTTGCCGATTGATGGCGTCGAGTCCGATGGCTGGCTGTCTGACTGGCTGAAAAAATTCCCCAAAGGGGACGCTGTCGAGCAAGCCGACAAACTCGAACAACTGCCGCAACCCAAAGGCCTCGACGGTCAATTGCGCCCGTATCAACTTTACGGTTATTCGTGGCTGGCATTTCTACGCAAGTGGGGCATGGGCGCGTGTCTCGCGGATGACATGGGACTCGGCAAAACCATCCAAACAATTTCGTTATTGCTGCGCGAGAAAGGGACAAAGAAGAAATTGTCCGCGCCTGTGCTGCTGATCGCGCCCACGTCGGTGGTGACCAACTGGGAGCGGGAGATTGGCAGATTCGCCCCAGGGTTGAAGACTTATGTCCATCGGGGAGCGACCCGCCTCAAGGGTGGGGAGATGCGGGAGGCGGTCAAAGACCAGGACGTGGTGCTGACCAGCTATCCCGTCGCGCGGCTCGACGCGGAATCCTTCCAATCCACAAAATGGCTGGCGGTGATTTTGGACGAGGCGCAGAATATCAAAAATCCTGATGCGAAACAAACGCAAGCCATCCGCAAGATTGGCGCGGAGTTTCGCATTGCCTTGACGGGCACGCCCGTGGAAAACCGTCTCTCCGAGTTGTGGTCCATCATGCACTTTTTGAATCCTGGCTATTTGGGCGCGCGCAAAGCATTCCGCGAAAATTTCGCGCTGCCGATCGAGCGTTATCACGATGAGGAGGCGATCAAACAGTTGAAGCAGTTGACCGCGCCGTTCATTTTGCGGCGCGTCAAGACCGACCCGCGCGTGATTTCGGATCTGCCTGAAAAAGTGGAGACGAAAGTTTATTGCTCATTGACAGAAGAGCAGGCTACGCTTTATGAAGCAGTGGTGCAGGACGTGATGAAAAAGATCGAAGAGGAAGAGGGGATCAAGCGGCGCGGGCTGGTGCTGAGCATGATGATGCAGTTGAAGCAGATTTGCAATCATCCCGTGCAATATCTTCACCAGTCTCGCGCTTCGACTTCGCTCAGCGTGGGCGCGGAGGTTTCGCTGGATAATCGAAGCGGGAAACTTGAGCGAATGGGCGAATTGCTCGAAGAGGTGCTGGCGGATAACGACCGCGCTTTGATCTTCACACAGTTCGCGGAGATGGGCGAAATGCTGGCGGATTACCTGCCGCGCGCGTTCGGCGCGGCGACCCAGTTTTTACACGGCGGCACACCCGCAAAAATGCGCGACCAGATGGTGACGCGTTTTCAGGAGGACGAGCACGCGCCGCCCATTTTTATTTTGTCCTTGAAAGCGGGTGGGACGGGATTGAACCTGACGCGCGCCAATCACGTTTTCCATTTTGACCGTTGGTGGAATCCTGCCGTCGAAAACCAGGCCACCGACCGCGCCTTCCGCATTGGACAGAAACGCAACGTGCAGGTGCATAAATTCGTCACAACGGGAACGCTGGAGGAAATGATTGACGACATGATCGAATCCAAAAAGGGATTGGCGCAGGCGGTCGTCGGTTCGGGCGAGAATTGGCTGACGGAAATGAGCACGGATGAACTGCGCCGCGTGGTTACATTGAGGAGGCAGTAATGCCATTCGATTATTTCTACTTCAAACCGACCAAAGCCATCCAAACCAAGGATGGGATCAAAGCCCAAAGCAAGCGCGGGGCGTTCGCAAAGAACTGGTGGGCGCAACGGTGGATCGCCGCGTTGGAACAACTTGTCGATTCGGGTCGGCTCTCGCGCGGACGAAGTTACGCGCGCAAAGGTCAGGTGCTTTCGATTGACGAAACCAAAGACGGGATCGCGGCGCGCGTGCAAGGTTCCATGCGGACGCCATATAAAATCAGTATCAAGATCAATCACTTGACCGATGCAGAATGGGACAAGGTGATTGATGCGCTGGCGGAACAAGCCATTTTTAGCGCGCAACTGCTGGCAGGCGAAATGCCACAGGATATCGAGCAGGCATTCGAGAAGGCAAAGGTAAGTTTGTTTCCCGCCGCGCGCAGGGATTTGGAAACGGAATGTTCGTGTCCCGATTATTCCAATCCTTGCAAACACATCGCCGCCACGCATTACATTTTAGGCGAGCGCTTCGATGAAGACCCGTTCCTGATCTTTCGTCTGCGCGGGCGCACGCAGGAACAGGTGATGCAGGAACTTCGCAAACGCCGCGCGGGAAGCGATGAAACTGTCGAGGAGGAAGCAGAAGAAGCGGAAATAGTCATTCCGCTTGAAGAGCAAATCGAAAACTTCTGGGATGCGCGCGCGCCGCTGGAAGGCTTCGCCGTATCCATTCGCCCGCCCGCGATCGAGATGCCGTTGCTTAAGCGGTTGGGTGAGGCGAATTTTGTTCCCGAACCTGGAATCCAAAGTTGGCTGTCTGCTGCGTATCAGGCCGTGAGTCGAAAAGCGATCCAAGCCGCGTTCAAAGATACAAGCGAGAAAACATGACGAAAAAACGATCCCCTCTCCATCAGTGGGAACAGGAAATGATTGGCGCCTACTACGATTATCAGTTTCGCTTCGATCACATCACACTCCCCGTGTTTTTGCGCAGGGAGTGTTTTTTGACAGTGCGGCTGTTGCAATGGCCTGCGCGCGCCGTGATCGCATCTTGAAATCAGCGTTGGCGTGCCAACAATTTTTCTGTTCATTGTCGCGCCCTTTGCGCGGGCGGGATCATCCAAGCAAAGCACGCAACCCTAATTCGTACGACATCCACCCAAGTCCAGAAATCTTTCCCTTACAGACCGCCGAGATCAGCGACTTGTGGCGGAACTCCTCGCGTGCGTACACATTCGATAAATGCACTTCGATCACGGGAATTCCAATCGCGGCAATCGCATCGCGTAATGCCACCGAGGTGTGTGTATACCCGCCGGGGTTGAACACCACTCCGCTCGCCCACGTGCGCGCGTCTTGCAAGGCGTCAATCAACGCGCCCTCGTGATTCGATTGCAGGCACACCACCTCCGCACCCAACTCGTTCCCCAACTCGATCATTTTTTGGTTGATCTCATCAAGTGTCAGCGAGCCGTAGACTTCGGGTTCGCGCGTGCCAAGCAGATTCAAGTTTGGGCCGTGCAGAATCAAGATTTTCATGGTTACTCCAATACCGACTCCAAGTCGGTAATATCCACCAACTCGACGCGTCCAATTTCGGCGGGCAGGGCAAAGCGGATGGCCTGCGCGTTTTTCTTCTTGTCCATGCGCATGGCGCGGACGATTTCTGCGCGCGACATTTCCGGGGGAATTTGGACGGGCAGTCCCAACGCTGACAACGACTCTGCCACCGCATCCGACAACCCTTTGCCTGCCACCGTTAAACGTTCCGCCAACTTCGCCTCGGCCACCATCCCGATGGCAACGGCCTCCCCGTGCCGCAACCTGAACCGGCTGGCGAGTTCCACCGCGTGCCCCACCGTGTGACCCAGATTCAGCGCCGCGCGGAATCCTTTTTCGTACGGGTCGTCTTCGATGATCTTGATCTTCACCGCCATCGCCCGTTTGACGACTTCTTCCAAATTATTTTTCACCCAGTCCAGTCCACGCGCGCATAAAGAGAACAGTTCCGGGTCGGAGATGATCCCATGCTTGACCACTTCCGCCATGCCAGAGATCAATTCTGTTTCGGGCAGTGTCTTCAACAGTTGCGGGTCAGCCAGGACGAGTTTGGGCGGATAAAACGACCCGATCAAGTTTTTGCCTTCGGGCAGGTCAAATCCCGTTTTGCCGCCGAGGGACGCGTCCACCATTGAAAGCAGGGTTGTTGGCGCGCCAATCCATTCGATCCCGCGCATGTACGTGGACGCGGCAAAGCCTGTCATGTCCCCAACCACACCGCCGCCGAGGGCAATGACCGTGCTTTTGCGATCCAACCCCGCTTCGAGAAATCCGTGCCAGAGCCAATTGACGGTCTCCAGATCTTTGTGCGCCTCGCCCGCGGGGATCGTCAACACTTTTGGGTCGAAACCCGACGCGCGCAAAGAAGCAACCACTTTTTCAACGTGGAACTTTGCCACGTTTTCATCGGTCACAATTATGTTGCCGTGGGACAAATTGGCAATTTGTCCTACAATCACATCATACTCTCCCATCGCGGACAGATGATATCGTCCCAACAGGACCTGGGCCTGATAGGCGTTTTGCCCGGCAGTTTTCCCGTCCACGTGAAAGAGCAGGGGAAAAGAGTGATAATGTTCGCTGCGTTTCGCAAGCAGAGACGCGAGTTTTTCGCGCAGGTCACCAGCCAGCAGCGGGCGTTTGTGTGAATCGGCGTTAAGCCTATCGAGCAGGGTGTCCAATTCGGCCATGAGCAGGATGACACTGCCGCATTTCTCAACGAGGACGCGATTCTCGTCTCGTAGGAGCGTCCCGCCGCCCAGCGCGATGACGGTTTCCTTCCCGTTGACGAGATTTTTCAATACTTCGGTTTCCATGTCGCGAAAGGCAGATTCGCCCTGTGTTTCCATGATCTGCGGAATGGACAACCCCGCGTTCACTTCGATAACGCGGTCAAGGTCAATGAACGGCAGTTTGAGGTTGTGCGCGACTGTCTGTCCGACCGTTGATTTTCCGGTTCCAGGCGGGCCGTAGAGGAAGATGTGAGGCATAGGATGGATGAAGAATGAAAGCGATACAGTTGAGTAGTTTTGTAGTTGCGTAGTTCGGTAGTTTTAGATCGCGCATCTACCTGTCTGCGTGTTTTCGTGTGTACCTGTGTACCTGTCTACTTTCTCATTCCCAAAAAATATGCGGTGTATTGTCCATCTGCAAGTCTTCGAGCGTGGCCTTGCGTAGAGTTTCAAAGCGCGGTTTCATTTCAGTCATCGAGTCGCCGCCGAGTTTTTCGATGAGCGCATCGGCCAGCACAAAAGCGACCATCGCTTCGAGAATTGGCACGGCGCGCGGAACGGGACAGAAATCGGAGCGTTCGTATTTGGTGGGGGATTCCTGTCCGCCGGCAAGATCCACAGTTTGCTGGGGAGTCAGCGTGGTGGCAATCGGCTTCATCGCCGCGCGGATGACGATGGGCTGTCCGTTGCTGATCCCGCCTTCGATGCCGCCTGCGCGGTTGGAATTGCGAGTGAGAGCCTGGTAATTAGTCCCGCGGGGATGCTTCGCGATAATTGGTAATTGGTAATTGATGTTCTGACTTCTGCCTTCCGCATTCTGCAATTGAATTGGGTCTTGCGCCTGTGTCCCAGAAAGAAGCGTGTTTGCGAACGCGTCGCCTATTTCAACTCCTTTGATGGCTTGCACGGACATGATTGCCGTCGCAAGTTTCGCTTCCAATCGTTTGTCCCATTGGGCAAAACTACCAAGACCGATAGGAACATTCAAAGCGACAATTTCCAGCACACCGCCGAGCGTGTTTTTGCTGTGAATGGTCTTTTCGATTTCAGCGCGCATTTGACTGGCGGAGGCTTCATCGGGACAACGCACGTCGGATCCTTCGGCGCGGGCGAAGCGTTCCTCGTAGGGCATATCCCCAAAGTCAGTTTGGATTTTGCCGATGGATGAAACATACCCGCCAACAACGATTCCGAATTGAGCCAGGAAATGTTTGCAGACCGCGCCCGCCGCGACGCGCATGGCAGTCTCACGGGCGGAGGCGCGCTCGAGCGCGGGACGTAAATCCTTGTAGCCATATTTCACCGCGCCTGTCAGGTCCGCGTGGCCGGGGCGCGGAGAGGTCATTGGCTGGATGGCTTTGCCCTTCCATTTGACGTGGTCGTTGTTTGGGACGAGCAGGGCAATCGGCGCGCCGGTCGTTTCGCCTGCCATGACTCCGCCCAGGATTTGGACGGCATCCCTTTCGATCTTCATCCGTCCGCCGGAACCAAAACCTTTTTGACGGCGAGCCAGTTCAAGGTCAATGATGGAAGCGGAGAGTTTTAATCCGGCGGGCATGCC
>Ga0210044_10011413_pt1 | contig 10352 bp, 9 predicted proteins | sample CryGey13umfilter_2_FD_183959 | JGI IMG/M metagenome (GOLD analysis project Ga0210044, IMG submission 183959) | Groundwater microbial communities from aquifer in Utah, USA - Crystal Geyser 4/9/14 3 um filter (SPAdes) (version 2) | ecosystem: Environmental > Aquatic > Deep subsurface > Groundwater...
TAGTTGATTTAGCTAATAAAATGATAGAGCTAAGCGGGAAAACAAATATCGCTATTGAATTTATAGGTCTTCGTCCCGGAGAAAAGCTTTATGAAGAGTTGTTGATTGATGATAGTGACACTCAAACAGACTACGATTCCATAACGGTTGCAAAACCGACGCAGTATGATTTAGAGAAGTTAAACAAAGATATAGAAGAACTCTTGGCATGTACAAATAAATTGCAAAAACTAAAAGAGATAGTTCCGGAGTTTAATCACCAGTTAAACGAATAGCTCGGCTTTTGGGTACCCAGAATTTATTCTGGGCTGAGTGGTTTTGTGGTTCTAAACTATTACATGCCCTACAAACTTGCTCATGTTGTTCATGATTTCACCACCTTTTCTAAAACTCATTCCACATGCCTCATAGGCGAAGAAAATGCCGGCTTGGTATTTAGCTCCTTGTAGGTCTTTTGGGAACTCTACATACTCTTGATAGACTTTTTTGTAGTTACCGTACGGTCCTTCAACCTCTTCTAGTACAGAGCCCTTAGAGTCGATTATTTTTGTATTTGCGCCTTCTCTACCAAAAACAGTTTTTTCTACTTGTTTAATGCCTTCTAATGGCTCAAAAGAGGTTTTTAAAAGGTAGGGTGAGTCTGGAAAAAGGTCGCTTAGTATTTTCAACATCCCTTTTGACTGAAACAAAAGCGTATATGCAGGGTTTAAAATAATAGCTTTTTGATTGCTTATAATATTAGAAATAGTGGTTGCCAGTTCAGGCTCATCATGCGCTATATCTTCCCACGGGTAGAGTTTAAACCAGTATTCATAACTGTTGTCATGTGCATCTAATATTCCATTCTCATTAAACTGTACATTTCCAAGATACTCAAAGCTTGTGTTAAAACCGGCATCTGTTGCTATTTGCTGCAAAAGTCTTGTTGTTGCTTCCTCTTCATCATTTCCATCCATAGATGAAAAAAGAATTTTCCAGCCATCATATCTCTCGTTAAAATTATCTGTGTCGTCAAAAAGAGTAATAAGCCTTTTGAAATTATTGCTTATTGCTTCGTAGACATTGTTAAATTGCTTCTCTTCGTCCATCTCATTATGCTTGAGTATTGCCCACTGGAGGAGGGCCGTTTCAAACAATCCTGTTGGTGTGTCGGCATTGAACTCTATAAGTTTGATGGGCTTATCGTCGATGCCTCCGGCTAAATCAAAACGTCCATAAATATGCCAGTGGACATCATTGTCCCAGCTCTTTTTAATAATATCTACAAGGTTAAAAGGAATTCCAAGCTCAAAAAAAAGCTCATTTTTTATGACATATTCAGCAGCTTCTACATACATATCATAGATTGCATTTGTAGCTTCATAATAAGCTTCTGCTTCATCTTGTGAAATTTGAACGAGTTCATCACTTACATATTTACTTCCATCACTGTCCGTATGCCATGTGAAGCCTAACTCTTCAAGTGTTTTATCCTCTAGCGGATTTGCTTTTTGTAGTGTAATCATCATTAACCTCCGAAAAATCCGCCGCTTCTTGAGGATGAAGTAGATTTTCCTCCAAAAAAGCTTTTTTTGCCGGAACCGCTTTTTGCAGCACTTGAGGCAGCTGAACGGCTGTAAGCACTTCTGTTTGAAGTGGCAGAGTTTTTTGCAAAATTTTTGTTATTCATCAAAGCATTTCCTATCATGTTTCCTAAGAGTGAGCCTGCTGCAACGGCTAAAATGGTTCCAGCCAAACCCATGCCGGCACTTCCTCCGTCATCTTTGAGTGTTTCTGAATTTCCGCTCTGAACTTTTTGGTACTCTTGTTCCGCCAGAGCCTTCATTTCAGCTTCGTTCATAAAACGCTCAATAGGGTTTCCGTTTTCATCTTTTTCACGAATAATAGCACGACTAGGACCCTCTGTAGGCATCTCTTCGACTACGATATATTTTCCGTTTGCTTGTTGTTCTATAACTAAATAACGATTTTTCGGTTCTTCTTTTGGAGCTTCACACCCGCTCAGGACACTCATCATTATTATTCCGGCACTTCCCAGTGCAACTCCGCCTGCTATTGAAGAAATATGTTTCACTTTAGTAACTCCTCGTTATTAAATAAGATTGTTTTTTGAAGTTTGTAATCATAGAATGTAGTCTCGCTCCTTCCTCTGTAATAAATATCACCCTGATAAGTGTACTTGGCAGTTTTTAAAATAACATTTTTTTTCATTAAAATCATTTCACCTAAACTATGTCCAACTGCTGGTATAAGAGTTAAGGAGGCTACGAAAAACATCGCACCAACTACGATGGCACTCAGTTTGTTGTTATTTATATAAATTATCAGATAGCCTATAATCAAACTAAAAATGGCGTATATATATATGTTTTGATGATCAGCGAATAAAATGTTATAGTAAACATCAATATCATAAAAATCTATATAATTTTGTTTTATTCCTAAAAATATAAAAAAATCCAAAATAAATGTAAAGAAAATACCGGTCAATAATGCTTGAAAAAACTTACTCATCTTATTTTTCTCCTCTTAACATTGTTGATTTTAATAAGGCTTGAAGAAGCATTCTCCCTCAAGCCATACTTATCTTCTACTATTATATCAGCTTTTGTTACACAAAAAACTCTGTCAAAGTTTTTGCCCTCTTCATTTGCAGAAGTTGAAAAATACCAAGTGTACTCTCTTAGTATCTGAGAACTTAAAGATGATTTTGCGACTCTAAAAGCTCTATCTTTTATAATGAAGGTTGTTTTTTTAGAGCGACGAACCAAGTTTGTCATCATTGGAGGAACTCTATTTCCACATGTAAGAAAGCTTTTAAAATCGAAGTAAACTTTAATGAAAGGTTTGGATGTTTTACGAGATTTAATCTCGTAAAGTTTTTGAGCATTTTGAGAGAGAAAACCGACAGTGGTGTCGGTTTGGGAAAGAATTACAGACACTGTTATGCTAGAAAATCTTGGAGTGCTTGTACATCTGACCATGAGTCATTTTTCATCTCATCGAGTGCTAAAATCAAGGCTCTGGCTGCGCTCAGAGTCGTAAAATATGGAATGTTTTTTCTCAGTACTTCTTGACGAATAACGATAGCATCTTTTTTAGAGGTGTTGTTATCGGAAGTATTGATTGCCATGTGGATTTCGTCATTTTTCATACTGTCCTCTATATTTGGACGACCTTCAGAAATTTTTAGAACTAATTCACAGGGAACACCTGCTTTTTCTATACAACTTTGTGTACCTTTAGTTGCTACAAGTTTAAAGCCGTGTCTATGTAAACCTCTGGCTATTTCTGTTGCATGTTGCTTGTCGGTGTCTACAAAAGAGAGGAAACAAGTCCCGCTTGTAGGAATTTTATTGCCGGCTGAGAGTTGCGCTTTTGCAAAAGATCTTCCAAAGTTGGAACTGATTCCCATTACTTCACCCGTTGATTTCATCTCAGGGCCAAGAACTAAGTCCGCACCGTAAAGTTTATGGAAAGGAAAAACAGCTTCTTTAACAGAAACATGGTTTTTAAGAAGCGGTTTTAACAAGCCGTTTTCTTCTATCACAATATTGTAGTTATCATAGTATTTCAGAGCATTTCTAAGCGTTTCTCCAACCATAACCCGTGTTGCAACTTTTGCCAAAGGCATACCGGTAGCTTTTGAAACAAAAGGAACAGTACGAGATGCACGAGGATTTACCTCTATAAGATAAATTTCATTGTGAAAAATAGCGTATTGAACATTCATAAGCCCGACAACACCCAGTCCAAGTGCAATAGTCTTAGTCTGCTGCTCTACATTTTCAATCATCTCTTTACTGAGATTCATAGGAGGAAGGGAACAAGCACTGTCTCCGGAGTGAATTCCTGCCTCTTCAATGTGCTGCATAACCGAACCGATATAGACGTCCGTTCCATCACAAATAGCATCTACATCAAGCTCTATGGCTTGGTCTAAAAATTTGTCAATCAAAACAGGCGCTTCATTTGAAACTGATATTGCAAGTGCCATATACTGTGCCAGTTCTTCTTGAGAGTAAACGATTTTCATACCGCGACCGCCGAGGACAAATGATGGACGAACAAGAACAGGGAAACCTAATTTCTGGGCAATTGCAGGTGCTTCTTCTTTGTTGTGAGCCAAACCGTTTGCAGGCTGTTTAAGCCCATGAGAAATTACAAAGTTCGAGAAGAGTTCTCTGTCTTCCGCAAGGTCGATAACTGCAGAGGGTGTTCCTATGATTTTTGCACCTATTTTTGTCAGAGAGTCCGCAAGTTTTAAGGGAGTCTGCCCGCCAAAGTGAACGATGATGCCGTCTGGCTGCTCGTTTTCTATAGCTTCTCTAACATGTTCAAAGTCGATAGGCTCAAAATAAAGTACATCAGAAGTGTCATAGTCAGTTGAGACCGTTTCAGGATTACAGTTGTACATAATGCACTCAACATCCATCTCTTTAAGGGCAAAAGCGGCATGAACACAACAGTAGTCAAACTCAATGCCTTGACCGATTCTGTTTGGTCCGCCACCTAGAATAAGAACTTTTTTCTTCTCACTTACACGATTTTTTACATTAGGCAATTTTGTTATATTTGTAGTCGAATAAAGATAAGGAGTCAGTGCTTCAAACTCAGCTGAACATGTATCAACTTCGTTGTATTCTAAGCTTACGCCAAGAGTTTTTCTTGCACTATAAACTTCATTTTCACTCACGACGTGATTTGAATTTTTTGCGATTAGTTGAGAAATTCTTTTGTCTGAAAAGCCGTCAACTTTAACGCTTCTCATAAACTCCGCATCAAATAAAATTTTATCTGTAATAGTACTTTCTGTTTGAATCAACTCTTCTATTTGGTATAAAAACCATGGGTCTATCTGGCATGTGCAAAACATCTCTTCAACACTCATACCGCGACGAAAACCCTCAGCCACATAAAGCATTCTGTCTGCATTTGGACGACGAATTTCATGTTTAATAAACTCTATACCTGAATCTATTTCATCAAAACCGCAAAGTCCGGTCTCAAGCGAGCAGAGAGCTTTTTGCATTGATTCTTTAAAGGTGCGACCTATTGCCATAACCTCACCGACTGACTTCATGCTTGTACTTAATGTGTTTGTTGCTTCTGGAAATTTCTCAAAGGTAAAGCGCGGTATTTTTGTAACAACATAGTCGATAACAGGCTCAAAAGAGGCAGGAGTTCCCGTAATGTCATTTGTAATCTCATCAAGTGTAAAACCAACAGCTAAAAGTGTTGCAACTTTGGCAATAGGGTAACCTGTTGCCTTACTCGCAAGTGCAGAAGAGCGACTTACACGAGGGTTCATCTCGATAACAATCATACGCCCGGTTTTAGGGTCGATTGAAAACTGAACATTAGATCCTCCGGTATCGACACCGATTTCTCTTAAAATATCAAAAGATGCATTACGCATTCTTTGGTACTCTTTGTCTGTTAAAGTCAGAGCTGGGGCAACCGTAATACTGTCTCCGGTATGAACACCCATCGGGTCGAAGTTTTCAATAGCACAAACGATAATACAGTTGTCCGCTTTGTCACGGATAACTTCCATCTCATACTCTTTCCAGCCAAGCATTGATTCCATTATTTCGATTTCGTTTACCGGAGAAGCTGATAGACCCTCCTCAGCTAGTTTTTTAAACTCTTCCATGTTGTACGCTACGCCTGAGCCTCCGCCTGCAAGTGTAAAAGAGGCTCTGCTAATTACCGGAAACCCTATCTCTTTAACTACTTCAATGGCTTCATCAACACTATAGGCATTTTTACTTTTTGGTAAATCCATACCAATTTTTTTCATAGCTTCATTAAAAGCTGAACGGTCTTCACCTTTGTGAATAGCCTCTGGAGTTGCACCTAAAAATACAACACCTTCAAGCATCCCTTTTTCGTACATGCTTGTAGCTACGTTTAATGCAGTCTGTCCGCCCATTGTCGGTAAAATTGCATCTACTTTTTCTTTTTTGATAATTTTAGCAATCACATCTTCTCTAATGGGTTCTATGTAAGTTCTGTCGGCAAATTCCGGGTCTGTCATAATAGTTGCAGGGTTTGAATTTATAAGAATAACGCGATAACCTAGCTCTTTGAGAGTTTTAACAGCCTGAGTTCCTGAGTAGTCAAACTCACATGCTTGGCCAATAATAATTGGACCTGATCCTATAAGTAAAATAGTGTGAATGTCGGTGCGTTTTGGCATTTTGAACCTTTAATAAATGTACGTAAAAAATTTGTTTATTATAGGCAAAAGGCACTTAAAATTTGATGAGTTTTACTAAAAAATATAGATGTTTTTTAGTACTCAAAAGTATATATAAGAGAAGCTAGTCCTGAATATATATAATCGTCATTTACTATAGGACTCTCTGTGATTTCTTGGGGGAGTTTATCTACTCTAATGTTAAAAAATGCAGATAATTTTTTACTCAACGGATACTCTATATAAGTTTGAGCTCCTAACTGCAGGGCGTTGCCCGCATGATATTCAGCTCTAAAAGGCGTTGCTTCACTCTGTGTAACACCGTAATAGTAGTTTACAAACTGAGATGATTGATAAAGCAAAACAGCACTTGGGTAAAAAGAAAAATCACCAAGTTTGAACTCATATCCAAGTTCTGATTTTATAATCCAAGAGTTATATCTGCCGAGTATATCGTTGAGTGCCATTATTTCAAAATAGGTTTTATCTGCTTGTATGCTAAAGGCTAAACCGGCTTCAAAAGAACTCTCTTTATCTTGCATTGCTTCTAATGCATCTGAATCGGAAGCTTTATAATTGTATGGCTGCGGTTGGGCAGTTAAAGAAAACCCCCACGAATAATCTTCGTTTTTTTCACCTAAAAAGTAAATTCCGACTCTTGTCCATCGAACATAAACAAGACCATTGTCAAAAAATACGACGGGTGAGGGCACTACTATCGGTGCAACATCTTTGTATGCTTGTGTTTGAATATAAGGACCAAAACCAATAGTTATTTTCTCTTTTTTTTCCTCTGCAAGCAGAGCTGAAAAGATTAAGATTAAGAGTAATAGGTATTTCACCTGACACTCCTTATTATATGAAAGTAATTGGGATCATCTGCTTCATAATAGGGCTCTATAGTGGCATCTTGATACCCTTGAGATTTTTTAACAGAGAGAACTTTGCCAACTTTTAAATCCTTAAAAAAGATTTTATCAAGTCCGGATGTGACAACTTCATCATCCACTTTTATGTCATACCATGCAGGAATAAATTTTACAAGCAGATTCTTAGCATTGTTTCCATGAACTATTCCCGGGGCTTTTGTCTCACCAACATAGACTGCATAGGAACTTTGTATATCTCTGTTTAAAAGTGCAAGTGGTTTTTTATGCTCAGAGATAACTATTCCTGCAACTAACTCTTTATATATCAGTCCGTAAATTTTTGAAGAGTTATAGTCCGGTATCTCTAACCAAATTCTATTTAAATCTCCAAATTTTGCGTAAGAAATTGCACGCACGAGTTCAACTTTTGGATTTGTTTTTAAACTTGAATTATTTTCTTGAAACAGATCATTTATTTCTGAAGCTAATTGCTGCATTACTAAATGATTGTTTTCATATCTATTGAGTTTTTCATTTAACTCTTCTATGTGTTTGGCTTGAAAAATATGCTGATTTATTTTTTCTTCAATGAATTCGATTGTATTATGATATGTTGATTTTATTTTATTCAAGGATGAAATAAATGGGGATTGAAGTGTGCTAGAATAATAAAGTGCACCCAAAAAGAGTGCAATAAAGACTAATAAAAAGCTAAGCAGCCCTTTATTCATTTTCAAAAAGTTCTTGTAACAAATCGATCTCTTCAAGTGCGCGACCGGTTCCTCTAGCAACGGCTAAAAGAGGCTCATCAGCAACATATACGGGGATTCTAATAATGTTTGACAAATATTTGTCAAGTTGACGGATCAAGGCACCACCGCCGGTAAGTATAATACCGTGATTTACAATATCTCCGGCAAGGTCCGGCGGCATTTGCTCTAATACATCAAGAAGAGCTTCAGCAATCTCTTTTAGAGGTTCTTTCATTGCTTCTCTTGCATCTTCACTGGTAAGTACAACTGAACTTAAAAGTCCTTCAACCTGGTCTCTGCCATTAACTATCATTGTTAACTCTTCATCAAGTGTAACGGCAGTTCCGATGTTGATTTTAATCTCTTCAGCGGTTCTTTCCCCAATTAGAAGGTTGTATTTTTTCTTAACATAATCAACGATACCTTTGTCAAGTTTATCTCCGGCAGTACGAATTGATTTTGAAAGAACCAAGCCGCCAAGTGAAACCACGCCAATTTCAGTTGTACCGCCACCGATATCAACTACTAGATTACCTTGAGGCTCTCTAATATCTATTCCGGCTCCAATTGCAGCGGCCATAGGCTCTTCTATAAGAAAAACTTCACGGGCACCGGCACTTAAAGCTGACTCTCTTACTGCCTTTCTCTCAACTTGAGTAAGACCATAAGGAACACAGATAATAATTCTTGGACTGATTAACGAGCTACGACCATGCGCTTTTTCGATAAACTTTCTAATCATCTTCTCAGTCATATCAAAGTCAGCGATAACACCGTCACGCATCGGACGAATAGCTTTTATATTACCGGGAGTTTTACCAACCATGTCTTTTGCTTCTTGTCCGACTGCTAAAACTCTTTGCACGCCATATCTTTCAGTTTTAACTGCAACAACAGAGGGTTCATTGATAATGATACCTCGACCTTTAGCTATAACAATTGTATTTGCCGTTCCCAAGTCGATTGATAAATCGTTTGAAAAAAGTCCTATTAATTTATTAAATATCATTTATAACCCTTAAGCTGTTTTTTGCTTTGATTTTTTAATATACACTGGTTTTTCACCGTTTTGAATAACTTCTTTTGTAATTAAAACTTCATAACCGCTATATTCTGGAAGTTCATACATAATGTCTATCATATTCTCTTCTAAAATTGCACGAAGTCCACGAGCCCCTGTTTTTCGCTTAATTGCTTTTTTAGCGATAGCCAGCAGAGCATCTTCTTCAAAGTTGAGCTCAACTTCATCAATTGAAAAAAGTTTTTTGTACTGCTTGATTAAAGAGTTTTTAGGCTCAGTAAGTATGCGAACCATATCTTCCTCTGTAATCTCACTCAGTGAGGCAATAATCGGAAGTCTGCCCACTAACTCAGGTATAAGACCATAACTTATTAAGTCTTCAGGCTCTACCATGTCGTACGTAGGTTTTCTCTCGTCTTTGCTTTTCTTCTCGTGACCAAAGCCTAAAATATTTTCACCCTGTTTTCTTTTTAAAATCTCTTCAAGACCATCAAATGCACCGCCACAAATAAACAGTATTCCGGTTGTGTCTATAGTAGTAAACTCTTGGTTTGGATGCTTCCTTCCACCTTTTGGCGGAATATTGACCTGAGCTCCTTCGATGATTTTAAGAAGTGCTTGTTGAACACCTTCGCCTGAAACATCACGGGTAATAGAACGGTTTTCACTCATACGTGAAACCTTGTCCACTTCATCAATAAAAACGATTCCCTGCTGTGCTCTCTCAATATCACCATCTGCCGCTTGAAGAAGTTTAGTTAAAATATTTTCAACATCTTCACCGACATAGCCGGCTTCTGTAAGACTTGTAGCATCGGAAATTGCTATAGGAACGTTTAAAACTCTTGCTATTGTCTGAGCCATAAGGGTTTTACCGCTTCCGGTCGGTCCGATAAGAAGTACGTTTGATTTTGCTATTTCAGTCTCATCATCGGTAATATTTTTTGTTTTAAAAATTCTTTTATAGTGGTTATATACCGCTACACTTAAAAGTTTTCTAGCTCTCTCTTGACCAATTATATAATCACCCAAAAAGTTATTGAGTTCTTTTGGAGTCATAAGTATGTCAACTGCATCAATTAACTCTTTATGCTCCGGATTTTGCGCTTCATCGCCAAACATGATTTTATATGCTGAAATTACACAGTTTTTACAGATGTAAACAGCATTTCCCGCTATAAGCGGGTTCGCATCACTCTCGCTTGCATCACAAAAGCTACAATGTCTATGAATCATAAATTACATCCCTTAATTTTATTTCATAAAATGAAGGAAACCCTTCATTTATTATGACGGTATCGGAAGTAATTCCGCTACCTACGTTAACACTTGGTTTCCTTCGGCAGGAAGCCCAAGACACTAGTGTCTTTATTTTTGTTAGGGTATCGGAAGTAATTCCGCTACCTACGTTAACACTTGGTTTCCTTCGGCAGGAAGCCCAAGACACTAGTGTCTTTATTTTTGTTAGGGTATCGGAAGTAATTCCGCTACCTACGTTAACACTTGGT
>Ga0210044_10011415_pt1 | contig 10352 bp, 10 predicted proteins | sample CryGey13umfilter_2_FD_183959 | JGI IMG/M metagenome (GOLD analysis project Ga0210044, IMG submission 183959) | Groundwater microbial communities from aquifer in Utah, USA - Crystal Geyser 4/9/14 3 um filter (SPAdes) (version 2) | ecosystem: Environmental > Aquatic > Deep subsurface >...
TCGACAACGATATAAGCCGGGCCGCCACGGCCATGGACAATCCATCCCCCGCCTGCGCGGCGCCCGCGGCCGCCCTCTATCACTGGCAGACCGGCTGGAGCCTCATCCTGCCGCGACACCACGCCTGCCCCCAGCTCGATATGGCCACCCTGGCCTGCCGGATCTACCCGGAACGGCCAGAGGTCTGCCGTAGGCCGCAGATCTTTGCCTATATCCTGGAACGGGCCGGACAGCGCAACCTTGCCGGCCTCCCCGTCTATGTGCTGCGCAACAAGGTATTGGCCGTCTGGGACTGCCCTTACGTGCAGCGCTTCCAGGCGGAGATCGCCATCTTTGCCGAACTCTGCGGGCTGGAACCGGTGTTCAAGGAGAACAAGGGATGAGCAAGAGCTCAAGGCTGAAAACTGAAGGCTCAAAGCTCAATGATGCGCGTACGCGCTTGCCAGATTAAATTTTGCGGGCCACGCAGCTAACGTTCGACGCCAGGCAATGCTTCCTGATCAGGGCGTCGGTCAAGCTGGACAGGTGATTAGCCTTGCCAGTGCGGACATTATGGGACCAAGTCTCGAATGTTAATGGCGTATAGCCCATCTTGGCAAGCAACATCCCCAGACTGCGGCGGTTATAGGAGTAAACATGCCAGGGAAAGCCGAAGTGCTTGAAGCCGCATCTCCGTAATCTCAACCGGTGCAGCAGGGTCTGCAAGCGGTCGGCCAGGCCGGCGAAGTTCGGCACCGAGACAAAAATATAGCCACCCTCCTCGGTTAACGCAAAGCAGCGCTTAAGGATGCGGACTGGATCATAGACGTGCTCCAGCACGTCCCAGAGACCCACCCCATGGAAACGGTGAGGCGGACTGAAATCCTCAATCAGCATGTTATGGACATCGATGCCGATCCTGTTCCTGGCGATGTCGGTAAGCATCTTGCTGGGCTCGACGCCTTCGGTCAAAAACCCTTGCTGGCGACCCTCCAGGACGAACAGGCCGATGCCGCAGCCCACGTCCAGCACCCTGTCGCCCGGCGTCAGGTATCTCTTGATATTGGCCGCCTTCAAGGCCGAGACGACGTAGGTTTCCGCGCCAGAGGCCTGCCATTGCCCGTGGCTGAAATTCTCAAATTTTTTCAGGTCGTCAGCCGGGAAAAAGTCCGGCGTCTCATAGATAGCCAGCAACGCCTCCTCGGTAAACCGGGGCGAGGCATACATGACCTCGCAAGCCGGGCATTGCCAGATGCCGACCCCGTTGTCGCGCCGATAGATGAGCTTTGCTACGGGCGGCTGGGCACAGATCGGGCAGGCGACCTCTTCAATGGCGCCGGCGAAAGGTCCTTCCCGGAGTATCTTGTTAGTTTGCACGGTGGTCATCCATTATGGGGTCAGGCTGTAGACTGTTAGGCGAAAGACAAAATCATTCAGGTCGGCGGCATAATCCCTGTTTTCCTTCAACATTCGATATTCTCTTTTGCACTTCCCCGCCCACAGACTATCTACCTAATACCCTGCTTTTTCTCGTACAACTTCCAGAGCGGATCGATGCGCCGCACCTGATCCAGGGGCAGCACCTCCCACTGAATGGCGGGGATACCTGGCGGCCGGTCACTAAAGGTGACAACTTGGTCGGCCAGGATGGCGGCGTCAACCTGCACGTCCCAAGGATCCGCGGCAATCCGCTCGTCAAGCATCTGGCCAGGGCCAGGCACGACAAAAATGGCCACCTCCTCACCCAAGGCGCCGTGAGCGCCGAGCAGGGCCACCGCCAGATCAAAGAAGCCGTGGCCATCGCCCACCAGCGTGCCAGCCTCGTCAACGGCCAGGGCATCGGTGACCATGAGGTCGATAGCCAACCCGGCCAGAGCCTCGCCCCGCAGCCGCTCCCCGTATTGCGCCAGGCCGCGCAGGGTGACGGCCTGGGCAAGCTCCGGAAACGGCACGGTGAAGGGGCGGATCCGGAAGAAACCTTCCTTGAGGCCGGCACTGGGCATGATAAGCGTCTTGTTGTCCAGCAGGGTATTGACACGGATCTGCGCCAGAATCGGCGCGGGACTGGCGAACACCTGGCGCGCCCGCCGGTAAGCCGGCTCGCGACGTAATCTTTCAGCCAGGCGACCAGCCGGCACGGCATCAAGGCCGGCCGCGGCGGCACCCGCCAGCGAAGAGCGCAGGGCTGATTTTTCTATTATTGCCATGAATGGGAGGAAAATCAGAAAAACGATGCCAGACGCTTCTGCGGCCCGGCCCTACAACCTGGAGTCCTTGCGGCTATCGTCCAGCACCTGGAAAGCCCCACCATACTGGGCCGCAAGGTCGCACCGCACCTTGGCCAGCGTGTTGGCCGTGGCCGTCGGGGTGACCTGGATCAGGGCAGCCTGCTCCTGCTTTTTCGCCCGGAAACCGTATTCCACCAGCCGGGCGACGTCGCTCCACATGGTCTCGCTGCCCATGACGGCCACCAGCAACTCCCCTTCCGAGCGCCTGAACTTGCCCACATAGGTCTGCCGGGCCGCACAGGTATAGCCGGTCTTGCCGCCCTCGGTGCCCGCCACCTTCCACAGGGCCTTGTTGTGATTTTTCAGCGTTTTACCGTAACTGGTCTGCACCTTGGTGCGGGCCACCCGGCTGGCAAACTCGGGGTGTTGCATGGCTGCGTTGAACAGCAGGGCCAGATCATGGGCCGTAGACTGCTGTCCCTCGGCCGTTAGCCCGGTGGCGGTTTTGCACACGGTGTTCCTGGCCCCCAGTTTTTCGGCCGTATCGGTCATCAGATTGGCAAAGGCCGGCTCCGAGCCACCGATCTTTTCGGCCAGGGCCACACTGGCATCATTGGCCGAGGACAACAGCACCGCATTGATCAGGTCATTGGCCCGGTAGGTCTGGCCTTCCTTAAGGTACACCTTGGAACTCGGCATGCCGGCGGCGTGACGGCTTACCGGCACCATGTCATTCTGGCCAAGGGATCTGATGGAAATAAGGCCGGTAAGCACCTTGATGGTGCTGGCCGGCTGGCCGGGCCGATCCGGGGCATGGGCATAGATGGTTCGACCAGTGCCGGCATCCACCACAATGGCGCTTCTGGAAGAAAGCTGCTTGCGCAGGGTCAGATCGGAAACCGGCTCGGCAACGCGACTCGATGCGACCAACCTGCTCTTGACCGACCGGGTCGACCGGGCATACGTTTTTTGCCGGTGCCTGCCCTTCTTGGCGGTCCGCACGGAGGCCTTCTTTTGGGCCGGCTGCTTCTTAACGGAACGGATAACGGTTTGCTTTTTACTGGAGACCTTCACGGTCAGCCTGGTCTGGGCCTGAACCTCGTTCGGGCATGCAAAGAGCATGCTGCCCGCCACGACCACGGCCAGGATTAGCATCGACAGTCTGCGAAAAAAAACGACCATGGTTATCGACGAAGCGCTTTCGGTAACATGTAAGTCCTGAAGCGTTCTTGGCAGCATATTTTCAATCTAGCGGAAAATGACTGGAAATGCAAGGGATCAAAAGAAAAAATCGCCTTTCCAGGCCGCGTTCATGGGTAACTATCCAGCGGAACCGCCACCCGGGTGAGTTCCCGGACTGGCAATGCTTTGCGCGGGTTCGTCCGCGACCGGGCGCAGGAGGTCGCGGACGCCTCGGAGGCGGGCAGGACGCCCGCCGAGCATGAGCGCAAGGCATGGCCAGCCCGGCAACGCTTAAATGCCGACACAAGCTGGATAGTTACGTGCATGGTTACCTTTTCCACCCCCACCCTTGCCCGTGCGAACAAGTCCCCAGTACCCGGGTTTCTTGCAAAAGTCCAACCCCCTCAATTCCCCCTGGTCAGGGAGAAGTCTTGAAGCCTCCCTTGATAAGGGGAGGTTTGGAGGGGTTGAATGCGGAAGCATATGTGTTCCATGGCCCTAGAGCAGTTCCATGATGGTGGCGGCCACCTCCTGCAAGGGCACCACCCGGTCGACCGCCCCCGTGGCAATGGCCTCGCGGGGCATGCCGAAGACCACACAGCTCTTTTCATCCTGGGCAATGTTGACGGCGCCGGCCTCCTTCATCTTCAGCATGCCCTGGGCGCCGTCCTTGCCCATGCCGGTAAGGATCACCCCCAGGGCATTGGCCCCCACATAGTCGGCCACCGAGTTGAACAGGACGTCCACGGCCGGGCGCTGATGGCAGACCAGCGGCCCGCCCTTGACGTTCACAAAGTAACGGGCGCCGCTGCGGCGGGCCACCATGTGGAAATTGCCAGGCGCCAGCAACGCGGTGCCCGGCAGGATGGAATCGCCGTCCTTTGCCTCACGGACCTCGATTCGGCACAACTGGTTGAGCCGGTCGGCAAAACTCTTGGTGAAATTGGCCGGCATGTGCTGGACAATGACAATGCCGGGCATGTCGTGGGGCAACTCGGTGAGTACCGTCTTCAGGGCCTCGGTGCCGCCGGTGGAGGCGCCGATGGCGATGATCTTGTTGGTGGTCTTGGTCAGGGCCAACGTCTTCCGGAGAGCCTGGTCAGGGTGTTGTTCACGGATCATCCTGGCCCGCGCCACCATGTCCACCCGGGCGGCGGCCCGGATCTTCTCGGCCAACTGGACACTCATGTCGCCCACGGAATAGGCCTCGCCCGGCTTGGCCATCACATCCACGGCGCCAACATCCAGGGCCTCCATGGCCAAGGCGCCGCCCTTCTGGGTCAGGGAGCTGACGATGATCACCGGGATGGGGAAATACTTCATGAGCTTGCGCAGAAAGGTGATGCCGTCCATCCTGGGCATTTCCACGTCCAGGGTAACCACGTCCGGCCGGAGGGCCACGATCTTGTCCCTGGCCACATAAGGATCGGGCGCGGTGCCGATCACCTAGATATCCTTTTCATGCGACAATTCCTCGGAGAACACCTTGCGGACCACCGCGGAATCGTCAACTACCAGGACGCGTATCTTCTTCATTGGCGAATATTCCTCATGAACCGGCGCCACAGGCGGCAAGACCCGCCCGGCTTATGCCGGTTACTCATGGTGCTTGAAACATGTTTTAACCACCCCGTAATCCATCAGCAGCCACCCAAAATCAGAATGAAAGGCAATGGTATCGGGCTGGCTTAGGATATCACCAATAGTGCGGATCCCTGCCTGGCGCACCACGGGTATGTCCAGGGCGCCGCACACGGCCTTGGGGTCAAGCTTGCCCAGGAGGCTGCCCACCGTCATGTTGGCGGCTTCGCCCAGCGTGTCACGCATCCGGCGCTCGTCCAACTGGTCGGCATCGATCGCCAGAAAATTGCTGGCAATGTGGCGGGCCAGGGGTTCGGCATAATAAAAACGGACCTCACCTTTTGCCTCCCGGGCACTCACGCCGATGGCTGCCTCCAGAAACACGGCCTGCCCGGGGTCAGGGGTCAAGCCGGCCTCCTCGGCCGTTTCCAGAAAGGTAAAGAACATGGTCCCGTAAACTTCGGCCACGGTCTGACAGAGCAACTGGGGCAGGGTTTCAGACATTAAATCCTCCTCCCGGGCGGCCGGCACCCTTATACCGCAAGGGCATAAGTTTCGTTTGGGCAGACAAGCTGCCCAACTCAGCTTTAAAAATCAAGATCCTCATCAATGCCACTGCTCTCCTCGGGCGCCTTCTCCTCCTGCAAGCGCTGGGCGTATGCCTTTTCCAGCACATCGAGCAGGACCGCTTTGATGGTTTCCGGCACAAAGGGCTTTTTAATGTAGCCGGCCGCCCCGTGCCTGGCCGCCTCATCCATCCGGGCCTGGCTGGCCTCGGTGGTGATCATAATCACCGGGACGTGCTTGAACACCACGTTCTTCTTGATCTCCTGAAGCAATTCAATGCCGTTCATCTCCGGCATATTGATATCGGAGAGAATGACATCGACCCAGGCGCCTTCAAGTACCTCAAGGGCCTCCCGACCGTTGGCCGCCTCAAGAAACTGTCCCACGGCCACGCCGGACATGGTCACCACCTTTTTGACCACCGCCCGCATGGTCTCTGAATCATCCACGATCAAGATATTGAAAGCCATATTCGTCCTCTGCCCCGTAGTAAGGCAGGCTGCAGGCTGTAGCGTGTTAGGCGGTAGCCAAACATCTTAAAACCTACAGCCTGAACCCCTTCTTCCTAATCCCCTGCAGCCTGCCCCCTACAAATTGAACAGCTCCTCGGCCCTGCCCATTTCACCGAGCAGATTCATCATGAGGAGATCGACTTTCCCCTGAGTAATGCCTACGAGCTCGAGATCATCGCCCCGCAGCTTGGTGGCCAGGCCATCCGCGCCGCCCCCCACGCCCATGGAGATGACAATGATATTGCTCAGGGTTACCAGGGCGGTGAGGGGCTCTTTTTTCAAGGCATCCGGATTATGATGCTCCCTGACCGCCTCGATCATCTCCGGGGCAAACCCCCATTTCTGCAGGATCATGCCGCCCAGTTCGGCATGGGTGGCGCCCAGGTAAAATTTTTCCGCCTCGGTGAAGGCGCACTGTTCCGCAGCCACCTTGGCCGCGATCTTCTTGAAGTCATCGGCCACGAAATTGGAAAGAAAACGCTTGCCGATGTCGTGCAACAGGCCCGCGGTGAAGGCGGCACCGGCCTCCGCCCCTTTAAAATAAGGCACCAGCATCTTGGCCATGATGCCCGTGGCCACGGAATGACGCCAGAGATCCCCCTCGTCCAGAAAGTATCCTTCCCCGGCCGGGCCCTTATAGAAGCGGGCGCTGCTGCTGGTGATAATGATGTCTTTCAGGATGTCATGGCCGATGACTACCAAACCCTCGTCCAGGGAGGAGATCTTGCGGGGCAGGCCGAAGTATGAGGCGTTGCAGATCTTCAGCACGTTTACCGTGATGTTCTGGTCGTACTGGATGACCTCCGCCAGTTGGGCCACGGTGACGTCCGGATCAGCCAGCAGCCCCATGACCTGTTGCGCCACCTTGGGAAAGGGCGGCACATTCTTGATCATGGCCAGAATTTCTTCCAAGCGGCTCATATCTCAGCTTCTCCCTGGCCCGAAGTCTTCAAAATGGTCAAGCCACTGCCGATATCGAGGCTGATGGTTCGGTTCACCGTGCCTCCCACATCTTCCTTGGCAATCATCACCTTGTTCTTCCAGAACATCTCACGCAGGACGAGATAATTGCGCTTGCCGATGTTGAACACGCCGGCCGAATCAAGAATCTGTGCCCCACCCACTACCTTTACCAGGAGGCGGTTCTTCGTGGCGCCCAGATTGTAGGCCTCCTTGAACAGCCGCGGGATACCGGTGGTGGCGAACATGAACGGCTTGTCCAGGGCCTTCTGCTTGTCAATAGTGGCATCGGGCAGCATATAATGGAGCAGCCCGCCGACCTTGACGCCGGGGTCATAAATAAGCACGCCGATGCACGAACCCAGCGAATAGGTGATGAGCGTTTCAGTTGGGTTCTTGCTCACCTTCATGTCCGAGATGCCAACAATAACCTTCATACTGCCCGTCGTTCCTCAGGCCCTTTTGCCAGGCCAAGTCCGCGTGGAAAAACCCGTCACTTCCGGTAAAAGGTTGCCGCGACCTGACTGAAGCGGTGCTTCAGCCGGGAGATGCTTTCCGAATGCCCGATGAAAAAATAGCCGCCCTTCACCAGGCTGCCGTGAAATTTATTGACCAGGGCTTGCTGGGTTTCGGTATTGAAATAAATCATGACATTGCGGCAGAAGATGATATCGATGCTTTCCCGCCAGGGGAATTCATCCATGAGGTTGAAACGCTGCAAGGTAAGACGCTGACGCAACGCCTTATTTACTTTAACATAGCCGGCCGCGTTACGGACCCCTTTCTGAAAATATTTCTTCAGAATAGGGGCCGGCACCTTGGCCAGACGGTCCTCGGGGTAGACGCCTTGCTGCGCCATAGCCAGCACCTTGGTGGAGATATCCGTGGCCAGGACGCGGTAGCTTAAACCCGGGCAGGGATGGGCGGCCAGGTACTCCTCCATCACCATGGCGATAGTATACGGTTCCTCCCCGGACGAGCAGGCCGCCGACCAGATCGTGAGTTCACGCGGCCCGGCCGGCGCCTTGTTAAGCAACTCCGGCAGAATGGTGTTGGCCAGGAAGTCGAAGTGCGGCTGTTCGCGGAAAAAACTGGTGAAATTGGTGGAAACGGAGTTGATGAGGTTGATGAGTTCCTCGCCCGACGTGTCCCGCATGACCAGGTCGTAATAGTCGCGGAAGGAAGAGAGGCCGCAAGCCCGGAGCCGCTTGCCCAGACGGGCGTTCAAAAGCTCCTTTTTCCCGGGCTTCAGATAGATGCCGGTTTTGGCATAAACCAGTTCACTGAACTGCTTGAACTGGCCGTCGGTAAGTTGAGGTAAGCGGTTGAGAGTGGTCACCGGCCTCTCCCTTTCACATGAGGCAACCAGACACCCCGGCCTGCCTGACACCCCTACACCGTTTCCAGGGTCTCTAGGACGCCCTTGCCGACCACCCGATCCGCGTCAAGCAGAATCTGGACCTTGTCCTTCACCTTGGCCATGCCCAGGATGTAGTCCGCGTCGAGATGAGTGCCGAAGGCCGGCGGCGGCTCGATCTCCGCGGCGGTCACATTGAGAACCTCGGAGACCGAATCGACCAGCAACCCCACCTGGATGGGACCGGAGGGGCCGTAAATTTCCACGACAATGATGCAGGTGCGCTCGTCGTATTCCTTTACCGGCATACCGAATTTCAACCTGATATCCAGCACCGGGATCACTCGGCCCCGGAGGTTGATCACCCCCTTGACATAAGGCAGGGTATGGGGCACGGCGGTGATCTCCATCACCCCGATGATCTCACGGACCTTGAGAATACCCACGCCATACTCTTCCTTGCCTAACGCGAAGGTCAGGTATTTACCTTCCAGCCCCTTCAGGCTTTGCCCGCCTTCCTGTTTGACATCCATTGCTTCATCCATGCTCCATTCTCCTTATAGGCGGCGGCGCGAACGGCCTTGCCTGGCGATATACCGGCCGCGGTCAGTCCCTGGCGTCGCTGGCCGCAACCAGCCCGGCGAGATCGAGGATCAGCCCCACCCGGCCATCGCCCAGGATCGTGCCGCCCCCAACCCCTTTGATGTCTTTCATGTAACCACCCAGACTCTTGATGACCACCTCCTGCTTGCCGAGCAGTTCGTCCACCAGCAGGGCCCGCTTGCCTAACTCGCTCTCAATGACCACCACGATGCCCTCGCAGGGATCCGTATAGGTAGACTTCACCCCGAACGCCTCATAGAGCCTGATGATGGGAATCAGGTGGCCACGGATGAGCAGCGTCTCTCCCCGGCCATGCACGGTGCTGTACTGGTCCCGTTGGGGCCGGATGGATTCCTGGATGGCGATGGTCGGGATGATGTAGCGTTCCTCCCCGACCCGCACAACGATGCCGTCGATAATGGCCAGGGTAAGGGGCAGTTTGATCACGAACTGCGAGCCCACGCCGGGGGTGCTCACCACCTCCACTTTGCCCCGCAGCTTTTCCACCCCCTTCTTGACCACGTCCATGCCAACCCCCCGGCCGGAGACATCGGTGATCTTGTCGGCGGTCGAAAAGCCGGGCAGAAAGATCAGGTTGTTGATCTCATGGTCGGAGATCTCGTTGTCGGCGCTGATCAATCCCCGCTCAATGCCCTTGCTCCGAATTTTTTCGGTATTGAGGCCATGGCCATCGTCCTCGATCTCGATGATGATGGCACTGCCCTTCTGATAGGCTCGCAGGTTAACGGTGCCGGTCGGCGGCTTACCGAGCTTCTCGCGTTCAGCGGGCGGCTGCACCCCGTGGTCGACTGAATTGCGGATCATGTGCACCAAGGGATCGTAGATGGAATCCACCATGTTGCGGTCGATCTCCGTCTCTTCCCCGGTCATGACGAGATCCACCAGCTTGCCGGATTTCTGCGAAAGATCGCGGACCAGCCGGGTCATCTTCTGGAAGGTCTGCCGGATGGGCACCATGCGCATGGCCATGGCGGTCTTCTGCAATTCGGTGGTGATGCGGCTTAACTGGCCGAGATCCCTGGTCAGCTTGGGGTCCGAGATGGCGGAGACCAGCGGATTCTGTTTCACCATGACCTGCATGATTACCAGTTCGCCCACCGCGTTCACCAGGCTGTCGAGCTTTTCAATATCCACCTTGATAGTGGCGCCTATCTTTTTCTGAACCGCCGGCAAGGCGGCCGGGGTCCCGGGATGCCGTTCCGCCGGCCCGGCCGCGGCGGCCTGGCTGGCGGTGGCAACGGCAACGGCGGTGACGGTGGGGGTAACCGGCGCCGAGGCCGGAGCCTGTGGAGCGGCAACGGCCCGGGGCACCGGGCTCTCTTGGGCCGGCGCGACCGAACTGCCCTCCTGCACGGCCTGCAC
>Ga0210044_10011416_pt1 | contig 10352 bp, 9 predicted proteins | sample CryGey13umfilter_2_FD_183959 | JGI IMG/M metagenome (GOLD analysis project Ga0210044, IMG submission 183959) | Groundwater microbial communities from aquifer in Utah, USA - Crystal Geyser 4/9/14 3 um filter (SPAdes) (version 2) | ecosystem: Environmental > Aquatic > Deep subsurface > Groundwater...
TGATCGGGGCTGGGAATACTGCACTTGGATATATGATGATTACCTCCTCGAGATTTCATCGATTCGCCAGACCATCAATGATGGACAGGTGATAGACTTAGGGGGGGGGGCGACAGTAACATGCCTGGGTTTGAATGGAAATGGGCAGTTGAATCCGCCATATATTTCGGATAATTGTGCGGGCGGCGGCACAAACAATGAAAATGATTTTTGCGTGGCGCTTCGGCTTGACTACAATAATTTCCAGTTTTTTGCGGCGGGAGACCTTTCCGGATATAACTCTTCATCATATTCCGACATAGAAACCTCAGTAGGGGCAGACTGCGGCGATGTTGAAGTTTATCTGGTTGACCACCATGGCAGCAGGACCTCCTCGAACCCATCATTTTTGAGCGCTTTAGACCCGGAAGTATCGATTTTGTCATTGGGAGCGAACTCTTATGGTCATCCGCATACGGAGGCGATGCAAAGGCTTCTGGCCACCAGCACTGTCTATGAAACTGAGGATAGCCTTGGCAATGTGGTTTATGGCGATATCGTTATCACGACTACAGGTTTCAATAATTTCCTGGTTGAAGGTGATTCATATCCCTTACCTCAAGGAGGCCAGAGCGATACAATCGCCATAGCGGATATCCAGAATAATTATGGCAATTATGCCGGGCAGTCGGTGATAGTCAAGGGAGTGATAACGCTGGGTGCCGGTGTGACCAATCCATACATCACCGATGCTTATATTGAGGATTCATCGGGCAAAGGGATAAATCTCTTCGCTACCAATGTGCTAAGTGGTATCACGTTTGGCAATGAGGTCTCTTTGCGGGGGACGGTTGATCAGAACGCAGGCACCACGCAACTAGTAAATATCACCGATATAACCGTGCACGACATAAAACGGTATGTAGGGGATACTCCATTTTCTACCGGTGCGGCCAAGAATATTGCCTGGGAAGGGACCAGAATGTGGGTGGGCGGAGTTGCCAGCGCTAAAGTCGATTATGGAACCTACCAGGTCATCACAATTAACGATGGTTCCGGCAGTTTAGATCTTTATATAAGCGATTATACGGGGGCTAATATCACAAGCTATGTGGTTGGTGATTTCGTAAATGCTTATGGAGTATGTGATGTGAATATTTCCGGCCCTGATACGACATACCAGATTATTGTTGGTTATCAACCGGATATCTCCAGGTCTTCTTATACAGTTAAGATGCTTCCGGAGAACCCACCGATAGAGGTAGTTTCCACAGGTGGATTTTTCGAATTTACCGGCATCCTGCGAAATAACAGTGCTGTATCACAGATAGTTGATGTCTGGATAATGTTGAAATTGCCTAATGGCGCCTCCTATGGTCCGCTGATGCAATTAAATAATATTCCTATTGGCCCCAATCAAATGTTCTCTGCCCCCAATACCAGGCAGAATGTTCCGTCCGGGGCTCCTTTGGGTGATTATTATTACTGGGTCTATGCCGGCGACTATCCATCAGTCAAATCAGACTCAAATGCTTTCCCCTTCCGAATCGTTCCAGCGATGAATGCTCACGATGATATTGGCGTCGATGAATTTGTTGCATCGGGATGGGGAATTGATGAGATGAATTTCTCGGCTTGCGCTATAACCGGGGGTGAGGAACAGGGAGGATGTCCGGGCGGTGAAACTGCTAATGCCGGAGAGCCAGCGGGTCTGCAAATCAGTAACAGCCCGAATCCCTTTAATGCCAGCACCACCATCCATTATGCCATTTCCAAAGATGCGAATATCCGGCTTTCAATCCACAATTTGCTTGGCCAGGAGGTGGCGACGATAGTTGATGAGCAATTGGTGGCGGGAGACCATTCCGTAATCTGGGACGCCTCGAATTATTCCAGCGGGATTTATTTCTATAGATTGACTGCTGGAGGAAAGGTGATTACCAAGCGGATGACATTATTGAAGTAGGTCGTGGGTCCTTGGGCGCGATGGCGACTTGCCCCGACATTTGATTTGGGGGGACAAGGCCGCCCGCCTACTATGTTTTCAGTAGCGCAGACATTCTTGTCTGCGGGCCGACATGCGGGACAAAAATGTCCCGCCTGCCTTCCATCTTTCTTTGCCACCGGGACGGTGGCGTTACGGTTGGGGTGGCACGGCCAAGATAGAATTGCAATGCTAATTCTATTATACCTCCATCCCTTATTTGCCCGTGATGTGCTTATTTCCGGCGTGATAGTGATAAATTTATTGACATTCATTGAGACGTTCCGTAAAATATGAAATTGATTTCGGGGCGTAGCGCAGCCTGGTAGCGCACGCGGTTCGGGACCGCGGTGTCGGAGGTTCAAATCCTCTCGCCCCGATTTAGATTATTGGATGGAAAGGCTTTCATAAAGAGCGGCTAAAATTGGATGAATCTTATAGAGGCGAACAATTACCCAGCGATTTGACTTGATCTGTGATTCCAATCAGAGAAAGGGTAGAAAAAGTGACAAATAGCGAATTGGCCGATGAACAGCTAAGGAAAACGGAACAGCCCAAATTAATCCCTCATGCTCGATGGCGGCGCCGCCCCACAATCGTCCTCTTTGTTATCTTACTAATGTGCTGGTGATATGGTGGCCGATGACACAATTCAAAGTCAATTGGCTCTTCGTTGGAATCGCCATTTGCATTCTTGTCGCGATTATCATCATTTGGCTCTTGGGGGGTCGCCGCCATTTTATCTGCAGCGGTTGCGGCTATTCGCTGAGGAACATCGAATTGAAATGCCCCGGCTGTCAAAAGGATTTTGACCTTGATGCAATTATCAACCAATTGATGAAAGATATCAAGAGCCGCGATATGAAACAATCATGGGCCGCCGCCAGGACCATATCCACGATAGGCCCCGCGGCCAAAGCTACTGTCCCGATCCTCATTGATAATTTGAATCCACAATTCGATGATGCGACTCGAAATGAAGCCGCCAATGCATTACGGCAGGTGACCGGTGTCGATTATGGCTCGGATTACGAAAAATGGCACCGCTGGTCGCAACAGGAACATTAGCCTAATCATAATGAAACTTTGTTGAAGGATTCAATATTTCCTCAAGCCAATTCCCAGGCTAAGCGTATCTATGTCGGCATTTTTGGAAGCCATACCTGCGATCATAACACGGCTAAGCTTGCTGAATCTGCCGGTGAGCATATTGCCCGTATGGGGGCCGTGTTAATCTGTGGCGGAATGGGTGGGGTAATGGAATCCGCCTGTTGTGGAGCCAAAAGAGCGGGAGGCACAACTATCGGGATCCTTCCCGGAATCAATGCCAATGAGGGAAATCAATTTCTTGATTACCGAATTGTTACTGGGATGGGCGATGCCCGGAATCTGATTATTGTCCATTCGATCGATGCCGCCATCGCAATTTCCGGAAGCTACGGCACTCTTTCCGAAATATCTTTTTGTTTGAAAAATGGAGTGCCGGTGATTTCGCTTGGAAGCTGGCAGATTCCCGGTATCCATTTAGTCACCGATGACCCTGAACAAGCAGTTCAAAGGGCACTTGCCAAGGCGATTCAATAATAGATGGGACGGTTGGTACAGGTCACAGCAATCATCGGCGGCATGGTGCAAGGAGTGGGGTATCGTTGGTTTGTGACCAGATCAGCAATGAAATTTAATGTGACCGGCCACGTGGCAAATTTGCCTAATGGGGAAGTCCAAGTTATCGTGGAAGGTGAGGATGGAATTGTAAAGGAATTCATCAAGGAGATTATAGTCGGCCCGCCAAACGCCTCGGTCAATTCCATAAAAACAATCGAAGGGGAATACACAGGGAAGTTCAAGGGCTTTGACGTGGAATATTATTAATTCCTTGCCATTCGGAGCCGGGAATTATACCATTTCAAATGTGGCATTAACGAATCATTCCTTTTAGTGAGATTGATGATGGATCTTAAGAAAGTTATTCGCAATATTCCGGATTTTCCAAAACCCGGAATCGTCTTTCGTGATATAACTACCTTACTGAAGAATCCGGAGGCTTTCAAATATACTCTGGATAAATTCTACGAGAAATACCATTTCCAACCGATTACTGCCATTGTGGGGGTGGAAGCCAGAGGATTTATTTTTGGAGCCCCACTGGCATCAAATTTGGGCTTGCCATTCATTCCTATCAGAAAGCCGGGGAAATTGCCCGCAGAGACGGTCTGCCAGAGCTATCAATTGGAATATGGGACCGATTCCATCGAAATCCATAAGGATGCCCTGAAAGAGGGAGATCGCGTCGTTATCATCGATGATCTGCTGGCTACCGGCGGTACCGCATCGGCAACCGGTAAATTAGTAAGGCAATTGGGAGCGCAAGTGGATTCGTTTGCATTCGTCATCGAATTGTCGTTTCTTAAGGGACGAGAATGCTTGAAAGGATATGAAGTATTCTCTTTAGTTGAATATACTTCTGAATAATATGGCCAACGCCCCCGTAGCTCAGTTGGATAGAGCGTCGGTTTCCTAAACCGCAGGCCGCAGGTTCAATTCCTGCCGGGGGTATTTCTAATTATAATAAAAAAGCCCCGATATCTGATCGGGGCCCGGAAATTCGCTTTATAAACTTCTTAGCTTTTCAAGATGGAAGCATATTCCTTTTTATTCTCCATAACTTCCAGAGCCTTTTTCACGTAAGGGTCTGTTTTTAGGATAACCTGTTCATACAGAGCCCGCTCTCCGTAGAGCTTGGTCAACATATCGCGTTTGATGGAGCGCTTAATTTGATCCATAGATTCAGCAAACTCCTGCTCCTTAATTACATTAATACGCGCTTCCAACTGGTCGAGAACCGGTTTCAATTGGTCGATTCGATTCTCTGTCTCTGCGCTCTTCTTAATGTCCTCAAACTGCATCTGCATCTTGCTTTTGTAAGTGAAATTCTTTGATTTTAGGTAATTTCGGAACTCACTGATAATCTGGTCGCTGACTTCGAAGTCAACCGGGACATCTGGATGGCTGACCGTGTAATGCACTGAGAAATCGAAAAACATTGATAGCCGTTCAAGATTCAACATAAGCGGGCTTAGTTCCTTTCGCTCAACTGCGAGGTCCGGCTTTACACCACCGCCGCCATAAACAATTCTCCCACCCTTGGTAAAATAAGCTGTCTGGGTACTGTCGGTTTTGGATTTTGAATCCCTTTGAGCTTCAGTGGAGTCCTCCACAATTCCCATTGTCAAGTCACTTTGATCGGTGCGATGAAAGTGCTCTTCTTTCTGAATGCATCTTCCCGACGGGATATACCATTTCGCTGTGGTTAGTTTCAGAGCAGTCTTGTCGGAGAGAGGATATATTTGCTGAACCAGACCTTTTCCAAAAGTCTCATTGCCAATAATCACACCGCGATCCCAATCCTGTATTGCTCCGGTCAAGATCTCGGAAGCTGATGCGCTATTCTGATCCACTAAAACTACCATTGGAATGTCAGGAAGCATGGGGTCATTTGTGCCGGTATAGACATTATTTTGATCGCTGATGCGGCCCTTGGTCGAGACAATCTCTTTCCCCTTTCCCAGAAACAGGTTAGTCGTGCTGACTGCCTGGGTCAATAACCCGCCGCCATTGGAACGGAGGTCAAGAATCAGAGATTCCATTCCCTTTTCCTTCAACTCCTTGATTGAATTCTCAAGCTCCGTCTCGGATTCGGATCCGAAACGTGCCAGTCGAATATATCCGATTTTATCCTTCGCAAAACCGTAATACGGAACTGTCTTGAGCTCGATGACAGCCCGTTCGATCTCATACTCCAATGGTTCTTCAAGACCCTCTCTTTCGATCGCCAATTTCACTCTCGTTCCGGCCTCGCCTCGCATCAGATTGCTCGCATCCTCGGTGGTCATCCCCTTGGTCGTCTGCCCTTCGATTTTGATTATCCTGTCGCCGGCACGAAGGCCCATGCGGTAAGCCGGTGTTCCCTCCATCGGAGAAACGACAGTGATCCAGCCATCCCTTTGAAAAATGGTCATGCCCAGACCGCTATATTTGCCTTTGGTAGTCTCCATTAAACGATCATAGTCTTTCATTTCCAGGAATTCGGAAAATGGATCCAATATCTCCATCATCCCCTTAATCCCGGAATAGACCAGTTCTTTGGAATCGACATCCTCTACATATCTTGCATTTATACGAAATGCTATATCCGTATAAAGTCGTGCATACGAGAATAGTGAATCATGAGTCGATTGGGCTGTAGTCGTAATAAATATGCCCAGGAATACACATATTATCACTACACTTATTATTGTAATACGTCTTTTGGCTGACATTTATTCCTCCTGAAGAGAATGATACAAGAAACTTACCAGATAGGATTTATCAATTATGAAATGAATGAATCTATTTCAGTTGAAACGCTATTATTACACCGCCAGCAATTAAATTGTTCCCCCGCCATAATGCAATCTATAAATAGGTATTCGCCGATATATTAATTCTCTGTGGAATAATCGAGGTCCTCAGAACTAATTCCTCTTTTTCTCCGAGCCGGGGCTTGAGGCGTTACCTGCGGCAGGGATTTTCTTTTTGGTCTTCTTTGTGTTTGATTTTATCGGATGTTTTTTGACACGATCGTCTATGCCATCTTTATTCTGGTCAATAAAAGTGTCATATTTTTGGCCAGCGTTGTGCCCAATGTCTTTTTTATCAAGGGCCTCGTCCCCTTTGTCGCCTGGTGTTGTCGATTTGGGTCTTAGGGAATCCTGCAAAGCTGAGCTCTTTATCTTGGCTGTCTCCTTTTTTTTCTTTTCCAATCCGGAATTTGCGTCTGCCGTGGCCAACAAGATAACAAATACTGCCATCATAGAAATGCAAATTATGTTTCCGGTTCTATTGGTCATCGGTCGCGCCTGGATTTATCGGTTTGATTTCCCTTGTCCTTCGGGTTGGAGGTTTTCGAGCCATTTGATTTTGATTGGCCCTTGTCCATCGCCTTTCCATCATCCGTCTTGGTGGGCTTAGTGTTTTTTATTATCTTACTCTTATTTAACTCATCGGCCTTCCCGTTGTCAACTTTCTTATTAGCAGGTTTTTTGATTTCTTTCGATTTTTTGGTCTCTGACGACTTTGCCTGATTGGATTTCTGTTGCTCCGTATTCTTAATTTTCATCCATGATTCAGGATTCTTATATGATTTTTTGAATTCCGATTTTTCGATTACTCCATTTCTGTCATAATCCTTGACCCGAGTTCCGGCGCTATTTTTATAATGAGATTTTGAGGAAGTCCATATTGCTTCTGGATTCTTATAGGTATATCCTCCCCAATCTTTATAGCGCTTGTCCCGACGGTAATCCTTGCCGCCAAAATCCCAGTCTCCCCAATACTTATATCGAACGTTGCTATCCCTATATACAATATACCTGTATTCAACTACGGCATTGAACCGATAATAATTCCCATAATCCACCCAGAAATAATTCTGCCAGCAGGGATACCCGCCATAATATAAGATTATGATGTGGCCGCCTGCTAATATGCTCGGAATATAAAGGGGCGCAATGCCGTAATAAATCCCGTCGATAAATATCTCACAGCCCGGATAGTCCGCCCCGATCCAGGCAGAGCCGTAGCGATAGTTATATTGGCTGGAAGGATAATAAAAATAATTGCGGTAGGAAGCTTCTATATTGAAAGAAACAGACGCGCTTACATAACGTCCACCATTCTCGGAAACTAACCTGCCGATTATCTGGTCCAGAGCATTATTCCTGCCGCCACTGGCATCAACTATCCACTCGTCTTCAATTCGGTTGTACTCAATTCCCCAATACACCATCCATTGAGGACCACTGAACTTCTCGTTTGAAGCGATGGCATAGATATATTCATCGCCTTCGGCGCCACCAACTTCCATATGATAATCTGCATTAAGCGGAGGAATTCGATAGGTGGAATTTGCATTGACAAATGCATCTTCTCCCGGGCCGCTTGGGAATATAACATTTATATTCCCGTCCGTATCAATCTCGTAGATAAGGGCATAGCAATTGTGATCAGCGCGAAAATAAACCACGAGATCCTCGCCGCGATAAAAAGTCTCACCTTCACCCTTATTGGTCCATACTTCAATCCCCAAATCGGGACGATAATTCAATCCGCTTTGCTGAGCGAAAATGGGGCCTAATGGCGTCATAACCATAACCAATACCCCAAGCAGTATTTTATTTATGGTTTTCATATTCAACCTTCTTTCAAATGTCCTAAAATAATTATCGCGATACCGGTTTCTTTATTTTGGTTGTAGGTGCAATTTTTAACTCGCGATTTCCCAGATCCACTTGATAGGCGAAATCGAATCCAACCGTGTAAGTGCCTTTGCTTAAGCCGGTTATCCGCACCACCGCGTAATGATCATCGGCAGTCCATAATACATAACTATGGCCAAGAATCGCTTCCACATAACCCAAATCTGACCACCCATCAAGCGGGGCATAATCGACATCGTTCAAATTGTCGGTATATCCGAAATCCTGAACATCTGTCAATGGCCTGCCGGCCACGATGAAGAAAACATTCAATATATTATCATAATCAACATAGAAATCACAGGAAGCATCATCATAAGGGACAACCCGTTCATTTTCAAGTGAATATCCCGAATTTTCGGGGTAAATTTGGAAATCCCGGAGCGATGATGACCCTTCCGGACGTGGAGTATCAAAAATCATCTCGTAGGAGAGATCGCTTTCATTCCCGTGAGTATCTACAGATGAAACCGCAAAATAATAAATATGGCCATTAGTTAGCCCATCATCAACAAGAGAGGTTTCTTCGGTTGATCCGATATCCTCATACGGTCCGGCAGGATAATCCGAGCGCCAAGCTACATAATAATCAAAATCATGTTCCACGATAGCCGACCAGTAAATGGTTACCTGCCGATCGCCGGTAACAGTATAGACACCCGATGGCACCGAAGCGGGGTAGATGTCCACATATTTTGTTGAGTTATTATCGCATCCCGATAGAACACTTAGGCCTATCATCATAAGTCCGATTAGTGAAAATTTAATGATCTTTGAGAACTTCATATACTCCTCCAGTAATTTCGAAACAAATTAGAGCAATTCCTATGCCAATACATTGTGATGGCCACATCCATATGTTTGATATATATTTATCACCGAAAATGGAATTCACCATGATGCACCAAATAGTGGCTATCTGGGAGCAGTGCACAAAATTAGTGCAAGTCTTGTAGGATAGGTCAATCAAATTGATATGGATAAAAGCTCGATCTCCACTGGAGGTGTTGTACTATCGAAATTAAGGTCAATTGACCCATCTATTCAATAATAGAAATGATGGGTCAAATCAATCGAGATTGGACGTTCTTGATTGTTTCGTGGCTCGTTCGAACGTGATTTCGGGCCAACCGGATTGACCCCGCCATTGAAGAAGAATGTCAATTTCCAAGTGGGATTGACCTACATTTCTAATATAGTGTTTTCGTTGGGGATTTCCATTGGATGCCAATAAAATAAACCAAAAAAAAATTGAAATAACTCTTTATTTAGATTGACATTTCGTGAATGGCAATGTATATTCTAATTTAGGTCGTATCAGTCTTGGATTTGCATGCATTATTACGACTTTTTTCTTCGGGAAACGGTAGTAGGTTTTCCTGCAAAAAAATTATTAGAAATTGAATCATTATCTAAACCCTAAATTCCCTAACATTTAACTCACAAGGAGAAATCTGTATGAGGCGGATTACAGCATTGATGGGTTTTGCTTTATTGTCGGTATTAGTACTGGGAGTATGGAGTCCAGTGGTATCGGCAGAGCTAAATCCTAAGGTGGAGGCATTGGCGAGGTTATCGTCAAGCTATCCTGGGGTGCAAGCGTATCAAGAGGGGGCATTGATAACGAGGTTGTATGGCCATACATTCGGCTATGGCATGAGTGCGGAGGGGACAGCGGAAACATTTCGGCGGGAACATGCGTGGATATTCGGGGTTCCGCCCGAGGATTTAAATCCCCAAAGCAATTTGGTGGATGGCCGTCATGTGCAACCTGTGATGTATGATCAGCAGACCGGGCAGTATAAGTTCACCTTGGTTTATTATAGTCAGCATAGCGATGGGGTACCAGTGTTTCGCTCTGATTTGCGATTGCTGGTAAAGAATGAGCCGGATTATCCGTTGGTATTAGCGGCATCGGCATTACGTGACCTGGGTGGATTCCGTGTGCCGGCAGGCGTAGTAGCCAACAGGACCATGGCTGAGGGTGCTGCCAGGACATTTGAGAGCAGCCTAATGAACTTCAGTGATCCTCGTTTGGTAGTTTGGGCTGGAGTGAATGATGAAGTGGTGTCGCCGTCGTTGGCGATGGAAGT
>Ga0210044_10011418_pt1 | contig 10351 bp, 9 predicted proteins | sample CryGey13umfilter_2_FD_183959 | JGI IMG/M metagenome (GOLD analysis project Ga0210044, IMG submission 183959) | Groundwater microbial communities from aquifer in Utah, USA - Crystal Geyser 4/9/14 3 um filter (SPAdes) (version 2) | ecosystem: Environmental > Aquatic > Deep subsurface > Groundwater...
AGATCCCTCAGCAAGCTGAGGGGCACCCAGGCTTAAGTATTACACCGGTACCACACAGCTTGCTGTGTGTCCTTTCGATTGATAGATCCCTCAGCAAGCTGAGGGGCACCCAGGCTTAAGTATTACAGGGGATTACAAAAGATATCGTTGTTCAACTCGGCTATTTAATAATATTGTTAATAATATCGGAAAAGTTTTCTATATAAAGTACTTTTTACTGTATTATAAGGTACTTTATATCATTATTAGAAGTATGTGCTTGACAAAAACAGGTAATACCTGTTTTCCTGTAAGATGCGTCTAAACTCAATTAATATAAAAAATTTCAGGGTTATAAGATCGGTTAATTTTGATTTTGACGATCAGGTGATTGGCATTATTGGGCAGAACGGATCAGGGAAATCATCGATTATTGAGGCTATTTCATGGGCATTATATGGCAATCAGGCGGCTCGATCGGGTAAAGATGAAATCAAATCGGAGTTTGCCAATCCGCAGGACAATTGCGAAGTCTCCCTCTCATTTTCAATAAATGGTGAAAAATACCAGGTTTTAAGGCGATTGATCGGCAAGAAGGAGCATGCCGAGGTTCAATTATTCAGAGGTGATGATTCCGAATCGGTGGGGGTCAAAGAGACGCAGAAATATGTAGGGGAATTGTTGGGGCTGGACTGGAAGGGATTTAACACCTCATTTTTGGCTCGCCAGCAGGAGCTTAATGCCCTCTCGGATTTGCGTCCCAAAGAACGCCAGAATCATCTGGCCGGGATGCTGGGAATTGAAAAGGTCGATAAGGCAATTACGAGAGTAAAAGAAGATATCAAAAGATATAAAGACCGGATAATGCTTCTGGAAAACCAAATTGGTGAATCGGACCAGCTTGAAAAGAGAATTGCCGATCTCAGCCGTAAATCTGCTGAATTAAAACAAAACCAGGGGAAGCTTCAGGCAGAATTGGCCTCTACTGAGCAAAGATTAAAAGAAAAAGCAGACACATATCAGAAGTTTCAGGACGCTAAGTCGGAATGGGTGAAATTTACGGCTCAAATTGAAGCGGCCAATGAGACCCTGAAGTTACAGAAAAATAACCTTGAGAATTACATTAAAGAGAAAGAAGACTTAAAAAAACTTTTCATAAAAGCTGAAAAGATAAGATTAGAGGTTGCTGAGCTGGCTTGGTTTAAACAAAATCTTGAAGAATTAAAAAAAGCCAAAAACCAATTTGATGTTATTCAGCAATCACAAGAGCGTATTAATGAGCAGACCAGTAAAAAGATAAATATTACATCAGAGTTGATCAGGTCAACCGAAAATTTAAGAAACTATAATTCTCAATTATCTGATATTCCTGACCATGTTGAATTATTATCCCAAACGTGCAGAAAAGAATTGGAGGAAAAAAGGGAAGAATATTCTGACCAGAAAATTAAAGTCGAGACGATTAAATCCCAAATAGATATTCTTAAGCAGCAGATGCAGGATATCGAACAATTCGGCCCCGAATCGGTTTGCGACCGCTGTCAGCGCCCACTCGGGGATGATCTGCCGGATATTAAAAAACATTTGAATGAAGAACTGAACAAGTTAATAGCTCAAAATGAGACAGAATCTCTAAGACTGGGTGAGTTGAAAAAGATCGGATTGGAGTTTAAATCAAAAGCGGAAAATCTGGAAATCTCATTTAACTTATCAAAAGAACTCAAAATTAAATTATCATCAGCAGAACGAGAAAAAGCCAATTATATCCAGCAGCTGCAGGATATTGAAGGGTCAATTGAAAGAGATAAAAAACAGATTGAGAAATTTGATGGAATTAAATTCGATGAAAAAGAATTTAATGATTTATCATCTCAAATCAAAATATTAGAAGCAAGTAAAGAGGAGCTAAACCATTTTCAGGGGAAATTAACCCGGACGCCGATTGTAATTGAAGAGATCAACAAGGTCAATGCTCGTATGAAAAATATTGAACAGGAGCTGAGTACTCTGCAGGAGAAATTAGTCAAAACCGCCTTCTCTGAATCTTCATTCAAATCTATTAAAGAAGAGTTTGAAATTGCCCAAAATGAAATGGATACCGCCAAAAGCCTCATTGTTGCTGTTAATAGTGAGATAGATTTAACTAACAAAAGCCTGGAATATGAGACAGAAAGATTGGGACAGCTTCAAAAAATCGCCAGTCAATTGGATGAATATCGGGACAACCAGTACTACAGCCAAAAGCTATCGCTTCTATTTTCGCAGTTTAGAGAACATTTAGTCTCCCGTATACGCCCGACGCTGGCCGATTTCTCAAGCCGGCTTTTGGAAGAGATGACTGAAGGGCGTTATTCCATGGTTGAGCTTGATGAAGATTACAATCTTCGTCTGATGGACTCGGGGAATTTTTATGGAATAGACCGATATTCCGGCGGAGAAAAGGATCTGGCCAATTTATGTCTCAGGCTATCTATTTCATTAGCTTTAACCGAATCAGCTGGTTTAGACAGGTCATTCATTATTTTAGATGAAATCTTCGGGTCGCAGGATGACAACCGTAAGGAACTGATCCTCAAAGCTCTGGCAAATCTCAAACATCGTTTTCCGCAAATTTTATTAATCACCCATGTTGAAGATATCCGTGATCGGGTTGATGCCCTGATAGAACTTGAAAGGCTACCCTCCGGCTGGTCTGAAATAAAAATTCTCGGACAGGTACAGAATTGAGTAAAAGAAATAAAAAATTAAAGCCAGTCCGCTGGGTTTTATTATTAATACTGCTGATAATAATTGTCGGATTCCGTCTCGTTGAGGAAATCGACAAAGATATAGCCCCCGATGAAAGATTTATTATTACCAGAGTCCTTGATGGAGATACGGTTGAATTAAAAGGGGGAGACAAGCTTCGCTTGCTTTCAATAGACACGCCTGAGAAGGGGGAACCTCTTTATAATGAAGCAACGCAATTCCTCTCCGATATCGCCCTTGGCAATTCTGCTCATATTGAATATGCCCACACCCGAAGAGACCGATATGGCCGTTTATTGGGTTATTTGTATGTCGATTCGATTTTTGTGAATAAAGTCATCCTGGAAAATGGGCTGGGCTATCTTTATCTTTTTAAGGATACTGATATTGGTCAACCTGAGACAGAAATACTCCTTAAAGCGCAGAGGCAAGCGATTGAAAATAGTGCCGGACTCTGGTCATTGCCGAGAGAATATGAAAAATATTATGTTGCCAGAGTTGGTTCCTACAGGTTTCATCGACCCGGATGCAGCAGTTTAAAAAATGAGAGCAATGAAAATAACAGCCGTATTTTTGAAAAAAGAAATGAAGCCCTTTGGGAGGGATTGTCCCCCTGCCGTAGATGCAGTCCATAATATTATTTTACTTTGACTATTTTCAGGGAATATGTGTAAAATGAATATGAACAATATTTTGAAATATCTTTTATCAATCACAATTTTATTTATGATAACCTGTTTAAATCTTTCGGCTCAAACTGTTGACGGCTTATCGACACCTCCGGAAGATACGGCGGAGGCGGAAAGAGTCAGAATCTGGATTCCGGTTGAAACCGGGGGTAAATGCCGATTGGATATTTCTATCTATAATAAAGCCGGCGAGCCGGTCAGGCATCTGATAAATTTTCTGGCATCTTCAGGATATTATAATTTCTATTGGGACAAAAAAGATGATTCCGACAAATATGTTCCTTCCGGAGTTTATCCCTATGTAATTAAATACTGCGGTGGGGATACCAGAAAAAAAGAACTGACTGTGCAATATTCAAAGTGGGAAAAGGTTGTTGAGTTTGTTCCTCTTGATACCAGCAAAGTTTTTAATATTTCATTCAGGATTTTAGAGGACTCTGTCCCGATCTCTATTACGATATGCAATCGTCCGGGGATTCCGATTGATACGCTGTTTTTGGATTCACTTTTGAATAAAGGGGACTATCAATTTGAATGGGTTCCGGATAAACCAATTCGCCGGGGGAATTATATGTTAAAAGTTTTGCTGGGGAATTACCTTTATAAAAGAGAGGTAACCTATCTCCCATGAAGTGGCACAGAAATTATCTGTTTTTTATAGTTCTAATTATCTCTTTCTCCGGCTGTATTAAACGTCCAGCTGTTTATAATCAACCGGAAATTGCCGAGGGAATCTGGGAGAAAGCCTGGGTCGATCCGGTTATTATTTTGTCCGACTCTTTGTTTACTCTGATCAGGTCAGACCGGATTGATTCTTTTTATGTCGATGATCCTTTTTCTAAATCAGGTATAAAATCATTAGAGTTTAAAATTACAAGCAACGCCTGTTTTGTCTACGTAAAACTTGAAAATGACATCAAAGGGACAATAACACCACTATTGGCTCATAATTTATCTGCTGGATATTATAAACTTACTCCGACTAAAAAAGCAGATGAAATACTGAAACTCCGCGCCGATATCTGCGGGGAGAAGAAGACGGTATTTATTAAGTAGACATATTCCTGCCCTCGCAATAAAATACAATTCCTCGCAGAATAACAGGCTGTGCCTGTTTGTGTTTAATGTTTGAACAAGGTAGATAATAACCGATCTAAAAGCCCCTTTATTTATCATTATATATATAAAAGTAATGGGATTACTCCGATACTTCTTAGAGATACTTACAGGTAGGAAAAACAGTCTAATCTCTTAAGGAGAGGATATGCCTAATATTCTTGTGGTCGAAGACAAGGATTCCATGCGCAATATGCTGACCGAGACTCTGACCGAAGAGGGATACCGGGTTGATTCTGCTATCGACGGCAAACGGGCATTGGATCTGGTTCGCAACAAATCCTACGATCTCATTCTGACCGATCTCCGGATGCCCGAAGTTGACGGATTCGAAGTTCTCAGTGCTGTTAAAGAATATGATAATGAAACCTCGGTAATAGTTATGACTGCCTATGGGACAATCGAAGATGCTGTCGAAGCTATGAAAAAAGGAGCTTATGATTTTATCACCAAGCCACTGGATACCGAGCATCTTTGTGTTCTCATAAATCGGGCTCTCGAAAACCGCCGTCTGATCGCCGAGAATACTTTGCTTCGGGAAGAACTTATGGATCATAAGGGTTTTTCTGATATCATTGGCAAAAATGACAAGATGCGCGAGATTTTCGGACTGGTAGAAAAAGTAGCCAAGTCGGATGCCTCGGTTTTAATTCAGGGCGACTCCGGCACCGGTAAGGAATTATTCGGGCGGGCAATTCATAGCCTCTCTCTCCGCAAGGATGGTCCCTATATAGCTATTAACTGCGCGGCCATACCGGAGAACCTGCTTGAGAATGAACTTTTCGGTTCCGAACCGGGAGCGTTTACCGGCGCCGTGCGCAAGATGGGAAAATTTGAAATCGCCACTACCGGGACTATTTTCTTAGATGAAATAGGGGATATGGATATTGCTCTTCAGGCTAAACTGCTGAGAGTATTACAGCAGAAAAATTTCGAGCGTCTCGGCGGCAACAAGCAAATCGATGTTGATGTCCGGGTGATTGCCGCTACCAATATGAATATGCAGGATCTTATTAAAGCCAAAAGATTCCGCGAGGATTTATACTATCGTCTCTCAGTATTTCCCTTGATGATTCCACCTCTCAGAGAGAGGGTTGATGATATTACTCTGCTTGCTGATTATTTTATCAGTAAGTTCTGCCGTGACCTGAAGAAAGAACAGATGTCCCTTTCAAAATCTGCGGCAAAACTACTGGAATCATATAACTGGCCGGGAAATGTGCGCGAACTTGAAAATACGATTGAACGGGCGGTTATTCTGGCCGAAGGAAAAAAGATAACTCCTGAACATCTCGCGATAAGAATTAAAAGCAACAGCGAGGTTCAATTACGTGATGGAGCCGGATTGAAAGAGATCGGGGCTCACGCTCAGATGAAAGCGGAGAAGGGGACAATTATCAGAGTTCTGAAAGAGACCCGCGGCAACAAACGTAAAGCTGCCAGTATTTTAAAAATCGATTATACGACTTTGTTTGATAAAATCAAAAAGTATGAGATTGAAAAAGCGATGCAGGAAGAATAAGGGAGAAGAAGTATCCGAAGCAACTTTGAAGGCTGCCCGATTCAGGCGGCCTTTTTTTATTCTATATTATTTTCTTTTAGGGTGGATCAGTATTCAGATCCGCCTCAGATAGGTTCCATGCGCGGGAATGTTGAAAATCCTTCTTATAGCAAAAAAACGACGGAGACAAGCCCCGTCGCTACGCGGTAACTTCGTAATCCCGCGTAGAGGGCGGCTTTGTGTCGCCCGATTAAAAGATTGAGCTATGTATTTATAAAATACATGACTTTTTCAATACTCCCCTGCGCGGGAATGACAAAGGTATATCCCATGTCTAAGGAGTAAAATCTTCTTGATTGTAATATTGTTACATATGAGTTTTAACTAATTTCTGTTTGACATACGGTTTTTACTTTCCTTATCTTTGGGGATTGATATTTCAACCTGTCAGATAACTTTGTACCTGCCTGACAGGGGCAAGTAAATGACATTACTGAACTTTGTACCGGTCGGTTGATTAATTATCTGACAAAAATGAATTGGACTATAAGGGATATTTATTGAACCCGGGAATATGGTTGGATTGTTATAAGTTATTAAGATGTTAAATACGCCGTTGGTCAACAGAAGAGTTCTGCTCTTAAATCAAAACTACGAGCCCCTGACGGTCTGCTCTGCGAGGCGGGCGGTGGTATTGTTATTTTCCGGTAAAGCGGAGATGATCGAAACAGCCGATGGCATCAAAATCAGGACGGTTGATAATGCTTATTCTCTGCCCTCGGTGGTGCGGCTTTGGAAATACCGCAAGGTTCCGTTCAAGAAGATCATGCTTACCCGTAAAAACATAATTATGCGGGATAACAACACCTGCCAGTACTGCGGAACAACCAAGGGACCGATGACTGTCGATCATGTCATCCCCAAAACCATGAATGGCGGGGAGGCCTGGACAAATCTTGTTTGTGCCTGTTCTAAATGCAATAATAAAAAGGGGGACAGGACGCCGGAGAGTGTGGGGATGAAGCTTCTGAGAAGACCGACCCGCCCGAGCTATATTACTTTTATCCAGCATCATTACGGCGTATCCCAGCAATGGAAACCCTATTTATTTCTCGATCCCTCCAGCGGGAAATATTTGACAACGTAATTGATTGTAGGTCGCCTGTGGTTTCGACATTTTATTGTATCAATTTGCGCCGTCAGGAATCCTTTCCTGACGGTAAAGTTTATAAATTATCAAGTGCTGTCAGGAAGGGATGTTCGTACTATGACATGGGTAACAGTTGTGCCATTACATAGGGAATTGTTAGTGACCAATAAATGATTTCTTTTTACAGATTAATATTATCTAACTTATGATTCTTGGCGGATTAGAAGACGAATCCACCCTACTACCACTTGGCGGATTCGAATACGAATCCACCCTACTAACACAACTCAGCAATTCGCCCCACAATTTTTTTTAAAGTTTTAATTGATTTAATCGAACAAGATTGATAATATCAAAGGCTAAATGTATTGAATATATTAAGTTTATCGCTATTTCAGTGATTTATGGAAATTGAATAGTAAACCCACCGCAAGCGGTGGGCTACCAATTGCTTAAAGAATTTATGAGTGAGAATAACAAAGATAAACAGCTGGTTTGCGTAAGATTTTATAAATGATTATGACTAACAAAGATAAACAACAGGTAATCCTCTCAGGAATGCAGCCGACCGGGGCATTGCATATCGGCAACTACGAAGGAGCCCTCAAAAACTGGGTTGAATTGCAGGATCAGTACCAAATGTACTGCTGTATCGTTGACTGGCATGCCCTTACAGCCGATTACGAAAACCCCGGAATCCTCAAAGATCGTATTTTTGAAGTAGCGGTCGATTTTATGGCCGGCGGGCTTGATCCCCAAAAATGCGCTATCTTTATCCAATCAGATATCAAAGAGCATTTAGAGCTTCACTGGATATTTTCTACTCTAATATCTGTACCAACGGTACTGCGTCTCCCGACTTATCAGGAAAAGAAAGATAATCTCGATTCCTATGCTTTCCTGGGCTATCCGGTTTTACAGGCAGCTGATATTTGTGTTTATAACGCCGACAAAGTTCCGGTTGGGAAAGATCAGGAAAAGCATATTTGGTTAGCCGCTGATTTGGCCAAAAGATTTAATCATTACTACGGACCGACCCTGAAAGAACCGGAAGGGCTGTATCGAGAAATCCCCCTCATTCTTGGATCGGACAACCGCAAGATGTCCAAGTCTTATGATAATCATATCCCGATGGGTTATACTCCCGAAGAGACCCAAAAGAGGATCAAGACATTTTATACCGATGAAAAGAAACTCCGCAAAGGAGACCCTGGCCGTCCGGAACAATGCCCGGTATATTTGTTACACAGGATATATACTGAAAAGGCTAAAGAAACTATTGCCCCGCCCTGTAAAACGGGAGAATTAGGCTGCGCCGATTGTAAAAAGAGACTGACGGAGAACCTGAACAAGGCTATGGAACCGATTCGGGAAAAACGAAATGAATTACTAAAACAACCGGATCATATCTGGGATGTTTTAAAAGAGGGTGGCAACCAGGCCAGAGAAAGAGCTCGGTCAGTGATGGATAAAGTGCGCACCGCTATGAAAATGAATTATCGAAAGTGAGTTATGGAAACAACAACTTTGACCAATCATAATTATCGTGTCGAACTTCCGATTTTCAGCGGACCTCTTGATCTGCTGATGTACCTGATAAGGAAAGAGGAGGTCGATATTTATGACATTCCGATTTCAAAGATTACCAAACAATATCTGAAATATATGGAGCTGATGCAGGATCTGAATCTTGAAGTTGCCGGTGAATATGTTCTGATGGCCGCAACTCTGATCCGAATTAAAGCCCGTCTATTGCTCCCCCGTAATGAGGATGATACTGATGAATTCGATCCTCGCGAAGAGCTGATCATGGCTTTGATCGAGTACAAAAAATATCGGGAAGCAGGAGAAGTATTAAAAGAAAAAGCTCTGATTGAGGAACGCAATTTTGTTCCGCCTTCGCCGTTTGATAAAATTGAAGCCAGAACTGATACTATAAGCGGAACCTCACTGTTTGATTTGCTGACTGCTTTTAAGGATGTTCTCGAAGCCCGTAAAGAGGATGCCTTTCATAATGTCGATACGGAAGAAGTGACAATCGAGGATCGTATTACGGAAGTCATGAAATTTCTCAGGGCAAATGAAATCGCTACTTTTCAGGAACTGTTTCAGGATATCCCCAAGCGAATAATTGCGATCGTAACTTTTCTTGCCATTCTGGAATTAGTCAGAACCCAGAGAATCAGCGTCAATCAGGCTGTTGCTTTCGGCGAAATGAGAATTTATCGGGGTAAAGAGTTTTATACTCCCCGCCAGGCTTTTGATCTGGTTGATTACATATCAATTGAAGAAGAGAGTGTGAGCGCATAATGAATAACGGACAAAACAACACTGTCATAGAAGCCCTTATTTTGGCCTCCCCGGAACCACTTCCGGTCAGGCGAATTATAAATTTAATCGAGGATATGACACCCGGTAAAGTCAGCCAGGCTGTTGCGGAATTAAACAAACGCTACATGGAAGCCAACTCCTCCTTCAGGATTCGTGAAATTGCCGGTGGATACCAATTTTATATTATGCCGGAATATGCCGGGTTTGTCACCGATATGTTTGCCCGTACCCGTAAAATTCGCATGACCCGCGCCGCCCTTGAGACTCTGGCCATTGTGGCTTATCGCCAGCCGGTTACCAAAACCGATATTGAGCATATCCGCGGGGTAGCCTCGGATGGAGTGCTGCATAATCTTCTGGAAAAGAAAATGATTACCATCAAGGGACGCTCGGAAAAAATTGGCCGTCCCCTTCAATATGGCACGACCGATGAGTTTTTGAAATTTTTTGGTCTTTCCCGACTTGAAGATCTCCCGAAGATGTCGGAAATCGAAGAACTGATTAGAGCTTCGGAACCACAAAATGAATACCAGCTCTGCCTTGATCCCAATGCCCTTGACGGGGAAATGCAAAGCAAGCTCAACGTTGCTGATGGTACTTTTGATCCGGCTTCCCGCAATGAAAATGATGATGAGGAATTCGATAATGATAATATTGAATCAATGGAAATTGATGAATCTTCGTCTATAGGAAACATTAAACTGTCTATTGATATAGAGGATGACAATGAAGATGACGTGGATGATGAGGGTGTTATAGTCGATTTGGATATTACTGCTGATTCTTCAAAATAGATTTTGTGTCTGGCAGATACCTTCGTCTGCTGGAATTTGGATA
>Ga0210044_10011421_pt1 | contig 10347 bp, 9 predicted proteins | sample CryGey13umfilter_2_FD_183959 | JGI IMG/M metagenome (GOLD analysis project Ga0210044, IMG submission 183959) | Groundwater microbial communities from aquifer in Utah, USA - Crystal Geyser 4/9/14 3 um filter (SPAdes) (version 2) | ecosystem: Environmental > Aquatic > Deep subsurface > Groundwater...
GGCCTGACCGCCATATCGCAGTGGTGTTTCAGCCGCATCGTTATACCCGGACCCGTGATCTGATGGATGAGTTCATGGGTGCCTTTGATGCTGCCAATGAGGTGGCACTGTTGCCGATTTATGCCGCCAGTGAAAAAGAGATTGAGGGCATTACCAGCGCACGACTGCAGGAGTGTATGCAAGCCCGTGGTCATCGTGGCGTGTCACTGCTCAGCGATCTGGAATCTGCCCGCGACTTTGCCCTTAGAACGTTGGAAAATGGTGATGTGGTGTTGCTGATGGCGGCTGGCTCTGTCGGTCAGCTGGCGCAGCAGATGCGCGAAGGGGTGGAGGCATGAATGTTGCTCACTCCGTGACTGAAGCCGTGGAGACTCCGGAGGCATGGGTAGCCGATCTGTCCGGGCTGGGCACCCTGCGCGAGGATGAGTTGATGTCCCGTCATACTACACTGGCGGTGGGTGGCCCAGCGCGCTGGTTTTTCCGTCCGTCCGATCGCAAGTCGTTGATGGCTGCGATGGCGCTTGTGCCTGCGGAGATCGAAATTCTGCCCTTGGGACGCGGCAGCAATATGCTGGTGCCGGACTTTGGCTATAACGGGCTGGTGATTGATCTGGCTGAATTGAATGAGCTGGATTTTAACGGCTACAGGGTCTCTGCCGGTGCCGGTACGCGCATGAGCAGGTTTGCCCGCCAGTGTGCGGATCAGGGACTCTCCGGTTGTGAGTTTATGGCTACCGTGCCGGGTGATATCGGTGGTGGTGTGGCAATGAATGCCGGCTGTTTTGCCCAGCAGGTATCTGACGTTCTGATTGCTGTTGAAGTGGTGTTGCGCAGTGGTGAGCTTAAAGAGCTTGATGCAGCAGATCTGCAGATGGTTTACCGCCATGCGACACTGCCTGCGCAGAGTCTGGTGGTGTCGGCCACATTTGAGTTGCGACCGGACAGCCCTGAACAGATCAGGGAGCGCATGCGCACCATGCGCGCGCGCCGTTCAGCAACGCAGCCGTTGAGCCAGCCCAACTGCGGTTCCGTGTTCAAAAATCCGCAGGGTGATCATGCCGCACGCCTGATTGAGGCGGCCGGTTTGAAGGGCTTGCAGATCGGCGGGGCAAGAATTTCATCCCAGCACGCCAATTTTATTGTCAATGAAGGCGAGGCTAGTAGCGCCGATATCGTCGATCTGATCCGTCGTGCCCAGCGGGTTGTGGAAGAAGAGTTTCATATCAAGCTGGAGCCGGAAGTGCGTCTGATTGGAGAGTGGTTGTGAGTGGCATGAATGTGACGCAGTTCGGGCGCGTAGGCGTGCTTATGGGTGGCAGTTCATCCGAGCGTGAAATTTCACTGCGCTCGGGTACCGCGGTGCTCAAGGCACTGCAACAGGCCGGTGTGGATGCCGTGGCGGTGGACTTGAGTTCCGACTGGGCGGGCCAAATCAGCAGTTCGGGTATAAATCGGGCATTCAACCTGCTGCACGGCACGCTTGGCGAAGACGGCTGTGTGCAGGGGCTGCTGGAAGTGATGGGAATCCCCTATACCGGCGCAGGCGTGCTGGCATCGGCGCTGTGTATGCACAAGCAGCTGTGCAAGCAGGTTCTCAATCATGCCGGCATTAAAACACCTGTGGATATCATGCTGCAGAGCGACGGGCCGCTGCGTTATCCGGTGATTCTCAAACCGGTGGCCGAAGGCTCCAGCGTAGGTCTGCACAGATTGAATGAAAAAGCCGACTGGGATGCGCTGGATATCGATATTACGACGGGTCAGTGGATGGCGGAAATGCCGGTTTACGGTGTTGAAATTGCCGTGGCTGTGCTCGATGGCAGAGCGCTGCCGCCGGTGGAAGTGGCTCCCAAATCAGGTGTGTATGATTTCGCCTCCAAGTATACGGCAGGCGCCACAGACTACTTTTGTCCGGCCAGACTGCCGGCCGAAACATTGCGTTACTGCATGCAGCGGGCTGAAGAGGCTGTGGTGGCAACGCGTTGCAGCGGAGCCCCGCGCGTGGATATGATCGTAACCAGCGGTGGCGAACCTTATGTGCTGGAAGTAAATACATTGCCGGGCATGACCGAAACCAGTTTGCTGCCGAAATCAGCTGCTGCAGCCGGAATCGGTTTTGAGGAGCTCTGCCTGCGCATTCTGGCAACAGCCGCTCTGCAGAGCCGGGGGGGGGGCGAGCATGCGTAATAATCAGCGTCGTCCCGATCCTGCCCGCAACAAGGCCAGCCGCATGCGGTTGGTGAAACATGTCGGTCGCATCTCGGCACTGGTCGTGCTGGTGGCGCTTACGCTTGCTACCGGCTGGTGGATGAACGATCGGATGAGTGTCACGCAGTGGCAGGTTGAAGGTGAGCCGGCGTTGAAGCAGGCCATCAGTGAAAAGCTGGAGGCCATGCCGGTGAAGGATTTTATCAGCACCCGCCCGGACCAACTCAGTGAGCAGTGGCTGCAGGATCTGCCCGACCTGGCGCGCGTCGATGTCAGCCGCGTATTGCCGGACACGCTGCATGTGCGCACCTATGCGCGGGTGCCGGTGGCGCTGTGGCAGAATGACAAGAGCCAGATCTACCTGTTTGATGAAAACGGCATTGCCTATCGCATGCTGAATAAGGGCGAATCTCCGGATCTGCCGTTGCTGCGTATAGCACAGGAGCGCATGCCTGATGCACACCAGTTGCTGCAACTGTTGCAGCAGCAGGATGTGCTGGAAATGAGCAGTTTGAGTGAAGTCCGCGCCGGTACGACCTACTGGCAGATATATTTTTCAAAAGGTGTGACATGGACGTTGCCGTTTGGAGAGGAGAGAGCAGCCATCAAGCAGCTTGCAAGTTTAATGAAACAACCGCGCTGGTCTAATCGCAGTTGGCAGGTGGATGCACGTTCACCTGACCGCTGGTTTATTCGTCCGGCAAGGCATGGGGGAGTGATTTAATGCCCAAACATGATCAGGTACTCGTAGGCCTCGACATTGGTACAAGCAAAATTGCCTGTATCGTGGCTGAGGTGTCGCCCGATGGAAAAGTGGATGTAATCGGCATCGGTACACATCCGTCACGCGGACTGCGCAAAGGTGTGGTGGTGAATATAGAGAGTACGGTGGAGTCAATCAGGCTGGCTGTTGAAGAGGCCGAGTTGATGGCCGGTGTCGATATTCAGTCGGTGTTCACCGGCATCGCCGGCTCCCATATTCGTGGTTATAACTCCCACGGTGTGGTGGCGACCAGAAACAATGAAGTGATGCAGGAAGATGTGGATCGTGTGGTGGATGCTGCGCGGGCCATGAATATTCCTGCCGATCAGAAGATTCTGCATATCCTGCCGCAGGAATACATTATCGATGCTCAGGACGGCATCCGCGAGCCGATCGGCATGAGCGGCGTACGCCTTGAAGCCAAAGTGCATGTGGTGACCGGCGCTGTTTCTTCAGCCCAGAATATCATTAAGTGCTGCAACCGCTGCGATCTTGATGTCTCGGACATGGTGCTTGAGCAGGTCGCATCAGCTGAAGCGGTATTGATGCAGGATGAGAAAGATATCGGCGTGGTGCTGGTGGATATCGGCGGCGGCACCTCCGATATCGCGATTTTCCTCAACGGTTCAATCCGCCATACGCATGTCATTCCGATAGGTGGCGATCACCTGACCAACGATCTGGTGATCGGGCTGCGCACCTCGGCGCGTGAGGCCGATCAGCTCAAGCGCAAATACGGCGCCTGCATGACCAGTCTGGTGCCGCATGAAGACCAGATTGAGATCCCCAGCGTGGGCGGGCGGGCGCCACGGCCCATGCCGCGTCAGGTCATGGCACAAATTCTCGAACCGCGCGTGGAAGAGCTGTTCGAAATGATCAAGGAAGAGCTGCAGCGTTCCGGTTATCAGGAGCTGGTCGCTGCAGGCATGGTACTTACGGGCGGCTCATCCCTGCTCGATGGTATGGTGGAGCTGGCAGAAGATATTTTCGATATGCCGGTGAGGCTGGGACGCCCGCAGGGAGTAGGAGGCCTCGTGGACGTGGTTTCCAGCCCTATGTATGCCACCGGCGTTGGTCTGATTCTTTATGGCCACCGCTATCGCCAGAATTCACAAGCCTTCAAATCAGCAGATGGCAACATACTCGGACGCGTATGGAAGCGTATGCGGGGCTGGTTCGGAGATCCGGGATGAAACAACTACACACACACGTAACAGAAACACACACAACACACACCGGGATAACGGGAGCAACAGGAGGATTACATGGCAACTTTATTTACATTTGAAGATACATCGGCCCAGTCGGCCAAGATTAAAGTCATCGGTGTCGGTGGCGGAGGCGGTAACGCGCTGAACAATATGATCAGCCAGAAAATGCGCGGCGTGGAATTTATCGTCGCCAATACCGATGCTCAGGCTATCGAGCGCAATCATGCGGAAACCAAGCTGCAGCTGGGTGCTGATATCACGCGCGGTCTGGGAGCCGGCGCGAATCCACAGATCGGTCGTGAGGCAGCAGTCGCAGAGAAAGAGCGCATTTGCGAGTTTCTGCGTGGCACCGATATGGTGTTTATTACTGCCGGTATGGGTGGCGGTACAGGAACAGGTGCGGCACCTGTGATTGCAGAAGCAGCTAAAGAGATGGGCGTGCTGACTGTCGCGGTTGTGACCAAACCGTTCGGTTTCGAAGGCAAACGCCGTATGCGTCAGGCTGAAGCGGGCATTGCTGAATTGCGTAAACATGTGGATACGCTGATCACCATTCCGAACCAGAAGCTGATCGGCGCGGTGGGCAAAAACACCAGTATGCTGGAAGCGTTCCGCAAGGCGGATGATGTACTGCTGCAGGCAGTGCGCGGTATTTCCGAGCTGATCACCCACACCGGCTACATGAATGTGGACTTTGCCGATGTGAAGGCTGTGATGAGCGAAACACGCGGCGTAGCCATGATGGGCTCGGGTGTAGCCAGTGGCGAGAGCCGTGCGGTTGAAGCAGCTGAACGTGCAATCTCCTCACCACTGCTGGAAGATATCGATATTCACGGCGCCCAGGGCATTCTGGTCAATGTGACCGGTAGTGAAGATATGACGCTGGCTGAATACGATGAAGCAGTATCCATCATTCACAACATGGCTGATGAAGACGCCAACATCATCTGCGGAATGGTTTACGACAAGGAAGCCGGTGAAGAGATTCGTGTAACTGTCGTAGCAACCGGTTTGACCGGTGAATCATCCGTATTTTTCTCCACAGCTGCGGAAAACAGGGTTGAGAAAGTATCACCACTGCCAAACCTGAATGCGATGCCACAACTGGGAGCAATTCCTATGCCACCGGTAGCGGCGGCTCCTCAGGCACACGCATCACAGGCCAAACCAAAGCTGTATGGCAATATCGACTTCAATGATGACGAATTTGCCGTACCAACCTTCCTGCGCAGGCAGGCTGATTAACCGGCCAAAAGGCAGGGTTATTGGCTTTTATATGGATTATTGGCAGAGTTGGGCCGTAGTGTAATGCGATCAGGCTGGTGCGGATGCGGCGTGTGTGGGTTAAATCACATTATAACGTATTGTTTTACAACAGTTTTGGCCGCGTGATGTTTGAAGATCGAACGTCATAATGCTTGCCCAATTTGGAAGGAGGCATAGATGATAGTACAGAGAACATTGGATCATTCGATTCGCTGTAGCGGTATTGGATTGCATTCCGGTCGTAAAATCGAACTGGTATTGCATCCTGCGCGTGAAGACAGCGGTATCACTTTCGTACGATCCGATCTCGGTATCGACATTCCGGCGAAATCCGATTTTGTCACCGATACCCGTCTGTGCACTACCATTGGTAATGGCGAAGCCCAGATATCAACGGTAGAGCATCTGCTCTCCGCTCTCGCCGGTCTCGGTGTGGATAATGCGCGCATTGAAGTCAGCGGACCTGAAGTTCCCATTATGGATGGCTCCTCCGCTCCCTTTGTGTTCCTGATTCAGTGTGCAGGTATTCGCGAACAGTCAAAAGCCAAGAAGGTTCTGCGTGTATTGAAACGTGTGGAAGTGGAAGAGGGTAACAAACGTTGTGCGCTGTACCCGGCAGCAGGATTCAAGATCAGCTATCTGCTGGACTATGATCATCCCATGCTTCGTAAGCGCAAAGTGTCGGTAGATTTTTCACGTCAGGCTTATACGCGTGAAATCTCCCGTGCCCGTACTTTCGGCTTCCTGCATGAAGTTGAAGCACTGCAGAAAGCAGGTCTGGCGCTCGGCGGTTCTCTTGAGAATGCCATTGTGCTGGATACGCATCGTGTCGTGAATGAAGGCGGTCTTCGCTATGAAGACGAGTGTGTACGCCATAAAATTCTCGATACGCTGGGTGACCTGTTCCTCTCCGGTTATCCGATTGTCGGTGCCTTTGAAGGTGAACTGACCGGTCACGATATGAATCATAAACTCGTGATGACACTGCTGGCCGATCCGTCCAGTTATCGTATTGAAGAGCTGCAGGCTGATGAAGTCTCAGCAACATTGCCTGCAGGTAAAGCGCAGGAAGCTTAAACCTCCGAAACAAACGTGTGTTCCAAATGTGTGGCAGGCCAGCGAAAGCTGGCCTGTTTTTTTGTGCCTGAGGGAAAGCCTCTGTAGATTGATAATGCACTGAACTTGGGTTATAAGTTTACCCTGGTGCTTTAAGGGATGGGAGATCAGATATGGCAATTGATTTTACATGGTTGGGAAATGAGGTGTTGGACAGAGCGTTGACTAAAGAGGAGTGCGACCTGCTTGCAACCGTGATGACTGAAGCTGCCTACGGCTCCGGTGAGACGATTATCGCAACAGGACAGCCCGGCGGCGTGCTTCATATCATGCGCTCAGGCACTGCAAATGTAGACTTACTCAAGGAAGGTGAGGCACGCGTTACGGTGGCGCAAATCAAAGCCGATAATCTATTTGGCGAACTGACATTCCTGAATAACAAGCCGGCCACAGCCGATGTTGTCGCAACAGAGGACTGTGTGGTTTACAAACTTCCGCGTGAACAGTTGGCCAGCGTCACCAAGCAGGGGCAGCCACAGCTTGCCTATCTCTTTTTCAGTGCGATCATGGAACGGCAGACCGGTGTTATTCTGGAGCAGCGGGTCACGCTTGCACCCGAGCTGCGTAACCTGAAAAACAAAGGCATGCCGATGTCGGTCAAGGTTGTGATTGCCCTCGTAATTCTCGGCATTGTTTTTGCAATCGCCTCGTCCTGATGAGAAATGACAACTTATAACACGGAAAACAGGCCGGATGAAGCAAGGAAATAACCAATTCAAAAGCCACATTTAGTTTTAGACAGTATGCGCCGTGAAGTCGCTGTTGGATTGATGAGGAAAGCATAGGGTCGTTTTGGATTAAGGAGTGACGGCTAAGTGTGAAAAAATGCGCCGCCCGAGCCGGACAGATCCGCAACGCGCTTCGTCCTGCTGCCGCTGCTTCCTTCCGGACCTGACGGGGTTCACAGGGGTCCACCGTGCGGGGCCCGACCCGGGCGACACCTGGGTTCCACAGATGTGGAAATCGGTATCGAGACGGGGTCTCGTATAAAATTCGGGTTAGAGTGTGTGTGGCCGAGAGGGATTATGTCTGGCATCCGTGCCAGCCACCCTTCGGGCCGCTGCTTTGCAGCGTTCGGATTTGCTATCCTGCAAATCCGTCGAACCCTGCGATGGGCTTATGCACTCTTTATCCTCGAATTTTATAAATGGATGGCAAAAGCCATCCGTTTATAAAACTGGCGGAGAGAGAGGGATTCGAACCCTCGGTACGCTTTCACGTACACACGCTTTCCAGGCGTGCTCCTTCAGCCACTCAGACATCTCTCCAGTTTTCCCGTGCGACCAGCGCAAGGGCGGCGGATATTAGGGATTTAAAGAGGTAACCGCAAGGGCTTCCCCTAAAGGATTAGAATGGCAGGCTCTCAGGCTATGAAAGCAGGCAATAAATACCGTACAGGGCCGCTGAAAACGAGGCGGTTGCCGCCGGGCATCGGCTTTATTATCGGCAACGAAGGGGCCGAGCGCTTCAGTTATTACGGCATGCGCGCCATCCTGATTGTGTTTATGACGCAATACCTGCTCAATGCCGATGGCACGGCCGCGATGCTCAGCGAAGATGAGGCCAAGGGGTGGTTTCACCTGTTTGTTTCGGCAGTCTATTTTACGCCGCTGCTGGGAGCGCTGATTTCCGACGGGCTGCTGGGCAAATACCGTACCATTATTCTGCTTTCACTGGTCTATTGTCTGGGGCATCTGGCGCTGGCGCTGGATCATACGGTCACTGGTTTGACTATAGGATTGGGACTGATTGCGCTGGGGGCTGGCGGCATCAAGCCCTGCGTTTCTTCGCATATGGGGGATCAGTTCGGGCAGAGCAATGAACATTTGCTTTCACGCGTATTCGGCTGGTTTTACTTCGCCATCAACCTGGGGGCATTCCTCTCCATGCTGGCTACGCCGTGGCTGCTGGAGCAGTACGGCGCATCGGTAGCGTTTGCAGTGCCGGGGCTATTGATGCTGCTGGCGACACTCCTGTTCTGGTCGGGGCGCAATCGTTTTGCGCATGTGCCGCCGTCAGGTATGGGCTTTGTCTCTGAGGTGTTCAGCGGTTCGGGGCTGAAAACACTGGCGCGGCTGAGCATGATCTATCTGTTCGTGGCGGTGTTCTGGGCGCTGTTTGATCAGACCGGTTCCAGCTGGGTGTTGCAGGCGCAGCACATGGATCGGGATCTGTTCGGGTTTGAAATACTGCCGTCACAGATGCAGGCGGCCAATCCGCTGCTGGTGATGCTGCTGATCCCGCTCTTCTCCTACCTGATCTATCCGGCCATCAACCGCTTTTTTGCCCTGACCGAATTGCGCAAAATCAGTATCGGCATGTTTATTACCGTGGTTGCTTTCGCCATTCCGACCTGGATCCAGTTTCAGATCGATCAGGGTTTCAGTCCGCATATTCTCTGGCAGCTGTTGGCCTATATTCTGCTGACCGGCGCCGAAGTGATGATCTCCATAACCTGTCTGGAGTTCTCCTATACGCAGGCGCCGAAGTCGATGAAGTCCTTTGTGATGGCGTTTTTTATGCTGTCGATTTCTGCCGGCAACCTGTTCACCAGTGGCGTGAACTTTTTTATTCATGACGAGCAGGGGGAGAGCCTGCTGGCCGGCGCCGACTACTTTCTCTTTTTTACCCTGCTGATGCTGGTCACATCCATCCTGTTCGCATTCGCCTGTCGCTTTTACAGGGGGCGGCGCTATATCCATCAGGAGTTACCTGCGGAGCCGACCATATAAGTTCCGATTGATAGACAGGCTGAATACTTCGGCTGGTGGTGTGTTTTTCTGCGCCAAGGCGGTGCCGTTGTTTTTGCCGACTACGTCAGCCACGACAACGTTTATCGTTTTGATAATCCGGCCACTTTAAGTATTCAATTGAGGGTGTGTCCGGATGTGTAGCATTGTTGCTTGCGTTAATTTTAATAAACAATCAATTAATGATAAAATAATATAATTAACTCTACTATTTTGGAAGGTAAAACATTCAAGCACAGAGGAGTCTATTGTGGCTAATGTATCAAAAAGAAATTACAAGAACTTCTGCGGCTATCTTGTGGACCCCATTCATGATGAGCCTGAACGGTTTCAGAATACTGCAGAAGTGAGCGATTCTTATATTGTGACGTCTTTAGTGGCTGCAGTTGGAGCATTGACTCTGGCCAGCCTGGCAATATGAGTCTGGACTGCCCTCAACAGCAAAGTAGATAAACATCAGGTTGAATTAACCGTGGCATTAGCCGGGAGCTGCCGTTTATTGGGCGGGCATGGTTGCTCCGCTCAATGGTGCCAACTTTACCTGTGGTTAACCGTTCAGGGTTGTCGTGATCCAATTGCCGATCTGTTTGATCTCCTGCGAACAGACCTGATGCTCCATCGGATAGGTGTGCCAGGCCACAGCGCAACCGGCAGCTTCCAGCTTACGGTGCGAAGCATCGCCCAGGGCAAAATTTACCACGGGGTCATTGATGCCGTGGGCCATAAAGACCGGTGTTGCCTTGCCTGCAGAGGTGAAGTTTTCGGTCTCTTTCGGCAGCAGCAGGTAGCCGGAGAGCGCCATAATGCCGGCCAGCGGCTTTTCCTGTCTTAAGCCCACATGCAGGGCCATGGCGGCCCCCTGCGAGAAGCCGGCAAGGATGATGCGATCTGCTTTGACGCCTTGCATCATTTCCCGATCAATCAGCATCTGGATGCTGCGCGCTGAATCCGTGATGCCCTTGCGGTCATGTTCGATACCCAGATCGGTCTGTTTGATGTCATACCAGGCGGGCATGATATAACCGCCATTGAG
>Ga0210044_10011429_pt1 | contig 10345 bp, 12 predicted proteins | sample CryGey13umfilter_2_FD_183959 | JGI IMG/M metagenome (GOLD analysis project Ga0210044, IMG submission 183959) | Groundwater microbial communities from aquifer in Utah, USA - Crystal Geyser 4/9/14 3 um filter (SPAdes) (version 2) | ecosystem: Environmental > Aquatic > Deep subsurface >...
TCTGACAAACAAATTAAGTATATTGAATATCTAATTAACTCCAGACCGAGAAAAAGACTTGGCTGGAAGACCCCTTATGAGGTATTCTATGAAAAGACAGGTGTTGCACTTCGAGTTTGAATGTACCCTAACTATTATTGACAAAACTTAGTTTTTTTGCTAAGTTTTTTTGTATTAATAGTAGTAAATTGACAATATATTTAAGAAAGAGAAGGAGAATGAATGAAGATTACTAATCATCAAATGGCCACTTTGTGCTATTTAATTTCAAGGTCTGGGGATATTTCTGAAAACGGCAAGAAGATTCTTCAATTGATGTTGGTTAAATCAAAGAATTTAACTAAACCGGTATGTGTGAGTATTGGGCAAGAACAGTTTGGTGAAGTAGCTAATGAACTTGGCTATGGCGTACATGACATGCTATCTGCTAATGGTACAACGCATATGCATCGTTGGTTTGATTTATTGGGGATAAAATTTGGTTTCAGTAGTCATTGTGGTAGGTTTGTTGATGGTGATCTTGATCATAGCGTTTCAGGGTATTATACTTGTTGGTTGTCAACAGATTCCTATGACAAAAAAGCCGAATTAATACCTATTGAAATGTCAGATATTGAGAATATCAAATTATTTGACTGGAAAGATGTAAGTCAATTTAGAGACGACGAGCCAAGAATGGTGAATCTGTTTGAATTAAAACATATTATTGCCAGAAAGTTGGAAAAAGAGGGGGCATAAATTAATATCAAAAATAACAGCGTTCCGCAATGTGGGATGCTTTTTTATTAAGTCTATTAATGTTAAAATATAGATATGAAGAAAATCATGAACAAAAAGTTACTGCAAGTTGCTTTAATGCAATCATTGGGTCTAGCTATCTACTGTGCAATTGTTGCCAGTTTGATTTGGTTTCTAGATACAATGAATGTTGAGCCACCAGGATTTAGTGGTATTGTCTTCTTTCTTTTCTTATTGGTTTTTTCTGCAGCGGTTTGTGGATTGCTATTTTTTGGCTATGCAGCAAACTTAGCTTTGAATAAGAGAATGACAGATGCGGTCGCAGTAGTGGGTTATACAATTGGTTTTTGTATGATCTTACTAGCTATTGTCTTGGCAGTTGTGTTTGCCTTAACTTAAACCCTGGATGAAAAAAAACGTTTTATTATCTTTTTTATTGTTCTTCTATTTATTATAGGATGGAGTTTTTTTGTGTATCAAATTGGACCAGAGCAATTAGTGGAAAGAATAGGAGTGCATAATGGTTATTTGTTGGCATTTCTTGTCACTCTATTTGGTGGTAGCTCTACTTTTACATCCTTAGCCCATGTAACAACTGTTTCAACATTAGCTTTGGGGGGCTTAAGCCCTTTTATTTTGGCTTTGGTTGGTGGTGTTGGTTTGTTCTTGGGTGATTCTGTTTATTTTTATTTAGGACATAGGGGGAGGAAAGTAGTTTCAGATAATAAATATGTAAACATGTTTGTGAAATGGATTAATAAATTACCACATTGGTCAGTTGGTATTGTGGTCTATGTTTATTTTAGCTCCTTTATGCCTAATGATTTTATGTTGATCTTATTTGGTCTTGGCAAGTATTCATACAAAAAATTAGTAATTCCTCTTTTGTTAGGGGATATAACATTTATTTTCTTAGTAGCATATTTAGCGGCTCAAGGAATAAAGTTATTTAATTAAAATGCAATATTATCTATTTTTATTTGTAGCCGGTAGTGTTCTGGGATATTGTTTAGAGTTTGTTCATAATTTTTTCAATAAAAATAGCAAACGAAAAAATCCCGGTTTGCTTTATGGACCATATTTACCAATTTATGGTTTTGGCTTTTTACTGTTTTATTCAATTTTTGCTACAAGTTGGCCCTTATTAATTAAATTTCTATTATTTACTTGCGCAGCAACAGGCATCGAGCTACTAGCCGGCTTAATTTATATAGAATTATTCAAGGTAATGCTTTGGGATTATAGTCATAAGCGTTTTAATTTCAGAGGGTTGATTTGTTTGCAGTTTTCAATTTATTGGTTAATCTTAAGTATTGTATTTTATAACTTTGTTTATCCTTATGTAGATTTTTCTTTTGCCAATGGTTTTATGTGGCAACTAATAATATTTATTGTTATGGTTGTAATGATTATTGATTTCATTATTGCCAATATTAAGAAAATTAAATAAGAGTTAATAAGAAAAGGACTACCAGTTATGGCAGCCCTTTTTGCTGTATGAATATTTATTACCCACGGAGCAGGTTGATGGACATTGCGGGGTGATAAATATGTATGTTTGGATATTATAGCGGACAGCTTGTTTTGTCAAGCAGTGTTTTTAGTTATATAATCAAAGAATTAATAATTAATAAGAAAAATATGTCTAAGACATTTATAGATAATCTGGAGTGGCGTTCGGCCATTAAAAAATTTGATCCAGATAAAAAGGTAGCAGGTGAATTACTGGATAAAATAATTAAAGCAATTCGTTTTACTCCTAGTTCATATGGCCTGCAACCTTATCATGTATTTGTGATTAGTGAGCAAGATTTAAAAGACAAGATGAAGACTATTACTTTTATGCAACCACAAGTGGGTGGTTGTTCTCAGATGTTGGTCTTTTGTGCTCGTACAGATTTGCCAGCTAGGGTCGATCAATATATTGAGGACGTTAGCAAAGGTGATCTTTTAGCGAAAACCAAATTGCAAGGTAAAAAGCTATTAATTATGAATAGTATTGGTAAGAAAAGTGAAGAAGATCTTTTAGAGTGGAGCAGACGCCAGACATATATAGCGCTGGGTTTTGCGATGGCAGCTTGTGCAGAATTGCAAGTAGATTCTTGCCCAATGGAAGGCTTTAACCCCATGGCCATGGATCAGTTATTAGAACTTCCTGAACATCTGCACTCAGTTGTATTATTACCGATTGGTTATCGAGCAGAAGAGCCACAGCGTGATAAGTTCCGTTATTCAAACGAAGATTTATTTACAAATAGATAAATACTTGCCAAATCACATATTTTGTACTAAGTTGAACCTATAATAGATATTTGAAAAATAGGAGGTTTTGGCATGAAAAAGAATATTGAAAGTGTAATAATCTCGGCTATTGGTATAGAAAGAGAGATTATGACTCTTCAATCGGATGAGAAAAAGATACGGGCAAGATGGAATCGTCGTTATCAAAGCTATCTGAGAGCGGCAGAACAACTTGCAAAACTCACCAGGTATCATACGATAAAAGAAGCTGATCTCAAGAAGAGAGTTTTAGCTTGGACAAATGAGTCTAAATCATTGACAGCCTTGCGTGATGCAAAAAGAAAAGCGATTGAAGAAGCACACGAACGTTTATCAAAGGTAAATATTCGCATAGCAGAGTTAAAAGCAGAAGATGATGCTTTGCAAAGTAATGTGGATAATATTGTTGATCAGGTATTTGCATTGAATGTATCAGTCACAGCTGCATTTGAGGCTCGGAATACTTATTTGAATTCACATGTATTCAAACAATTGGTTGAAGAAAATGGGAGTGTACGCTCTCAGATAACCTTTATCAATCGTGCGCAGACGCGGAAGGTTGTAGCTTTGACCAATAGTATCACTTTGGTTCGTCCAGATTTAGCTGAAGAAGCGAAGCAGTTGATTGAAGCCTTCTTTGGTCAATTCAAAGAAAAAATAAAAAAAGATGTGCCGCTGGAAGTGCAAGCTCTTTATCAGATCACTTCTGAATTATTGGTTGAGAAAACCACTTTCAGAATCGGTCCAACTCTTTATCGGTTCATTAGTTTATCTATTGATCCGGAATTGTTTCCAGAGCTCAAGAAGGCTCAGGATTTATTGAAGAGTAGTTTGCGCTCTGAAAAGACTGGTTCTTATATCAGGCTTTATCAGAGGGAAAATAGGCAGGAGAATTGGATTGCCATCAAAAGAGCATAAATAAATTAGCCCCGTCGTGCTTAGCGCGATGGGGTTTTTGTATGGTAAAATAAGGAAGTATGAAAATAGGAATTTTTGATTCAGGACTGGGGGGATTAATTCTCTTGAAAAGCATAAGACAGCAATTGCCAGATTATGACTATGTTTTTATTGGCGATACAGCTAATATGCCCTATGGTAACAAATCACGGGAAGAAGTCTTGTCTGCTGTAAAAAAATGTATTGATTTTTTAATAGATAAAGAGTGCGAATTAATAATTTTAGCTTGTAATACTGTGTCTGCTGAAGCCCTGCGGAAGCTGCAAGACAGTTATTTGGCAGACAATTATCCAGACAAAAGAGTATTAGGAGTGATTGTGCCAACAGTTGAAGAAATAGCAAGAGATGAGGACATCAAAAGATTGGGGATCATTGCTACACCGAGAACAGTTGACTCACAAGTTTATATTCATAAATTAGCTGAGCTTAGACCCGATATTATAGTTTATCAAAATGCAGCAACGGATTTAGCATTTCAGATAGAGAATGATAATCAAGAGAAAATTAGTCGACTCGTGGGAGAGTATCTAGAACCTTTGATTGCTGAAGAGATAGATGCTTTGGTTTTAGGATCAACTCATTATGTTTTAGCTAAGGATATTATTGAGAGCTACTTACCAAAAGATATAAAGATTATCTCGCAAGACAATATAATTCCACAAAAGATAAAATTATATTTAGACAATCATCCTGAAATAGAGAGTAGACTCAGTAGAAAAGGGGATTATCAGTTGTATGTTACAAAGAGTAATGCAATTTATGAGAAACTCAACAGTGAATGGTTTGGTGGTGGGCAGCTTCACGAAATTAAACTATAATAAGATTATGAAATTAGCAGATAAAATATATCCAGCCATTACTATTTGTCCCAAATATTCTTGGCGCTATAAGTTGGGAGAAATAAATAGTTTGGGCTTGAAAGAGGTTTCTTTGTTTCCAACCTTTCCTATATTTGACAAAATAGCTGTGCGCCGAGAATTTTATCAAGCTATTGAGCAAAGTTGTATTAAGTATATTCCACACGTACATATTCGTAATGACTTTAAGCAGTGGGAGCTTGATTTTTTTTATCACAACTATGGCACTAGAGCTTTCAGTATTCATGAGAGTTTTTCAAAGGATTTATACAAGTGGCCAAAATATCACAAGTTTCTCTATCTTAAATATGATTATGATAATAGTATTAGCACAAAAGATAGTTTTAAAGATGTAGGTGGTTTATGTATTGATTTTGCTCACTTATGGGCTAGTAAGAATAGGATAACCAAGGAGTATCAGAGGGTTAAGATAGAAATTAAAAAATACAAAGTCGATTGCAATCATTTGAATGGCTACTCACATCGTTACAAGCATGATCTATATTATGTCCGTTATCAGCATCAGCTAGATTATCTCAAAGAAATACCAAAGAAGTATTTTTCTAATATTATTTCTCTGGAAATGAACAATAGCATTCGCTAGCAACTAGAGTACAAAAAATATATTGTTAGATTGCTAAATAGCTAATTTTAGTTGCATTTCAGTAGATAAGTGCTATCATTACTATATAGATTATTAACGCACAATATATGTGGGAAGAACTACTTTATAATCCAAAATTCAAAATTGTAATTTTGGTTTTTGTGATTTTATTAATTATTAGTAATGTGATTACTGTCTATGCTTTATTTTTTAATGATGACAGTGATGAAGTTGTGTATTTTGATGAGCAGATCTTGGATGATGATTTTGACCTAGGTTTTGATGATGATCAAATCGATAATGACAATACTCAAACCATTGCACAAGATTCTATTGTTGTCGATTGGGCTGAATGGCCAATTGAAACAAATATTTACGATTTCTTAAACAGAACAGATGTTGAAGAGTATGTAGCTTCGATTGAAGGATATTTTTCAACGGCTTGGGATTTTATCAGCACCTTTGAAGTATTTAAAGTGGGTGACGTCAAGCAGGGATTATATGTTGGAAAGGAATTATTTATAGTAACCGTAGTGCCGATGGGTCCGGCACCGCGAAAACATATGTTAAGGGTAATTAAAGAGGGTGATTCACATATTATTTTGGAGAAGTATTCCGATCAATTGTGGACGCCTCATATGGAATTCTTTACAGAGTATTCAGACATCACGATTGCAGACTTTGAAACACCTGAGTTTATTGCAATTCCAAATTCAGATTATAGGCTAGTTCAAACTGTAGACGAGCCATTTTTGTTTGTGAATAGTTATAGTCAACCAGTTAAGGTTTTCAAATATAATGGCATTGATTATGTCTACAAGGATGTAGATAAAAAATGCTTTTTAGTCAGAGCAAAAGATGGAACAGCAAGGGAGTACAATCTTGATCTAGACTTTTTGGGTATTGTTAATAGTGATTTAAGCAAAGGAAGCGTGCCTACTATTTTGAATTTCACCTTATTGAATGGCGATAAAAATACAGAAGAATATATGTACCGAACGACTGGCGGTTGTCGTGGCTATATAAACTGCTTTAATTATGTTGATTATATTGACGATATTTCTTCATTAAAAAAAATTGGTCAAGCCTCTAATGGAACTGCGATTTACACTTTAGCAGATATTACTATTAAAGACAGTAATGGTGCAAAAATGTCTGTCTTAGAATCTATGTATGATCTATATTATCCAGGCTATGATAGTGAAACTAATGAACCTAAAGAGAAAATGGCATCCGCGGATTTTGTTAATGAAAATCCAATTATTTTCTGGGTTGATCCACTTGGTCAGTATCTGGCATTTACCAATGCCAAGTATATAGCAGCCGTTGAGTGTGGTAAGCCAGTAATTTACCTTTATCCAGAGGAAGAAACAGATATCTCTGTGAAGGTCAGTCCAAACGGTGGTTTTACCAAAGTTGAACCAGAGTATAATGAGGGTTGGAATGTTTTAGCGAACCCTCAAGGTGAGCTTTATAATTATGCTGATCAGAAGATATATCCATATTTATTCTGGGAAGGTATTGGTTTTGATTATCGTTTGCCAGAACAAGGTTTTGTTGCCGCTCAAAAGGATATTGAGAATTTCTTGGTTAATAAATTGTCATACTTAGGCTTAATCAAGAGCGAGTATGATGAGTTTATAGATTTTTGGTTGCCAAGAATGCAAGAGCAGCCATTTTACTTTATTACTTTCTTGCCACAAGAAAAGTTTGATGTCTTGGCACCACTAGAGATTGTACCAGAGCCAGATACTGTAATTAGAGTTTTCATGGATTACCGTGGACTAGATCAATACCAAGAAGTTGCTGAGCAACAATTAGAGAAAGGTGAGAGACTTGGTTATACAGCTATTGAATGGGGTGGAGCAATGCATTACTAGATATGAGAATTTCTAAAAATCTAATTCTATTATTTGTTGTATTAATCCTGCTTGTTATTCAAGTGGGATTAATCTTTTCTTATTATTATCAAGAGGAACGTGAGGAAATAGTAAATACCGTAGATTCACAGAAAGCATATGATGATTACCAGGTTTTGCAGTCATATTTTATGAATCCAGATTTTTATGATAGTGCTTATCAAGAAGCAGCGCCAGAAATAGTTGATCCTTTTTCAGATATCTATGGTGGTATTATTCCACATCATTTAATTGTTAAAGATTATCTGGCTTCATATTTTAATGGACTTAAGGATCGTTATCAGACAGTGGTTTTAATTGGACCAAATCATTTTGATTCTGGATCATCAAATATTTTATTATCTCAGGCTGTTTGGCAAACACCATATGGCAAAATTTTTCCCAATGATCGGGTAATAGAAAAACTGGCAGAGGATTTTCCAATAGATGAGGATGCTTTTTTTGCAGAGCATTCTATTACTGGTTTAGTTCCCTTTATTAAGAAGTCATTACCGAGTGCTGAGATAGTGCCGATTATTTTGAAGGTCAATACACCTAATAGTGAGTTGGAAGAACTTTTGACTATACTTGGTAATAGCATTGATCCGGCTAATACTTTGGTTTTGGCTAGTATTGATTTTTCTCACTACCAGACAGCACTGTCTGCAGATTTTCATGATGCAAAAAGTATTAATACAATCAGAACTTTTAATTATGAAGCTATTCCAAGGTTGGAGATTGACTCGCCACCTTCTTTATTTGTGCTTCTTAAGTATTTAGATTTCATTGATGCTCGTACTAGTCAATTAGTTTATTCAACGAATTCGAGCATTTTAATGGGAGATCCAGATGAGCCAGGGACGTCGCATCAATTTTTTTATTTTAACAAAGGTGAGGTAGTAGAAAATAAATTGCTTAGCTTTCTTTTCTTTGGAGATATTATGCTTGATCGTCATGTTAAGACATTGCTTGATCAGAATGGTTTACCTTACTTAATGGATACTATTGCTGGAGAGGAGAATAGATTTTTCAGTGGGATGGACCTGGTCAGTGCCAATTTAGAAGGAGCGATTACAAAGAATGGTGATCATTATCCACCAGTTGCTGCTAATGATTTTGCTTTTTCTTTAGAGAGGGTAAAAGACTTACTGGATTATAATTTTAATTTCTTTACAATTGCTAATAATCATTTGAGTGACCAGGGTTTTCAAGGTGTGGAAGAAACAAGAGAGAACTTAGATCAATTGGATATTGATTATGTTGGGTGTGTTGATGCCCAGGTTAGTGATTGTTCTACTACTGTTGTCGAGATAGATGGTTATCAGATTGGAGTGGTGGGTCTTAGTATGGTTTATCATGATTTTGAGATAGCAGAGATTGCTCAACAAGTTATTAAATTAAAAGAGGGGACAGATTTTATTATTGCTAATGTTCATTGGGGAGTGGAATATACTCATTATTTTAATGATCATCAGCAAGATATTGCTCATCAGTTGATAGATAGCGGAGTAGATATGATTATTGGTCATCACCCGCACGTTGTGCAAGGTATGGAAGTCTACAATAGCAAACCAATATTTTACTCTTTGGGAAATTTTATCTTTGATCAATATTTCTCAAAAGAAACGCAAGAGGGTTTGGGTGTGGGAATTACTATTAATGACAGTGGTGCTGATCTATATTTATTTCCTTATCAATCAGTTAATAAATACTTAGAGTTATTAAGTGGTAAAGAAAAAGATATTTTTTATACAAATTTTATGGAATGGTCAGAAGGCTCAATTGATATGCAGAATGGCAAAATAAGTATTTAAATGGTAAATAAAAAACCGTCCTACGATTAACACTCAGGACGGTTTCATTAATAGTGATCATGATAAATTGTCGTACCAGACAATTTTTTTTCTAACCAATCAGTAAAATTGAAACTGATCATTATCAGAATGACAAAGATTAGAGTAGATAGCCAACTAAGCTCTGTCAAAGATAATGGTTTGCTTTGCATCATACTTTTGCCAAAGACAATATCAATGTGGACGATTAGATAAAGCGAAGCATAGCTAAGCGTTAAAAAAATAAAACGCAGATAGTCTAATACCTTCTATGTTCCAAAGATGAAGAATTGTTCAATCACTGTACTAAATAGCCACATAAAAATGATAGTGACTATGGCAAAGGGAAGTGTAATTTGATAATACACAATGGCTCTAAATAAAAAATGAAAGAACCAAAGGGCTATTATAAAACAAGCTATCACCATGATGGATCTCATATTGTCACTCATTTTACTCCTCTCAAAGTTCAGTTAATGACTGAAGCTTAGTCGAATCCAGGTTCCTTGTCAAGGCAAAAGAAAACCACCCTTATTCTAAGGGTGGTCTAGATTCTTGATACATATTGTAGCCACTATAGCCAGCAATAATGGTGAAGGCGATGGTTAATGTTCTGGCTGCCAAGAGGACAAGAAATTTGACAGTCGAGTTGTCAAAGTATTTATAGGCAGTGACAAAAAATGTAATGGTGAATTCATTTGCTATCAGTAAGACAATGATGCCAACAGTTAAGGCATTAATGTTTTTTAAGATGATGTCACGTTTGAATTGCCAGATTTGCAATACTGTTATCAAAATGATACCAAGTACTGTATACCATGGAGATATTTCAAACAGTGAGAATGGATCAGTGTATTCTCTGTAGACAGCATGATAATACATGGTCACTGACATCATCATCATAATAATGACTACTACAAAAAAACAGAATTTAAAAATATCTCTCAGGGTTATGACTTTGATCATTTTTTACCTCACTTTGTTAAGGGACGATTAGTTTCTTTTAGTCTAGTGCAGTTTGAATTAAGTGTCAATTTACGATAGAATAGTCTGGCTCCCCGTCAATTAGTGTGATAGTTTAGTATCCAAATCAGTGGTAAAAAGGCTAAAGTAATTTTGGCAATATAGTGGTCAATATTTCTAAAACCAAAAGACACTCTCTTGATCATTTTGATTTTA
>Ga0210044_10011431_pt1 | contig 10343 bp, 8 predicted proteins | sample CryGey13umfilter_2_FD_183959 | JGI IMG/M metagenome (GOLD analysis project Ga0210044, IMG submission 183959) | Groundwater microbial communities from aquifer in Utah, USA - Crystal Geyser 4/9/14 3 um filter (SPAdes) (version 2) | ecosystem: Environmental > Aquatic > Deep subsurface > Groundwater...
ATTATCATCTCTTTCACTTGATGTAAATCAAATGGTGTATGTGCCTCGGGAAGAGTCTGACACTAGAGCGATAAAATGGTTGGTATAATGACCTTTCATGGATAAATGGGCATCCAACTGCTACCTTGGCTCTCACCTTTGTTCCGCGAGGGCTATTCGAAAAAGTCTTCGACTTCTTACCGTGGTCCAGGAAGTAGTTTCGTACATCGAATGAACAAGGCGAACGCGACACTTGTTTATCTTCCTAAAATATGATTGGAACCCTGCGTCCACGTTTTAAGAGTTCCCGAGATGGCAACCGATCTAGGATCGAACGTCTAGTTCCACGCCCAACTCGCGCTTCCACAAACAAGATTATCGTATATAAGCCTCCGGAGGTCATGAATGACCTATAGAGTGAGGGCTATTTACAAGAGAATCATTGTGACATTCTATTTGGCAGGTTCACGCAAACCCTACAGAATGTAATCACAAGCGGGTGTGGAGGCACAGCCCATACATCACTTTTAACCTCTCATAAATTCAGAAGCCCCAAAGAAACAAACTCCAAGAAAAAAGTATCCCACCACCATGAAAGTTTCTCAATCGCTATGGACACTCGTCCTAACGGGGCTACTTGTCCTGACTGCTGCTGACTACGACTTTGTCATCGTAGGAGCAGGATCGGCAGGCAGTCTCCTGGCTGGACGCCTTGCGCGTCAACTTCGAGCGAACGTTCTCCTCGTCGAGGCAGGAGGAGACAAAACGGATCCAAACATTTCCAGCATGTATGGTTATTACAATGTTGCATTCAACCCATTCAACTATGGATTTCTTCAGTGGGGATTCGAAACAACTCCTCAAGAACTGGCTGGCGCTGGACACGGAGTTCAACCGAAATCGATCGGACTCCCAATGGGCAAGGTGCTTGGTGGGTCTCATTCCATCAACGCTTGCGCCTTTGTACAAGGGCATGCTTCTGACTTTGACAGAATCGCAGAGGAAACGGATGATGCGAGTTGGGAGTTCAACAACTTGAAATCTTTGCGACGTCAACTAGAGGATGTGTTCGATCTCTACAAGACTGGTTTAGAGCAAGTTGGTGCCGAGCAATTTGTCAAGACAGCTGAAGAAGTCCTTGGACTTCCATACAACGACTACCCTCTCAATGGTGATCAATATGGTATCGGAGCTTCGTATTGGACAGCTGAGCAAACTGATGCCGGAGGTGTTCGAATGACATCTTTCGATGTCTTTGTCGAACCAATGCTCCAGAGCAAGTTCGACTTTCAAGGAAACGTGGACGTCGTCACGTACAGCGTCGTCGAAAAACTCCTATTTGACCCCGAAGATCCTACCAAGGTAATCGGAGTCAGTACCTTCAATACTCGCTCAAATCTCCCATTTGAGTTCTACGCGAGTAAAGAAGTGATCATTTCCGCTGGCACGTATAACTCGCCCAAGATTTTGATGCTCTCCGGAATCGGCCCACAGGCACAGCTTGATAGTTTGGGCATCGAAACGCGCGTCCCCCTTGAGGGAGTTGGAAAAAATCTGCGTGATCACTATGCTGTTGCTACCTTTTGGGATCTGGCCGAGCTAGACCCGGCGAGTCCGCTCCTGTTTCAGCAACCGAGTTTTAATATATTTGGACCCGAGTCTGAGGGTCCTCCGAGCTATCAAATGGAGTTATCTGGGACGTTTGGTAGTATCACGCCGCTCAAACAAGATAGCGTGGGTACGGTTGAGCTTCAATCGACTAACCCGTTAGACCCTCCCTTGATCAACCCCAATGTGCTCAGCACTGAAGCTGATATTCAGCGAATCGTGGACGGACTCAAAACCATGCTGATTCCGTACTTTTCGTCGCTAGTGAAGCAAGATCTTATTGCTGAATCCAGCTTCAGTCTTTCGCAAACTGACGAAGAGCTGTGGAAATTCGTTGTCAATAACATTGGCACGAATCATCATCCCACCGGTACCTGCAAGATCGGATCATCGGAAGACCCATATGCTGTCGTCGATAAGGATTTCAAAGTCTTTGGCACCTCGAATCTCAGGGTTGTCGATGGATCTATCTTTCCTCTTACCCCGTCTGGGAACACAAATGCCCCAATCATGACGGCCGCCATGCTCGCAAGTCGTAAAATCAAGCGCGAGTATCGCCGGGGCGATAAAGACGAAGAAGACTAAAAATTCGGAGTACGATAAGCGACGAAGGACGACAAAAGTATGATAGTACGTGGTTGGGATTACAGTAGGACCATTGTAATCATTATAACAGAATGCATTTTTATGCGTCGACAGAGTACTACACAAATGAAATATTGAAATGATGTAGAGAAGGTCTGTAAGATTTTACTGGCACGCAGAGTACGAGTAAAGTGAAGTACTCCTACATTTTGTTCGATGTAAGAGGTTGCGTCTTTGAGACTAGAGCACAACATGTAGGAGTAGATAGCTTTTCTTTACGATGATGGTGTAACGCCCATATGGAGATTGAGCGTGACGTGAGTCCAAGCGACCCGGTTCGTTTCTTGTGGAAGAACAGATCCCCTTCGTCACACAGACCCAAGATCCGATCATCCCTTACCCCTTACATTAGTAGTGGTGATCACATTAACATCATTATTTGACATCGCTTCCAACATAGATGACAGTATGATGACCAAACAAAGTTCGATCTTACTTCTCTTCCGATTGGCAACATTCTGCTCCGTCGGGAGCTGTCTCCAGGTGTTACATTCATCATTATCTTCCTCTGCCAAGCTCGGACATGGGGATCCGACAAGTCTCCATGCACTGCAGAGTGACGAAGAATCTGCAGCCCCGGTGCGTCGATCCTTCTTCAAAAGCGTCCTTACAACAAGTGCATCACTTGTAATGACAAGGTTCCCCGTGTTTGCAGAAGAGGGTGATCTGACGAGCCAGATGTTCAACGCCGATGGATCTCTCAAAGAGGGTATTGAGAACGAGGCCAAGTTTCGTACTGTCACAACCTCCATCGACACGGCCGCGGAACGTGTTGTTTGTGTTGACGGAGTCTCCCCAAACAAAGGCTCCGTACAAGTTACCTACGAATTGCCGCTCAAGTGGGGGGAGGACGGGGGAAATTTATATTTTGACAGATCGGAAGGAATTAATGCCAAGGCTTGCAATCGTATCATCGTCTACCAAGCTCCCGGTAAGATTCCCATCAGCCAACTCGAGAAGGCGACACGTATCGGTATTGCAAAGGCCCTTGACGTAACCGATGACCTGGCAGTGGTGAAGCAAGCTGATTTGATTGGCGGACGCACCACCATCGTAGACGGTCAAAAGTACTTTCAATTCGACTTGGGTTTGGCACCGAAAACATGCGCCGATTCCCCCGATAATCTTGGTTTGGGATTTTGTCCATTCGAATCACTTTATCTCCTATCCGGAACAGTGCTGGACGATAGACTCTATGTTTTTGCCTTGCAGTGCGACAAGGATGAATGGAAGCGAGCAAATGCCGAATTGAGGCGTGTGCGATCCACATTCAACGTACGACAAAGTGTTTAATGTGTGGCTCCCGTTACCTACCTACCTAGAATAAGTACTCATTATAAACAGAAACTGGCTAGTGAATGCTGGTGGAGCAGTTAAACACAAACAAGGGAGTCCTCTGATTAATATAAAGGACCTGGACGTACTTGTTTAGTAAGAGGCCTGTGCTTTTCATCAGGATGCACTCTCTTTCCGTCCGTAGATCACATTCATCAAAGAAATTGGCACTCCATCTTGTGACGACCAGATCTCCAGTCGTAGACCTGGCACAACTTGGAACAATACTTAGCGCGGCAGCAACGGCTGCACATTTTCATGCGTGACACGCGTATATCAAGAGACGCATGATCCTCGTTCGTGTCGGAGTTATCGGTAGCGTTTCTCGCATGCGCGGAAGCAAATGAGCGTGAAGACACCGCGTTCGCCGCAGCTGTACCGAAATCAACCAAACGCTGGCGGGCGGCAGCCCAGCGATGCGCCGCGTGACGGCGTTGGCGGGTAGTTTGTTGCGTCATATTTATGGTTGCCTTAAACGCCCAGCGTCCGCACAACGGGTTCCAGCAATGACTCGTGTTTAAGTCACGCAATCCTGCGGCCCGGACGTAGTGTCGTGCCAGCAAGCGGTTCAAACACAAAGGGTCCAAATAGTGACGGAGCTCGTCAGCCTGTGGTTCGCCATACTTGGCTTTCATGGTACGGGCAGATAGAGTTTCCTGGAGGGCCGGAATATAGCCGGCATCTGCCGCAATTTTCATATAAGTATTAGCCTCACCGACGTGGGTATCACGTAACACCAATCCAAGCGCGTAGGAAGCACGCACGTATCCCTGGTCTGAGGCCATACGCAGGAGGGCGATCCCTTCTTCCACATCTTGATTGCAATAACTCTTGATGATTCCAAGCCTGAGGAAATTAATTAAAAATTACAACGGGGTCAGGTGAATGATCTAAACGAACAAATAAATATTCGAATAAAACGAAAGCACGTACATATAAATGGCTTCCAGATTTCCAGCACGTGCGTAGGGCAACAAATTACAAACCGAAGACTCCGGAGTGTCAGTTTCCGAAATAATTCCGTGCAAGCCAGTCTTTTTATCACCTCCGACTTGAATTCCAATCATCATTTCATCCGAGTTTGAAATACGGCGGAATTGTTTGCTGGAACACTGTAAAGAGAAACGGTCTTCGACTCCGTTACAGAAGTACAAACAGTGAGCCAAAACATCTTCCGGTAGCTGCGCCAAAGGACAGGTCTGATTTTTCTTTTCTTCTTCCCGCGCTTCTTCTTTGAGGACAGGAATACTCTGATCATTATCACCACGCCGACGTTTGGAAGGCGGTTCTTTCAGTCCCAACGTGTCATCAGCTTCCACGACAGACGACTGCGTAGAAATCAGTGTAGGAGTTCTACGAACTGATTTGCGGTTCCGTTTGCGCGTCACTTCGTCAATTATCAAGGGAGTTTTTACCTTTACCTCCACTTCCTTTGGATCCTCCATCCTACCGAAAATCCCCGGCAAGAACCCGCTAAAGAACGACATGGTGAAAGACACCGACACACCAGCGCAAAGGCCGAGTTTTCGCTAGGTGTGAGCACAACGAGACGACGAGCGGAAGGTGCGATTATGATGATGGGAAAAGGTTGGTGGCAGCCCCGAAACGCATGCGCGCGGGCGTGATCCCATTTCGCCTGTTTTAGCCAGCCAGCACCTCTCGCAAAAGAGCGGGAGTCTCATGAAAAGAGTTCACGCACCAGCATTGTTGGTTATGACAACAGCCATTGATAAGAAGAAGGTTCTAATTTTAGATACGACACGTTTTGTCCAATCAAAGTAATCCATTCTAAACGTTCAAGGTGTCAACGTATAAACACTATGACAACGATCTTATTACGACAAATATAGTCCAAACTATCGACCCGAAAAAATATGTCTAAGCCTCAACGCACGAAAAAAATAAATCCTCACAGAAGAATTAATATAGTTTATTGATTTATATTAATTCAAGGATAGCAGTGCAGTCCGAAGAATAACAACAACAAAAGTATAGCAAAGGTTACGTAAGGGAGATATTTGACAGTGAGGAAATAGCAGAAGTGGAATGTTTGCTTGCCCCCATGATCGAGAGGCATTAGACGCATCCAGGGCCCTCGGAGAAGCCGCAAACAGAAGAGCCCGATAAGATTGTCCGAGTCCAAATTTTAAAGGATGGAATTTTCGGTCATATTTTCGCCGAAAAAAATTGCGATTTACTTCAGAAAGGTGAAAATCTCAAAAAATGGGGAGAAGTCGTGGGAGACGACGAAGACACAGCGACAGCAGCGGCGAGGATCACGCTACTACGCGAAGAGGATCTTATCGTCACATTCATCACCTCTACCATCTTCCGTATCCACGCCAAAATACAGCAATTTACCACAAACACTCGGAACCAAAAGGGTTACGAATCTATTATATTTACTTATTAGTTGGCACCGTCGTTGCGATACCGTCGTTGTGATTTGACCAGAATGTCGAAAAGGAATCAATTTTCCGTCGCCTCGAATCGATCGCAGCTGTCGGTACATCGAGCATTGGGGCTGTCCGACGACGAAGTGGACACAATTATTCAAGGCTTTGCAGAAGCAGATGAAACTAGTGGGAAAACATGGACTCGCAGGCTCGTAGAAGGGTTTCTTTCGAAAGTAAGTCTTATTTTTCCAATCAGATGGAAGGGTACCCTGTAACCCCTGCGCCCTGCGTACTGCACACACAAAAAAGAACGAATACCCGGTTCTCACCTTTCGTTTGTTGTTTTATTATGTTACAGAAGCAATGGTACTTTCCGCGTGTTGGGGATCCTTCGGCTCCATCCCTTTCCAAGGCATATGCCTATTTCGAACACATTACTCTTCCGCGGCATTTTGTGACCGACCACGGCGGTGTCCTACGCCGCGCGGAACCGGGTGAAAATGCAGAAGAGACAGAACTGTACAGTCCATTCCTGACACCGGCATCATCTTTTATTGAATGGGGCATTGGTGTCGACTTGTATTTTAGTAGTCTACGCTCCTTGAGTTTCCTTTTATTCTGCGCTGGCTGCCTAAATGCCGCGTCAATCACATATTATGCAAGCAACGAATACTCTCCAAACGGCCAATCTTCGTTACAAAGCATGACCCTAAAAGGGTCTGCAGTTTGTACAACTTTTGATTGGGTAGTCTGTGATCCTACATCATGTACGCCAGAGCTCTATAATGACGATGGCAACGAAAGAAATCGATTTGGCGTAGCAGAGGATGGGACGGTCCTTATCCAGCGTTCTCTCTGTGACGGAGTTACCTACCAAACTGTGTTGACGAATTGGTTCACGCTCTTTTTCGTTACGATAGTGATGATTTTACTGTCGTTGTACTGGGGGGCTCGAGAAGTGCGCTTCGACGAAGACAAGTAAGTCAAATATGATGTACATAGTTTTGTCGTCGGGCCGCTCCTCTCTCACACACTTTTGTCTTCAGAATTACGACCACAGATTACTCCATCGTGGTGAAGAACCCACCCAAAGACGCATACGATCCGGACGAATGGAATAATTTCTTTTCCCAATTTGCTTTGAAACAAGTTACATCTGTCTCGATCGCTCTCAACAACGATGCATTGGTTCGAAAATTGATCGAACGCCGCGAAGCTCGGGCTGTGCTCGAGCTTCAGCTTCCGAAAGGGACAGATATGGATGACGAAGATCTTGTCAGATCACTGGTTGCGCAGCTAGTACGGGATCAGGAATCCGAACCCAAGGGCTGTGTTGGAATGGTCCTTTCGTGCGTCGTTCCACTCCTCAACATCTTTGGGATACTTTTACCTCCAGATAAACTCGTCGACAAAGTATTTCGTCTGACTGATGAGATCAAAGAGCTCCAGAAAGAGGTTTACGACGTAGTAAAGGTCTTCGTTACGTTCGAAACCGAAGAGGGACAACGGGCTGCGCTGACGGCGTTGTCTGTTGGAAAATTCGATTCGCTAACAAACAACACTTCGAGCATCCCCCAGGACGCCGTGTTCCGTGACCGCGTCCTCAAAATCGAAGAACCCTGCGAACCTGATGCCGTCCGCTGGTTGGACCTCGGTGCAAGTACATTCCGCCGAATTTTCTTTAGAATCTTCAATCTCGCCATCACAATGGGTATTGTGGTTGTTGCAATATACGTTGTGGATATCGTACGAGCACAAGTCAACCCTACCATTGCGGCTTACTTGGTGACCACACTCAACTCGACAATCCCACAGGTCCTTAAGATCCTTATGATGTTTGAAAGACACAGCACCGAAGGAGGATATCAGACCAGTCTATACCTCAAAATTACTCTTTTTCGTTGGATCAATACTGCGATCTTAACTAAGGTCATCACGCCAATCATCGGGACGCTGACGTCGACTGACACCTCCGTTTTGCCTACTATCAATTCTATTTTGTGGTCCGAGCTTTGGCTAACACCATTATTGGTAAGTGTGTGATTGGATACAATGCATTCAAATTTGTGCCTCTGGTCTCTGTGCTAACGAAAATTCTCTTGGACAGCGACTGAGTGACTGGCTGACAAATCTCAAAAAACACGTTCTGGCTCCACGCGCCCGTACACAAGACCAGATGAACAATTGGTTTCAGGGTACTTATTACAATCTCGGCGAAAGGTACACAGATCTGACAAAGATTTTGTTTGTTGTTTTTGTGTACTCGGCTCTGTTCCCCGCGGCGTTTTTCTTCGGCGCAGCAATTTTATTGGCTCAGTATTATGTAAGTGTCTTCCTTCGATTTAGTTCTATTTGATTGAAAACTTATTTACTCACTGTGTTTGAACCATTTCTTTTGTGAAAGGCCGACAAGTATTGCTTGACGAGAATTTGGGGTTGGGTCCCTACGATTGGGCCAGAGTTGCCGAAGTTTAGTCGTCGCTACTTCTTTTCAGGAAGTATTTTAATGCTGTGCATTCTCAGCGCTTATGCTTGGGCTCAATTTCCTTACGATAACCTCTGCATTCCTGAAGAACCGAATGATGAAAATTTTGCAAGGAGCTTTACGAATGTCAAACTCCCTCTGGTCGAAGGGTCAACACCTTTCAATGTCACTGTGTCGAGCGGTACGGAGTTTGTGTATTGTGCGCAGAGCTGGCGCGAGGTTGCTGGTCTGTCTTTTCCACCAACACCGAGAATTCAACCAGACGGAAAGAATTGGATGGCCAGAAATGGCGACGAGACCAAGGAACGGCTTATATCTCTTTATGGCTGGACTGCAATGATCTACTTGATCATTTTCCTTCTTGTCATGTTTGGCGCTTCATCATGGAATTTCTTCATGTCGTTCTTCCGTGGAACTTATTCTCCCAATGGACAGAATCAAAGAGTCGATTTTAGCTCGCTGACAGAAAAGGCAGCTTATGTGCCCCAGATCAAGCTCATTGGGAGACCTTTTCCCTACCTTGCGTGTAACATTGATCAACTGGATCAGGACCTTGTTGGATGGAACGACCCTGCTCGTTCCTACGACTACTACAACTTGATTTTTGATGTTCCATACCCCGGGATGCCCCGAAAGAAACGACTCAAAGGCAACACGCGAGAGACCCGGCAGATTGAGGACCATCCTGAATTGAACATAGGAAACGATGTCAAGGGCCATGGCGTCGAAGTCACCATGGATGCCAAGAAATTTCCCATCTTTTCTTTGGTCAAGCACTACCCTCCATCATGGCTGAAGGCAATTTATGAAGAGCAGAACTGGGAAAAGCGTGAAGAAAGTTAATCTAGACTACTTACCAGCAGCGTGTGATCGTAATTGTGCCCACATTCAGGTAGAGTTCAAGTAGATTAGATCGAACTAACGCTTAGCTGCCGTTGTTTCTGTCGGAATCCAGTATCCTCCCCATCTACTCTTACGAGCAGCCCCGAACAGACCGGGAGCTACTGCATTTAGACTCTTCGGCACTTTGTGCCTTTCTATCCCCCCTTCGACACAACAATCAATTATCACATGGCCCTTTTTCTTGTTCGGTGCTTGGATGATGCGGCCGAACGAACCACGATTCGAAGCTCCTCGTACAAATTCCAACCCCAATTCGTCGTCATCAGACTGCAAGTATTGGGCACGGAGACTCTCCGCTTCTTGTTGCAAATGATGGTGCGTGGGATGATCTTGGTCTACACTAAGTCGGCGTCTCAAATGATCCGGTAGATTCGCTGTTTCCCATTTGTCCAGATTCTTCTCGTCAGATTCTTGCCGTCCCTTTCGAACGACGAGATATGATAGCTTTTCGCCGCGACGACGTGTCGGACCTCCAGACATAGTCTGTACGAAGCTGCAAAACCCGAGGCGGGTGGTACCATGACTTTCATCGTCTTCGTCCTCCTCACGGTCGTCTTCAGCCCCTTCCTCGTCCCCTTCCTCGTCCTTGTCCTCGTCCCCTTCCTCGTCCCCTTCCTCGTCGGATTCTGACCCATTCGCATTGGCATTGAAAGCTCTAACGGCGGCACTTCTTTCTTTGCGATTTCCGTAGTTACGTTCCATGGGGCAAGGGCCATTGTGTGTGCAGGGCGCAATAATGTGGCAGGCATCGTCGCCGTCAGGACAACAATCTAACAACATGTTTCGAATGGTTCTAATATTTGCAAAGCCGTCGGGTGTACCAGGCTCCAATACTACCAACAAGCCTCCGGGACGCAACTTTTCGTACATCAGCGCTGCTGCGGAAAGGACACTAGCAGTATCGGGTAATTCGGCCATCGTGAAAGATGACACACACAAGTCAAAGGCACTGTCTGAATCAGTCGACATGTATGCAGATGTTGTGATACGAA
>Ga0210044_10011434_pt1 | contig 10342 bp, 8 predicted proteins | sample CryGey13umfilter_2_FD_183959 | JGI IMG/M metagenome (GOLD analysis project Ga0210044, IMG submission 183959) | Groundwater microbial communities from aquifer in Utah, USA - Crystal Geyser 4/9/14 3 um filter (SPAdes) (version 2) | ecosystem: Environmental > Aquatic > Deep subsurface > Groundwater...
TGACAATCTTGGGAAGTTTTTTCCAAGAAGGAGATAAAATCAATTGGTGCTTCTGAATTGGTAAATAAAGTTTCAATCTGCTCTAAATTCGGTTTGATTTTGGCATAGCTTTTTCTAAATTCTTCTATATCTTTGATTTTGTTTTCTAAAGATAATACTTCTTTTTTTTGAGAGATCATTTCTTTTGAATTATTTTTGATATCTTCCAAAAGAGGATAAATGAGAAAACAAACCAAAAGCAGAGTTATTAGGCCAAAAATTGCTGAAGTCATGATTATTTTTTTTCTTGGACTCATTATTTAGATTTTGGATAACCGTTATCTAATATCTATCACCTAATATCTACTTTAAGGGTGACATTAAAGTTAACATCGCTTGACTTTACCCAATTTTCTGGCGGAAAATAAATTTCGGAAAAACTTCCCTCTCTTTCTAAATTTTCTTTAAAAGAAAATAAAATCTCCCGGCTTTGGCAAAAACCAGACAGAGAAATTTGAAATCCTTTTTCTTTTTGGAGGGGATTGAGATTGAGATTTGTTAAATAAGTTCCCGGAGGTAAAGTTCCTGAGATTTTCTCCAAAATTGAGGTGAAATGGGACTGGCCTTGATAAAAGGAATTCAAATCCGATAATGCCTGGTTCGAATTTTCCATTTTTTCTTCCAACTTTTTATCAAAAGAAATTTCTTTTTTTCTCTCTTCCAAAATTATTTTTTGAATTTCTAAATCCCTCGAAAAGGAAATTTTTATTGATAACAAAATTAAAGACAAGGAGAGCAAAAAAGATAAAAATAAAATCCCCAAAATTAAAATTAGATTTTGTTGCTCTCTGAGCAAAAGTTCTTTCTTTTCGGCTGGTGGTAATAAATTAATCATCAATTAGATTTTAGATAATGGATATTAGATAATAGATAAGAACAAAAAGAATCCAACATCCAACATCTAATATCTTATGCCTCTGAGGGCTAAGCCCAAGGCGGTGGTGTATTTTAAGGATTCTTCGAAAGATAATTCCGCCGCCTCTTTTTTTTCTCCAATTAATATATTTATCCAGGGATTTCCTATTTCAACCGGGATTTTTAATTCCAAAGAAAGCAATTGGCAAAGTCCCTTTAAGTTTGCCCCTCCGCCGCAAAGCAAAATTTTTGAAATTCCTTTGCCATCAGGGGGTAAACCCCCAACCACTTTTTGTGGTTTATGTTTGTTTGAATTATTTTCTTGAAAAATGGTGGGGGGTAAATGTTCATGAAAGGCATGGGTTTGATAATAATTTAAATATCTTTTAATTTGTTGAATTAAATCAATCAGAGCCGGAATTAAAGCCTCAAAAATTTTTCCCCTTTCCCTCTCTATTTTTGTTTCTTCATATTCGATTTTTATTTTAATTTTTTCTTCCAACCCATGTTTGATTTTTAATCTTTCGGCTTCGGCCAGCGTCACTCCCAAATTCTTAGAGATAATCTCGCTAAAATTGGTAGAAGAAACCGGAATGGAGGTGGTAAATTTTAAACTTTTGCCAGAAAAAATAATAAAGCTTGTTCTGGTTGCCCCAAGATCAATTAGAAGAATGGGTTGGGTTGTTATCCCGTCTTTTATTAAGGCCCGGGCAATGGCCAGGGATTCGATTTCTAAGACTTTTGGTTGAAGCCCAGCTAATTTTAGCGCAGAAAGATAGGGCTCAACCGTCTTTTTAGGCAAGGCAGCAATTAGAACATCAAGATGGTCTAAATGGTCGTAGACCGGGGGGACAATTTGGTAATCTAAATAAACTTCTTCAATCGGTGTCGGAATATAGTTTTCCGCCTCATAAATCACCGCCGACCTTAAGTCTTCTTCCGGGACCTTTGGCATCTGGATGACCTGCAAAAATGCCTTTTCCTCTGGCAGAGAAACAACAACATATCTTGTTTTTAATTTTTCTCCTCTAACCTTTTTAATTGCCTCTCTAATAATTTGAGCCAACTTTTCCTCATCTTTAATTTCCCCTCCCTTAATGATTCCCGGCTTGATTTCTGCTTCGCCAAAAGAAGCCAAACTCGAAATCCCTCGTTTTTTCTTGAGTTTAATAATCTTTAAAGATAAATCAGAAATATCCAATCCAAACGCCTCCGGCTTTAAATTTAAAAAATCCATAAACTCGATACCAATATACGAATTAATACTAATGATACAAATAAACTATTCGATATTTTTATTATATCATCTTTTTAAAATTCGTATCATTCGTATGCATTAGTATATTGGCATCGCGTTATTATAGTTCTTCCCAGCCGACAATTTCATATTCTCCAGAAACCGGAAAATAAGGCGGGGGATTATAGGTTAAATCAGGGTTATAGCTCATTTCGGTTTCCCGATAACCTGAAACTACATTTCCGCTCCCGTCAACCCAGGTAAATGTCCAGATAGTATTGGTAATAATTGAGCCATAGGTTTCAATATAGTTTCTGATAGCATAAGTTTTATATGGTTCTTGGTTCCATTTTGGATAATAGTATCTAAAAACATGGCCCTTTTGAGCTAATAAACCGGCTTTTATCTCTAAATTATCCGGAGAATAAAGAGGGATTAAAATATCTTTTTGGCCAATTAATCCCAAAACGGAATTGGCATCTATATAATTTATATTTCCGGAGATAATTATTTTGGCATTATTGCCGGGAATATCAGGTAGTCTGGCTGCCACCACCGTTGCTCTTCCTTTAACGTCCCCATCGACCCAGAGATTATCTTCAATAAAAACCGGCGCACAATCAGCAGGTAAAATATAGTTTTGAAGAAATTCTTCGGTAGAAATATCGTTTGATTCATAAACCCATTGTTCCCCATTATAACCCCAGACTTTTTGTTTCAAACCTTTTACCTTGTAGACATCGAGATTTCCATTACTTAAAAATCTAAGATGATAACCATAAAATCCCGAACCTCCCAAATAAATCCCCGAGGTTTGGGCAGCTGTTTTTAGGGTGGCCAAATCTTGAGTGATGTGAGCAAAATCAACATTAGAAACCGGAAATTGCCATAATCCCTTTTCACCTCCCTCTCCTACTCCCCAGATACCCGGTTTTTCCTGAGGAGGAGAGCAACCGTGTTCTGGGCCACAAATATAAGTTTGTTTCGCTGAAGTAGCTAAACTGTTTTGCTTCCCATCCATTCTAATCCCGCCATTGGAATGAAAAGGTCCTTTTAATTCTTCATCTGGGCCAAACCAGACATTGGAATTGGTCAAAAAAGCATATTTGGCTAAAGAGGGTTTAGCATATTTTATTTGAATTTTTCTCTCAACATCAGGAAATTTTAAGGTCCAGCCAATTGATTTAATTTTCACGGCTGAATCACAACCTGAAGGGGCAGTGATTTCTAATTGGTACTTGCCAATAACTGCTCCCTCAGGATCTTTATAATCGTAAGTTCCGGAAAAAGTAAAATCTGAGGGGGAGTGAGCTAAATGCCATCGGGCATAATTCACCCCGGCTTCAGCAATCTCTAAGGATTCTGACCAAGAAACTTTTTGTAAGGATTGAAGATGTTGAATTAAAATAAAACCCAAAAGGCCGGCCAATAACATCAAAAAAATTGTTCCAAAGACCAGAACTAGAGTAATAATTACTCCTCTATTATTCGCATACCCGAGCGTAGCGAAGGGTGGAGATGAACGAAGTTCATCGACTAAAATTTGCATAAAATTCGCATATTAATTCGTGTAGTTTCTTATAAGTTTGTTTTTAAATTCCTGATTTGGACATCTGATTCCAAACCGAAATCTTGGGGTGGACGATTTGGGTTAACATTAATTACTAAATAAACTCTCATTAATTTAGTATCTTTTAATCTGGCTGGCGGAGGAAGCTCGATGCCTGACCCATTGAAATATCTAAAAATTGGGGGTTGATTTCTAACATATTGAGATAAGGTAAAAATTTCTTCATTTTGTGGATCATATTTAGTTGGCCAGCCGCTGGGCTTAATAACTCCTTTTTTAAAATCTGTTCCCTCAATAAAATACCTTACCCTCTCTGCTTTTCCATCATTATCAATGTCTGAGTAAAAAATAAATTCAAAGTCCTCGGCTTTTTCAATAATATAGGAGCCATCATCGCCTGGCCTGGCTTCTCTGATTTCTTTAACCATTGTTTCTACTCCTTTTCTTGCCTCGCCAATGGCTAATGACTGCTGCCAGGTATAGCTTTGAGTTCGATAAGCCATCAAAATCAACCCAGAAACTGCTCCCATAGCCAAAGCAAAAATAACAATGGTAATAATAGTTTCTATAATGGTGAAACCCTTGCTCATAATTTAGTTAAATTTACAGTTTTAGTGGTGGTGCCGGAGACTGAGACTTGGCCGGGGTAATCTTGATAGCCGGAAGCAGTTATTTCTAAATCATAGTTTGCCACCTCAAGAGGAATGAAAAAGGCCTGGCCAATTTCATCAGTGGGCTGAGTCTGATCATAGCCAAAAGCGGTGCTGTAAACTCTAACCGAGGCAGCAAAGATTGGATTTAAGGTGACAGAATCTTTAACAGTAACTAAAAGAGTATTTTCAGCTCTCAAATTTAAAATTACCGATTGGCTAGTATTGGGTAAAAGATTAACTGGCTGCTCAGGTTCAGTGGAAATTAAATCAAGGCCAGTAGTGGCTTTATCAACTGAAAAACTATAGGAATCCCATTCTAAATTGGGAATATCAATATGGCCAACTTGATTAGTGGTATGATTTTGAGAATACTTATAAACTGGATCTCCATCGGCATCTGTCCCAATGAGCTTAGCTCCTTTTAAATTAAAGGTGACATTGGCTATTTTCTTTGGCTGGCTACTTTTCCAGGTTACTGTCCAATCGTAAAGAACCGGGGTAACCGAAGAATCTAAGGTAGAAAAATTGGCTTTTAATCTTATTTCTGGATATTTTCCCTTTGGCACACCAGAAATATCTACTGGCGAAACATCGAAACCAATAGAATTACCGGCTAAATCAGCATCTGGAATCAAAACCCAAGAGGCTCCGTCAAAATAAAGAATTTGATATTTTAAATCAGTGCCGCTGAGCTCAGTATCAGTAAAGGAAAATTCTTTCCAGCTTAACAATTTTTCTGGATCAGGGGAAATGGTAGTTGAGATTAAATAACCAGAAGAAAGATATTCTCCCAATTCATTTTTTGTTAACCTTGCCTCCCCCTCGCTAACTAAAACATTATTTGATTCAGAAATCTTGCCTTGATCTAAAAAGGAATCTGACCAATAGCTCTCACTTTCCGGACTCTGAGTATCAACACTTAGAGTGCTTAATCTATCAATACTAAAACTAATACTGGTGACCTGGCCAGCAAAAACAGTGGCATGGGGTTTTGAAGGATTAGCCACTTCTTCAGTTCCATAAGTTCTATCAGTGCTATAACCTGTTTTACTGGCCGTAATTCGATAATTTTCTATTGAAGCTGGAGCTCCCGGTAAAACCAAATCTCCATAGCTATCAGTTTGATACCAGACATCGATAGCCGGACTAACCTGGCCATTGACAATGTGGAGGTCAACCTGGGGAGCTCCAATTCCCGAAGCATCAAATACCGAAATAGCCAAGGTTCCGCCACCAATTTCTGATTCCACTCCTTTGGGAGCAACATCAGTAATTAATTCAACTTTTCCAGTAAATCTTCCAGCCCAGGAAACCTTGACCTTCACCCTTTTGTAATCATTAGAGAGAGTATCAGTCGGAGCCAGGCCATCAAGGGGGTCATCAATATAAACCACAGTAGTTTTAACAGTATAATCAATGTTATTTCTGGCAATAGTTTCGGTTTCGGGAATGGTTCCCGAAGGAATTCCGCCAATTGTACCAACATCATCATAATCTAAGTTTCTGGCCATCTCTATTTTTTGATTAGCTAAGGTAGTAGCCGTAATTCTGGTTCTGGATTGACTAACCACTTTCAATCCCAACTGATAGGCACCGAAAATCCCCGAAAAAACAACCAGTATCAAAGCTGTACCAACCAAAACTTCAATAAAAGTAAAACCCATTTTTAAATTTTGCAATTTACAATTTGCAATTTGCATTTATTTAATCGCTCCTAACATTGAATACATTGGTTGGACCATAGAGACGGCAAAAAAACCAACTACTGCTCCAATAATGAGCATTAAAACCGGCTCAATGACTGAGGCTAAATTTTTTGTGGCATTGGAAACTTCTTCTTCGTAAAAATCGGCTAATTTTGATAAAATTGACGAGGTCTCACCGGTTTCTTCTCCAACCGAAATCATCTGGATGACTGTTGAGGGATAAATATTTTCATAAAACTTCAATGTCTCGGACATTTTTTCTCCCTTTCTTACTTTTTCCGCTGCCTCCGAAAGAGCAGTTTTATAAAAAACATTTCCCAGGGTTCTGGAGGTAATTTCTAATGCCCGGGGAAGGGGGATGCCAGCCGAAATCAAGGAACCCAAGGTTCTGACGGTGTAGGCAGAATTTGTATTTTTGATGATTGGGGAGATAATTGGAAATTTGAGGGTGAAAGAATCGAATAGTTTCTTTCCGGATTTTGTTTTTAAGGTCTTCCAAAAAAGAAAGATTGAAACAAAAAGAATAATAATTACCAGATACCATTTCTCTGTTAAAAAAGTGGCAAAACCAATGATAATCCTTGTGGTTAAGGGAAGTTCAATCTCTAACTCCTTAAATGTTTCAGCTAATTGAGGAACAACCGTGACCAACATTAAAATTCCAATCCCGAGCATGGCGAAAATAATTATCGCTGGATAGATCATTGCCCCCCTTACCTTCGATTTTATATCTCTCTCCCTTTCCATCTGCAAAGCCAAAACCTTTAAAACATCTTCTAACGTTCCGGCTTCTTCCCCAACCTTGACCATGTTCTGGAAAAGTTCAGAAAAAACATTTGGCTCACCCGCCAAAATATCGGAAAAGTTTTTTCCCTTGACAATCTCCTCTTTGATATTTGATAAAACCCGTTTAAACTTTTTACTTTTTGCCTGGGAGGATAAAATTCCAATTGCCCTAACCAAGGGAAGGCCGGCTGAAATCATCACCTGTAAATTTTTGGTGAAAAACATTTTTTCGGTTAGAGAAACGCCAAAAGACGGTAAAGAAAGTTTAAATTTCTTTTTTAATTGCTCTCCTTCCGGCATTGCCTTTATCAAAATAAAATCTTGCTCGTGCAGCTTTTGAGATAGCTGGTGGATGTCTTTTGCCTCTAAAACTCCCGATTTTTCCTCCCCCTTTAGAGATTTGGCGGTATAGAAATAGCGTGCCATAAAGATAAATTAAATATCAAAAATCAAATATCAAAATTACATATTAAAAATAAAAAATTTTGAATTTTGATTTATCATTTTGCATTTTGCATTTTGATTTTTGAACTTGCGTCATTCAATAATTACTCTCAGCACTTCCTCAATAGAAGTTATTCCCTGGGCCGCCTTGACAAAACCATCTTCAAGCATTGTTATCATTCCTTCTTTTTGGGCCTGTTCTTGGATTTCGTCAGACGTTGCCTGTTTAACAATCATTTCTTTTATTGTTTCAGTCACTGGTAAAACCTCATAAATTCCAATTCTTCCTTTGTAACCCTCCGGGCATTCGTCAGTTTTTTTTGGCCGATAAAAAGGAATATTTTTCCAGCTTGCCTTTTTTGAAACAATTTTTTCTTCTTTTAAAATCTTTAAAATTTTGTCTAAATTACAATACTTGGCAATGTTTTTTAGTTCCGATTCCTTCAAAAAATATTTTTCTTTTTCCGAGCAATGCTTTCTCACCAATCTCTGGGCTAAAATACAATTTAAGGTTGAGGAAAGTAAAAACGGTTCAGCCTTCATATCAATTAACCTGGGAATGGCACCCGAAGCTGAATTTGTATGTAATGTTGATAAGACCAGATGGCCAGTTAAAGCAGAATTAATAGCTAATCCAGCAGTTTCATTATCCCTGATTTCCCCAACCATAATAATATCCGGGTCCTGTCTGACCAGAGATCTTAGACCGTTAGCAAAGGTTAAACCAATTTTTGGATTGACCTGGGTTTGATTAATTCTGGGCATTCGGTATTCAACCGGGTCCTCAATAGTGGAGATATTCACTCCCGGATCATTCAAGATTTCCATCATTGAATATAGAGTCGTTGTTTTTCCACAACCGGTGGGGCCGGTCACCAAAATCATTCCGACCGGTTTTCTTAAATTATCCTGAACTCTTTCTAAGGCCTCATTTCTTAAGCCTAATTGCTCTAAGGTAAAGGCCTTGGCAGTTTCTGGTAAAAGCCGCATGACGATTTTTTCTCCATTAAAAACTGGTAAAACTGAGACCCGGATAGAATATCTGTAATCTTCGGTTTCTACCTTAAAACGACCATCCTGGGGGAGCCTATGTTCATCCAATTTTAAATTAGAAAGAACTTTTATTCTGGCGACAATTCCCGAAGCCGAAATTTTTGGCAAGGTCATGGCATCCCTTAAGATTCCATCGATTCGATAACGCACGATTACTTCTTTTTCGGTTGGTTCAATGTGGATGTCTGAAGCTCTTTGTAAGATGGCGTGTTTTAAAAGGGTCTCAACAATTCTAATAATTGGCAATTCCTCAGCGATTTTTTGGAGTTCTATTTTTTCCTCAGCTAATTCTTCTTTAATGGGTTTGATCACCCCAATTTCTTTTTTAATGATCTCGCCAAACTCGACTTCTAAGGTTTTTTGATACTGACGTAAGACATTTTTAATTGATTCGGGGTCGGTTAGCCTGGGTAAAATTCTTAAATTAGTTGTTTTTTTAATAAACTCAATCGTTCTCAAATCCTCCGGATCTAACATCGCTACTTCCAGGTCTACCCCTTTTTTTCTGAAGGCAACGATATTGTGAGAACGAGCAATTGGCTCGGGAATGATTTTCAAAACCTCTGGTAAGACGACCTCTTTTCCCAGATTGACAAAAGGAATTCCTAAAATATAGGCCTCTAACTTAATTAATTCTTCTTGGCCAATGAGACCCTCGGATACTAAAACATCACCAATTTTTTGTTTGGTTTTTTCAGCTTTCTTCTGGGCCTCATCAAACTGGACTTGGGTTAGCAAACCGGCATCCAATAAAAAGGCTTTTAATTGTTGTGGCTCTACTTTCATTATTTGTAGAAGCTGATTCACGCTGAACGGTACGCTGAATTACGCTGAATATCAGCGTTTAATCAGCGTTCCAATCAGCGTAGTTCAGCTTCTATCCCCTTAGGGCGTTTTTTATTTTTTCTACTATTTCCTCCAAGGAATATTGGGCTTTGACCAAATAGGTTGTTGCTCCCAATCCAATTGCCCTATCCACATCTTTTATATCTTCCAGATTGGTTAAGACAATTATTGGAATATGTTTTATCTCTTTATCTTCTTTTATTTTTTTTAGAACATCGAATCCATGCATTTTTGGCAAGATCAAATCGAGTAAAATCAAATCTGGTTTTTCACTCTTAGCCAATCTCAACCCTGTTTCTCCGTCTAAGGCTGAAATCATCTCATAACCTTCTTGTTTCAAAATCTCACCAAATGTTTTCTGAAGCGCCGATTCGTCTTCAATAAATAAAATTGTTTTCATTCTTATAGAAGCCGATAATACGCTGATAAGTACGCCGATAAAACACAGATCAGCGTAAATTCAGCGTTCTCAATCAGCGTTAAATCTGCTTCTACTTTAGCGGTAGCGTAAACCAAAATGTCGACCCTTTGTTTTCTTCAGATTTAAATCCAATTTTTCCTCCCGACTTTTCGATAATGGCCCTGGAAATATATAAACCCAAACCCGAACCCTGGGTTTGATATTTTAGAACGTTCTCTGACCTAAAGAATTTTTGAAAAATGTATTTTTGCTCTTCTTCGGGAATACCAACCCCTGTATCCCTAATTTCAAGATAGAGATTTTTTTCTTTCCTTTCGACTTTGATTTCCACAACACCCTTTCCATTAATATAGCGAATGGCATTGTCTGAAAGGTTTTCAATCACTAAGCGAATTTGGGATGGGTCGGCGAAAATTTTTGGTAAATTCCTCTTGGCTTGAAATTCGATTTCCACGTTAGAAGCTTGAGCAAAAGGCCTAAATTCTTTAATCAATTCTTTTACTAAATCCTCTAAAGAAAACTCCACCTTCTTTATCGGCAGTTTTGCCGTTTCAATTCGAGAAACAATTAATAAATCCTTGATAAGTTCCCCCATTCGGTCTGAATTTTCTTTTAAAATTTTAAAATACTCAGTCTGTTTTTCTTCGGTCTTTCCCAATTTCCCTGACATTAAAAGCTCAGTTGCCCATTTTAAATTGGAAAGAGGAGATCTTAGTTGGTGGGAGACAATGC